>Ga0209426_1000793_pt1 | contig 26227 bp, 26 predicted proteins | sample Deesub1362B_J571_FD_187697 | JGI IMG/M metagenome (GOLD analysis project Ga0209426, IMG submission 187697) | Deep oceanic, basalt-hosted subsurface ecosystem from Juan de Fuca Ridge flank, Pacific Ocean, CORK Borehole 1362B_J2.571 (SPAdes)... ...
AAAGCAAATGATTTTACTGATAATAATACTGCTTCAAATGTCGGCTATATTCTGTTAAATAACATTCTAAGCCCTCTCGACGATCAGCTTTTTGCATCTCTTTAGCAGCCAACTGCTCAATCTTAGTTTCAAGTAAATTCAGAATAGCGGCTTGTTCCGCTTCAGGAAGTTGGGCTTTTTCTTTCTTCTGTTTTTTAATTTCCAAATAATCTTCTGCCCAATGACGTAATGGATCATGCTCAGAGACTTGTGCAAATAAATCGGTAATCAATAATTCAGGCATGACTTCTTGAGTTGCTAACTCTGCCGACATCAAACCACGAATCGAATAAAATACTTTCTTATAAGTAAAATTATCCGCAGTTTGCATCACTTTCATACCGCCTTTCGCCAGCGATAAGTAGTGGTGATATAGCGCACTATAGTCGATTCGCTCAAGCAATCCATCGCGAAAGCTTTGCCATTCTGGAAAAGCATTAAAATAAACAACATGCGCTCTGACCCATTCCAAAACCGTTGGGTTACTTTTTGCCAATAAGCCAAACATTTTGTCGAGATCATAAGAAACGAAATCAAAATCACCGTCCATGATTTCGATTAGATCACGGTACTTTTTATAATCAAAATATTGCTCTTTACTCGGTAAATGAAAACCGCGTACATCATAGTCACTGTCAGGACTTGCCATGCCCCATAAAGGGCTGCCACTTTCGATATAAAATAATGGAATGTCTTGGCGCTGTTGAAAGAGTTTTTCAATTTCGTGATGGATGTTCATTGTTAGAGTTTCTTTTAATTTTAGCATTAGATCTTTCATGTTTTGATATTGAAATATATCATAAAAAATATAAAAAAAGAGAGCCATAGAAGCTCTCTTAAAATATATCTGTTATATAAACTAAGCACACTGCCCTGCTTTAGTGTTACTCTTTTCTCGCTTACTTTCTGAAAGAAAAAAGCCCGCCAAGAAACTGACATGCTTATGACCTTTCGCTACTTTAGAAGAAGTTTCACTTGAATTCGATGGTACTGTTGAAACAATAACTCTCATTTTCTTAGGTTCCATAAATTTCCCCTTTCAACTGTTTTTGTGCTGTTTCATAGCTAGTAAATACAGTTCTAACTCCACTCTATCACCAATTTCATCCAATAATGTTGCAAATTCGTTTGCCTCATTTTGATCGTTTGGTGAGCAAAAATAGGTTCCGTATGATACTAAAGTAAAAACATATTTGTAAGTTTTTCCCTGAATTTTTATTGTAACAGGCTTACAATAGATTGAGCCTACATTATTGACACTATCAGATCTAACTGATGTTGAAAAGATATTTTGACGAATCCCTTCATTTAAATCACTCAGAAAAATACTTTCACCTTTATCTAAAGCAACTCTAGCTAAAGATGTAGAACTCATAATTATATTTGCATCTGTATAGTTTTTTTGTCTATCTAACTCAACTTCATATTTCCAGTTATTACAATCATTTGCCCCTATTATAGTCATTTCAATGTTTGATCTTGGCACACCATAAAACTTCATAAAATGGACAACTTGATCCATGATATATCTTAATTGATCTTTTGGATGAGTGATTTCATCAAAAAAATTAATTTTTTTATTGAGTTGGAGTCTAGTGACGCGATCATAAAAACGGGTTCTCTTCGCATGAACAACATTTTTAATAAAAGATAAAAATTCTTTCAATAACATTTCACGATCTTGTTTTATCGCCTCTAATCTTGCTTCTTCTTTATCATCAATATACTCAAGGCAGCATTTAGCAATAACACAAACTATAGTTAAAAACATTAAAATAGAATAAATACAAGCATGTATATTAGAATGTTCCGAGATCCATTTCCAATCATCCCCCCAAATATCTAGCGTCCCATAATACAGACCTGTCAATATAACTGCTGTAGAACTAAGCCATGGCGTTTTTAGTATTTTTTTTAAATTCATAAAAAAGCATCCTCTTCGGATGCTTTTTACGACAATAATTTCTAAATTTCAAGCATTAAAGATCAAATAATTTCCCTGGGTTCATAATCCCATTCGGATCAAATGCCAATTTTAATGCTTTCATATATTCAATTTCTTCAGGTGAACGTGAATATTCTAAATATGGCTTTTTAGTCATTCCCACACCATGTTCGGCAGAGATCGAACCATCATATTTTTTCACAGTCTCAAACACATATTTATTCACCACCTGACACTTCGCAAAGAATTCGTCTTTAGTTAAGTTTTCAGGTTTTAAAATATTTAAGTGCAAGTTACCGTCACCAATATGACCGAACCAGCAGATTTCAAAGTCTGGATAGTTTTGTGAAACGATCGCATCAATTTCTGAGATAAACGCAGGGACATGCGAAATTAACACTGAAATATCATTCTTATAAGGAATATACGGTGCAATCGATTCCGAAATATCTTCACGTAAACGCCATAAACTCTGTGCTTGTTCTAAGCTTTGGCTCATTACGCCATCAATCACCCAACCTTGTTCCATACAATGCTCAAAAATCTGCATTGCTTTGTCCATAATCGGCTCATACGGCGCTTCAAATTCAAGTAATACATAGAATGGGCAAGTTGTTTCAAATGGACGTTGTACATGACCACGATCCAACACTTTTTGCATTGCCACTTCACCAAAGAATTCGAATGCGGTTAAGTCGATTTCTTTTTGGAAAGCATGTAATACAGGCATCACCGCTTCAAAGTCAGGCGTACCCAATACCATTACTTGTAAGTTTTGTGGTTGACGTTCAAGCTTAATTTCAGCTTCTGTCACTAAACCTAATGTACCTTCACCACCGATGAACAAATGCTGCAAGGCATAACCTGTCGCATTTTTAATCATGCCTTTGTTTAAACGTAAAATGTCACCTTTACCCGTAACAACCGTTAAACCAAGCACCCAGTTACGTGTCATGCCGTATTTGATAACTTTAATACCGCCTGCATTGGTTCCGATATTTCCACCAATTTGACTAGAACCTGTCGATGCAAAATCAACTGGGTAATACATGCCTTGTTGTTCGGCATAATTTTGCAATTGCTCAGTCACAACACCTGCTTGAACACGAACCATACGATCCGCTGGCAAGAATTCCAAGATTTGATTCATCTTGTCAAAGCTAATCACGATCTCGCCATTGTTCGCTACCGCACCAGCAGATAAACCGGTACGACCACCTGATGGCGTGATTGCCACTTTAAAACGGTTCGCCAGTTTTACAATCTCTTGAACTTGTTCAGTGCTTGATGGAAAAACGATGACTGATGGGTTCGGATCAAAGTGCTTAGTATGATCTCGTCCCCAATTTTCCAAGCTATCGGCATCAGTTTTAATACGGTTTTCACCCACGATTGCCGTTAAGAGGGTCAATAACTCGGGTGTTAAAGCGACTGGAGCATTCATCGTTTTCAGGCCTAGTAAGAAAGAGATATAGGACTTCTGGATGATCCTGAATGTATTTCAAGGGCTTGAAAACAAAGGATTCAAAACATCCAAAATATAGAAACGCTAGCGAACTATCAAACTGTCTACACAACGAGTTCGAGCTTCGTATTCCTTTATTTTACATGTAAGCAAGCGAGGGATAAAGCACAGGATAAACATCTCGTCATAACAAAATGTGTATATGAACTAAAATTCATTCGAAACTGAAAAAATCTCAACAATTATGCTGAGCTAATTTTAAACGAAATATCTATAACACAAAGCTCTATGCTATGATACCGCAACTAAATTTTGGCCTTTGTAGCGGAGCCGTAATGAGCCAACATCTATCACTACCTAAAGACAAAATCCGTTTCCTTTTGCTTGAAGGTGTGCATCAAAATGCCATCGATACATTAAACGCTGCGGGTTATACCAACATCGATTACCACAAAACTGCGCTTGAAGGCGAAGCTTTGAAAGAAGCGATCAAAGATGCGCACTTTATTGGTATTCGTTCGCGTACTCAATTGACTGAAGAAATCTTTGAAGCAGCGAATAAATTGATTGCGGTAGGTTGTTTCTGTATTGGTACAAACCAAGTTGATTTAAAAGCAGCAATGTCTCGTGGTATTCCTGTTTTCAACGCACCGTATTCGAATACGCGTTCTGTAGCAGAATTGGTTCTTGCTGAAGCAATTTTATTACTTCGTCGTGTACCTGAAAAATCAAAAGATACGCACGCAGGTGGTTGGAACAAGTCGGCTGTTGGTTCATACGAAACTCGTGGTAAAACATTAGGTATCGTAGGTTACGGTTCTATCGGCTCTCAACTTTCAGTTTTAGCTGAAAGCTTAGGTATGAAAGTTTGCTATTATGATGCGGTAACTAAATTACCGTTAGGTAATGCACGCCAAGTCGGTTCTTTGGATGAGCTTTTAGAAACTGCTGATGTGGTTTCTTTACACGTTCCTGATGTTCCTTCTACGCGTAACTTCTTCAAGAAAGAACAATTTGCGAAAATGAAGCCTGGTTCTATCTTCATCAATGCTGCACGTGGTACATGTGTAATTATCGAAGATTTAGCTGATGCGATTAAATCTGGTCACATCGCTGGCGCTGCAGTAGACGTATTCCCGAAAGAGCCAAAAGCAAATGGTGAAGAATTCCAATCTCCACTTCGCGGCTTAGACAACGTGATTTTAACACCGCACGTGGGTGGTTCTACGATGGAAGCGCAAGCAAACATCGGTTTAGAAGTTGCTGAAAAATTCGTTGCGTATTCAGATAAAGGTATGACACTTTCTGCGGTGAACTTCCCAGAAATCGCATTACCACTTTCTGATGGTCAACATCGTTTACTTCACATCCACAAAAACGTTCCTGGTGTATTGTCTAAGATCAATACATTGTTCGCTGAACAAGGAATCAATATCTCTGGTCAATCTTTAATGACTAAAGGTGATATCGGTTACTTGGTAATGGATGTTGATGCTTCTGCTTCTCAAGAAGCTTTGGATACTCTACATAATGTAGAAGGTACAATCCGAGTACGTGTATTGTTCTAATTTAGACAATTCACTCAAAAGCCACGGCACTTGCTGTGGCTTTTTTATTGGTGATTGAATTATTATGTGAATATTAAACCAATTGTTCTAATAATAAGTGTCCCAATGCTAAAAACACCTGTGCACGCTCTCCTCCTCTTAATGATCGCCATGTTATGTGTACAAGGTAGCGGTTCTTTAGCCAAAATTTTATTTCAAAGTTTTCCAGTATTGACCGTATCCGCAATGCGCCTATGTTTTGGTGCGATCATTTTGGCAATTATTTTTAAAATTTGGACCATCAATTTTAAAGCTGTTCGTTGGAAAGCCATTCTCAGCTACGGTATGGCACTAGCAGGAATGAACGCCCTCTTTTATTTATCACTGGAGCGCTTACCTCTAGGCTTGGCTGTTGCTTTTGAATTTATTGGACCTTTGAGTGTAGCACTTTATCATGCTCGCCAAAAATACGATTTCATTTGGGTGGGATGTGCCATTTTAGGCTTGATTCTACTTTTCCCACTACAACAAGCCCAGCAAGGATTGGATCTAGTCGGTGTCTTTTTTGCTGTCAGTGCGGGTGCCTGTTGGGCACTTTATATTATTGCGGGACAGAAGCCTTCTGGCATTTCAGGCAATCATACTGTCTGTTTGGGAATGAGTATCGGCATGCTATGTTTATTACCTTTCGCCATCTTTTCAGGGGCGCTTGATCATGTCATTGAATTGCCAAATATCTACTATTTTATTGGACTGGCAATCTTGGCAAGTGCATTGCCCTTTACTTTAGAAATGATCGCTTTAAGAAGCCTAACTCCCTTAAGTTTTGGAACACTCATGAGCCTTGAACCTGCTGTAGCTGCATTATCAGGATTTATTTTCCTGGGTGAGACTTTATTGTGGAATCAATGGCTTGCGCTTGGCACGATTATCATCGCATCGATCGGTTGTACATTTACCACTCAACATGCTCGACAGCAAAAAGTGAATAAATAAAATGAAAGCGTTCCACCACGATGTACCGTCTTCAACTTATAATCAAACCACCTATCTTGTAGGTATTTTTTACTTTGCTTTTGTAGATCTTCCATGAAAAATATCCAGTTGGTCGCGGTGCTGTACATGGTTCTTTCCATGGTGTCTTATCAAATCAGCGCTTCATTCGCCAAACAACTTATTGCAACACTTGATCCACTGACTGTCACGATTCTACGACTCTGTTTTGCAACGATTTTGGTTGCGATCATGTTCCGCTCATGGAAAGTATTATCTAAGCTAAAGTATTTAAAATGGCGTGATTTATTACTTTATAGTGCATCCTTAGGTTGTATGAATATTCTGTTTTATACATCTTTAGGCAAACTGCCTCAAGGGATTGCTGTAGGTCTAGAATTCATTGGTCCTTTAGGATTAGCATTACTATCAATCAAACAGCGCAGTGATTATATTTGGGTGTTTTTTGCTATCTTAGGAATCGCATTAATGGTTCCTTGGCACGATGCGAACTCGGAAAATTTCTCCTATTTTGGAGCTGCTTGCGCTTTAAGTGCTGGACTCTTTTGGGCCTTGTATATTTATTTTGGGCATCGCGTGGTACAACAAAATATTGGGATGCATGCGCTTACTATTGCGATTGGTTTGTCTGCACTGACCTTATTACCATTCGGACTTTGGAACAACACGCCTGCCTTAATCGATACGCAATATTGGGGCAAAGCCCTAGTGATTGCAGTATTAGCCACCGCCATTCCCTATGCGCTTGATTTGATGGCATTGAAACGGTTAAGCAAACTCAGTTATGGAACACTGACGAGTCTTGCACCTGCTTTAGCAGCATTAGCAGGACTCTTCATACTGCATGAGCAAATTAGTTTGATTCAATGGATCGCTCTTCTTTGTATCATGATCGCATCGATTGGAGTGACCTTACGTGCTGAAGAATCTCGAACACAGTAAGAGCACTCCTTTCTGCTCATTCTCGTTATAACGAAAATGAGCGATCTGCATTTTTATATTTCTGATATTCAGTAAGATATTTTTTACCTAGTTTTTCCTTTTCATCATCCTCTAATATTTTTCCAGCCTGTTGGAAAAATTTATGTTCCTCTTCCTTTAAGTGATGATGGACTTTTTCACTTAATTGTTTTGCTGTCGCTAACCAACTCGGGTTACTCATGTCAGTTTCTTCTAATTTTTCAACCAGTTCATCCATTTCATGATGCTCAGATAAAGCATGGCGGGTAATGTCTAAACCCACATCATCAAACATTAGAGGAATATATAAATAACGGTCTTCGGCAACTGAATGCGCATAGAGTTCATTCTTAAGCTGTTTAAATAAATCTTCCCTTTCTTGAGTATGTCCGCTGGTCTGAATTAATCGTTCAGCTAAGTTACGTTGTTGTTCGTGGCTTTCTCTGAGTGCCTCAAATATATTCATTCTTTACCTCTGCGATGGCTAGCATAATCAACACTTACTTCAATTCTTATCTAGTTGATCTGTTTGGCTGAGCTTTCATATTAAAAAATGATACTTTTTTAAACAGCGATGTTTGCGTAGGTTTTTGTATGGAAAGTTTATTTTTATAGATTAAACTGCAACAAAGATTTGATAACCCAATCGACAAATCAAAATACTCACCAAAATTAAAAACAATACTCGAATAAATCCACTTCCATATTTTAAAGCAAGGCGTACACCCAACAATGAACCAGCAATATTTGTTAGTGCCATCATTAAACCCAATGCAAATAACACATGACCTGTTGGTATAAAGAAGCTTAATGCCGCCAGATTCGTCATGAAATTGCCAATTTTGGATAGTGCAGAAGCATGCAAGAAATCAACTTGCAAAAAACGAATGAAAAAGAAAATAAAGAAGCTGCCTGTTCCTGGTCCAAAGATTCCATCATAAAAACCAATTGCTAAACTACCGACCGCAGCAAAGATCAACAGTTTAGGAGTAATACGTTGATCCACATGAACTTGCCCAAACTGCTTTTTCATAAAAGTATAAATCGCAATCACGACCAGCATGACCAATACAAAAGGTCTTAGAATATGAGTGGGGATCATGGAGACACAAGCAGCTCCAGCGAAAGAACTTATGAATGCAAAAATCGCAATTACAAGTAAAAGTTTCCAGTTTAATTTGACCCGCCTAGCAAAAGAAAATGCCGCCGATGCAGTACCACAAATTGAAGCAAGCTTATTGGTACCAAATATTGTTGCAGGTGAGGTATTTGGTAGTGCCCCCATTAGGGCAGGGATTTGTATGAGTCCACCGCCACCTACTGCTGCATCAATTGTTCCAGCACAAAAAGCAAAAAAGATTAAACTCAGAATGAGTTCCCACTCCATGAGTTATATTCTTATAAATTCAACAAACGTTTTGGCACAAGACGCTTTTTATCTGTAATTTCAGCTAAGCCCAAACAACGCTCACCATCGAATACCAATACTTCAGCAGCAGCTTCGTGCTCAATATTACTTTCTTGCCCATTACCAAAATATTTTTCGCGTCCCTCAGGAAGCTGTACACGAGGGAAATGCTCAACGGGTGCATAGACAGGTAGCAATAAAGCATCCCGTTGTTCAAGTGACAAACTTTCCAAATATTCAATGGTATAATTGGGATCAATCTCAAAATGCCCTGTTTGAACACGGTGTAATTTTGTCAAATGTCCGCCACAGCCCAAAGCCTCACCAATATCCTCCCCCAACACACGGATATAAGTTCCTTTTGAACAAGTCACATCCAGAGTTAAGCTATCTTCGGTAAAACTCACTAATCGTAGCTCATAAATCGTAACGGGACGCGCTTCACGCTCAATTTCAATTCCTTGGCGCGCTAACTCATACAAAGGGCGACCTTCTCGTTTCAGTGCCGAATACATCGGTGGCACTTGCTTGATATCACCACGAAACTGTTCTAGAACCTGTTCAATATTAGCTTCAGTTAATGCGAGCACATCTCTTTGTTGAAGAATTTCCCCTTCAACATCACCCGTAGCAGTTGTTTGTCCAAGCTTTACTGTTGTTTGATAACGCTTGGTAGAATCCAATAAATAATGCGAAAACTTGGTTGCCTCCCCTAAGCAAATCGGTAATAAACCTGTTGCAAGCGGATCTAAAGCACCTGTATGTCCTGCTTTCTGTGCATTAAAAAGTCGACGTACTTTTTGCAATGCCGAATTAGAACTTAAACCCAAGGGCTTATTAAGCAAAAAAACACCACTCAGATGGCGATAAGAACTTTTTTTCATAAATGAAAAGTCAAAGTATAAAACGGTATTTTATCAAAACTATTCATCGGATTTTTAAAAATTAAACGCTCAAAAAAAACAACACTTATGATAAATTTATATTAGTTTCCGAAATTAAAAGCAAATGGATTATGCTTAATGAATAAAAATGGAAAAAAAATAGCATTATTATGTAGCTTATTGATCATTTCAGCAGTCACGCTGAGTGTATTGTATTGGTTATATCCTCAAGATCAGCAGTCACGGTTCAAATCAACTGCTCAATCCAGCGGCACCTCCAATTCAGCAGAACATTCTGAAAATTTAGGGCAGGCACAAGCACTTGATGCAACATTCAACAGCACAAGCCAGCTCGATACTGAAATCAACTGCAAACTACAGTTTAATGCATCACAAAAATTAGTGGTGAATGAGCTGACCCGAAACTGCTTTGAATATTTCATTTCCCAATATGGCGAACGGAATATTGATGAAATCCGTCAGAGTTTTCAGCGCTATATTGCCAAGGGTTTTCAGGCATCGGAGCAACAGCAGATTTTAGCCTTGTGGTCACGCTATGTAGATTATCGCAAAGAGCTGAGTAAATTACAGGTGCAACAGCCTGCTCAGGAAAGCTATCAATATTTCCAGACTGTTTTTAATGCCATGCATGATTTAAAACAACGTTTCTTTTCAAAGCCTGAAATAGAAGGCTTATTTGGCGCTGAGGATATTTATCAGCAATATACGCTCGACCGTATGCAAATTTTAGAAAATAATGCACTGGATGCTGGAGCAAAAGCGAAACAATTACAACAACGCTTTGAACAACTTCCTCAGGATTGGCAAGACAATCTTAAGGATTTATCCAAACTTGATGATTTGCACTCCTTAACTGCACAAATCAAGGCCAGAAATGGTTCAGCGCAGGAACTTCGGGATATGCGGGTCAATCTGGTTGGAGAGGCAGCCACCCAACGTTTAGAGCAGCTTGATCAACAACGTTCTGACTGGAAGCAACGCGTACAATCCTATCTGGATGAACGTAAAACCATTATGGACAGCAACATGAGCACTTCAGCCAAGGATCAAGCCATTCAACAGCTCAAACAACAACAGTTCCAGTCTCCACAGGAACAGCAACGTCTACAAACATTTGAAACGGTTCATGACCAAGGAGGCACCTTACCTTTTAGCAACTAGGAACACGTAATACAAGACATTGAAATAATGCGATTTAGCAAGGATGCAATGTCAGTTCGCAAGAACATCAAGACCCTGATGAAAACAAAAATCGAGAGAAATATCATGCAAAAACTAATCCGCTGTCTTGCACTATCCATGATAGCAATGGGCGTATCAACAAGCTACGCATCAAACGCAACACAAGTTACAGGTACGGCCTCCTCTACTTATGCTAAAACCAAATACCCAATGGTTTTTGTACATGGAGTGGCAGGTTTTTCACGCGCAGGAAGTGATCCATTAGGCGTTGATTATTGGCATCAAATTCTTCCTGACCTTGCTCGTAATGGTGCAAATGTCTGGGCGACACGACTTTCTCCTTTTAACTCAAATGAAATTCGTGGTGAACAACTCGCGCAACAAGTTGAAGAAATTATTGCGATTACTGGACAACCTAAAGTTAATTTAATTGGTCATAGCCAAGGCGGTCCAACGATCCGTTACGTGGCTGGCATTATGCCAAATAAAGTTGCATCATTAACCAGTGTAAGTGGCACTCATAAGGGTTCACCTGTCGCTAGTTTAATTATGAATGTAGATGGTACTATCTTAGGTACAGCTGGCTCTGCCGTCGTGAATTTTTTCTCAGGAGCGATTACATGGTCACAAGGACTTGATCCAAAAAGCTATCCTCACGATGCTTTAGCCGCTGGACGTAGTATTTCGGTAGAAGGTTCAACCCAATTCAATACACGATTCCCAATGGGCGTACCAACTACAACATGTGGCGAAGGTAATTATCAAGAGAAAGGAATATATATGTATTCATTCTCAGGGACTCGAGCAGTCACAAACATTCTTGACCCACTTGATTCTCTATTTGCAGGTACGAGCCTAATTGTCGATATTACAGGAGATAATGATGGTATGGTGAGCCGTTGTAGCGCTAAGTTTGGACGCACAATTAGAGACAATCTCCCTTGGAATCATGCAGATGAGGTAAATCAGGTTTTAGGTTTGAAATCACTGTTTGCACCTGATCCAATTGATATTTATCGTCAACATGCCAATCGACTAAAATTACAAGGACTATAGAATAGCCATAAAAAAATGCGCCAAAGGCGCATTTTTTTTGCTTTACAACAAAGTTAAAATTAACCTTGTTTACGAGCCGGTAACTTTTCACGAATACGTGCAGCTTTACCAGACAACTCGCGTAGGTAGTAAAGTTTAGCACGACGAACGTCACCACGACGTTTCACTTCGATTTTAGCAACGATTGGAGAGTGAGTTTGGAAAACACGCTCAACACCAACACCGCTAGAAATTTTACGAACTGTGAAAGCAGAGTTCAAACCACGATTTTTCTTCGCGATTACAACACCTTCAAATGCTTGAAGACGCTCACGGTCACCCTCTTTTACTTTTACTTGAACGATAACAGTATCACCAGGAGCAAAAGCAGGGATATCAGTTTTTAACTGTGCATTTTCAACAGCTTGAACTAAAGGATGTTTACCACTCATTGTGGAATCTCCAATATGTGCGGGAGAGAAGAGGTCTCTTACACCGCTGGGAATAGAGGCTAAGGCGCATATCTCCCGTTTAACTTTCCCTTTAAAGCAAAATTGCCCTAAAGAGCCTATTTTCAACTTAAACTCAGTTTAAGTAGTAACTCGAAGCAAAGCTTCTCGTCTGTTGCAAACACAAACTTCTAACAGTTTAGTCTTGCGAATTTTTAAGCCATTTTTTTTGCTGTTTAGTCAACTCAACTTTTTCCACCAACTCTGGTCGACGATCTAAAGTTCGTTGATAACGCTGTAAAAAACGCCATTTCTCAATATTGGCATGATGTCCTGATTTCAGTACCTCAGGCACATCTAACCCTTCGAAATGGTCTGGCTTGGTATATTGTGGACAATCCAGTAAACCATCCACAAAAGAATCTTGGATCGCTGATTGCTCGTCAGACATGACATTCGGCAAACGGCGAATAATACTATCAAGCAACACCATCGCAGGTAGTTCACCACCAGATAATACGTAATCCCCAATTGACCACTCTTGATCAACATAATGCTGGATTAAACGTTCATCTACACCTTCATAACGACCACATAATACAATCAATCCATCATAATCAACGAATTGTTGCACTGCTTGTTCATTTAAGGTTTTGCCTTGCGGTGACATATACACCACTGGCGCTTGAACACAGCCTGCTTGTATTGCAAGTTGTTTAGCATGGGTAATTGCTTTTGCCAAAGGCTCAGCCATCATGACCATACCAGGACCACCACCGAAAGGACGCTCATCCACTCGTTTGTAGTTGCCCTCTGCAAAATCTCTTGGATTTATACAAGTGATTTTCACAATATCTTTTTTTGTTGCTCTTCCGCTAATGCCATATGCCGTAATTGCTTCAAACATTTCAGGAAATAATGTGATGACTGCAAAAAACATCGCAGACTCCTCTATTCCTGCTGCGTTACAATCCATTGAGGATTAGTAATCTACGCCCCAATTGACGTAAATACGACCAGCTTCAAGATCAACGCGTTGTACCACATCTTTATGCCAAGGAATCATTCGCTCTTCAGCATCAATGCTATCAGGTGTCGCTTTCACGACCATGACATCATTAGCACCGGTTTCAAACAGTTCGTAGATTTGACCAAGATTCACTTCTTGTTCTTCATCATCAAGACCTAAGACTGTTAGACCTTTAAGATCAGACCAGTAGTACTCGTCTACATCTGCTTTAGGAAGCTGTGATTTGGCAATCCAGATATTTGCACCAACTAAGTTTTCTGCACCCGTGCGATCATTCACGCCTTTTAATGCAACAACCAAGCCTTTGCCATGTGGTTTCCAACGTTTTACATCTATGGTTTGCCAACCTGCCTTGGTCTCAATGTACCAAGGAAGGTAGTCAAACATATTACTCATAGGTTCAGTATTTGAGTAAACCCAGAGCCACCCATTCAATCCATACGCTGAACGTAACTGTCCAATCTGAATTCGATCTTCGGGAACATTCTGTATTGATGTCATAGGTTATCTACTACTCTTAAGCAGTAGCTGCAGCTTTCTTAGCTTGAGCAGCTAAAGAAGCAACACGTTCTGAAGGTTGAGCACCTTGAGCAACCCAGTGAGCAAAGCGATCAGCGTCTAAACGAACTTTTTCAGCTTTACCTTGTGCAGTTGGGTTAAAGAAACCAATACGTTCGATGAAACGACCATCACGTGCATTACGGCTATCAGTAACGATGATTTGGTAGAATGGACGTTTTTTTGCACCACCGCGCGCTAAACGAATAACAACCATGAGAACAACCTTATAGTTTTTACGGATTATCCCTGCGTCGACCACCGACAGCATTTCAAACCCCTTTCATAGAGGGCAGTATTTTACGTTATTTTTGTTTTGATTGAAAGTAAATAATCTGTTTATCTACAGGTTTGAATTTATTTATCGGACCAAGCGGAACAAGTATCTGTTGTTACAGGTGAATCCTTACCTTTAAACCAGCATTGGCGCCCTGTAGAATCTATCGTCATAGCGCCAGTCTTAGCTTGGGAACCAATAGGTTTAGCAGTCAATACCCAGTTATGGGTGGGATCTATTTCTGTACTTGATAATTCTAAGCTGTATGTTGCAGAACCAGATTTAGAAATACTACTACTACCATACACCTTTGTTAAATTCGCTCCATAAAAAGAGCCATTCGCTAATTTATAACTAGCCAATTTGTTCGCAATTTCCATTAGTTCAACTTGTGCCTCGACCCTCTTCGTTCTTTGCACATATTCCTGATATGAAGGGTAAGCAATAGCAGCTAAGATTGCAATAATTGCAACCACAATCATTAATTCAATTAAAGTAAAACCTTGTTTTTTTACCATTGTTCTACTCCACTTCCAGTACAAGCACTATAAGACACATTTGAACTCGCCGTGGTTTTACAACGAACTCCCGTACTTGTTAACAATAATGTATATAGCTTTCCGTCTGATAAATCTAATGGAGTCGCTTTCATTGACCAAACCATTCCATTGTCTGTGGTCAGTAAATTTTCAGTAGTCGCACGGCTAATATCTTTTAACTCAATTTTATATTTGGATGTGGCTACATTAAATATCCCTCCTGGTACAAATACTTCAGGCATAGCAACAGTCCCCGCATATAAATATTTGGGATCAAATTTTTTATAAGAGAAATTTTTAGCTTTATGTCTCTCTAATTGATCAGCTAATTTCAACATTTCTTGCTGAACTTGAGCCGTTAGATTTTTGCGAATAAAGCTTTGATAGCTTGGTATTGCTATCGCAGCTAAAATCGCAATAATCACCACTACGACCATTAACTCAATTAGAGTGAATCCAGATAATTTACGCATTACCCTCCCCCTTGCGCATATTTCTCATACCAACGATTTGGAATAAATTTTAAAGCACCGCCATAATTTTTGATTTGTCCTGATCCACTACCAGTGACACCGTCTTTTTTATCTTCATTTAATACAAAGATAGAGCGTTTATTTGGATCGCCATCACGACCACCACCAATAATAGGCTCACCAATACCTGCACCTAATGGAATATAAATATTGGTTTTACAAATACCGTATGGCAAACAAAAGCGCTGTAATGCTGTTTCTCCTGCTACACCTGCACTACAACTTCCCGTGGTACCAGGTTTAGAAGAATCAAAAACAGGAACATATAAATCACTTTCCATTGCAACTAATGAGCCCAAACTTTTTAAAATTTGCTTATTCTTAGTTGATGTTTCTGCTGTTCCAGTAGCACTAAGTGCCTCTTCCTTATTAAATAAATAGTACCAACCACCATTACCTAATGAAGAGTCTATTTTCGGACGTTTGCTATTAGTTAGCGAATCATTACTATCTACACGATTATCCAATAATTTTAACTGACTTATGGCTGTTGCATTGTTTGCACCTAAGGTACGAGTATCAAAAGCTGACGTAGGGTACTTACTTGAATAGACATCGTAGTCATAAATTGCAAACACGCCATCAAAATCATCAACTCCGGACACAGGTGTCGCATGTCCATGTAATGGTTGACTCTTATTACCAGAAGCAAAACTAACTACAGCAACCCCCTCCTTCGAATGAACCGTAAAAGTAGGAGCATTATAAAAACGCTTACGAGTCGCACTTAGATCTAATATTCGATTAACTTGTGATTTGAATCCACTTGTAGAGGGTGAAAAATCGACGCGGAATGCTTGGCCTCTTAAATCACCAAAATATAGATGATCAATTAAGCCATCATTATTACGGTCTACCGTTTTTATTTCACTAACGATACTGTAATTCATATTTACAGTACTACCATTACCAGCTAATTTCAGATTTTTTGTACCACTTGTAGTAGTAGCTGTATTATTACCACTTACCGACCAAAGTAAATCACCATTATCGGCATCAAACATATAGACCCCAGCACCAATTTTGTTGGTTTGGTCATAGTCCGCAGCTTCATAGCCACCATAACCATCACGCTTATCTTTGACTAATTTATCACCAACTGTTTTTGTTTTATAAATTCCATCTCCATCAGCTTCTAAACCTGGTGTACTACCTGCATCATAGCCACCACCAACAATCATGACTAATTTTCGCTTACCAAACCAATTCACATACGCAAGCGTAGGCTTAGACCAGCTTTGCCCCATGTACTTCAATTCATCAATTGTTTTAGATTCAGTAGTACTTCCATCCAAATAGTGAACTTGTTTATTATTTGGATCAATGTGAAATTTAACTTTAGGTGAACTCATGTCTGTTAGGTCTAAAGAATAGTAACTTCTCCCCCCCATACGCAAACCACCATAAACCCATTGTTTTCCTTTAAGATTAATGGTTTCATCTTCACCAGCATCATTCTGAATTATGCGTGAGCCACCATCTACTGTAAGTTTCCCATTTGGGTCAGAAACATATACTGTATGTGCAGTCCATTCTCCATCTATACCGTAATACAGTTTATTTTTACCACCAGTATCAGCACCGCCATCAAGTAAAAAACCTTGATTCTGTAACTCAATCATTTCTTTAGGGACGAAAGCAAATACTTCATTACCTTTACCATTTTTAGCATCTAGCACATGCAATACACCTTGGGTGCTCCCAAACAAGATATAGTCATCTCGATTTGTTGTATCAATAGTTGCTGAAGTACTCGTTCCAGTAACTGTCGGTATGCCAGATTGGGTTAAAAGTACAGGTTTTGAATGTAATATTGCACCAATCTGCGGCAACTTACCTGTGATAGATTTAGTTGTTAAATCTTCACCTGCAACCGCACTCTCATAACCAAGAAGTCCCATCAATGCAGCACGATAAGGCGCAGAACTATTCAAATTGTAAGCTGTTGTAATTGCATTAAACTTAGTTTTTTTCTCAGAATCATCATACCAACTTAAATTTAAATTTTGAGAGACTTTTCCATTTTGATAACTAAAATCTGTAAGTAGGAGTCTTTCTTTTGGTGAACGGTCAGCAACATAGCCTTGAAGTAAATTACTTAAAGCCCCTCCTTGAAAAGCAGTTTCATTTGAAGTTGGTACATATGCCGAGTTCTTCCACAAGTCTGCTACATTCTTAATTTCGTTGTTTTGCATTACAGGATTTGAACCTGTAATCGTACCTGGATAAGATCCAGAGCGATTCCCATATAGTGACCCAAGAACAGCATGATATTTTTTTAAGTTGCCATACCAAGTCCGTTGTGATTCAGTTGTCGCAACTTTAGGTACAAATTGAGGAAAGTAACCGTATGGTTGGATCGCATTACTATTCAGTGCATCAATCGGTAAGGTAGCATTACCTGTGCTAATACCTGGTATATCTGTTTTGACAGTTGTTAAAAACTTTTTAAAACTCTCAACAACAGCTTTACTATCTAAGCCTGAGTAAGATCCTCCCTCTCCAAGCTCTCCCCACGACTTAGCATCCTTGACATCATCGCTCGGATCAGTAACTGCCGTATCGAAATCACGACCAAATCCTACAACGGCTGTTTTAATTTTAATACCTACGGGGTTTTTTTCAGGATCTAACAAGGCCTGATTAAATTTACCAGTACAATTCCAAGCATGCTGATCATCATAATATGAAGAAAGACGACCCAATACACTAGTTGCTGTTGCTTTACAGTCAAATAAACTCCCCTTTGTATCCAAAGCAGATTTCATTACTTTATACGCATCTCCACTTTTTCCATCATCCCCTGGTGCGGTACCATCAGGCTCTGGTCTACCATCCGTTAAAAAATAAATTCCTTGAGCACTACATTGTTTAGCAGTATCAGTCGTTTGAGCTGCGATAGATACTGGTTTTGAGTAATTAGTACTAGAATTACTGTAATTTCCTCCACCAGTTTTCGTACCCATTAATATTGCTGCAGCCTCTGCATATGCATATGGTGTGGGTGTACCTCCTGTAGCTGTTAAATCTAAGATTGTTTGTACTAAATTTGCTCTATGGGTATTATCTAACTTTTTTACATCTTGAATTTTCTGACCTTTATTGTCTGAAAAAACTGCTAAACCTATATAAAGATCTGGACTTAGAGGCTCTACAATATTATTAGGGTCTGATTTATCACCCAATAGTAACTGCAATAAGCCTATTTTTAATTGTGTTAAGCGTGTACTTTGACGATCAATTTCAGTTCCAAATGATGGGAATATTAGCCACCACGATGTAGTACCACGAATACATTCTTTATAACTTAGTGACTTTGTGCCATACCATTCACTTGCACCAAAGGTATGTACAATATTACTACTAGCTTGTTTATAAGAATACCCACCTGCGTCATTTGTATTGGAAGGACAGTTTTGCTTATCATAAGTAACAGTATTGCCATAGTCAGTAAAATTCATACTCCCCGATTTATCAAGCATGAATAATATTGTAGTTGCACCAGCACCAGTTGCTGGTGCCTTATATATATCAATATCACTTGCACCCACACTGCTACAAATCAGTGCTGTAATAGATGCCGACAATATTGATAATCTTGCCTTAGTTAAGGCAGTATGATTTAAAATTTGCTTCATATTCATTTTATTTCTCCTACCTTAATTCACTTGGCGCAACTGATATTCCATTTCTTGACTACTATATGGAACATTCAATTTTGATAGACAATCAGCAACACTATCTTTGGTTACACCATCTACAACAACATTAAAACTTGGATAATTCATTACACACTTATTAATTTCATCTGCAGACGCTGTAGATAAATTTGGAATAAAAGAAGTAGCATTTATAATAATGGTTCCGATATCTTTACCACCATAGGTCTCTGAGTCACTTCCTTCATACATATGACCCCAATCTTTACGTCCCTCAAGGATAGAACGAGCCCCGATACGAGTCACCACAGCACCACGATCCGAGGTAAAATCAGTAGCCTTATTCACTTTACAGTAACCATCCTGCCCCATCTCATTTTTTGAAATACTAGCCCCTTGCCAATAAACAAGACTGGCTTTACCTAAATTATATTTATCGTCTTTTTCACTTTTTCTTAAACAATAAACCAACTCTTTGCCCTTATTTTCAGGTTTATTCACATATCCGATCATTCCGTTATCTAATTGAAGCTTTGCAATTTTAACTGCATCATCAGCATAAGATTCGAGCTGAAAGAATACAGCGTCCGAATTTTGTACCAATAAAGCTTGAGCCTGCGCATTCGTTGTAATATTAAGTGATGTTATTGCTCCACGAATAGCCCAAGTACCAATGATTGTGATGAGCAAAAGTATGACCAAAACAAAAATTAATGTATTTCCTGCTTGTTTATTTTTCATCATGTTCACTCCGCCCGATTTTCCACACCAAACCCATTGCGTAAAGCGACTGTTTGGGTAATAACTTGACGTAAATATTTACTTTTATCTGGATCAGTTAATAACTCTTTATTTTCCAAATCTAATACCGTAAATTTAGTCAATTCTGTGCCATTTGCCACGGATTCAGGTGAGCGAACCAAAATACCCAATTGAATAGACACAATTTGTGGTTTATCAATTAGCTTTATATATTCAGATGGAGAAACATAAAGAAAATCATCCATCACACCATCTTTGACTGGATTATCACGAGCAACCCCTAATAACACACGTAAATGATCGACATTTGGGATCAACATTTCACCATCACCAGATAAATCTAAACTCGTAGCAGAATCACCTGTATATACCGTCGCTTTGCAACGCAATGAAAGTGGTCTATATTGACCAGCAGTTGCCGCTGCCTTTTCTTCTTTTAAAAAATAGCGTTGTACAACGAATTGATTTGGTAAAACTTTCACACCTTCACAATTAAATTGACTACCAATTGTATTTTTATATTGAATTACAATTTGATCACTCTTAAGGTTATTAAAATTACTAGGACCAATGGAAGATTTAGTTAACAAAGCATTTATGGATTCAGCATCTGTCATTGTCGCCTTGCTTATATTTTTATTATTAAAAACAATACCACCATGCAATGTATCTATTGTCATTGCTGCACTATTTGAATCTATGTTCGCACGACGTAAATCTCTAACAATGTAATCTATCCCAAACAAACCGCTATTTTGAATATTCGCACTGCTTTGTTGAAAGGCTAGACTTTGATTTGCATTAATAAAGACTTGTATTGAGGCCGCCACAATAAGTGATCCTAAAATCAAGGCGATCATTAATTCTATTAAGGTGAATCCTCTTTGAATATTCATGACCCATATGCCTCCATCACTAAGCATTTAGCACCTGCAACATATACACCCGACACCATACAATTTGCCTGACTGGTCGCCGTAATCGCTGTGTCTCCCCAAGCAACATAAACACATTGACGATCACCCCCTTGGCAATCGTTAATTATGATTGTCATATTCTTTTGTTTCGCTGCTCGTAATAATTGTCTAGCATCAAAAGTTGCCATTTCAACTCGTGTACACATAGGTGTATTTGTAACAGAAGCATCACTACTATCCGCTCTTATGCAATTTTTAGTAGTCGCATTTCCAGGGGCATTAATTTCAGATTTATATTTACTAAGCTGAGTTCTATTTACGCGAATTTTTTCGGCGAGATCTCTTGCAAGTGTCATTGCTGTGGTTCGATCATTTGCCTCTTGCACAGCATCAAGTGCCCTAAATTGCAAAGCTGCAAAGCCTAAAACAGCTATAGCTAAAATTACCAGGGAAACAAGGACTTCCATCAAACCTACACCCCTTTGATTTTTCATCACTTACACTCCCCAATTAGTGGTTTATTTTGAATACGATCAATCACTCCACTCTTAAAGATTTTTATAGATTTAATTTCTGTTAATTTTTCATGACAAACTTCAAAGACTAAATCTTCAGTATCTTCCCACTGCATAATTTGCTTTGGATTAGTCAATGGATCTTCGGGCAGATCCGCTTTATACCCTGGGTTATCAACTAATTTACGAATTGCTGTTGTGCGTTTTTTCGCCAAACCTGTTGGTGTAAAAGTAACCCCTTCTGGCAATCCTTTAGCAAGCACATGTACAGTTGACCTTGTCGTATCCCAATAGAACTTATCACCAGTATTTTCTTGATTCTTAAATTCTAAAGAAATATCTTTGCGAAGTGAAACGGCTGTTCCTCGAACATTTGACAATGTCATCGCCAAATCTCTTGCCTCCGTCTCCAACTGTTTCTTGTAAACAAATTGCATCATATTGGGCGCAGCCATCATCGCAATAATCGCAAAAACGGCAATCGTCACCATCAATTCAATTAAGGTGAATCCCCGATTTTTCCCCATCGCCCGCACCTAACTCTTTTAAAATTCCTTACTCTATATTAAATTTATTTTTTACAGAACCAATACAAAGCAGATAAGAATCATAAAAAAACAGATGGAGTGTCATCCATCCGTTTTGAGTTCACATTTTTCTATACAAATTAGGCCTGAATCACTTGTATCCGTAACTCTTTTGGCAAACTAAATGTAATATTTTCCTCGCGACCTTGAAGCTCTTGTGGAGGGGTCGCACCCCAATCCTGTAAACGCTGAATGACCTGCTTGATGAGAATTTCAGGCGCGGATGCACCAGCCGTCACACCAATTTTACTGTCTGGCTTAAACCAATCTTTTTCAAGTTCATCTGCATTATCGACCAAATAAGCTGATTTACCCATACGCTCAGCCAGTTCACGCAAACGGTTTGAATTGGATGAATTGGGCGAACCCACCACCAATACAACGTCACATTTCTCCGCAAGGTCACGCACCGCATCCTGACGATTCTGTGTTGCATAACAGATATCATCTTTACGTGGTCCCTGAATCTTTGGAAACTTGGTTCTCAGGGCATCAATCACCTTTGCCGTGTCATCAATCGACAGCGTGGTCTGGGTCACAAACGCGACTTTTTCAGGGTGCCTTACCATTAAGGCTTCAACATCCTGCTCATCTTCAACCAGATAAATCTTTCCACCACCAGATTTATCATATTGACCCATCGTGCCTTCGACCTCAGGGTGTCCTTCATGCCCAATTAGAATAGCTTCTGTGCCTTCACGAGCATATTTAGTCACTTCGATATGAACTTTGGTCACCAATGGGCAAGTGGCATCAAATACTTTTAGACCGCGACGTTCTGCTTCTTGTTGTACGGCTTTTGATACGCCATGAGCGCTAAAGATTACAATTGAATCATCAGGAACTTGGTCCAGCTCATCAACAAACACTGCACCTCTTTGACGTAAATCATCGACTACAAATTTATTGTGAACGACCTCATGTCGTACATAGATCGGTGGATTGAAACATTCTAATGCACGATTGACGATCGCTATAGCACGGTCAACACCAGCACAAAAACCTCTTGGATTGGCCAACACGATTTCCATAACAACCTCTCTCATCATTTGAATATTTATGCCAAGCTATTTCGTTTAGCGGCACGCTACACTACAATAGCCAAGATATTTTATCATATCAGGAAAAATATCATGTCGGGTCTATTGTTTGTCGTTTCTGCGGCATCAGGAACAGGCAAAACATCTCTTGTAAAAGCCCTACTCGATCGAGTCAGCAATCTACACGTTTCTGTCTCACATACTACGCGTGGACAACGCCCTGGTGAACTTGATGGTGTTCACTATCATTTTACTGATACTGAAACATTTTTAGAGCAAGTAGAACAAGGTGGTTTTATTGAGTACGCTGAAGTATTTGGTAATTATTACGGCACATCTCAAGCAAAAGTAAAAGAACAATTACAACAAGGTCACGATGTTTTACTCGAAATTGACTGGCAAGGTGCTGAACAAGTTCGTCGCCTTTTCCCTGAATCAAAACAAATTTTTATTCTCCCTCCAACCCAGTATGACCTAAGACAACGTCTTTCAAACCGTGGTACGGATTCAGTCGATGTGATCGAACATCGCCTCAGTTGTGCAGTTGAAGATATGCGCCATTTCGCTAGTTTTGACTATGTCATTATCAATGATGATTTCAACAAAGCTGTGCATGATCTCGAAGCAATTATTACGGCAAATCGTTTAGTCACTCTGCAACAAAGCAGTCGCCATCAAAAGTTGATTGAAAACTTAATTACACTCAATCGCGAATAACTTGAGTCTTGAGCAAAAGCCTTTTATACTATTTAGTCTTTTCAAGTGTAATGTTCAAACGAGACAACTTATGGCACGTGTAACCGTTGAAGATTGTTTAGACCATGTAGATAACCGCTTCGAGTTGGTACTGGTAGCGAGTAAACGTGCACGTCAATTGGCACGTCAAGGCATGGAACCAACTGTTGAGTGGGATAATGACAAGCCAACAGTCGTTGCATTACGTGAAATTGCGATTGGTCATGTAACAAAAGACATCTTAAAACAACGCGAACAAGACTACCAAACATCAAATCTTGATATGGTATTGTCTACAAATTCTTTGAATTTAGAAGGATTTACATTTTAAGTAAATCTGCTCGCATAAAGAAGCCCAATGTGAAGACACTGGGCTTTTTTGTTTATTGAAAATTTGGATTCAAATTGATAAAAGCAATCGGTTTAATTGAAAAAAATTCATATTTTTTCCAATGAACAAATTGACAAGTTTATCAATATGCTTTTCATTAGAAGCTAAGCAATTCAATATCGAAATTTAAGTTATATAGGTGTTTTCTATGCCAGGCGAAGAGGTCAGCCAAGCCAAGCAACAACTCAAAGTCATCATTGAAGCGTATCTCAAAGATAGTGAAATTCAGTGTGTGCTTGCTGCCTGTGATTTTGCCGATTTAGCGCATAGTGGTATCACTCGAAAAAGTGGTGAACCTTATGTACTGCATCCTATAGCAGTAAGTTGCATACTTGCACATATGCGCTTGGATGCCGATACTTTGATGGCAGCCTTATTACATGACGTTATTGAAGATACCGCATTTACCAAAGATGAAATCGGACAAAAATTTGGAATAGTTGTCGCCGAATTAGTCGATGGTGTAACAAAATTAAGCCACTCCAGTGATAAAGAATATAACAAAGCCGCTTCTTTCCGAAAAATTCTGCAAGCAACCTTACAAGATCCTCGTGTCATTATTATTAAATTAGCCGATCGTTATCACAATATGACGACCTTGGATGCTTTACGCCCCGATAAAAGAGCACGTATTGCACAAGAAACTTTTGATATTTTCGTACCGATGGCACGTTTGGTTGGTATGAATGAGATGGCTGATAACTTGGAACATCTCTGTTATCAAAATCTTGATCTTGATATGTTTAACGACGTACAAGCAGCCCTACTTGCAACAAAACCAAAGCGCTGTGAATATCAAACAGTATGGGAACAAAAACTAACTGATTTATTAAAGACATACGACTTAAAAGGCCGTATTAAAAAGAAAAACAATAATATTGAATTGCTACGCCATTTTGTAAAAAATGAAATAGACTTAAATGAATTAAGCCACAGCCATGCCTTTGAAATTATTTTAAACAGCATTGCTGATTGTGATCGCTTCGTCGATGCACTCAAAGAGAACTTCCAAGTTTTACAATACAAAGATCACATCCGACGTCCACTTCCAGGTGGCAACCAATCGTTAATGATCAAATTAAAAGGTGAAAAAACTACACTTTCACTCACCATACAAACCGAACTTATGCGTAAAGCCGCTCGCTTTGGTGTGGTTTTAGGTGAGAACGCGCCTCAAGCTTGTCGTTCAGCCATTCAAGCCTCTATGCAGAACTTGAACACCCTCATTGATGGTGAATGCGCAAAAACTACTTTTAGTGATTTGCTTGATTATTTACATCAAGAAAAAATTTGGGTCTACACACCTCACGGACAGTTACATGAACTACCACAGGGCGCAACTGTTGTAGATTTTGCCTATTCTGCCAGCTTATTTTTAGGTAATCATGCTGTTGGTGCAAAGGTTGATGGTGAAATTCGCCCTTTATCAACACCCTTACACAGTGGACAGGTTGTTGAAATCATTACTGATGTACTCGCCACCCCAAACCCAGATTGGCTGAGTTTCATTAATACGCAAAAAGCTCGACGTGCTCTCCAAAACATGCTCCGAGAGCAAGACATAGATGAACAACGTCTTGTTGGTCAACAAGCTCTTAATCGCGCACTAAAACTTTTCCACCGCTCAATAGATGATCTTTCTCAAACGGATTGGATTAATGTATTGGAGTGGCGTCATTTAAGTAGCAAAGATACCTTGTTTGAGCAAATTGCAGTGGGCGACTTATTGCCTCAACTAGTTGCTAACCATTTGTTTGCGCAAGATCATCATACACAGCACCAAGCAACATCAGACCGTTTGATCTCAGGCACAGAAGGTGTCGATGTCAAATATGCACACTGTTGTAATCCTGTTCTCGGTGATCCAATTCAAGGGCATTTATCTCGAAGAGGATTAATCGTCCATCGTTCACGCTGTCGTAATTTACTACATGAGCAGCATCTTCATCCTGAAAATATTATGCCCCTACATTGGCAAGCTGAAGAAGTTGATGATGTTCGTTTTAGTGCCTATCTATGCATTCATATGATGATGAATGATGAACAAATTTCCGATCTGATCTACCAGTGCCGAAAAGCTAAAACTGGCGTAGAGATGGTGGAATCACAAGATCATAAAACTTACGTCAATATAGTCGTCAGTAACCGTAATCAGATCGCGCAAATTATCCGTGATTTACGAATGCATTTTGGATTCCCTCGAATAGAACGCCTCAATATGCCAATTGTGCAAACTGAAATTGCCAAAGTATAAAATCTAACACTTATCCTCACTAGCAGATATAAATCATGACAATAATCGACTGCGACTCAGCAGTCGTAGGCAGTTTCGTGGGCGATCTTTTGTGTTAAAGTCACATTGTTTTATGATAAAAACGACATAGGAGAGCTTAATGTCACGTCAAGTAATTCATACTGAACATGCGCCAGCTGCGATCGGAACGTATTCTCAAGCAATTTTAGTCGGTAATACGCTTTACCTTTCAGGCCAAATTGGCTTAGACCCTTATAGTATGGAACTTGTGGATGGAATCGAAGCTCAAATTCGTAGAGTATTTGACAACCTAAAAGCTGTATGTACTGCAGCGGGCGGAAGCTTAGCAGATATCGCAAAACTCAATATTTTCCTTACAGATTTATCTCATTTCCAACTTGTGAATCAAATCATGGGCGAATACTTTGCACAACCTTACCCTGCTCGAGCAGCATTGGGGGTTGCTAGCCTTCCCAAAGGT
>Ga0209426_1000795_pt1 | contig 26144 bp, 22 predicted proteins | sample Deesub1362B_J571_FD_187697 | JGI IMG/M metagenome (GOLD analysis project Ga0209426, IMG submission 187697) | Deep oceanic, basalt-hosted subsurface ecosystem from Juan de Fuca Ridge flank, Pacific Ocean, CORK Borehole 1362B_J2.571 (SPAdes)... ...
TTGGGTTCCGCCGCCACTTCATGTCGCGAACTGGACCGCGGTCGCCCCCTGGCGGCCGCGGTTCTTCGTTTCCAGAGCAAGCCGCGCGATATAGGAGTCGCGCGATTTGCCCTGGATCTTTGTTTGGCCTCGCTCAGGAAGCCGGCTTGAGGCTGTCGTTCGTCCGGTCGCGGTCCGGGAGGCGATGGTCTGGGTCCACCACCGCCTCGGTGACCCGCTCGTGCGTGTCCAGCGTGAAGACGCGCGAACCGCTCTGCATCCAGGCCTCGACCGGGACACGAAGCTCGGCCTTGCCGCCGCTCGCCAGCGTTACCCGCACGGTCGCGGGCAAAACCAGCTGGCCGTGGTTCTCGACCGTGACCTTCGCGCCCTTCGCCGGATCGCCATCGACGTAGGCGACGTCGGTGACGGCCAGGTCCAGCGTCCAGTTGTTCGCGTACCAGCCGCGCCAGAACCAGCCGAGATCCTCGCCCCCCGCGCTCTCCATCGCCCGGAAGAAGTCGCTGGGCTTGGGGTGCTTGAACGCCCAGTCGGCGATGAACTTGCGGAACGCCGGGTCGAACCGCTCGGGGCCCAGGATGTCCTCGCGCAGCAGGGTCAGGCCGAACGCCGATTTGAAATAGGTGATCGGGTGGCGGTACTTCTCGCGGATCGTGTCGGCGCGCGACAGAATGGGCGGCGCGTCCAGGTCCTTGAGCAATTCGGCGATCTGCTCGGCCGGCGTCCCCTTGCCAGGCGCGTATTCGCCGTCGCGTTTGGGGCCATAGACGCCGTTCTGGAAGTCGTCGGACTCGTAGACGTCGATGAACGTGTTGAACCCCTCGTCCATCCAGGCGTCGCGGCGTTCGTCGAAACCGACCACCATCGGGAACCAGGTGTGGCCGATCTCGTGGGCGCTGATCCAGAACAGGGTCTTGCCCTTGTCGTCGATCCCGTCGAACACGATGCCCGGATACTCCATGCCGGTGGCCGGACCGGCGACATTGATCGCGTTCGGATAGGGATACGGGAACCAGCGCTTCGAGAACTGCTCGACGGCGTGCTTCATATACTCTGTCGAGCGGCTCCAGGCCCCCTCGCCCACGCTCTCGGGCGGATAGACCGACTGAGCCAACGCCGTCTTGCCGTTCGGCAGATTGATCCTCGCCGCGTCCCAGACGAAACCGCGCGACGCGGTGAAAGCCACGTCGCGGGTGTCGCTCATGTGGAAACGCCAAGTCTTGGTCCCGCTCGCGGCCGGCGTCGCGGCGACCTCCTCGGGCGTGCGGATCATCACGGTCTTGTCGCTGCCGGCGGCCTCGGCCAAACGCGCCTGCTGCTGGGCGGTAAGCACGTCCTTGGGATTGGTCAGCGCGCCAGAACCGGCGACGATCATGTCGGCGGGAACGGTCACGGCGTAATCGATGTCGCCGTATTCCAGATAGAACTCGTTGGCCAGGTAGGGCAGCGTGTCCCAACCGCGAACGTCATCATAGACCGCCATGCGCGGATACCACTGGGCGATGTCGTAGATCTCGCCGCCGCCCGAGGTTCCCCAGGCCGTTCGTCCGCCGAACAGGCCCGGCACGGTGTAGTGGTAGCGGATCTTGAGCTTCACCTGCCCGCCGGACTTCAGCGGCTTGGCCAGGGTGACCCGCATCCGGGTGTCGTCGACCAGATGCGGCGCGGGCCCGACGCCCTCGATCTCGACCGCCTCGATCACATAGCCCTCCGTGAAGGCCTTGCGCGGACGGCCAGCCTCGGCGGCGGCGCGGGAGTCCTTGCGGTAGACGTTCTGATCCAGCTGCAGCCACAACATGTCCAGCGTATCGGGGCTGTGGTTGACGTAGGTGATCGTCTCCTCGGCGCTCAACGTCTTGCTGGCCGGATCCAGCCGGGCGTCGATGCGGTAGTCGGCGCGGTTCTGCCAGTAGGCCGCCCCCGGCGCGCCCGAGGCCGAACGCTGGGGACTGGGCGGCGACGGCATCGTGAACGGCGCGAAGGTCTTCAGCGGCGCATAGGCCTCGTCCGCCAGGGCGGCGTCCGCCGCGCCGACGGCCAGGCAAAACAGGCTCACGCCCACGAACAGGTCGCGCATTTTCTCTCTCTCCCTTCGACGGCCGCCCCGCCGAGTCGCGGCGAAAGAAGAGACCCTTCCGCCGCCTCCAATCAAGAAACGCCGGCCGGAAAAGCAAATGGGACGCCGGGTTTGCCGCCCGACGTCCCACCTTCCATCCAGACGGGGCCGCGTCCGGTCTAGAACTTGGCGCTGAGCACCACGCGCACATCGCGGCCCGGCATCACCACGGAGTCCTTGTTCAGGGCCGTGGCGTTGCGGATCGTCTCGTCGGCGAGGTTGTGGCCGACCAGCATGAGCTCGATGCCCGGCTTGGCCTTGAACGGCTTCCAGCGGACCTGGGCGTCGACCGAGGTGTAGCCGTCGGTCGGCGTGTCGGCGACGCCCACATGGTCCTGTTTGGAGACGGCCATCACCAGGAAGCTGGCGTCGATGGAGTCGTTGGCCCAGTCCAGGCCGCCGCCGATGCGTCCCGGCTGGATGCGCGGCACGTCGCCCGCGCCGGCGGTGAACTTGGCGCGGACATAGTCGCCCAGCACCTGACCCGACAGCTTGCCGTCGCCCAGATCGCTCAGCGGGAAGAAAGCCTTGGCCTCCAGGCCCCAGAAGCGGGCGTCGCGCTGGCCGTAGTTCAGCTCCTTCAGGTCGCCCGAACCATTTAGCGCGCAGGTTCCGTCGTCGTCGCACATCCGGCCGGTCAAGCCGCCATAGATGTAGTTGCTGAAGTGCGCCGCCCAGGCCGAGGCCTCGATACGGCCGGCGCCGCCCAGCTTGTAGCGGGCGGTGGCTTCCAGCGAGTTGGCGCGTTCGATCTTCAGGTCGGGATTGCCGGTTTCGAACGTGCCGGGACCGTCGTGCGGCCCCCGGGCGAAGAGTTCGGTCTGGGCCGGGGCGCGCGCGGCCGAGGCGGCCGTCAGGCCCAGGCGCAGGGCGTCGGACGCCTGGTAGCTGAAGCCAGCCGAGACGCTGACCGGGGTATAGCTACGGCGCGTCGGAACGCCGGTGCCTGGCGTGCCGTCGATGCGAACGTGTTCGACGCGGGCCGCGCCTTGGAAATCCAGCGGCCCGACCGGCGCCTCGACGAAGGCGAAGCCGGCGGCGCTGCGGGTGTGAGTGGGCAACAGGTAGTTGGCGCCCTCGCCCAAGGCGCTGAACTTGCGATCCTGGATCTGGACGCCCAGGGCCGAGGCCGACAGCGGCCCCAGCGGGCCGAACAGGGCTTCGGCGCGGCCATCCCACTCCTTGTTGTTGAAGGTCGACTGGACCTCCATCGTGCTGGGGTCGATCTCGCTATGCGTATAGTTCGCGTAGCCGGCGTCGACATTGATCCGCTTCAGGACGCCGTCGCCGACCTTGACCGAAGCGCCGAACGCGCCCTTGTCCTGCTTCATGCTGATGAAGGTGGTGTCCGACGGGATGCCGTAGCGGGCCTCGTAGTGCGTGCCGCTGGCGCCGACGCGGCTGTCGTCCCCGAAGAAGTAGGACGCGCCGCCCGAATAGCCGTTGCCGTGGAACCAGGAATTGGGCTGGACGCCATCCGGGGTGTCATAATTGCTAGCGCGGCGGCCGAAGCCATCCAGGTGCACGGCGAACGGACCCTGGCCGGCGTCGATCATGACCGTGCCCTCGCCCGTGCTGGAGGCCGAGCCATAGGCGCTCGTGACCTCGCCCTCGATGCCGTCGATCGGCTTGCGCGGGATGCGGTTGTTGATGACGTTGACCACGCCGCCGATCGCCTGGCTGCCGTAGCGCAGGGTGGCCGCGCCGCGCACGACCTCGATGTCCTGGGCGGCCAGAGGATCGATCGGCACGCCGTGGTCGGGACCGACGTCCGAGACGTCCGAGCTGGAGAGGCCGTTTTCGGCCAGCTTCACGCGTTGGGCGTCCATGCCGCGGATCACCGGACGGCTGGCGCCGGCCGCGAAGCCCGTGCCCGCCACGCCGGGCAGATTACGCAGCGCGTCGGCCAGGCTGGCGCCGCCATTGCTCAGCACCTGATCACGGTTGACCTGTTCGACGATGGTGGCGAAGCGATCGGGATCCCCGGCCAGGGGCGAGGCGGTGATCACCACCTCCGACACGGAATGGCCAAGATCCTGCGCTTGGACTCCGCCCGCGTAGGCCAGCAGAATCCCGGCGCTGGACGCCGTCAACAACATCGAACGCAGCCGCATATGGCTTCTCCTAAAAACAAGCCACGCTTTATTATGTTATAGCGTAACATTAGCAAGCGCGCGTTTGCGGGAATGTGCGAGCCCGGAGCTTGTGATGCTTTTCGGTCACGCCGCGCCCACCGCGCGGGCAAATAGCGGCGATCGCCGCGACGCGATCGGCATTGCCTGATTAATCTCGTTATGCAAGCTACTGGCGAGGGCAAGACCCGCCCAGACTCGCCAAGGCCATTTCATGGATGTGTTCATCTTCGACGCCGTCCGCGCCCCGCGCGGCAAGGGACGCCCTGACGGTTCGCTGGCCGGCGTGAAGCCCGCGGGTCTGATCGCGCAGTTGGTCGAGGCCCTGAAGGCGCGAAACGGGGCCGAGGCCTTGGACACGATCGACCACTTCACCCTGGGCTGCGTAACTCAGAGCGGTCCGCAAGGCGGACATCTGGCCTTGGCGGCGCGGATCCTGGCGGGACTGCCCGACACGGTCTCCTGCCTGACCATCAACAATTTCTGCGTTTCGGGCCTCAGCGCGATCGCCGACGCCGCTCGGCGGGTGGCGACGGGCCAGGCCCAGCTGGCCCTGGCCGGCGGCGTCGAGAGCATGTCCCAATCGCCGTTTCTTTCCGACAAGGCCGACTTCTACAGCGACATGGATATGGCCCGACGGATGGGATGGGTTCCCGTCGGTCTGGCGGCCGACCTGCTGGCGACCCGCGAGGGCCTATCCCGCGAAAGCCTCGACGCGGCCGTGCTGCGCTCGCACCGCCGCGCCGCGGCGGCCTGGAGCGCCGGCCGATATGCCGGACGCGTCATCGCCATGCGCGGCGCCGATGGCGAGACGGTCCTGGATCGAGACGAGAATATCCGCGACTACGGCGACGGCTCGACCCTGGCCCGGCTGCCGCCGGTGTTCCAGGCGGTCGGCGCCCAGGGCTATGACGACATTCTGCTGGGCGCCCTCCCCGATCTCGACGAGGTCCGGCACCTGCATTCCATCGCGCATTGCCCGCCGATCTCCGATGGCGCGGCCCTGACCCTGGTCGGCTCGGCGGAGGCCGGACGGCGGCTGGGCCTTCAGCCCGTCGCGCGAATCCGCGCGCTCGGCGAGGCGGCCAGCGACCACGTGCTGCAGCTGACCGCCGGTCCGACGGCGATGGACAAGGCGCTCGGCGCCGCAGGCCTCCGCCTGGATCAGGTCGGCGTCGCCGAGGTGATGGAAGCGTTCGCCGCCGTGCCGGTGCTGTTCGAGCGCGACCACGACTACGATCCCGACCGTCTCAATCCCAATGGCGGCCATCTGGCCATGGGCCATCCGATGGGCGCGACCGGCGCGATCCTGACGACGACCCTGCTGGACGACATGGCCCAGTTCGACGCCGAGACCGGCCTCGTCGTGGCGACCGGCGGCGTCGGCGTCGGGGCGGCGATGGTGCTGGAGCGGGCGGGTTAAGGCTCGCCCTTCAGCGCCTTCTCCAGGCTGGCCCGATCATAATACTCGCGCCATTCCTTGACCTTGCCGCCGCGAATGTCGAGGACGCCCACGACCGGCACGGCGCCTGGGTGGCCGTTGTAGGTGAAGCGGTCGGTGCGCTCCATGAACACCAGGCCGTCGATCACGCCGATATGGGCGACGTCCAGCGTCACCCCGTCCGGCGCGCCCTTTCCCAGGGCGGCGATGCGCGCGTAGATCGCCTCGCGGCCGTTGACCGGCGGCAGCATCATCGACTTCAACGACCCGTCCTCGGCGAACAGATCGGCGACCTTGCGCCAATCGGCCACCTTCCAGGCGTGGATCATCTCTCGCGCCGTGGCTAGGCGGCTGGCGTCTGTGTCCTGAGCCTGGGCCGAGCCAGCCAACAGGGTTAGAGCCAAAAGCGCTCCCGCGATCTTCATGCGTCCTCCCGAATTATTCGCCGTTCTGACGTGACGGCATCACTTGCATAACAAGACCATGATGCTAGGGTCATGACAAGACGCCAGCCAAGGCGCCCAAGCCGACGACGGCGCAGGGAGGAAACAGGAAGCATGGATATCAAGGACAGCGTCGCCCTGGTCACGGGCGGCAATCGCGGGATCGGCGAGGCGTTCGTCCGCGCCTTCCTCGCGGCCGGCGCGGCCAAGGTCTATGTCGGCGCGCGCGATCCGGCTAACGCCGCGCACCTGGTCGCCGAGGGCCAGGGCAAGGTCGTGGCGGTCAAGCTGGACGTCAGCGACGCCAGCACGATCGAGGCCGCCGCGGCTCAGTGCCAGGACGTCACGATCGTGGTCAATAACGCCGGCCAGTTCTCGATGCAGACGCTGATGAAGGCGCCGGACCTGAGCGCGGCGCGCGGCGAGATGGAGGTCAACTATTTTGGCCCCCTGACCATGGCCCGCGCCTTCGCGCCGATCCTGGCCAAGGCCGGCAAGAGCGCGATCGTCAACGTGCTGTCGGCCGGCGGCATCGTCGCGGTGCCGGGCATGGGCGGCTACAGCCCGTCCAAGTTCGCGGCGCGCGCCATGAGCACCTGCCTGCGCGCCGAGCTCCTGCCCCAGGGCACCAATGTCGTGGCCTTGATCGTCGGCTCGGTCGACACGCGCATGGCCAGCCACGTCGAGGGCTTCAAGGAAACCCCGGCCACGATCGCCGAGGCGGGCCTGAAGGCGATCAAGCGCGAGGCGGACGAGGTCGACACCGACTTCATGGCCATCGACGTCCGCGCCAATCTGGCTCGCGACCCCAAGGGCCTCGAAGTCTCCATGCGCCGCTCGCTGCTGGGCGAGCGCGTCACCACCGGCCGCTGAGGAGCCGACATGTCAAAGCCCGACTATGTGGATTTCGCCAAGCGCTTCGTGGCCGCCATCCAGGATGGCGACGGCGAGGCCGTGCGCGCCTTCTACGCCCCTGACGCCAAGCTCTGGCACAATACCGACAATATCGAGCAGACCGTCGACCAGAACCTGAAGGTGCTGGCGTGGTTCGTGAAGACCCTGCCCGATCGCTTCTACCGCGTGCTGCGCGTCGAGGCCCTGCCCGACGGCTTCGTACAGCAGCACATCCTCGAGGCCACCCTGCCAAACGGCGAGAAGTGGGCGATGGACGCCTGCGTCGTGGTCAAGATCGAGAACGGGCTGATCACCCGCCTGGACGAATATCTCGACTCCGCCAAGTCGGCCCAGCTGCGGCCCTTCGGCCGCTAATTCCATTCCGCTTCTCTACTCTGCCTCGCGACCTGGGCGGACACTTGCGTGTCCGCCCTTTTTCGTAGCGGGTCAGTGACGCGAAGATTGATCAAAGTCGGTGGTCAGACCCATCGCCTTCAGCAGGTGGGCGCGGTCGTAATACTCGCGCCAGACCTTGATCAGGTCGCCATCGAACTCCAACACCCCGACCACGGGCGTGCAGCCGTACTGGCCTCGAATGGTGAAGGTGTCGGTGCGCTCGACGAACAGGACCTCGCCGACGACGCCAATGTTGTGGATCTTCAGCTCGATCGACTCCAGCCCGTCGGACAGCGCGTGGACGCGCTTATAGATCGCCTCCCGCCCGACCACGGGCTCGACCATCATCGAATGCAGTACGCCGTCGGGCGTGAACATGTCGGCGATCTTGCGCCAGTTCTGGGTGTTCCAGGCCTCGACCATTTCGAGCCCCAGGGCGACCTTGCGATCGGTGTTTGGCATTTTCCTCTCCATTGGTTCGCGGCGCGCCCTCGGCGCTCATAAGCTTGCATATCGATACTTATTGCGACGAGGGACTCTCTGTCGATGGGAGAACGCGCATTTCCGGCGCCACATCGACGCTCCGGTACGCGCCCGCAAATAGCGACTTGCGTTACGAGACTAAACGGGCAATTCTCCTATTCAGAGGCCAAATTAGAACAACAACGGTACAGGGAGGAGCGTCCGGCTGGGTTTCACGGCGCGCGGCAGAGCGTTCCTTTCTCGCCGCCCCATCGAGCAAGCGTCTCGGCTTATGCAAGCTTCTGATCCAGGCCTTGGTCAGAACCGCTCGACCCCAACCGTCGCCCCGAAATTCGAGAACAACTCGCCGCGCGGCGAGCATCGACATCAGGCGGGCCCGAAGACCGAACGACGGCGCGGCCCAACGACGGGGAGGTCATATGAAACTGTCTCAATCCGCATCCGTGCTGGCCCTGCTGGCGGGGGCCAGCCTGGCCCTCCCGGCCTTCGCCGCGACCCCGCCCTCTCCGGAAAAGGGCCAAAACACCCTGGAAGAACTGGTGGTCACCGCCCAGAAGCGCGAGGTGAACCTGCAGCAGGCGCCGCTGTCGATCTCGGCCGTCGCGGGCGAAGCCCTGGCGCGCAACAAGATCATGAATTCCGAGGATCTAGGCCACGCCACCGTTGGCCTGTCCTTCACCCAGAACTCGCCGCAGGCGCTGGAGCTGAACATCCGCGGCGTGGTCAACACCCGCCTTTCCGCCCCCACCGCCGACCAGTCGGTCTCGACCTTCGTCGACGACGTCTATGTCAGCCGCTCTGGCAATCTGAACACCTCGTTCTACGACACCGACCGCATCGAGCTGATCCGGGGGCCGCAGGGCGTGGTGCTGGGCAAGAACGTCGCCGGCGGCGCCATCAGCGTCATCTCGGCCGCCCCGCAATTCGACTATGGCGGCCATGTCGCCGTCACCCTGGGCAACTACAATCTGCAGCAGACCACGGGTCACGTGACCGGCCCGATCACCGACAGCCTGGCCGGCCGCCTGTCGTTCCAGACGATCAACCACTCCGGCTACGCCAAGGACATCCTGCACGATGTCGATCTGGAGAACCTCGACTCCAAGCAGATCCGCGGCCAGTTGCTCTACAAGCCGGAAGGCAGCGACCTGCGCGTTCGCTTCATCGCCGACTACAACTGGGACACCAGCAATGGTCCCAACCGCGTCGGCATGGGCGAGACCACCTGCACCACCGCCGCGCAGTGCTTCGCGCCCTGGTACAAGGCGCGGCTGGCCATCGCCGCCTTGCGGGGCGGCCTGTCGATCCGCGAGAGCCTGCCGACCTGGCCGCAGTATCAGGGCGACGCCGCGCCGACCCGCCAGCGCGTTCAGCACGAGTCCGCCAGCTTCATCCTGAAGGTCGACAAGGACATCACGCCCGATATCGGCTTCACCTCCGTGACCGGCTATCGCGGCGGCCAGGCCTTCACGATGTACGACCAGTCGGGCGTCGGCCCGACCAATGGCTACGGCGTCATCACGCCCCTGCTGTTCGCCGAACCAGTCAGTTTCGTCGAGGACATCGCCCAGTTCACCCAGGAATTCCGCCTGACCTCGCACTATAAGGACAGCCGTTTCGACTGGATCCTCGGGGCCTTCTACCTGCACAACAAGGTGCATCAGCTGAACCACTTCTGGGGCGAGAGCACGGTGCTCGCGGCCCTCTCCGGCGAGAGTCTTTGGGACGACCATGGCCTGAACCGCGACCTCGCCGCCTTCGCCCAGCTTGGCTACAAGTTCACCGACACCCTGAAGCTGGAAGCCGGCGTCCGCTACACCACCGACAAGAAGAGCGGCTCCCAGCTGGGCAAGGCCATCGCGCTGGGCGATCGGTTCAAGCCGAACGACACCACGCCCCTGACGCCTCTGACCGACGCGGCCGGCTTCTCGACGCCGTATGGCGAGAAGTGGTCGAAGGTCACGCCGCAGGCCACCCTGACCTGGACCCCGACGGCGGACCTGATGACCTATCTGACCGTTTCGGTCGGCTTCAAGGGCGGCGGCTTCCAGAACGACGCGCCCAACGCCTTCGCCGCCCGCCAGGCCTATCGGCCGGAGTCGGTCACCAACTACGAGGCCGGCTACAAGTGGGAGTTCCTGAACCGCCGCGCGCGGTGGAACACCTCTGTGTTCTTCATGGACTATACGGACCTGCAGGTGCAGCGCACCGACGGCACCTGCCTCTGCAACGTCATCGCCAACGCCGGCGCGGCCGAGATCAAGGGCGTCGAGAGCGAGTTCCAGATCGCCCCGGCCCACGGCGTGCGCCTATGGCTGGGCGGTTCGGTGCTGAACGCCAAGTACACCGACTATGTCGATCCGGTAACGAAGATCTCGTACAATAACCTCTTCATGCAGCGGACACCGAAGTACCAGGTGTCGGCCGGGGTCGAGTACACGACCAGCGTCCTGGGCATGGAAGACGCCCTGCAGTTCCGGCTGGCCTATAAGAAGCAGGGCAAGCTCTACTGGGCCCCCGACAACGTCCAGACCGAAAAGCCCTATGGCTTGCTCGACGGGCGCATCACCTTGGCGCCGCCGGACAAACCCTGGTCGGCGTCGATCTGGGCGCGGAACCTCGGCGACAAGGTCTATCGCACCAATATCATCGACATCCTGGGCGACGCGGTGTCCTCGTTCGGCCCGCCCCGCACCTTCGGCGTCGAACTCGCCACCAAGTTCTAGACGTCCCATCCTGAGCGCCGGTCGCCTCGTCGCGTCCGGCGCCGCCTTCCTTCCCGAGCGGAGTGACATGGCTCGATTGTTTTCCATCCTCTCCGAGGTGATCGCCGCCTGGCAGGCCAAGGATGTCGAGGCGGTGCTGGCCCACATGGCCGACGACATCGTCTGGCACTACGCCGCGCCGGGCATGCCGCCGGTGCGGGGCAAGGCTGGGGCCGAGAAGCTGCTTCGGCGCTTCCAGGCCGACATGCACGACATCCAGTGGCGGATCTTCAACCACGCCGAGGCCGGGAACCTGCTGTTCCTGGAGGGCGTCGACGACTACCGCACGACCGACGGCAAGCGCATGGCCGTGCCCTATGCCGGCGTGCTGGAGTTCCAAGGCGACCTGATCATCGGCTGGCGCGACTATGTCGACCTGGGCGTCATCGCCGCCCAGAAGGCCGGTGAACCCTTCACCGCGCAGGTCGAGGCCCTGCTCGCGCGGAAGGCCGGCCGATGACGCCGCACCGCCGCGCCTTCGTCGCCGGCGCCCTGGGCCTGGCCACTGTCCCCACCCTGGCGAAAGCAACCGTTCCCATGACCAAGTTCCAAGTGCTCGAAGCCGTCATCGCCGCCTGGAAGAAGCAGGACGTCGAGGGTGTTCTGGCCCACGTCACCGACGACATCGTCTGGCGCAACTCGGGCGGCTTCGCGCCGGCGATCCGAGGCAAGGCGGCGATGCGACAGGCGCTGACCGCCATGGCCGCCAAGATCAAGGCCAACGCCTGGCGGATCTTCGACTACGCCGAGAACGACCACCGCCTGTTCATGGAAGGGGTGGATGAGTTCTGGTTCCACACCGGCGAGCACATCGCCATCCCCTACGCCGGCAGCCTGGAGTTCCGGGGCGAGCTGATCCACGAGTGGCGCGAATATTTCGACGGCCGCCTGAGCATCGCCATGAAGAACGGCGAGCCGCTCTCCGACGAGGTCAAGGAGATGATCGGGCGCCCCGTGGCCCGCTAAACCCCGTCGGCGGCCGGCGCGCGCACCGTATCGAGATTGGCCGGCTCGCCGCACTGGTCGCAGACGATCTGGGGGTCCAGCGGGTGTCCGCAGGCAAGGTGGCGCAGGATCAGCGGCGCGCCTTCCGGCTTGGCCAGCCAGCGGTCGCCCCAGCGGTTAAGCTCGATGATCAGCGGGTGCAGCCCCCTGCCCTCCTCGGTCAGCCGGTATTCCCAGCGGTCCGGGCGCGTCTGGTAGAGGTCGCGCCGCAGCACGCCCAGTTCAACCAGTCGCGCCAGCCGATCGGCCAGGATGTTCGGCGCGATGCCCATCGCCTCCTGGAATTCGTTGAACCGCCGACGCCCCAGGAAGGCCGAGGCGATCACATGACTGGTCCAGCGGTCGCCAAGCACCTGAAAGGCCCGGTCCAGCATCGGATTGCCCCGATTCAGCCCCTCGGACGGCACGATCGAGCGGCGCTGGACGCGAGGCGGCGGCGAGGGTTCGTAGCCCGCGCCCGGCCCGGGCTCGCCGACCACATCGCGCGGTCCGACCGGCTGGCGACAGCAGCTGCAACGCAGCTGGGGCGTGAACTCGGCCCCGCAGCTATGGCGCAGTCGGTGGATCGGGTTGCACGGATCGAAGAACCAGCGTCGCTCCCAGCCGATCAGCGCCAGGGCCACGCTGTAGAGGTCCCGCCCCATCTCGGTCAGGCGGTATTCGTGCCAGGTGGGGCGCTCGGCATACGGTCTCTTGATCAGAACGCCCGCGGCCTGAAGGCGCTTGAGGCGGTCCGTCAACAGGCTGCGCGCCAGGCCGATCCGTCCCTGGAAATCGTCGAACCGCCGCACACCCGAGAACGCCAGGTACAAGATCATCAGGGTCCAGCGGTCGCCGAGGATGTTCAGCGCGCGCGTCGCGGAGTTGGCCTGCACGAGTTGGTTCAGGGCGCGGGGCGCTTGGCTGTCCCCGCTGCTATCTTCCGCCATGGCGACCCAGGTTCGGCGGGGCGCGTCGTTCGCCCCGGTTGACCGTCTGTACGCAGAACCCGGCGCGGGCGCAAACGGTCGCGCCGGCGCCGCCTCATCGCGCCCGCGCCTGGGCGTAGTCCCTGGCCAGGTCGTCGACGATGTCGGCGATCGGCTCGATGCCCCGCACCGCGCCGACGCCGTGGCCCGCCGACCAGACGTCCTTCCAGCGCTTGGCCGTCTCCTCGGGCCGCCCCAGCTTGATCTCCGCCTTGCCGGTCAGCATCGCCGGGTCGAAGCCGGCGGCGGCCAGGCTCTGGCGCAGCCAGTTGGCCGGTATGCCGGTCAGGGCGGCGGAGGTGACGATGTCCTCGATCTCGGCCTCGACCAGCATCCGCTTATAGGCCGGGTCGGCGATGCTCTCGGCGCAGGCGATCAGCCGGGTGCCCAGATAGGCCAGATCCGCGCCCAGCAGCTCGGCCGCGCGGATCGCCCGTCCCTGCCCGATGCCGCCGCCCAGCACGATGACGCCGTCGAAGATCTCGCGCACCGCCGGGGCGAAGGCGAAGGCGGCCAGCGGGCCGGTGTGGCCGCCGGCGCCGGAAGCCACCAGCACGAGCCCGTCGACGCCCGCCGCCGCGGCCTTGCGGGCGTGGGTCAGAGAATTGACGTCGGCGAACACCAGCCCGCCATAGCCCTTCACGGCGTCCACCACGCCGCTGGGCGCGCCCAGAGCCGTGATGACGATCGGCGGCCGATGCTTGAGGATCAGCGCCATTTCCTCGTCGCGGCGCGCATAGGAGCCGTGGACCATCACATTGACGGCCCAAGGCGTCCCAGGCTCCAGCGCGCCGCCGATCTGGGCCAGCCAGGCGTCGAAGTCCTCCAGCGTGCGGGCGTTGTTGGCCGGGAACGAACCGATGATTCCCGCGCGGCAGGCGCCCAGCACCATATCGACGCCCGAAACCAGGAACATCGGGGCGGCGATGGCGGGGATGCGCAGCCGGTCGGCGATGGCTTGAGGCAGGGCCATCGCTCAGACGCTCTCCGGACGCTTGGGCGGCCAGGGGAAGAAACCCGAGGTGCGGCGCATATAGTCCTCATAGCCGGGCTTCTTGCGCTTCATGCGGCCCTCGACGGTCGGCACGCCGCTCCAACGGGTCAGGGTGAAGACCAGCCACGCCGGACCGATCACCGACAGCGCGCCGATCGGCGTCGTCGCGGCCATCACCCACAGCCCGAACCAGACACAGGCGTCGCCAAAATAGTTCGGGTGACGCGTATAGCGCCACAGACCCTTGTCCATCACCTGGCCGGCGTTGGCGGGGGTCTTGCGGAACCGCACCAGCTGCCAGTCGGCGACGCTCTCGAAGATCAGGCCGAAGATCGCCAGGCCGGCGCCGGCCAGGCCCTGCGGTCCCAAGGTCGCGGGCGCGCCGGACAGCTGGCCCAGCTGCACCGGAAGGCAGACCAGCCATAGCAGCGGCATCTGCAGCGCGAACACCAGGCGGAAGGCGGCGTAGCCATAGCCCCAGCCACGCTCGGCCTTGGCCTTGTCCAGCATCCGGACATAGCGGCCGTCGGGCCCATGATCGCGCCAACGCCACAGCATGTAGCCGCCCAGGCGCAGCGCCCACGCCACGCAGATCGCGGTCATCGCCATACGATGCGGCGTGCCGCCGCCGGTCTGGACATAGGTCGAAATCGCCACCGCCCCCATGCCCAGCCCCCACAGGCTGTCGACGGGCGTGCAGTCGCGTTGGGCCACGCAGATCGCCCAGGCCGCGACGAACAGGGCCAGGATCACCCCGGCGTTGACGATCGGTATCAGCAGGTAGTCCGGCATGAAATCTCCCCCGACGCCGCGCTCTCGCCGACGTCATGTTCTTCGTTCAAACTTATGATCGATCGAGTGAAATTCGAGACGATCTCAGGAAAGGTCGATCACCCCGGCGTCGGGGCTTTCGGCGAACAGGCGCTCGACCTCGCCGACGCGCCGGTCGATGACCGCGCGTCGATTGATCGTGCCCTTGTCCGAGATCTCGTGGGCGTTGGCGTCTGGCGGCGTGGTCAGGACCAGGGCTCGGCGCACCCGCGCGGCGCCGCCTGTTTGGCCGGCGTTGAAGGCCCGCAGCCGCTCGGCGATATCCGCTGGATCAACCTCGCCCTTGGTCCACAGCATCACGCCCAGATAGGGCCGGCCGTCGTCGCACAGCACCAGGTCCGTGACGTGCGGCGACAGGGCGCGCAGCAGCCCCTCCCGCAGCGCGCCGCCATAGACCCAGGTTCCGCTGGATAGCTTGAACTCCTCGGCCGCGCGGCCGGCGAAGGCCAGGCCCTGGGTCGGATCGTTCGGATCGTGGAACACCGCCAGATCGCCGGTGCGGTAGTAGCCCTCGTCGTCGAACGCCGCCGCGGTCTTTTCCGGCTCGTCCAGATAGCCGGCCGTCACCTGGGGCCCCTTCACCCGAACCTCGTACCGGTCGCCTACCGGCCATAGCTTAACGACCGCGCCCGGCGCCGGAAGGCCGATACCGACCTTGTCGCTCTCGAAATGGATGACCATGAAGGCCGAGACCGTCTCGGTCATGCCATAGCCGCTGGTCATCATGATCCGGTGGCCGGTCTCGGCCACGGCCATGGCCTGCAGGCGGTCATGGACGCTCTGCGACAGGCCCGCGCCCCCATACAGCATCAGCCGCATGTCCTTGAAGAAGGCGGTCCGCAGCACCGGATCACGCTCCAAAGCGTCGACCAGCATGGCGTAGCCCAGCGGCACATTGTTGAAATAGCGGACCGAGATCTCACGCAGATTGGCGATCGAGGTCTCGAATAGACCGGGCGCGGGCTTGCCGTCGTCGATGTAGAGCACACCGCCCTCCAGCAGGGTCGCCCGCAACACGAAGGCGCCGGCGGCGTGGTGCCAGGGCAGCCAATCCAACATGACGCTATCCCAGCCGGCCGCCTTGCCGATGGTCTGGATGCACTGGGTCGTGTTGGCGGCCAGGTTGGCGAAGGTGATCGGCACCACCTTGGGCAGGCCGGTCGAGCCCGAGGTCAGCATCAGCAGCGCGCGATCCTCGGGGCGCAAGCTGGCGATGCGGGCGTCGACCTCGGCGGTCACGGGCGTTTCCAGGATGGCGTCATAGGCGATGGCCGGCTTGTCCAGGCCTTCCGGGTCGCCGGTGACGATCACCGCCCCGCCAAGGTCGAGCGCCGACAAGGCGGCCGCGCAAACCTTTGTATTTTCAGCGAAGATAACGCCCGGCTTCACCTTATCGATGACATGGGCCAGGCGGCCGTAGTCGCCGCCCAGGGCGGCGTAGGTCGTGCTGACCGGGCAGGCGCTCCGGCCGGAAGCTAGGGCCGCGAAGCTGATCACCGCGAACGCGCGGGTGTTGCCGGCCAGGATCAGCACCGGCCCCTTTTCCGGACGGTCGATCAACCACTGGGTCGCCGCGTCCATGTCGCGCTTCAGATCGGCGAAGCGGGTGTAGGACCACTGGCCGTCCGCGCCGCGATGGGCCAGGGCCGGCCGGTCGCCGCTCTTAGCCGCCCGCTCGGCGAAGGCGCGCGGCAGGTTGGGGTCGTGCGGCGCCAAGGGCACGCGGGAGCGGATCAGGATCGCGCCGTCGGCGCGGCGCTCGACGTCAAGGTCGACCGGCATCAGGTCGGTCGGCCGGAACGGCGCCAGGCGCGGCTTTTCCAGGGTGTCGACCATGGTCAGACCCCCACGACCAGGCTGACCGTCGTGGTGGTCGATCCGCCGATGTTCAGGGTCTGGCAGGTCTTGGCGCCTTCGACCTGATAGTCGCCGGCCTGGCCGGTGACCTGCTTGAAGGCGTCCAGGGCCATGCGAACGCCGGTTGCGCCGACGGGATGGCCCAGGCCGATCAGCCCGCCGGACGGGTTGATCGGCAACTTGCCGCCGATCTCGATATCGCCCGCCTCGATCGCCTTCCAGGACTCGCCCGGCGCGGTCAGGCCCAGATGATCGATGGCCATGTATTCGGTGGCGGTGAAGCAGTCGTGGGTCTCGACCACGTCGATCTGGCCAAGGTCGGTCACGCCCGCCCTCGCCCGCGCGTCCTCGATCGCCCGACGCACCTGCGGGAAGACATAGGGGTTGTCGGCGCTCGCCCGCACCTTGGTCCCGTATGAGATCGGCGCCGAGCGATGCCCCCAACCCTTGATGCGCGGCAAGCTCTCCAGCGAAACGCCGCGCTTGGCGGCGTATTCGGCGGCGCGCGTCTCGGACGCCAGGAAGATCACGGCCGCGCCGTCGGTCACCTGGCCGCAATCCTGCTTGCGCGTGCGTCCCTCGACCACCGGATTGAACTCGTCATTGGCGGTGAAGCTCTTGTCGTTGAACGCCCACTGCCGCGTCTGGGCGTTGGGATTGCGCTTGCCGTTGGCGAAATTGATCTCGGCGATGCGCATCAGATGCTCGTACTTCAGGCCATAGCGGCGGTCGTACTCGTCGGCGAGATCGGAGAAGGCCCTGGGCCAAAGGTAGGTGGCGTCCTGGAACTCGTGGCCGGTCCAGGCGGCCGCGCCCAGATATTCGGCCGCGCGCTGGCCAGGCACGTTGCGCATCTGCTCCAGGCCAACCACGCAGGCCAGGTCGTAGCGTCCGGCCTCGATCTCGGCGCTCGCGGCCAGGATGGCGACCGAGCCCGAGGCGCAGGCCGCCTCGTGCCGCGCGGTCGGCAGGCCGTCGAAGTCGGGATGCACCTGCCCGAAGAAGCCGCCCAGCAGGCCCTGGTTGGCGAACAGCTCGGCGACGAAATTGCCGACGTGCCCGCTCTCGACGTCCTTGGCGTCCAGGCCCACGGCCTCGAGGCCGTTCTCGACCGCCTCGGCGAAGCCGTCGACCACCTCCATGCCCTCGCGCGCCCAGTTGCGGGAGAAGTCGCTCTGCCAGCCGCCCAGAATGTAGACCATGATCGTTTCCTCACCCTGCGCGCGGCGTCCGCCGCGTCGTTGTTTCAATCCCGAAGTTCCGGCCTGGCGCGCAACGCCGGCCGGCCGTCCATGAAGGCGGCGAAGGCCTGGTGCGCGTCCTCGTAGGTCTCGCGCGGCCCCGCCGCGAGCGCGAGACGAACCGCCGCGCCGGTATCGTCGTCCAGCAGCACCGGCGGTCCCTCGACCGCCCAAGCCGCGCGCAAGCGCCCGCCGCCCGAGATTAGAGTCTGTCCGCTGATGTCGCAGGCTTCGCTGACCAGCCAGGAGACCAGCGGCGCGACGTCGGCCGGATCCATCCGCTCAGCCAGCGGCGCCGACAGGTGGGGCGTGGTCATCGCCGTCGCGGCATAAGGGGCGATGGCGTTGATCATCAGGCCGCGCTGCCGTCCCTCGACGGCCAGGCCACGCACGAGGCCGATCAGCGCGGCCTTGGACGAGGCGTAGGCCGCCATGCCGTCACCGCCGTGCAGTCCCGCCGAGGAGGCGCTAAGCACGATGCGTCCGGCCGGCGCCGCGCACAGCGCGCTCCAGGCGGCGTGGACCAGATGGAAGGCCCCCTGGAAATTGATGTCGAAGACGCGCTGGAAGTCTTCGGCCGTCTGGCGATGCAGGCGCGCGGTCTGGGGCACGCCGGCGTTGGAGACCACCGCGTCCAGCCGACCAAACGTCGAGAGCGCCAGGTCCACCAAGGCCTGACCGGTCTCGGCCCGTTCGGCCTCGCCATGATCGGCGATAGCCTGGCCGCCCAGAGCGCGGATCTCGGCGACCACCGCCTCGGCGGAGGACGGCTGGCCCCTGTCCGTCCATCGGTTGTTGACGACCACCCGCGCGCCCCGCCGCGCCAGGTCCAGCGCGTAGGCCCGCCCCAGGCCCTTGCCGGCCCCGGTGACGATGACGACCCGCCCTTCCAGATCCGCGCCGACGGTCATGCCGGCGCCCTCCGGTCTGGGCTCAACCGGAACGGCGTGGCCAGCGGCCGGGTCACCGGACCGGGCTCTGCGGCGCAAACCACGGGAATGGCGTTGATGACGCTGCCCGCCACCGCCCACTGCTCGGCCGTGGTCGGCGTCTTGTCCTCGGGATGCTTATCGAGTTCGACGGCGATGCGCACGCCGGGCCGCCCCTGGATCTTGAGCCGCCATAGCGGCGGATCCGCCTCGTCCAGATGGGCCGGCTCCATGAACCAGTGGATCGACATGATCAGCCGCCTGTCGCCCTCGGCGTGGCCGATCCACCGCCAGTTCACATGCGCCACGCGCCCTTGCGCAATCGTACCCGCCGCGACCTCAAGCGCTTCGGTCGCGCCAAACACCCGGTGTTCGGTATCGATGCGCGCGAGGGACAGGCCCATCGACTTGGCCATCGCCGACAGGGTTTCGGCGTACATGCCGTTCAGCGACGAGGCCGGTCCCCAGGCGGGATCGTTCGGATCGACCTTGGCCGGATCGGAACCGAAGCCCAGGACGTCGAAGACATATTCGGGGCTGCGCACCGCGCGGCAGTCGACGCTCTCGACCACCTCGATGACCTCGATGTCGGCGCAGATCCCGCTGGCGACCACGGCCAACTGCTCGGCCGCGAAACCGGGGTTGAGGCCCGCGCCCATCAGGCTGGCTCCGCCCTTGCGACAGGCCGCTTCCAACGCCGCCAACCGCTCGCCCCGCCAGGCGCGGGGATCGCTATAACCGTTGATACTGATGACGTTCTTGCCACTTTCCAGCAGGCGCAGGATTTCGGCGTCGTGCGAGCCGTAAGGCGGCGCCAGGCGCGCGCAGTGGATCACGACGTCCGCGTCCAGGGCCAGGATCGCTTCGACGTCCGTGGTCGCCAGAACGCCGGTCGCCGGGCGCTTGGCGATGTCGCCCGCGTCCCGCCCCGCCTTGGCCGCGCCATACACATAGAGACCCACGAGCGTCATGTCGGGATGCTCCAGAACCGCCCGCAGACAGGTCTTGCCCATGGCGCCCGTGGCCCACTGGATGACGCGAAACGTCATGCCTCCTCCCTTGTTGGAGAAAGCTTAGACCGGATAGTCTTGTTATGAAAGTATGTTCGGCGGGATTTTTCCCTCGCCGTCCGTCAGGCCGCGTTTTCCGGCGTCTTGGCCGGCGCCTCGAGGATCTCGAAGGTCACATCGTGCGGCTCCACCGGCTGGCCACAGCACGAACAGGTCACGGCCGGATCCAGCGCGTGAGCGTTGGACTTGTGGCGCAGGATCAGCGGCGGGCCCTCGGGCGAGACATAGTAGCGGTCGCCCCAGCGCAGCAGCATCAGCAGCACCGGATAGTAGTCGAGGCCCTTCTCGGTCAGGCGATATTCGAAACGCTTGCCGGTCAGTTCATGCTGGCGGATCACCCCGATGCCGATCAGCCAAGACAGCCGTTCGGAGAGGATATTGGTGGCCATGGCGGTGTCGCGATGGATCTCGTCGAACCGGCGCAGCCCCGTGAAGATCGAGCGCAGCACCAGACCCGCCCACCGGTCCCCGGTGATCTGGGCCACGTCGACCATCAGGCTGGACTCGGCCTCGCCGCTATTGCGCTGCTGGCGGCGGCGGCTGTAGAGCGGCGCCATCCAACCCACGCCCGGGCCTTCGGCCCAGTCGACATCGCGCGGATCGATCTCGTCGCCGCAGGTCAGGCAGGTGGGGACCGGCTCGAACACCTGACCGCAGAGACGGTGGCGCAGCTTGAGCCTGAGGCCGCCCGGACGCTGGGACCAGCGGCGCTCCCAGCGCAGCATCATCAGCGCCGGCCAGTAGAGATCCAGCCCCTTGCGGGTCATGCGGTATTCGTAACGCGGCGGCGCGTCGACATAGCGGACCTTCTCAAGCACGCCCGCGGCGACCAGGCGCTTGAGACGATCACTGAGCTTGGACTGCAACAGCCCTGTGCGTTCCCGCAGGTCGTCGAAGCGCCGCGCCCCGATCCAGTTGGCCTCGAGGATCAGCAGAACGGCCGTGTCGCCGACCACTTCCAGCGCCCGCCAGATCGAGCAGGTACGGATGAATTTCGAAGACTGCATCTTTCGGGTGTCCGACCGCTCGCTCGCGTGGTCCCCATAAAATCGCCCGAACGCGTGCGCCTATGCAAGTCAGTATAATCACTGTTCAGCTAGCGGCGACTCCCGCCAGATCGCGCCGCAGGACCTTTCCCAGGGCGTTGCGCGGCAAGGCCGGCACGATCCGCAGCTTTTCGGGCAGCTTGAACGTGGCGATGTTCTGGGCGCGGAGGTGGGCGTTGACCTCCTCCAGCGACAGATCGGCCTCGCCCGCCTTTAGAGCGACGATCGCGCAGACCCGCTCGCCCAGCCGCTCGTCGGGATAGGCCGCGCAGCAGGCCTCGCGCACCTTGGCGTGGCTCTCGATGAGGCCGTCCAGCTCGGCCGGCGAGATATTGACGCCGCCCCGGATGATGATTTCCTTGCTGCGTCCGACGAAGCGATAGAAGCGCCGGTCCCCGTCGGGCGCGATCTCGAAGAGGTCGCCGCTGCGAAACCAGCCATCCTCGTCGAACGCGGCCCGGGTCAGGTCCGGAGCCTTCCAGTAGCCATCGAAGGTCATCGCGCCGGCGATGCGCAATTCGCCTTGTCGTCCGGGCTCGCGAACCTCCTCGCCCGTGGCCGGGTCGACCAGGCGGGTGCGGATCTTCCGGGCGAAGGCGTTCAGCCATTCGATCCCGTCCGCCCCGAACCTCGGGAAATAGCGCGCCCGCTGCTCCGGATCGGGAATGGCGGCTCCCGTCGAAAACAGCGAGCATCCCTCGTTCGAGCCGAAAACGTTCATGATCGTGACGCCGAACGCCTCCTGCCAGCGCCGCACCATCCAAGGCGACAGGGGCGCCGAGCCCGAGCCCATGCAGCGCAGCGCCGACAGATCCCGTCCGGCCAGCAGGTCCTCGTTGCGCAACAGCGTGTTCAGCACGGCGGGCGGCGCGACGGAATAGACGACGCGCTCGGTCTCCATCTGCTCCAGGAAGACAGGCAGATCGAACGGATGGTGTTGAACCAGCCGGCCCCGGCAGAGGATCCAGGGCATCACCATCCCGCCGATGGCGGCGATGTTGATCAGGGGGAACGGGTTCAGGATCGTATCCCCCTCCCCCAGCTCCGCGGCCTCGACCAGCGCCTCGCCATTGACGACCCAATGATCGTGATGTCGGGGCACGCCCTTGGGCATGGCCTCGGTGCCCGAGGTCCAGCAGATTGTCAGCGCCTCGGCGGCGTCCAGATCGGACGGGGCGTCGAAGCCGCCGGCGGCGGCCATCAGGCCCGACAGCGACAACGCGCCCGGGGGCGCCTCGGCGTCCAAGGTGAAGACCTTGGCGCGCGTGACGCCGGCGCCGACCAACCGGACGAACATCGCCGCGTGGTCGCACCCGTGGAAGTCGCCCACCGTGATCAGCGCCTTGGCGTCGAGGCTGGGGAGGATCTGGCCAAGCTCATGCTCGCGATAGGTCATGGCGATCGGACTGAGGATCGCGCCCATGCGCGCGCACGCCAGGAACGCGATGACGCCCTCCGCCAGATTGGGCAGCTGGGTCGCGACCACGTCGCCCCGGCCAACGCCGTGGCCGGCCAGCACCGCGCAGAGGGCGTCGACCTCGGCGTCGACTTGCGAAAAGCTCAGGCGACGCGGCGGCGAGCCCACCAGCGCCGCGCGGTTGGGCGCATCCACCAAAGCTTCCGCGTCGCCCCGCGCGGCGACGGCGCGGCGAAAAAGATCATCCACCGTGACCCCACGCCACCACCCCCGTTCGCGATAGGCGGCGACCCGCTCGTCTGGACTCGGACGCAAGACGATCCTCCCTGGCGGCTTTGTTCTTACCCATCCGCGCCAGCCGCGCGCCGAATGGTAAGTATCGTTATGAAAGCATGTCTCCGGCCGCGCAATTCAAATCGGCCATCGCCCCACGCCTCCGGACGGGACGAACCGCTGGACGAAGCCTGACCCGCAACGATAGTTATAACTACGACTTGGAAGCCGTCGCGAAAGGGCGCCTCCGAGACTTACCATCCCGCGCCGCCACGTCGCCGGGCCGCGCTGGCGCTCCCTGTCCAGGCGGACTTCGAGGAGAAATGCCATGCCGAAGGCGATGGCCAGACCGACCGCCGCCCCCGACATCGCCCTGGACGCCAAGTTGCGGCCGACCCAGGCTCGAGGTCAGGACACCTATGAGGTGGTTCTGGCGACCGCCGGCGAGATGCTGCGCGAGATGGGCTTCGAACAGCTGACGACCAACGCGGTCTGCAAGCGCGCCGGCCTGACCCCGCCGGCGCTCTATCGCTACTTCCCCAACAAGCACGCCATCCTGAAGGAGTTGGGCGATCGCTTGATGAAGGCTCAGGACGACATGGTCTTCGCCTGGCTCGACGCCGGGGGCATGAACGGCGCGACCGCCGCCGAGCGGATCGAGAAGAACGCCGCCATGCTGGTCGAGATGATCGAAATGACCCGGCGGTTCCCGGGGGGCGCGTCGATCGGCCGAGCCCTGCGCGCGGTGCCCATGTTGCAGGCGCTTCGCGTCGCCTCGCGCGACAGCGTCGCCAGTCGGTTCGCCGAGGTTCTCAAGCAACGTTATCCGCGCGCGCCGGACGCCCGCGTCCGCCTGGCGATGAAGATGATGGTCGAGCTCATCTATTCAGCGGCGGAAATGGCCGTCGAGGAACCCGACCAGGACGCGCGCGCCCTGAGCCGCGAGGTCTGCCTGCTGTTCGAGCGCTATTTCGACACGTTCGACGATCCATCCCTGAGCCCGTGAAGCGACGGCTTGCCATAATAGTAGCTATAACTATCATACTCGCCAAACAGGTACGGGGAGACGAGGATGACGGGGTGGAGCAACTGGTCGGGCAGCGTCACGGCCTCGCCGCGCCAGCTGGCCAAGCCGCGCACGGCCGCCGAACTGGCGGCCCTGGTGACCCAGGCGCGTAAGGTCCGGGTGGTCGGCGCGGGACACTCGTTCATGCCGCTCTGCGAGACCGGCGACCTGCTGCTGAACCTCTCCGACTATGAAGGCGCCGTCGAGATCGCGCCCGATCGCAAGACCGTGTGGGCGCCGGCCGGATGGAGCCTCAAGCGGCTCACGGCGGCCCTCTGGGCCGAGGGCCTGTCGCTGATCAATCAGGGCGACGTCAATCCGCAGTCCCTGGCCGGGGCTGTCTCGACCGGCACCCACGGCACCGGCGCGGCGCTGGGCAGCCTGTCGACCCAGGTCCTCGGCTTTCGCCTGATGACCGCCGACGGGCGGCTCGTCGAGTGCGGCCCGGACCTGAATCCGGACCTCCACGAGGCCCAAAGGCTGTCGCTGGGTCTGCTGGGGGTGGCCGTCGCCATCCGGATCCAGGTCGCTCCCGCCTATCACCTGGAAGAACGTATCGAGCGCCGACCGCTGGCGGAGGTGGCCGAGCGCCTGGACGAGCTGAGCGCGGCCACGCGACACATGGAGTTCTTCGTCTTTCCCTATTCGGACGACGTGATCCTGAAGACCCTGCGCCCGATCGCGCCGACCGAAGCGGGCCGCGCGGCCAAGGAGATCGGCGACGAGTCCGAAGGCGCGTTCCGCGCGATCTGCGACCTCTGCGCCGCCCTGCCGGCGCTGACCCCGACGCTGCAGAGACTGGTCATGCGCACCATGGGCAAGGCCACTCGTCGTGTCGGCCCCGCCTACGAGATCTTCCCGGCCGAGCGGAACATCCGTTTCGAGGAGATGGAATACGAACTGCCCCGCGCCTCGGGCGTCCCGACCCTGAAGGCGGCTATCGCCCATATCCGCCAGCGCCGCTTGCCGATCACCTTTCCGCTGGAGTTCCGACTGGTCGCGGGCGACGATATCTGGATGAGCCCCTTCAACGCGGGTCCCGGCGCCTCGGTCTCGCTGCACCAGTACGCCAAGATGCCTTGGCGGCCGGCGTTCGCGGAGATCGAGGCGGTGATGCGCGACGGCGGCGGCCGTCCGCATTGGGCCAAGCGCCACACCCTGACCGCCGACGACGTCCATCGCCTCTATCCGCGCGTCGGCGACTTCCTGCGGGTCCGCCAGGCCTGGGATCCGACGGCCAAGTTCGCCAATACTCACCTGACCCAGCTTTTCGGGCTTTAGAGGAAGCGTGATGACCGACCAAGACCTCCACGCCGGCCTGATCGGCGTTCCCGGCTCGCGCGACGCGCTCAACACGCCCGTGCTGGTGGTCGATCGCGCCGCCCTGGAGCGCAATATCGCGCGCATGGCCGCCTTCGCCGCCGAAAAGGGGATCAAGCTTCGCCCCCACGCCAAGACCCACAAAAGCGTGGACATCGCCAAGCTTCAGCGGGCCGCCGGCGCCGTGGGCTTCTGCTGCGCCAAGCTCGGCGAGGCCGAGGCCCTCGCGGAGGGCGGGATCACGAGCGGCCTCCTGATCACCTCGCCGGTCGTGTCGCCCGCCGCCATCGCCCGACTGGTCGCGCTGAACGCGGCGACCACCGACCTGATGGTCGTCGTCGACCATCCCGCCAATGTCGCGGCCCTAGGCGAAGCGGCCAGCGGCGGCGGCAAATCGCTGAAGGTGGTCATCGACCTCGATCCCGGCATTCATCGCACGGGCGTGAGCTCTCCGGACGCCGCCATCGACCTGCTGAAGGCGATCCAGTCCCAGCCGAGCCTGCTCTATGCCGGCTTGCAGTGCTATTGCGGGATGCAGCAGCACATCGAAGGCTTCGCCGACCGCAAGGGCGCGGTGGAGGAGCGCGGCGCCTATATCCGCTCGGTGGTCGAGGCCTTGAGCGCGGCCGGCGCCCCGCCGCCGATCGTCACCGGCTCGGGCACCGGATCCCACCGCATCGACGCCGAGCTAGGCCTCTTCACCGAGTTCCAGGTCGGCTCCTACGTGTTCATGGACGACCAGTACCTGGTCTGCGACATCGCCGGCGCGGGGGCCGACCAGAGCCCCTACGAGCCGTCGTTGTTCGTCGAGTCCCGGGTCGTCAGCGCCAATACGCCGGCTCTGGCCACGGTGGACGCCGGCTACAAGGCCCTGTCGACCGACGCAGACCCGCCCAAGGTGGTCGGCGGCGCCCCGGAGGGCTCGCGTTACTTCTTCATGGGCGACGAGCATGGGGCGATCCTGCCGCCCCCGGGCCAGACGCCTCCCGCCCTCGGCGAGCGCGTCACCTTGCGCGCGCCACACTGCGACCCGACGGTGAACCTCTACGACACCTACCACGTCGTCGAGGGCGACACCTTGGTGGCGCTGTGGCCGGTGTCAGCGCGCGGACGTTCTCGTTGAAGCCGGCTGCGGCCGAGAGCGCGTTCGGTTTAAGCGTGAGCGGTTAAGCCGCTCGAACGCGCTCTAAACATTTGAATCTAGGGCCTGTTATCCGCTCAAATCAGTCCATTCGAGCGGATAAGGCTCTAGGTGTGAGCTCTCAATAGGTTGTCCATCCGGTCCGGACCCGAGAAGCTGTGGTTGCGAAGCGACAGAGTCTCGGGAGAGGACCGGATGAACGTGCACAAGAATGCCCGTCTGACAGCGCACAGTCGAGCCGAGGTGGTGCGGCGTGTGTTGGATGAAGGTCAATCGAGGAAGGCGGTCGCCACGGCGTTCGGGGTGGACGCCACGA
>Ga0209426_1000796_pt1 | contig 26137 bp, 25 predicted proteins | sample Deesub1362B_J571_FD_187697 | JGI IMG/M metagenome (GOLD analysis project Ga0209426, IMG submission 187697) | Deep oceanic, basalt-hosted subsurface ecosystem from Juan de Fuca Ridge flank, Pacific Ocean, CORK Borehole 1362B_J2.571 (SPAdes)... ...
CACCCCTCTGGCGATGACCTCCCTTCTGAACCTGCTGGTGCAGCCCATCGGCAGCGCGGCGCTGAGCCGGATGCCTCAACCGCTGGAGTCGCTGGCCGTCTGGCCGGTCCTCTCCGGCTTCATCTTCCTCCTCCGCAGCGCCGGGATGGCCTACAACGAGGTCGTCATCGCTCTGCTGGACCAGCCGGGGGCGATCCGGAACCTCCGGCGCTTCACCGGTCTCCTCACGGCGGTGACGACGGCGCTGTTGTTGTTCGTGGCGGCCACCCCGCTCTCCGCCTTCTGGTTCGGCCGCGTGTCGGCGTTGAGCCCCCGCCTGGCGGCCCTCGCCAGCCACGGGCTCTGGCTGGCCCTGCCGCTTCCCGGCCTCAACGTCCTTCAGAGCTGGTACCAGGGGGCCATCGTCCACAGCCGCCGCACCCGTGGCATCACCGAGGCGATCCTGGTCTTCCTGCTGACCACCAGCGCGATCCTGTGGGCCGGCGCGGCCTGCGGCAGGTGGCCGGGGCTGTACGTGGGTCTCGTGGCCTTCGCGGTCGGGCGGACCCTCCAGATCCTCTGGCTCTGGTGGCGCAGCCGTCCGGCGATGCGCAATCTCTCAGCCACCTAAGAATCACCACAGAGGCGCAGAGGACGCAGAGATTTTCATTAGGAGGTCTCTGCGCCCCCTGTGCCTCTGCGGTTTCAGGCAGGTGCAGGAGCGACGCACCTCGAAGGTGCGTCGCTCCTGTTGCACCAAGCCGATACGGACGCTATGCTATGGACGGGCCGTCGCCTGCGCCGACTGGCCGGTGGCCTCAGGCGAGAGGGAAGAGGCCGACCGCCGGGCGTACTCCGGTCGGATCTCCACCCGCCGCAGCGTGTTGGCGTTGGTGACCACGGTGATCGAGGAGGTCGCCATCGCGATCTCCGCCAGCACCGGGTGCATCCAGCCGACGATCGCCAGGGGGATCATCACCACGTTGTAGAAGAAGGCCCAGAAGAGGTTCTGTTTGATCTTGCGGAAGGTGGCCCGACTCAGGTTGATCGCCTCCACCACGCCGGTCAGTTCCCCCCGTACCAGGGTCACGTCGCTGGCCTCGATGGCGATGTCGGTGCCGGTGCCGATGGCGATCCCCACGTTGGCCTGGGTCAGCGCCGGGGCGTCGTTGATGCCGTCGCCCACGAAGGCGACCAGGCCGAACCGGGCCTGCATCTTCTCCACCTCGGCCACCTTGCCGTCGGGAAGGACCTCGGCCAGCACGTGGTCGATCCCCACCCGCCGGGCGATGGCCTCAGCGGTGCGCCGGTTGTCGCCGGTGATCATCGCCGTCTCCAGCCCCATCCGGTGCAGTTCCTGGATGGCAGCCACGGAATCCTCCTTCAGAGTATCCGCCACGGCGACGGCTCCGAGCAGTTCCCCATCCACCGCCACCAGCATCGCTGTCTTCGCCTCCTCCTCCAGCCGGCGCATCGTCTCCTCCAGCGGGGCGGGATCGATCCCGTGCTCCTCCATCAGCCGTCGGGAGCCCACCAGCACCGGGTGTCCGTCCACCGTCGCGATCACTCCCTTCCCCCGCACGGCCTGGAACGAGTGCGGCTCCGCCAGGTCCAACCCCTCCGCCTCCGCCCGCTCGACGATGGCCCGGCCCAGGGGGTGTTCGGAACCTCGTTCTGCGGACGCGGCCCAGTAGAGAAGGTCTTTCGCCTGCCTTGCGACCTGCGCCCCGTTCTCCTGGATAACCACGTCCGTAACTTCTGGCTTCCCCTTCGTGATCGTCCCCGTCTTATCGAAGATGATCACCCGCACGTCCTTCAGGGTCTGAATCGCCTCGCCGGAGCGGATGAGGACGCCGTGCTCAGCGCCCATCCCGCTGCCGACCATCAACGCGGTAGGTGTTGCCAGGCCCAAGGCGCACGGGCAGGCGATGACCAGCACAGCGACCATCGAGACGATGGCCAGAGTGACGACGCTCAGGTCGGGGTTGACCCAGGGGAGGAAGGAGCCCGCCTGGACCAGGACGCGCATCGTGTCGGGGAAGATCAGCCAGGCCAGGAGGGTCAGCACGGCGATGGAGATCACCACCGGCACGAAGACCCCCGTCACCCGGTCGGCGAACTCCTGGATGGGCACCTTTGAACCCTGGGCCTCCTCCACTAGTTTGATCACCTGGGCCAGGAATGTGTCCCGGCCCACCCGGGTGGCCCGCACCTTGAGCAGCCCCTCCTGGTTGACCGTGGCCCCGATCACCTCGTCGCCCGGCCGTTTGTTGACCGGCATCGACTCGCCGGTCGCCATCGACTCATCCACCGCGCTCTCTCCCTCGACGACGACGCCGTCGGTGGGGATCTTCTCCCCGGGGCGGACGACCATCAGGTCCCCTACCTGGACCTCCTCGATGGGCACTTCCACCTCCTGTCCATCCCGCACCACGCGGGCGGTCTTGGCCCCCAGTTCCAGCAGTTTCCGGATCGCCTGGGAGGCCCGTCCCTTGGCCGTCTCCTCGACGTACCGACCGGTGAGGTGGAAGGCCATGATCATCGCCGAGACGCCGGCATAGTTGGCGACGGGGAAGAAGAAGGAGGCCGGCCCGGTGAGGAGTGACACCCCCGTGCCCAGGGCGATGAGGGTGTCCATATTGGCGTAGCCGTGCAGCACCGCCGTCAGGCCGCTGCGGTAGGTGCGGCGGCCCACCCAGAAGAGGACCGGCAGGGCGAGGAGGATCATCCCCAGATTGAAGACGGTCGCGCTGGGCCACACGACCCCGAAGACCATCTCGACCAGCATCCAGAGGATGATGGGGCCGGTGAAGAGCCAGGCGACCCGCATCCGGAAGCGGGCCTGGCGCATCTTCCGTTCCGCCTCATCCTCCTCCTCTTCGACCGCGCCCTCCTCAGGCACCTCCAGCACCTCGTATCCCGCCTCAGCCACCGCTCGCTTGAAGTCGTCCAGCCCGGCCACGCCGGGGACGAAGGTGACGGTGGCCTTCTCGGTGGCGAGGTTAACGTTGGCCTCGATCACCCCGGGCACCTTGCTCAGGGCCTTCTCCACATGGGCGACGCAAGAGGCGCAGGTCATCCCGCCGATGGGCAAGGTGACCGTCTCCGTGGGGACCTCGTAGCCGGTCTCCCTCACCGCCTCCACCAGATCGCCCACCGTTGCCGCGTCGAGGCGGAACTCCACGACGGCCTTCTCGGTCGCTAGGTTGACGTGGACCTCCTCGACGCCTTCCACCTTTTCCAGAGCCTTCTCCACGTGCGCCACGCAGGAAGCGCAGGTCATCCCACGTACCGGCAGCACGATCTTCTGTTCGGCCATCTCTACCTCCCTACTCAATCCACAGCGTTATCGCTGGATCAGTTCGTAGCCCGCCGCCTCCCAGGCCCGCATCCCGCCGTCCACCTCAAGGACGTTGGTGTAGCCCAGGGAGACCAGCGTCTTCGCCGCCGATGTGCTCATCGCACCGCTGCGGCAGTAAAGGACGATAGTCGCGTCTTTCTCCGGCAACTCGTCCAGGTGGTCGGCGATCTCGTTGTAGGGGATGAACAGGTCGGTCTGGGGGATCTCCCCCGCGTAGGGGATGTGGACGTTGACCAGGATAAAGTCCTTCTCCTCCAGCATCGCGGCCAGTTGCTGGACGGTGATGTCGGTGTAGCCGTCCGCGTTCTTCGTCGGCATCTCCCCCTCCGACGGCGGGGCGGCGGGGGCCTGGGCACAGGCCGCCAGAACCAGGGCCAGCGCGGCCAGCGCCGCCACCAGCCAGATCGTTCCTCGTTTGTTCATTTCTTTCACCTTAAACCGGGGACCCTACTGGCCCAGCGAGCCGATCACCCGCTCCAGCCGGCTGCGGGCCTCTCGGGATACCTCCGCCAACTCGGGGTCCTCCACCTCACCCAGCATCGACATCGGATCCACCGCCGCGACGACGCTCCCCTCCCCCTCCTCGTAGACGATGACGTTGCAGGGCAGGAGCAACCCGATCTTCAGGTCGGCTTGCAGGGCCCGGTGAGCCAACGGAGGATTGCAGGCTCCTAGAATGACGTACCGACGGAAGTCGGCGCCCAGTTTCTTCTTGAGGGTAGCCTGGACATCGATCTGGGTGAGCACACCGAACCCCTCTTTCTTCAACGCCTCGACAACCCGCTCAACCGCCTGCTCGTAGGGCAGGTCCAGCCGGGTCTGTAAAGCGCGCTCCACAATCATTGCAGTCTCCTCTCATCAGTGGTATGCCTCATTATAGGGAAGGAGCCCTCACTTTACCAGAGGCGTCTGGCCCGCCGATGGCCCCGCCGTTTGGCGGGGGAACAGCGCATGTCGGAGGTGCGCCGCCCCCTCTGCGAAATACACCCTCCGGCGGGGTCACTCCCGCCTTGCCCGCAGCGATATGAACCTCGGCACCCGCCGCATATACGCTTCGTACTCGTCGCCGAACCGTTCCCGCAGCCAGGGCTCCTCCGTGAACGGGGCCAGGAAGAACCAGACCATCCCAAGGAGAGAAGTGATGGTGGTCAGCACCGAATTGGTCACCAAGGCGTAGCCCGCCAGGATGAGGATATCGCCCACGTACTGCGGGTTCCGCGAATACCTGTACGCTCCGCCCGTGACGAGCCGCCCCTCCAGGCCCAGGGTTTGATGGACGCCCAGGGTCCAGACCCCCCAGAGGGCAAAGGCCGTGCCAAGCAGGATCAGCCCTCCTCCGATAGGGAACCGCAGCCAGTGGTTCAATACGAAACTGTCCCAATCCAGAACCCCCAACGCGAGGGTGCCGGCCGTGGCGGCGATGGTCAGCCCCCAAGTGTAGTAGTACTGCCAGGACCGCTTGCTCGGCGGAGGCCAGATCCGCTTGCTCGGGACGGCGAGGGTGAGGATCAGCGAGCCACCCAGCAGGAATTCGCAGATGACGGTGGCGAAGAACAGAAGGGCCTTCATCGCCCACCTCCTTTAACAGGGGTTAGATCCCTGCCAGCGCCTGCTCCAAGTCCGCCTGCAGGTCGGCGATGTGCTCTACGCCCACCGAAAGGCGGATCAGGTCCGGCGGCACCTCCAACGGTGAACCCCGGACGCTGGCGTGAGTCATCGCGGCGGGGAGTTCGATCAGCGACTCCACCCCTCCCAGCGACTCGGCCAGGATGAACAGCCGGGTTCGCTCCACCACCCATCGCGCTGCCTCTTCCCCTCCTCGCACCCTGAAACTGACCATGCCGCCGAAGTTGTCCATCTGGCGGCGCGCCAGTTCGTGCTGGGGGTGGGAGGGCAGGCCGGGGTAGAAGACTTGCTCCACGGCCGGGTGGTCCTCCAGGAAGCGAGCCAGCGCCAGCGCGTTGGCCTCGTGAGCCCGCATCCGCAGCGCCAGCGTCTTGATCCCTCGCAGCACCAGCCAGCAGTCGAAGGGGCCGGGGACGGCCCCGGCCGCGTTCTGCAGGAAGGCCAGCCGCTGGTGGATGGACTCATCCCGGGTGACGACGGCCCCGCCCACCACGTCGGAGTGGCCGCCCAGGTACTTGGTGGTGGAGTGGACGACCACATCCGCGCCCAGCGTCAGCGGCCGCTGGCCGAACGGGGTGGCGAAGGTGTTGTCCACCACCACCAGCGCGCCGCGAGCGTGGGCCAGGTCGGCGATCGCCTGGATATCCGCCAGCCGCAGCAGCGGGTTCGTGGGCGTCTCCAGCCAGACCATTTTCGTGGCCGAGGTAAAGCCCGCCTCCACAGCCGCTAGATCGGTCGGGTCCACGTAACTGAACGTCAGCCCCCATCCTGCCCACACCCGCTCGAAGAGGCGGAAGGTGCCCCCGTAGACGTCGTTCCCCACCACCACGTGGTCGCCCGGCTCCAAGAGCCGCGCTACGGCGTCGATGGCCGCCATCCCGGAGGCGAAGGCCAGGCCGTGGTCCCCTTCCTCCAGCGAGGCTAGGCAGATCTCCAGCGCGGACCGGGTCGGATTGCCCGTGCGCGAATACTCGTAGCCCCGGTGTTCTCCCACCCGCTTTTGGGCGTAGGTCGAGGTCTGATAGATCGGCGGAATCACCGCGCCGGTGGCGGGATCGGGGTCCTGACCGGCGTGGATCGCTCGGGTCTCAAAACGGTAGGTCTCCATATTTCTCAAACAACCCATTCTTCGAAACTGCCGTAGATCCCTTTGCTCAGATACCGGTCGGATCCGTCAGGGAACAGCGTGACGACGCGCCCCTCGCCCGCGTCCAGCAGGCCGTCGGCGATCTCGTCGGCGATCAGGCGGGCGGCGAAAGCGGCAGCGCCGCTCGAACTCCCGACCAGCATCCCCTCGACGCGGGCCAGTTCCTTCAGCGCGGCGTGGGCCTCCTCGTCCCGCACGACCACCAGCCGGTCGATGAGCGATTCGTCCAGGATGGGCACCGTCTCGATGTGATCGATGCCGATCCCCTCGATCTTGTGGGGTCCCGCGTACCCTCTCCCCAGCGTCGCCCCGTAGGGCTGGACGATGACCGCGTAGAGGTCGGGGTTCCGCTCCTTGAGGTATCGCACGACCCCAGTGAAGGTGCCGCCGGTGCCCGCGCCGAGGACGACCACGTCCACGCGCCCCTCCATCTGTTCCCAGATCTCCGGACCGGTGGTGGTGTAGTGGGCGGCGACGTTGGCCGGGTTGGAGAACTGTTGCATCACCACCGCGCCGGGGATCTGGGCGGCCAGTTCCTGCGCCTTCTCGATCGCGCCCTCCATCCCCTCCTTCGTGGGGGTATGGATGATCTCGGCGCCCAGCGCGCGCATCAGGATCTGCTTCTCCTGACTGAACCGCTCCGGGACGACGAAGATACACCGGTAGCCCCGCACCGTCGCTACCATCGCGAGGGCGATGCCGGTGTTGCCCGCCGTCGGCTCGATGATGGTCCCGCCCGGTTGCAGGACCCCCCGCGCTTCGGCGTCGTCGATCATAGAGAGAGCGATGCGGTCCTTGACGCTCCCGCCTGGGTTCAGGTACTCCAGTTTGGCGAAGACCTCCACCCCCTGGCGTGGGGGATAGAAGCGGCTCAACTGCACCAGCGGGGTGTTCCCGATGCAGCCCGTGATGTCACGGTGACGATTCATTAACTTCCTCCCGTGGATAGATCCCTTCTGTTCCGAGTCGGCTCTCGTGTCCAAGATGGTCAGCGCGTCAGAAGCCACCAGCCTACCAGCGCTTCAAACGCAGCGCCCATCCGGAGCAGTGGACTGGGCCAGCGAAGCAACCCATCCAGCACCGGATGATACCACCGGGGGGCTAGTTCGCGCTGCCAGCGCAGGAACCCCGGCCCCCAGACGACGGTGATCAGCCCGTCGCCCAGCAAAATCAGCGCTAACAGCTTCCTGAGCATCCTATCCTGTCTCCTCTTCCCTCAAGGACGGACAACTCCGATCGATCCTGCGGCCCTCAGCCATCGCCCCGGAAGTAGCCATCGAGCACCGGATAGGCCAACCAGACGACGGTCAGCCCGAACAGGAGGCCGGTGATCAGCCGCATCCAGAAGTTAAACGAACCCACCGCATTCCCAACGTAGAACCACCGGGGCAGGAGGTGACCGGTCACCGCCGCCAGCCACGTGTTGTCGTACCGGAACCCCCTCCCGACCCCGGCGAAGTCGCTCAGCCAGTGCGTTCCCCCGTCCACGGCCATCGGTGCGATCATCAGGGCGAAGCGGCGCCAGCCCAGTGGTTTGAGCCGCCGACGGAACAGCGCGAAGAGCAGGCCGCCCAGTAGCATGCCGCCGTACATCCAGACCATCCGGTCCGACCAGGCGACCTTGTAGCCCAGTTCTGGCGCGCCAACGAAGGAGCGCAACCCGAGCCACGTATCAGCGTCGGGAGCGAAGGGCAACAGTTCGGAATAAGTATACATCAATTTGGGACCGAACAGGAAGAAAGAGCGATCCGCCAACTGGTGACAGAGGAACCTGTAGAGGGTGTAGATCGCCCGGGCGGGGCCGCCCGCGCCCAGTGCCATCAGCACGGGTGCCAGCCAGGGGAGGCCCCAGAGCAACCCCAGCACCGTGTTGGTCCAGGCCAACCAGTGACGGGCGAAAAGACGGTTGAAAAGGCGTGTGTCTCGTTGTTCGTCGGACCTAAGGACGCGCGTCTTTGTGGTCATATCCAGCCACCTGACATTTCTGAAGAGGAACCTCCCGCGGGTTCCCCACAGACGTCCGAGCGAGCCGTAAAGGGTCCCCTGACCGACCACCTGCGCTGCCGTGCGTAACCTGCGGGAGGCCGGTAAACTGTCGGGTAGCCCATAGTCATGTCAACCCTTTCGCGCGACGATCAGTTTGAAGATCCCGCCTGCCCCGAGGTCCTCCACCCGCTCCAGCGTCAACCCGGCCCGGCGCACGTTATCCACCGTCCTCCTGTTGATGTGGGGTCCCATCAGCCGGGCGACCAGCGGGTCCAGCAGGTCCATCAACCGCCCCAGCAGCGGGTTCTCCGGGCGGACGTGTTCCAGGAGCACGATCCGCCCCCCGGGCCTCACCACTCGCCTCATCTCCCGCAGCCCCAGAATCGGATCGGGCACCGAGCAGAAGACGAACGTGGCGACACCGCTGTCGAAGGTGTCGTCGGGGAAGTCCAGTGCCTGACCATCCATCTGGAGCAGAGCGACAGGCACACCCAGCCGCTCGGCCCGGCGTCGGGCGCGTTCCAGCATTCGCTGGCTTATGTCGATGCCGACCACCTGGAGGCCCGGCGGGTAATAGGGAATGTTCTTGCCCGTGCCCACGCCCACCTCCAGCACCCGGGGCCCGTTGACCAGCGACCAGACGCGGCGGCGCCAGCTCTGGTAGCGGCGCTCCGCCAACCCTTCCATCCAATCATACAGCGGCGCGATACGATCATACCGCGCCCGCGTCGCAGCCGTCTCTCGAGCGTCCGGTCCCATCATGTCCTCCTGTGTCTCGATTGTACCGGGAAAGCAAACTGGAGGGGAGGGCCAAACGGTACACATCGACCCCCGCCATTCGGCGGGGATAGAGAAATCGGGACCCTCAAGCAGCAGGACTTACATAGTTTTACCCCAGAGGCACAGAAGGCACGGAGAAACCTTCTGTAACCTCTGTAAGGAGGGAGAAACTCTGTGTCCTCTGTGTCTCTGTGGTGGAGACAGGACGGGGGCAGGTGAGCGACCTGCCCCCGCCGGATTCCCCTGCTCGATGCAGGATCTTAGATATAGTTCAACTCCTTCGCCGCCTTTGTCAGTTCGTCCCGGAACTTGGGATGGGCGATGTTGATCAACGCCTTCGCCCGCTGGCGGATCGTCTTGCCGTACAGTTCCGCCACTCCGTACTCGGTGACCACGTAGTGGACGTGGTACCGGGTGGTCACGACCCCCGCGCCCGGTTTGAGCATCGGCACGATGCGGCTGACCTCGCCGTTCTTGGCCGTGCTGGGCAGGGCGATGATGGGCACACCTCCTTCCGAACGAGCAGCCCCGTAGATGAAGTCCAACTGCCCGCCCACGCCGCTGTACAGTTTCGGCCCGATGGAGTCGGCACAGACCTGCCCTGTCAGGTCCACCTCGATGGCCGAGTTGATCGCCACCTGGCGGTAGTTCTGAGCGATGACGAAGGGATCGTTGACGTACTCGGTGCGGTGGAGTTCGATGATCGGGTTGTTGTGGGCCCACTCGTACAGACGGCGGGTGCCCAACATAAAACCGGCCGTGATCTTACCCGGATGGAGCGTCTTGCGGGCGTTGGTCACCACCCCCGCCTCCACCAGGTCGATCACGCTGTCCGAGAACAACTCGGTGTGGATGCCCAGGTCCTTCTTGTGGTAAAGGAACTGGAGCACCGCGTCCGGGATGGCGCCGATGCCCATCTGCATCGTCGCCCCGTCCGGGATCAGTTCGGCGATGTACTCGGCGATCTTGCGGTGGAGTTCGCTGGGCCCACCCTCCGTCATCGGCAACTCGAACAGCGGGTAGTCGACCGGCACGATGTAATCCAGCCGACTGACATGGATGAAACTGTCGCCGAGGCACCTGGGCATGTTCGGGTTGACCTCGGCGATGATGATCCGTGCCGACTCGGCAGGCGTTTTGGTCAGACCGGTCTCGATGCCGAACGAACAGAACCCGTGCTCGTCCGGCGGCGAGAGATGGACAAAGGCGACATCCACCGGCAGGATGCCCTTCTTGAAGAGGAGTGTGAACTCGGAGAGGAGGACCGGGGTAAAGTCGGCCCGTCCCTCCCAGACCGCCTTACGGACGTTGGGGCCGATGAAGAGGGCGTTGGCCCGGAGGTGGCCCTCCATCTCCGGGGCCACGTACTCGGTGACCCCCAGGGTCAGGGCGTGGCAGATCTCCACGTTCTCCAGTTCCTCCGCCCGGTCCACCAAGGCCTTCAGGAGCACCTTGGGGACGCTGCAGTTGCCGGTGAGGAAGATCCGATCGCCGGACTTGATGGCCTTAACCGCCTCTTCGGCGGTGGTGACTTTGCTCTCGTAGATTTTCGACCAACTGTACGCCATGCTCTTACTCCCGGGTTGTGGCTTTGTAGGCCGCGGCCAGCGCCTCGTGCGTGATCTCCCCATCCCGCGTGTTGATCCCCCGCGCCAGACCGGGCATCTCCCTGGCTGCCTGATCCAGTCCCACTTCGGCGATACGCTGGATGTAGGGCCAGGCCGCGTTGTTGAAGGCGTGGGTGGAGGTCCGCGGCAGGACCCCCGGCGCGTTGGGCACGCAGAAGTGGACCACACCCTCCTCGATGAAGACCGGGTCTCGCAGGGTGGTCGGGCGGCTGGTCTCCACGCACCCCCCCTGGTCGATGCTGAAGTCGAGGATGACCGCACCCGGCTTCATCGACCGCACCATCTCGCGGGTGACGATGATGGGGGCGCGGGCTCCGGGCACCAGCACCGCGCCGACGAGGACCTCGACGAAACGGGCCACGCGGGCGATGTTGAACGGGTAGGCCACCATCGTCGTCACGCGGCCCTCGAACATCTCGTCGATCTGGCGCAGCCGCTCCAGGTTGCGATCCAGGACATAGACGGTGGCCCCCAGCCCCACGAAGGCGCGTGCGGCGTTGGTCCCTAGCACACCAGCCCCCAGGATCGCCACTCGGGCTGCGGGGATGCCCGGGACGCCGCTCAGGAGCACCCCGCGGCCACCCCAGTTGCTCTGAAGGAACGTGGCCGCCAGTTGGGGGGCCATTCGCCCCGCCACCTCGCTCATCGTCTTCAGCACTGGTAGTGTGCCGTCGTCCTCTTGGATCGTCTCGTAAGCGATGGCGGTGACCCTCTTCTCCAGGATGGTCCGCACCGTCTCCTTCCGAGCGGCCGCCAGATGGAGGAAACCACAAAGGATCTGTCCCTCTCGCAGCCACTCCAGTTCCTCCTGGGTGGGCCGTACCGCCTTCAGAACCATGTCGGCCCGGCGGTAGACCTCTTCGGTGGAGTACACGATCTGCCCGCCGGCCCGCTCGTAGTCGTAGTCGGTGAAGCCCGCCGCCTCACCGGCTCCCTGCTCTACGTAACAGATATGCCCGGCGTGGCTGAGCAACCGAACCCCGTAGGGGGTCAGCCCCACCCGCATCTCCAGATCCCGTCGTTCCTTTGGAATACCGATGTTCATCTTGGAGTCACCTCTTTCTCAACCGGATTTCTGCTCCCACCACAGAGAAGCAACAGGGGGCACGGAGCTCGCTCCGGAGGATTGTCCCTCTGAGCCCTCTGTGCATCTCTGTGGTTTTCACTCCCCCTCCGGCGGCTGGGGGCGGACCAGCAGCACCGGGCATGGCGCTCCGCGCAGCACCCGATCCGCCACGCTGCCGTAAACCCACCGACTGAAGCCGGAGAGGCCGTGGGTGCTCATCAGGATCAGGTCGACCCCCTCTTCCTCCGCGTACTGCAGGATCTCCTCCGCCGGATTTCCTTCTCGGACCTCGTACCGCACCGTCGCTCCCCACTCGCGGACCCGTGCGGCGACGCCCTGAAGGTAGGCCCGCAACTCCACCCGGGCCCGCGCCGTCGCGGTCGCGGAGAGTTGCAGCCCAGGTGGGTAGGTCGTCAGCAGCGCGACCGTCCGATCCCCTAGCCCCGTCGTCAGGACCGAAAGGAGGTGGGCTCGGGTCTGACCAGGCCGGATGAGGGCGCGCAGGTGTGGCAGGACACATTCCGCCAGTTCCGACCCGTCCAGGGGCACCAGGATGCACTGGTGCATCGCCGATCCGAGGTCCTCTGAACAAGCCATTGCCTTCGTGGGATCGAACTCCTCACTTCGGCGGTCGGACCCGTACCAGCAGCACCGGGCACTTCGCCCCGCGCAGCACCTTGTCGGCCACGCTGCCGTAGACCCACCGGCTCAGGCCGGAGCGGCCGTGGGTGCACATAGCGATCAGGTCGGCCCCGATCTCTTCCGCGTAGGCCAGGATCTCCTCCGCGGGCTGACCGAAGCGGATCACGGTGTGGACCTTGGAGGCCACGGGGCGGAGCCGGTCGGCCACCTGCGCCAGGTATTCCTTCAACTCCCGCTCGATCCGCTGCCGCTCCGCCTCCTGGGCCGCCAGGAACTCCGCCGTCGCGTAGATCGGGTAGATGTCGACGGCGACCGCTATCGGCGGAGCCGCCAGCGGGGCGACGGAGAGAAGATGGACCTCGCTGTCGCGCCCGCGCACGATCTCCGTCACGTGCGGCAACACCTGCTCGGCCAACTCCGACCCGTCCAGCAGGACCACCACCTTCCTGTACATCGCCCTCTCCCCCTGCTCACCGAAGGCATTGAATGCGCTGGTCGCACTGAATTCAGTACTTTCAGCCTCTTCAGTGTTCTCAGTGCTCCCCGTACTCCGCGCCCTTCCGCAGTGCCTCCTTGTTCAACCCCAGCAACTTACGGTGTCGCTCCGGCAGGTGATCATCCAGTGCCCGCTCGATGGCCTCCAGCGGGATCACCCCCAGCGCCTGGATCAGGGCCCCCAGGCAGACGACGTTGGCCAGGCGAACGTTCCCCAGGTCGCTGGCGATGTCGCTGGCCGGGACGTAGATGACGTGGATGTCGTCCCGTTCGCTCTTCTGCGGGACCAGGGAACTGTTGACGACCAGGATGCCCCCCGGTTTGACCGCTGGTTCGAAGGCCTCCATCGAGGGGATGTTCAGGACGATGGCCGCGCTGGGCCGGCGCACCAGCGGCGAGCCGATCTCTTCGTCGGAGATGACGACGGTGCAGCGGGCCTTCCCCCCCCGCATCTCCGGGCCGTAGGAGGGGATCCACGTCACGTGCAGGCCCTGATCCATCGCCGCATAGGCCAGCAACTGCCCAGCGAACAGCGCGCCCTGACCGCCGAAACCGGAGATGATGATCTCTTCCTGGATCCTGCGCCCTGCTTCCTGCATCCTTACTTCCCCTCCTTCAATGCCCGCACCTCGTCGGTCATCTTCGTATCCCCCAGGGGGTAGTAGGAGACCATATGCTCCTTAGCCCATTCCAGCGCTTCGACCGGCCCCATATGCCAGTTGGTGTTGCAGGTGGAAAGGACCTCTACCATAGAGAAGCCCAGGCCAGCCAACTGGGTCTGGAAGGCCAGTTTGATCGCCTTCTTGGTGCGCCGGATGCCCGGCACGTCGAGGACAGCCTGGCGGGTGACGTAGGCCGCGCCGGGGAGGATGCCGATCAGTTCCGCCATATGCATCGGCCAGCCCGCCGTCTCCACGTCCCGCCCTGTGGGGGAGGAGGTGGTCACCTGCCCGGGCAGGGTCGTCGGGGCCATCTGCCCGCCGGTCATCCCGTAGATGGCGTTGTTGACGAAGATGGTGGTGATCAACTCCCCTCGGTTGGCAGCGTGGATGATCTCCGCCGTGCCGATGGCCGCCAGGTCGCCGTCGCCCTGGTAGGTGAAGACCACCCTGTCGGGACTGACCCGCTTGATACCCGTCGCCATCGCCGGGGCGCGACCGTGGGCCGCCTCGGCGAAGTCCATATTGAAGTAGTAGTACGCCAGCACCGAGCACCCCACCGGCGCGATCCCGATGGTCCGCTCCCGCACGCCCAACTCGTCGATCACCTCGGCGATCAGCCGATGGATGATCCCGTGCGTGCAGCCGGGGCAGTAGTGGGTGTGCCGCTCGGTCAAACTCTCCGGGTACTTGAAGACCAGTTCCATATCCTCAGGAATCTCGACCGTTGCCATGTCGTTCCTCCTAACGCGGTTTCAGGTCTCGAGGTTTCAGATTGCAGGTCGGCCCTGGATATGAGAAACCTGAAACCTGGAACCTCAGCCCCCTAACATTCCTTGTCCAATTTCTCCAATTCCGGCAGGATCTCGTCAGGCAGGGGGATCACGCCGCCCATCCGTCCGTAGAAGCGGACGGGGCAACGGCCCTCGACGGCCAGCCGGACGTCCTCCACCATCTGCCCGGCGTTCATCTCGACCGTCAGGACGCCCCGCACCTGCTCAGCCAACTCGGCGATGCGGCCGCTGGGGAACGGCCAGAGGGTGACGGGCCGCAGGAGCCCCACCTTCATCCCCGCTTTGCGCGCCTCCCGCACCACCGTCTGGCAGACCCGCCCCACGGTGCCGAAGGCTACCAGCAGGAGGTCGGCATCCTCCGTGCTGTACTCCTTCCAGCGGACCTCGTTGGCGGCGATCTCCTTGAGTTTGGCCTGCAACCGCAGGTTGACCCGCTCCAGGTTCTCCGCGCCCAGGTAGAGGGAGGTGATGATATTGGGCTCACGTCCCTGAGCGCCGGTCAGCGCCCAGTCGGGCCGCTCCTCAGGCGGGCGGACCGGCCGCATCGGTGGCATCTCGGCCGGCTCCATCATCTGACCGATGGCCCCGTCGGCGACGACCATCGCGATGGTGCGGTACTTCTCCGCCAGGTCGAAGGCCAGCACCACGTAGTCGATGGCCTCCTGGACGTTAGCCGGAGCCAGGACGATGGGATGGAAGTCCCCGTGCCCGGCCATCTTCACCGCCTGGAAATAGTCGCCCTGAGAGGGCTGGACGTTGCCCAGCCCTGGACCGCCGCGCATGATGTTGATCACGACGACGGGGACCTCGGAGCAGGCGATGTAGGAAAGGCCCTCCTGCATCAGACTGATGCCGGGACTGGAGGAAGAGGTCATCACCCGCGCCCCGGCGCAGGCCGCGCCGTAGACCATATTGATGGATGCGACCTCGCTCTCAGCCTGGAGGAAGACCCGCCCCAGTTCGGGGAGTCGCTTGGAGAAGTGCTCCAGCACCTCGGTCTGTGGTGTGATGGGGTAGCCAAAGAATGCTTCTACCCCGGCTCGGATGGCTGCCTCTGCAATGGCAGCGTTCCCTTCCCAAAGTTCCTTCGCCATCGTCGGTTCCCTCCTACGCCGCGACGGCGGCCTGCTTGGGCCGCCGCCGTTGCCGATATACCGTAAAGACCACGTCAGGGCAGATGGTAGCGCACATCGCGCAGCCGGTGCACGCCTCCGGGTCCGTCACCTCGACGGGGCGGTACCCTTTGGCGTTGAACCGCCCCTCCGCCAGACGGAGGATGTGCACAGGGCAGACGTTGACACATAGACCGCATCCCTTGCAGCGGTCCTCATCGATGATCACCATCCCTTTCGCCATGTCTTTCCTCCATCCCTCTCGATTGCACCCTCAGGACGGGATGCGTTCCTAAATATACCCCTTTCCCCCTAAATTGTAAAGCGAACGGCGGTTTGGGGAGTCTGTAGTTGTTCCCAAATTGTAACCTACCCGTACCAATGTACTATTTGCACCGCAACGTGGTTTGGATATAATTTAGGAAAGAATTAAATCGTATAGACCGCTGAAATTGTAACGCACCCCCCGAGAAAACTCCATCGCACCAATCCAACGCACCCGATCTTGACCTAAGGGGTATAGGGGGGTTGTGCGGCTGTTGGCGTTGGATGAAGAGAGATGGAGACCCGAACGAGACACTCATCCACCGAGCGAAGGTACGAACGCGGACAGCAGGGTCGCGGTCAGAGCATGGTCGAGACCGCTATCATGCTGCCGATCCTTCTCATCCTCATCGCCGGCATTGTGGAGATCGGCGCGCTGGGCAACGAGTATATGATCTTCCACGATGCCGCGCGAGAGGCTGCTCGCTTTGGCGCCAACCTCGACCCCGAACTCACCAGCCAGTACCCCTTCGACGCCCATAACCCGGACGACCCCTTCCCTGACGTCCGGTCGATGTCCCCTACCCAACTCCAGAGGATGTGCCAGGAGGGGGACACGACCAACTTCTACTACGAGGTGGCCTGTCTGGCCTATCAGAACATCCCCTTGGGGCGGTTGGACTGGGCCGTCAACCAGGACGACATCGTGATCACCGTCGTCGGGGTGAGGAACGGTCAGATCGTGCAGCGATGGCCGCTTCCTGCCCACAAGCATCCGTTCGATCGGGATTACCACTTCAAGGGGGCGGACGACGGTGACGCCAATCCGACCTGTACTATCACCCAGACCGTGAACTGTCGTTCCTGGTCCCTCTTCGGGGTCCGTCACAGCGAGTTCGACAACGACACGCTGACCCAGCGGCTGCGGGAGGAGGCTCCGGCGACCGCCTTCGTCATCGTCGAGATCTTCCACGCCGTGCCCCACTTCACCGGTCTCTTCACCATCGGCGAGATCATCCCCAACCCCATCCCCACCCGCCCGTACGCCATCTTCCCGGTGAGCGCGGCGGAGCCCAAGTAGGCCGGTGAGCAGAGGAGGGGTAGAATGCGACGGTGGATCGGTAGGCTGCGAAACCGCTTCTTCCCCCGTCCCCAGGGAGGGCAGGCGATCATCATCGTCGCCCTCGCCTTCATCACGTTGCTCCTCTTCGTCGGTCTGACCACCGACGCGGCCCTCATCTACGTCTCCTACAACCGGTTGCGGCGAGCCGTGGACGCTGCCTCCGTCAGCGCTGTCAACCAGTACCGGGAGGGACGCACCATCGACGATATGTACAACGCCGTCCTGGAGACGCTCCAGATTCAGTTGCCCGGGCTGGAGAACGCCCGCGTCTATTGGTGCGATTACAACCGGAACCTGGACGATCCTACGGACCTGGGTCCCCCGCTCACCGATCTGCTGGGGCAGACATTCTATCCCCACATCCCCCGCGATGACACCGTCCACCTCCAGAACGACCCGACTGGCGGGGAGACCCTCTGCGCCAGCCCGCTCGACCCGCCTCGCAAGCACGTGCGGGTGATGGCGTGGCTTCCCGTCCGGTTGGTCTTCCTGCGGCTGGTCGGCCGGGATCAGATCACCCTCTGGGCCCAGAGCGAGGCGGAAGCCGCCGTGCTTCAGATGGTCATCCTGATCGACACGTCCGAGTCGATGGCGTACGGGGTGGACGAGAACGGGGACGGCATCGTCACCGAACAGGAGGACCCCGACGCCTGCCCGCCCTACGCCAGCGCGTATCCCCGTACGGCCCACGGGCGACAGTTCTACACTTTCTACGAATGCATCAAGGCCTGCTCCACCGAAGGGTGGTGCAGCCCCTTTGAGGACGTGCGCAGCGCCGCCTGGGAGTTCGCCGCCCGCATGCGGGACCAGGTGGACTGGGTCGGTGTCTACCATCTGGACAAGACGCCGGTTCTGACCCAGTCGGTGGACATCGCTACCTGCACCGTCACCTCGGGCACCGAGACCATCACGAAGACGGTCTATATGACCATCACCCCCTCCAGCGGGGTGGTCATCCCGCTGACGACGACCCGCCAGGCGGTGCTGGACGCCATCGCCAACAACGATCTTCTCCACGTCTACGTCAAGCCGGCCAAGTGGGAGTTCGATCCCGACTGTGATTACACCCCCACCAACCCCTGGTCGGACAACTACTACAAATGGACCAGCACGAACATCGGCGGCGGGCTCCGGGAAGCGGTCGCCGAACTGGTCAACAACGGCAACCGGGAGATCGGCATCTGGGTCATCGTTCTTCTCAGCGACGGGGCGGCCAACGCTACCGACGTCGCCGCCGACGAGAACGGCTGGTACACGTGTCCCTCCGGCCCTCCGCCAGCGGGAGGGTACGTCTGTCCGGTGCCCGGAAGCGACGGTCGTGACGAACGGTGGTTCTCCCCCCGTTGTCGGGATCCCGAACTGCCCGACGGGACCACCGACGTGCTGACCACCACGGTCAGCAGACACTGCCCGTCCGACGAATCCTGCGACCGTCCCTGGTACACCAACCTTGGCGATGTCTACCTGCCCGATTGTTACGACGCCGATGACTACGCCCGGGACGCGGCCGATCTGGCCGCCGCCGAGCAGATCACCGTCTTCACCATCGGCTTCGGTCGACTGGTCACCAACGCCAGGAGGGGCCGGGCGGACGCCGGTGAGCGATTGTTGAGGTACATCGCCGACGTCACCGACGACGGGAACAATGAGACGGCCCCTTGCGGCAGCGATTTCTACTGGAGTTCGGAGCCGGATCCGATGCCCCCTCCGGGGACCGATTGCGGCAACTACTACTATGCCCCAGACCCGGCCCACCTGGAGGACGTGTTCGAGGCCATCGCCAGCCGGATCTTCAGCCGCATCAGTCGGTAGTCCGGCCGCGCAGGCCAGGAGGTGAGGTATGAGTAAGGCGATGAAGGGGCTAGGTGATCGGCTGAATCGGCGGAAGGGGCGGTTGGGCCAGACGTTGGTCGAATTCGCCCTGATCCTGCCTGTGTTGTTGCTCCTTCTCTTCGGCATCATCGAGTTCGGGGCCGCCTTCCACGCCTGGCTGACGCTGGAGCACGCCGCCCGCGAGGCGGCCCGGTACGCGGCCACCGGTCAGTACAACGAGGCGTATTGTAGCGAGGTCGCCGCCCTACTGGACGAGAACGATCCACCCCCCGCTCCCTACTCCTACGCCGCCTGGGACCTGGCCGACGGTCGGGCCGACTGCGAGGTCCCGGCCGACGCCCCCGGCATCGATCCGTCCAACCCCGAGAACCAGTGGTTCTACCAGACGGTCAGCGCCCGCCTGCAGGACGCCGCCCGCCTCTATTCTATCCGTGAGACCGCGCGGAACGCGGCCTTGAGCCTGATGATCGACGAATCGGTCTCCGGCGACATCATCCGCAACAACGACTTCAACCAGGGGCTGGACGGAGATCCCACCGCCCGCGGCTGGTTCCACGTCACCGTCTGCAGCACCCGCGGCCATGTCTTCGACCGCGAGGCGGTCTACGACATCACCCAGGCCAGCGGCCGACCGCACGCCTGCATCGTCGACCCCGACGTCCTACGCAACACGGGCGACGAGTACTTTGAGGACGACGCCGGTGCACCCAACGACCGGGTGATCGTAGGCCTGGCCTTCAACCATCCCTTGATCACCCCCCTCCAGGGCCTGGCCCTCAACGGACGGCAGTATCTCCCCCTCCAGTCGACACGGGAGATGGTTGTGGAGATCTTCCGACCGCAGCGCGTCATCAACCTCCCACCCGTGATGGAGATCCCAGAGGCACCGCCCGAACCTCCCATCGTCAACGTCCTCCAACCGCCTGAGGGTGGCTCCTGCATCGACACGACCCTGACGATGCACGCCCAGGCGTGCGACCCCGACGACGCCGGTGAGAACTGCAACCCGGCTGTCCACGACGGCGCGGGCATCGTCAGCGTCCGTTTCTGGATCGAGGATCCTCTCGGCAACAACGTCTACGAGTACACCGATCTGGAACCGGCCTACTGCGGCACAGGAGGGGACGCCCCCTGCCAATCCATCGACCTCTCCGATAACCTGTGGCCCAGCGGAGAGCCGGTCATCCCTGGCAACTACGCGCTCCATGTCATCGCTACCGACAACGACGGCCAGCAGACCTCTGTGGTGCGGTCCTTCGAGATCTGCGTGGAGCCTAACTGTGAGGACATCCAGCTCTGGTGGAACGGCTTCCGCGAGAGCGACAACGCCGACTGGATGATTCAGAACAACACCCCCTACCAGTTCCAGATCACTCAACTGGAGATCGACTGGCCCAAGGTCGACGGGTACCCCCGCTACCTCAACTACATCCGGATGCGCCGCTGGAACCCCAACGAGACCGTCTACCTCCACTATGGCAACTTCTCCGACCCCCCGGCGGTGGTCAGTTCCTTCGTCAGCGACTCGGAGGACATCCGCACCCTGCCGGGTCACAGCGACGCCCGGCGCATCGACCTGGACTACTCCGACAACGTCTACCGCTACAACCCCTACGAGTTCCAGATGCAGGTCACCCTGGAGACCGCCTTCGGCTACCAGTGCGTCGTCTCCGCCCGGGGGCCGAACGTGCCTCCCACCTGCGATTCGCTGACCGTGCCCTCCGACCACCTGGTCCGCTTCGGGCACGACACGTTCGGAGCCTACCACGAATGGCTGACCACCGGAGAGGTCGTCAACACCAGCGGCTACCGGGTGTGGCTCGACCAGTTCACCATCTACTGGCCCGATGAGGAGATGTACCCCGACTCGGCTCGGGTGGACGACGTCTATATGCCCAGTAACTCGAGCAACTCTTGGATCCATGGCGGGAGCAGCACCTCCAGTCCGTGGAGTGTCACATGGACCAGCCGGAGCAGCTCTCGCACCCTGTGGCCCGACGAGCCCCACTGGCTCCGGTTCGACTTCGACTACGAGCAGACGCCGGACCTGCGGGCGATGGGGCTGCCGCTCGCACCGGAGCGGACGCGGGTGCTGGAGTCGACCGTCAGCGGCTACAACCCCTCCAGCAGCAGCGACGACCTCAACGACAACATCCTCCACCCGGACCAGTTCCGCGTGCAGACCTGGTGGACGTTCGACGCCGACGGAGGGGACAGCCACTGTCTGGTGGAGTTTACCAACTACCAGAAGGGTCCCTACGTCCGACTGAACTCCCCCGCCGTCTCCGGCGAACTGCCCATCCCCGGCACCGACGGACAGAGGCACTACCTGATGCGTCCGTCCCACCTGGTGAGCGAGGTCGGCGTTCCGGTGACCCTCGGCGGCGACCCGATCACCGACACGCTGGTCATCGACGTCACCGCTTTCGACCGGGACTTCGGCGACAGTGCTCCCAACGGCGCGGGTATCCGCGAGGTCGCCCTCTGGGTCGAAGGGCCGGAGAACCTGCCGGAGAACTACGGTCGCTCCGACGGACCGAACTACAACCTCCTTCGCGGCCGCCGCACGCGCGACTGGTACTACCTGACCTCGCCGCCTTACCAGTTGACCGTCGATCTGAGCGACCGGCAATGGCCGGACGGCAGTTGGGTCATCAGCGGCACCCACTACCTCTACATCCGGGTGATGGACCGGGACGACGTCAACGGCCTGGATCGACTTTTCACCCTCCTCGTGGTCCCCTTCCGCGTGGAGGTCGAAAGTCTCAACTGCGATGAAGCCCTTGACTATGAGAACGACCTTCCCTTCCTTGCCGTCTATGATTCGGACGTCTACCGAGACGCTTTCACCGGTGCCATCACCAATACCTCCTTCTACCCGGCCGTCCTTAACGAACTCTATCTCTACTGGCCGCGGGGGGAGAACGGCTGGCTGGACGGTTTCTACAACAATCCCTATGTGGATCGCATCAGTCGGTGGACGATGAGCGGATCGCGTAACACCGCCCATTACGGGGACGGCCGTGTCAACCCCTGGCACGTGACCAGCGGATGGCGGAGTGAGAGCAGCCGCCGGATCGATCCGGGGGACACCCGTCTCTTCTCCTTCGACATGCGCGGCCTGACGTACCCAGACATCGGGCGGATCCTGAATATCCCGCCCAATCCGTGGGATCCCAACGGTCGGCGGATGGCCCCACCGTCCACCTACATCGCCTACAGCCACCACTGGTTCTACGACGACTGGCACCGTCGCTACGCGTTGGGTGGCAATATCATCCACCCGGCCTCCTTCACCTACCTGGGGCCGACGCAACTCCGTTTCGATTTCGAAGGCGGGATGGGCTCCTGCTGGATCACCATCGACGAGGCGCGGGCAGGCCCGGCGATCCGGCTGTATTCTCCGGCTCCGGTGGCCGACGAACTCTCCTACTACCCGCCGTACCAGACCTCCCACGCCTACCCCGAGCCCTACTACGTCCGCCCGGCCAACGCCGCGCCGTACAGTTACGCCCCGCCGCCTGCTCCAGGTAACTGCATCGACACCGGTGAGCCGATCCGGCTGCGGTTGGAGACCTGGGACCTGGACGACGGCGGAGTCGGCACGCCGCACGGCACCGGCATCCAGGAGGTCGCTGTCTGGATCGTCGGCCCCAACAGCCGGGATGGGTATCGAAACCTGGCCGTGCCGTACGACAGCAGCCACAGATGGCAACGGGATTGGCTCTACTTGACCTCTAGCCAGATCAGCGCGCTGCCGAGCGGCGTCACGATCGTGGGGCCGCTACCCAACACCTGGCCCGATGGTCGGCCGGTGCTCAACGGCCGGTACTACATCTACGTCCGCGTGATGGATGCGGACGACCAGGATACCTTCCACGGCGCGCCACGGCAGCCGCTGTATACGCTGCTGGTCAGTTCCTTCGACGTGTGCGGTGGTCAGGCACCGCCGCCCACACCTACGCCGCGGCCCACCGCCGTGCCGACCGCCACACCGACGCCGCGCCCGCCGACGGCCACGCCGACGCCCATCACGCCCACGCCGACCAACACGCCGGGGCCCTCGCCCACGCCCACCAACACCCGCACCCCCACGCCGACCCGCACGCCCACCAACACCCCCACCCCCACGCCGACCACCAATCTCACCGAGACGCCCACGCCCACCAACACCCCCACGCCCACTCCAACCCCGCAGGGCGGCGGGGACGAGTAGACCGGCCTGTGACCGATCCCGTGGGGCAGGGGGCCACGTTCCCCTGCCCCACGTACTCTATACCGTCCGGGAGCAGGGACAATGGCGACTAGATTGAAGCACCGTAAACGGACGATCGCTTCGTTGATCCTTCCTCTGTGTCTCGGGGTCACCCTGGCCCTTCTCCTCGCTTTCCTCACCCGCCTCCCTTCCTACAGCGCTTCTCTACCTCCCTCTTCCTCCGCGCAGAGCTCCACAGCGACTACCGCTCAGGACGAAATTTGGTACACTCGCACCCAGACCGTCACCTTGCACGCTCCTCTGAACACCCAGATCTATACCACGGTCTACACCACCACCTCTCAGATCCACATCCAGGGGTTCCATACCGACGATCCCTTCTACAACTGGTTCAAACTGCCGTCAGGGGTTGTTACCCGCACGGCCCTCTGCTCGCCGACGTTTCCCTCCACTGGCACCTGTCAGATCATCTGGAACGCCCCTGACTATGATCTTCCAAACGTCGTTTTCACCGGGACAGGGCGAGCCACCATCTATCTAGAGTACGATGCTCAGAACCTGGCCTCTCGCGATCCGTCCGGTCCGACCATTATGTTAGAGTACAGGGTGGGGCCAGCGGACAAGGAGTTCATTTTGACCAACACGGTGTTCTTCGCCCGTGGCCTCTACGGTGCAGAATGGTATCCCATCGAGAAAGGGATCTCCCCTGGCGGCTACACGTATGGTCCCTACGACTACCGTCTGACCTGGACCTTCACCCGCACCAGCAAGGTCGCGTTCACGATTCCCTTTCACGAGCCCTTGCTGGGATCCGACCTGGTCGTGGAGGATATCCGGATGTCGCCCACCTCTCCGGATGTAGGCGATCCAGTCCATTTCACGGTCACGGTGCGCAACATCGGCCCCTACACGACGGGGCGCCCCATCCTGACTGAGATTTTCGTCCGGCCCGTGATCTCCGGTCCCCCCATTGTCCTCACCGATCACTATGGTGGATGGATGTCTTACTTCACGCCTACCCTGATCAAGTGGCCCCCCTCGTACACCGAGTTCTGGTACGCAGGCCTCGGGCCGGGCGAGGCGGTCACTGGCACCACTGTGTTCACGTGGCAGCCCGAATGCGTGGAACCGTGCGACGTCTGGGTCAAGGTCGATCCCACCTACATCCAACTGGGCGTCGGATATGAGTGGTATGGACAGAACCCGGAGGGATTCCAGTGTAGCCTGGACGCCTCTATGCAGCCCACCTGTCCTGAGGAGAACAACAACCTGCGGGGTCTTACTCACCGCGTTTACCTCCCCATCGTGATGCGAAACGGATAACCTGCGCCGCCTCTCGAAGTGACGGCTGCCTCTGGGGTAGCCGTCACTTTTGCTTCCCCCCAACCGATGTATAATGACCAATGACCCCAGTCACACGTATGGGGGAAGAGCCGATGGACGAACCGATCCACGTCACCGACCAGGCGTTCGAACGGGCCGTGCTCCAGGCAGACCGGCCGGTGGTCGCTGCGTGCTGGTCGCGGAGCGACCCCCGCGCGGAGCGTGTCTTGACCTTGCTGGAGGCCACCGCCCGCCGCTATGGTGGGGAGGTCCAGGTTGTCGGCCTGGAGGAGAAAGACGCCCCACAGACCCTCGCTCGCTACAACGTCGCCTCGCTCCCCCAGTTCCTCTTCTTCCGAAACGGCCGGCTGGTGGGCCGCGCCAGGGGGCTGCCGCGCGAGGAGATGCTCCGCCCATGGGTGGAGTGGCTGCTGGGTCGCGCCCCCACACCGACCCTGCGCCGCACCGAGCCCAAGCCCACGCCGACGACCACGGCCGCCCAGCCCGTCGTCGTCACCGACGCCGACTTCGACCGCGTGGTGCTCCAATCCCCCCTGCCGGCCCTGGTGGACTTCTGGGCGGCCTGGTGCGGGCCCTGCCGGATGCTCGCCCCCGTCGTTGAACGGCTGGCCGCCGAGTTCGCCGGCAAAGCATTGGTCGCCAAACTGGACGTGGACGCCAATCCCCGCACCGCCCAGCGGTACCACGTCCACAGTATCCCGACGCTCATCCTCTTCCAGGGTGGCCGAGAGGTGGACCGGCTGATCGGCGTGCAGCCGGAGCCGCTCCTGCGGGCCCGCCTCGCCAGCCTGGTCGAGGAGCAGCGGCAAAGGAGGACCGGATGAGCGCACAACGACGCTCCCAACCGAAACGGATCAAGGTCGAGGTCCCACCCGACCTCGAACCGACCTACGCCAACCTGGCCGTCATCAGCCACTCCCCCTCGGAGGTGGTCATCGACTTCGCCCGCATCCTGCCCAACAGCCCCGCCGCCCGGGTCTGTGCTCGCATCATCATCACCCCCCTCAACGCCAAACTTCTCCTGCAGGCCCTGCAGCAAAACCTGAACCGGTACGAGGCCCGGTACGGCGAGATCCGCCTCCCCTCTCCTGAAGACGACCTGGCCCGCCAGTTCTTCGAGGGGATCAAGCCACCAGAACCCGACACCTAGCCGGAGGGACCCCAATGGAGATTCAAGGACTGGAACGCATCGTCGAAGAGGTCCGCACCGACTTCGTCGCCCGGGACGAGGCGCGGGAGCAGGCCCTGCGCCGCTCCCGCGAACTGACCCGCCTCTGCGCCACGGCTATCCGCGCTACGCACCGGGGAGACCGAGAGGACGCCGCCGAACTGCTGGCCCAGGCTGACCAGGTAGCGGCCGAGATGATGAAAGGATTGGTTCCCTATCCCGACCTCCTGTACGCCGGCTACACCCAGGACGGGCTGAAGGAACTGGCCGAGGCGCACCTGATGGTGGCCCTGCTCGACAGACGGCCGCTTCCCTCCCCATCGGACCTCGGGATTCCCCCGTCCACCTACCTGAACGGGCTCTGCGAGGCGGCCTCCGAACTGCGCCGCCGCTGCCTCGACCTGCTGCGTCACGGGGAGACGGCGGAGGCGGAGCGGCTGCTGGAGACGATGGACACCGTGTACGACGCGCTGATGACCTTCGACTTCCCGGACGGTGTGACGGGAGGGCTTCGCCGACGGGTGGATCAACTGCGGGGCGTGCTGGAGCGGACCCGAGGGGACGTCACCCAGGCACTGCGGGAGGAGCGGTTGCTGGCTGCGCTGGACCGGTTCGAGGCGCATCTGGGAGAAGTCGGCGATGACCGACCGGGTGATCCGCGCTAGCGAACTGGCCCAATACGGTTTCTGCGCCCGCGCCTGGTGGCTGGGGGCCATCGAGGGCCGACCCTCCGCCCATCAACGGGAGTTGAGGGCCGGCGAGGTCGCCCACCGGCGACACGGCCGGAGGGTCCGAGCGTCGGTCGCGCTGGCCCGTCTGGCCTACCTCCTCCTGGCCCTGGCGGTCCTGGTCGCCCTGGCAGCCCTGCTTCGCTGAGCGAGATGCGCCTTTGCGACCCTGCGACCATGTGATCT
>Ga0209426_1000797_pt1 | contig 26134 bp, 19 predicted proteins | sample Deesub1362B_J571_FD_187697 | JGI IMG/M metagenome (GOLD analysis project Ga0209426, IMG submission 187697) | Deep oceanic, basalt-hosted subsurface ecosystem from Juan de Fuca Ridge flank, Pacific Ocean, CORK Borehole 1362B_J2.571 (SPAdes)... ...
CCATAGTCGAAGGCGAGCACCGTGCCGTCGCGGGGCGTCTCGCGCCCCAGCTGGTCAGGCATGTCCCGCGTCACCCGAAAGCATCGAGATGTCGATGCCGAGCAGGCGAATGGCCGCTGCAAAACGCTCCTCGGGGGGCACGCTGAAAATGATCTCGGGATCGGCCTGAACGGTGAGCCAGCCATTGCGGCTCAGTTCGTCCTCGAGCTGGCCGGCGCCCCACCCCGCGTAACCCAGCGTGAGCAGAAACCGGTGCGGGCCGCTGCCGTTGGCCACGGCTTCGAGCACGTCCTTGGAGGTGGTCATTTCCAGCCCACCGGGCACCGCCAGCGACGACACATAGATGCCGACCGGGTCATGCAGCACGAAGCCGCGTTCGGTCTGCACCGGGCCGCCGAAGTAGACCGGCTGGTGGGCAACTGGCTGGATTTCGAGCTTGAGATCGATCTTGTCGAAGAGCGTGGCCATGTCGATGTCGATCGGCCGGTTGATCACCAGGCCGAGCGCGCCGCGCTCGTTGTGCTCGCAAAGATAGACGACGGAACCTGAAAACGTCGGATCGGCCATGCCGGGCATGGCAATCAGGAACTGATTGGTGAGATTGATTGGAGCTTCGGACGTCGCCATGGCTTGCATTCTACCAAATCACCGCTGCGACTTCCCGTAAAACTTCGGCGTCCGGCGACATGCTGCAACGCAGCATTCGTTGCTACCTCAACGCGCTCCGTCGCGCAGCGCGGCCAGGTCTTCCGGCGTGAGCCAGCGCCATTCTCCGGGGCCCAGCGCGGGGTCGAGCGCCAGTCCGCCGATCGCGCTGCGATGCAGCGCGGTCACGTGGTTGCCCGCCGCGGCCACCATCCGTTTGACCTGATGGTACTTGCCCTGCAGCAGCGTCAGACGCAGGCTGCGCTCGCCGGTCGCTTCACACGCATCGGCGGCGATCGGCACTGGTTCGTCGTCGAGCTTCACGCCCGTGCGCAACGCTTCCACCTGTTCCGGCGTGACCGGGTCGAAGGTCGTCACTTCGTAGACCTTCGGCACCTCCTTCTTCGGCGAGGTCTGGGCGTGGATGAACTGGCCGTCGTCGGTCAGCAGCAGCAATCCAGTGGTGTCGTGATCAAGCCGCCCTACGGCCTGAACCTCCCGCTGGCGCAGCGGCACCGGCAGCAGGTTGTACACACTTGGATGATGGCGCGGACGCTGGGAGCATTCGTAGCCCGTCGGCTTGTTCAGCATCACGTAGGCCTTGGTGCACGCCAGCCACTCCTCGCCGTCGACCATCAGGCGCAGCCCGTCCACCTCGAAACGCGCACCCGGGTCCTCGCAGAGTTCACCATTGACCTCGACCAGCCCGGCTGCCACCAGATCGCCGCAATAGCGGCGGGTGCCGAAGCCTTGGGATTGCAGGATGCGGTCGAGTGTCGTGGCCATGGGAATATCTTTCTGCTGCTTGGATGGGACTGCTGGAGTTCCGGTTGCTATGTTAGGTTACGGCGATGTCTGGATCGCCCTCCCCCGAATCTGAAGCCGACGCCGCGCGCCTGCCTTACCGGATCGACCGGAATTTTACCCGCGGCCTGGTCTGGCTCCGGCGCGACTTGCGCACCGATGACAACGCGGCGCTGCATTATGCCCTCAAGCACTGCCGGCAGGTATGGTGCGTTTTCGTGTTCGACCGGGAAATCCTGGCGCCGCTGCTGGCGCGGGGGCTGCATGCCGATCGCCGCGTCGAGTTTATCCTGCGTTCGCTGGAGCCATTGCGCCGGGCGCTGGAAGATTCGGGCGGCGGCCTGATCGTGCTCGACGGCACCGCGCGGCAGGCAATTCCGAGGCTGGCCGCCGAGCTTGAAGTGGAGGCCGTCTTCGCCAACCATGATTACGAGCCGGCCGCCAACGATCGCGACGAAGCCGTGCGCCGGACACTAGCCGCCGACAGCCGGGTGCTGCTCACGTTCAAGGACCAGGTCATCTTCGAACGCGACGAGATCCTGACTGCCCAGGGCCGCCCCTTCAGCGTGTTCACGCCCTACAAGAACGCCTGGCTGCGCACGGTGCGGCCGTTCGACCTGCGGCCATATCCGATCGGGAAACACCTGGAAGCGATTGCACCTGTTCCACAACGGTACCGGGGGCAATTGCCGACGCTGGCCGACCTCGGTTTCACTGCCACCAACCTGGCTGGGATCGCCATGCCCACGGGCAGCGACGGCGCTCACGCGCTGTTCGACGAATTCCTGTCCCGCATTGGCGACTACGGCCGTCGGCGCGATTTTCCGGCCGTGCGGGGGCCAAGCTATCTCTCGGTTCACCTGCGCTTCGGCACGATCTCGATCCGCACACTCGCCCGCGCCGCGCATGACACCATGCTGCGCGGCGGTGCCGCGAGCGAAGGCGCGACCGTCTGGCTCTCGGAACTGATCTGGCGCGACTTCTATTTCATGATCTTGCATCACCATCCGCGCGTGGCGGAAGGTAAGTCGTTCCACGCCGAATACGATGGGCTGCGGTGGATCGCGCCGGCCACCGGCGACCGGTACTTCGCAGCCTGGTGCGACGCGCGGACCGGCTATCCGCTGATTGACGCGGCGATGCTCCAGATCCGCCAGAGCGGCTACATGCACAACCGCCTGCGCATGGTGACCGCCAGCTTCCTGGTCAAGGACCTGGGCGTGGATTGGCGCCGTGGCGAACAGTACTTCGCCGACCAGCTCAACGATTTCGACCTTGCGGCCAACAACGGCGGCTGGCAGTGGGCGGCCTCGACAGGCTGCGACGCGCAGCCGTACTTCCGCATCTTCAATCCGGTCACGCAGTCGGAGAAATTCGATCCGCAAGGGCAGTTCATCCGGAGATACCTGCCGATGCTGGCTGCGCTGCCCGACAGGTACATCCATGCGCCGTGGACGGCACCCAATGAGGTGCTACGGGCAGCGGGAGTGACACTTGGAAAAGACTATCCACGCCCGATCGTTCAGCACGATGTGGCGCGGAAGGAAGCGCTCGAGCGGTACGGTGTGGTGAAGAGCGCGAAAGCGTGAGCATATGAGCACTTACGTCCCACCTCGGCCAATGGCGCGGGAAAGGGCAGTGGCATAATCGCGCCTTTCCCCCCGACTGATCAAATGGACCTCTACTCGATCTGGCCCAGTGCTGCCGTCATCGCCCTCTGCCTCGCCCTGGTCTGGCCAAAACGGTTGTGGAGGTTTCTGGATGATCCGCCGTCGGGGCAAGGGCAACGCTATGTCACCGTGGATGGATTGCGAGGATTCCTTGCACTCGCGGTGGTCTTGCATCATTGCGTCATCAGCTATGGATTCCACCAGACCGGGGAATGGAAGCTGCCGCCTTCGTCCTTTTACTCGATCATCGGCCAGGTTGGGGTTTCGATCTTCTTCATGATCACGGCGTTCCTGTTCTGGGGACGCCTGCTAGATCAAGGGAAGCGGCTCGACTGGTTCGCGCTGTACGTCAACCGCTTCCTGCGCATTGCGCCACTCTATTGGGTGGTGGTCGCACTGATGCTGCTGGTGGTCGCCATCAAGACGGGTTTCACGCTGGCGGTGCCCCCTTCGGAACTGGTAAAGCAGGTCTTCCAGTGGGCGCTGCCGGCCATCGTGAGGGGAATGCCGCCGGTCAATGGCTATCAGCAGACCTCCACGATCACGGCGGGGGTCACATGGACCCTCTACTACGAGTGGATGTTCTACTTCTCCCTCCCGTTCCTTGCGATTGCGGCGATCAAGCGCTCGCCGCTGGCTTTCGTACCGGCGTGTATCTGGATCGTCTTCGTCATGCCGGAAATGCTGTCCAGTGCGTTTGCCCGTAACCTTGTGGCGATGTTTGTCATGGGCATGGTGGCGGCAAGCCTGGTGCGGCGCTCACCAGGTTTCCGTGGCGATAGCGTGCTGAAATCGGCCATCGCTGTCGCCCTGCTGGCGTTTCCGCTCCTGACCAGGTCCACTGCCTACGAATCGGTATCCATCCTATCCTTGGGCGCGTTTTTCATCCTGGTCAGCAGCGGGGCTTCGTTGTTCGGACTGCTTGCATCAAGAAGCGCCGTTCGCCTGGGCAGCGTGAGCTACGGAATTTATCTCCTCCAGGGGATCGTCATTACCGTGCTCCATTCGCCGCGCGTCCTGGGCGCGTTTGCCAGCAAGGGGCCGGAGCAGTTCTGGCTGACAACCATCGCGGTTGGACTTGTGCTGGTGTGCGTCGCCGCAGCGTCCTATCACTTCGTCGAAAGGCCGTGCATCCGCTTGGGCAAGAAAATCGGAAAAGCTCCCGAGTCCGCGCGACAGACACACGTCGAAATGGGTGACGGCACGCCTTCCGACAAGGCACGGTGCTAATGGCGAAGCCCGTTTTCACTCTGCCACCTGCCCCACACACCCAGGCAGGCGTGGCTGCCAGTCGAGAGGCCGCTCCTCTGCCTCATCAAGCCGCCAGCATCGCACCTTCACGATAGTGCCGCTGCGCATCTTCGGCGCGGTCGGTTTCCTCGAACAGCCGGGCCAGCGCCAGATGCGCGCGAATGCAGATGCGGCGTTGCGCGTCGCGATCCGCATACTTCAGGGTGCGTTCGAAGTTCGATTGCGCCTTGCCCCAGAGCTGTTCGCCCAGGCACAGCACGCCAAGCGTGTAGTACAGGTCGGCATCGGTCGGGTGATCAACCAGCCATTTCTCGGCCTGCTGGATCTGCGGCAGCGCCTTGCCCGGCTCCGCGCAGTCGGCGTACCGCTGCACCAGCCGGCTGTCCCAGTTGACCTTGAGTGCTTCCTCGACGATGCGGCGTGCCTCGTTCTGCTTGTCCAGCGACGAGAAATAGCGTGCCCCCAGTTCGGCAATGCGCACCGCGTGGCGTTCATCGGCCGTCAGCGAGCGCCAGAAATGAAACAGCGCCTCGGCGTCGTGGCGGCGCTCCTCGAGCATCGCTTCCACGGCCATTTGCTTCAGGCGCAGCGCCAGCACCGGATGCAGCGCGTTGCGCTTCTCCAGCGAGCGTGCCAGTCGCAGGACCTCGCTCCAGTTCTTCAGATGCTGATGCGCGCGCAGCGCGATACGCTGCACGTGGATCTGGCGGCCACCCTTTTCCTGCAACTGGGCGATCGTTGCCAAGGCACCCTCGGCGTCGCGCGCGTCGACCAGCAGTTCGGCCATCGAGACCAGTCGCGCCTGTTCGCGCTCGGGGTCGGTGACCTGCGCCATCCAGGCATCGCGGCGCTCCGACTCCTGCATCCGGTGCGCGGCACGGGCGCCCACCAGCGCGGCGGTTTGCGCCTGCTCGGGCCACGCCTGGGCCTCGTGGGCAGCGCGTTCGGCACGGGCAAAACGTCCCGCGAACAGATTTTCGATCGATTCGCGCATGGCGGCCTGCGCCTTGCTCATGCGGCTGCGCTCGCGATAGGCGGCGGCACGCTTCGGCATCTCCGACAAGTGCCGGAAGGTCGAAAGCACCGTCCAGACGATGAAGAAGGCCAGTAGCAGCAACGCCAGCGTCAGGTTCAGCGACATTTCCACCCGGTACGGCGGGTAGAACAGCACCACATTGCTCTGGTTGAACTGTGTAAACAGTGCCAGGCCGACGGCGCCGCCGAATAAAACAGCTACCCAGAAAAGGAGTCGCATGACGGCTACTCCTTCTTCAGGGCATGCAACGCGCCGAGGCTCTCCGCCATCGTCGGCAGGGATACCGTCACCGCGCTGGCCTGGGCCTGCTTGAGCATCGTCAGTACGCCCTGCACACGGCGCGAACGGGTATCGCAATAGCGCGCGATCATGCCCTGCGCGGCGGCGAGGTCGTTCCGGAAGACCGGTTCGTTGCGCGACAGTAGCGCCAGCCGCGCATTGAGCAGGCGCAGCTTGATGTTCTCGCGCAGGAACCAGCCCTGGTCACCCGAGAGCAGCAGCGCGTTGGTGTCATCGACCTTGCGCACGCGGATCACCTGACCAAGCTCGTCAAGCACATACGTCCACAGTCGCGACACCATATTGCCACCCGCCGCGCTGGCAGCCGCGGGCGTCGAGGCGCCCTTCGGCGCGGCCGGTGCCGGCTTGTTGCCCTCGCCAGGCGTACGGTCGAGCATCCGCTCGCCCGACAGCAGCGGCAATGAATCGATCTGGTTGATCGCCTCGTCAAGCTTGATCGCCGCCCCGGTCAGGTCGGTATCCGGCACGGCCTTCATCCGACCGATATCGCGCGCAATAGCGCGGCGAAGCTGGTTGTATTGCGGCTTGTCCGAACGCGCCAGGCGCGCGTCGGCGCTTTGCAGCGCGGCCAGCGCCACCTGCACGTTGCCGGTGAGCTGAAGCTGCTGGCCGGCGTTGGTCAGCAACTGCTGGATTTCGGCGATTTCCCAGTCGTCGCGGTTGCGCATCAGGTCCTGATAGACCTGTTCCAGCGCGGCCTGCTTGTCGCGCGTCTCCGTGATTTGGCCGTCGAGCGCGCCCACCTTGCCCTGCAACGCCTTGACCGTCTCCTGCGCATCGCGCGACAGCACCCGCGTTTCCTGCACCAGCGTGTCCGCGCTCTGCTGGCGGCGCGCCAGTTCCTGGGTCAGATGCTCGACCCGCATCTGCAACCACCAGAAGCCCCCGGCAATGGCGACCACCAGCACGGCGACAAGCAGCCACCATGGACTCATTCGGCGCGCAGGTGCCACAAATGCGCCGGACATGCCGGAACTACCGGGGTTACCGCCCGGATTCGGCGAGGGGGACGTGGTGTCTGTCGTCACGCGTTCGACTTTGGTTGACGTGGGTTCCTTGGGTGCCATTGGCGCCGGTGTCGGCTCCGGCTGCACGACCACCGGAGCGGGTGCAGGCGATACGGGGACGGGCGCTGGCGTGGCCGGCCCAGCATAGGCTTCGCCCCATTGCGTGCATGCGGCCAGCAGCCCGGCATCTCCGGGCGCGGCGGGCAGCACGTGGGCAAATCCCAGCGACTGAGCCTGCGCGGCAATTCTCGCATGTGGTGCGATGCACTGCATCTGCTTCAGACGTTCGTGTTCCTGAGGCGACAGATGCAAACGCGCCAGCCCGTCCAGGTTGCGCACGGCTTCCGAACTGGTCAGCAGCCACGCGTACGGCGGCGCATCGGGCTTGAGGCTGTCGCGCACGGCCTGCCATTGCATGCCGCTCGGCTCGGGCAGCGTGCGGCTGTAGGCTTCCACGGCTTCGACGGTCGCGCCGGCGTCGCGCAGACGATCGGCCAGCCATTCGCGCCCGCCGCTGCCACGGATGATCAGGACCTTGCGGCCAGCGAACGCGCCCGGCGAGGTGTCGAGTTCGGACCAGAGCGCCTCTGAATCGAAGCGCGCTGCGTCGCCGGCCGTGTCATTACCCTGCGCGCCAGCAGGCGCGATCACGCGATACGCGGGCGGGGCGATACCCCGTTCCGCCAGCGCAACCACGCTCGATGGCCCCACCACGGCCACCGGCACGCTTTCCGGCCACCGGGCTCCGCCCGGGGCGTTCTGGACCTGAGCAAGGGTGTCCAGTCCATAGGACACCGCGTTCGGGCTCACGAACACCACCAGCGCGTAGTCGTCGATCCGGCCAAGCTCGGCGCGCAGCGGCACGTCATCGGCCGCGGGCCCGATCGCCAGCAGCGGAAAACTGAGCACGTCGAGACCCGCGGCCTGTAACGCTTCGGTCAGTTGCCGGGACTGCCCGGCGGGTCGTGTTACTACGACGGTCGGGCGAGGCATTGCGGGTTCCTCAAGCAGGTCCGGCGGCGGAGTCCGTGGAAAGCGCGGCCAGCACGCCGTCCGCGCCCTGGGCCAGCAGATCGCCCGCGACGGCGGTTCCGAGCGCTTCGGCGTCGGCTACCGTGGCGACGGGTCCCGTGGCATGGGCACGCACCTGACGCGAACCGTCGGGCAGCGCCACGAAGGCGTCGAGTTGAAGACTGGCGTCACGCCAGCGCGCGTGCGCGGCCAGCGGCACCTGGCACGAGCCGCCCAGGCGGCGTGAGACGGCCCGTTCGGCCGATACGGCGAGCAGCGTGGGCAGATGGTTCAGCGGCGCCAGCCATTCGGCCAGTTCGGGACGATCCGCACGGATCTCGATGCCCAGGGCGCCTTGTCCGGCCGCCGGCAGCGAGCTTTCCGGCGCAATCAGCGCGCGGATGCGATCGCCCAGGCCCAGTCGCTTGAGCCCGGCCGCAGCCAGGATGATGGCGCCGTACTCGCCACGGTCCAGCTTGCCCAGGCGCGTATCCAGATTTCCCCGGAGCGGCTTGATCACCAGATGCGGAAAGCGACTGCGCAGCGCGGCTTCGCGGCGCAGGCTCGAAGTGCCCACCACGGTTCCGGCCGGCATCTCTTCGAGCGAGGCGAATTGCGCCGAAACCAGCGCATCGCGCGGGTCCTCGCGCTCCATCACCGCCGTCAGCGTGAAGCCTTCGGGCAGCTCCATCGGCACATCCTTGAGCGAGTGAACGGCCAGGTCGGCGCGTCCCTCGGACATGGCGACCTCCAGCTCCTTCACGAACAGGCCCTTGCCGCCTACCTTGGACAAGGTCCTATCGAGAATTTGATCACCCCTTGTCGTCATGCCGAGAATGGACACATCGCAGGAGGGATAGTATTGTTGCAACGCAGCACGAACATGTTCAGCCTGCCACATCGCCAGCCGGCTTTCGCGCGAGGCGATGACCAGCTTGTGCGGCATGCTGCTTGACACTGCAGCGGACGAAGAAGACGGATTGGCGGGTGCTTGCATCCGCGCATGTTAGCACGCAGGCTGGTAGCCTCAGGCCCCTGATAAGCCGTAAAAGTACGATCCGGCAAGGCTTTGCGGCCGGTCAATATAGAAAAGCTACGAAGCGATAAAGAGGAGATTGTTGATGACGCAGCCTGCTGCGCGCCCCACCGGCCGTTCACGCTCTACCGGCCGCAAGTCTGTTACGCCAGCCTCAGGCCAGCTTGACCCCGAAGGCGCATCCCCCAAGACCCCGAAAGCCACGAAAGCCACGAAACCCCGCACCAAAGCGGCAGCCAGGCCAAAGCTCGCTGTCGTGGCCGCCGAGGGCGCCGCCCCAACCGCCGCGGCCACCACTACCCCCGCCCGCCGCACCGCCGACAAGGACCTGCCGCTGCGCGAGGACATCCGCTTCCTCGGCCGCCTACTGGGCGACTGCGTGCGCGAGCAGGAAGGCGATGCCGCTTTCGACCTGGTCGAGACGATTCGCCAGACCGCCGTGCGCTTCCGGCGCGAGAACGACCGCGCCGCCGGCACCGAACTCGACCGCCTGCTGAAACGCCTGTCGCGCGACCAGACCAATTCGGTGGTGCGCGCCTTCAGCTACTTCTCGCATCTGGCCAATATCGCCGAAGACCAGCACCACAACCGCCGCCGCCGGGTGCACGCACTGGCCGGATCTCCGCCGCAGCCGGGCAGTCTGTCGCGCGCGCTGCAGGCCATTGACGCCGCCGGCGTGACTGGCAAGCAACTTCGCGAATTCCTCGACGACGCGCTGATCATGCCGGTGCTGACCGCGCACCCGACCGAAGTCCAGCGCAAGAGCATCCTGGACGCGGAGCGCGAGATCGCGCGCCTGCTGGCCGAGCGCGACCTGCCAATGACCACCCGCGAGCGCGACCACAACACGGCCCAGCTCCGCGCACGCGTGACCACGCTGTGGCAGACCCGCATGTTGCGGAACACGCGCTTGATGGTGGCCGATGAAATCGAGAACGCGCTCTCGTACTACCGCACCACGTTCCTCCAGGGAATTCCGCGCCTGATGGCCGAGCTGGAAGAAGACATCGCCGAAGTCTTCCCGCGCCGTTCCAAGACCGGCGCCACACCCGCGCCGCTGGCGCCGTTCCTGCAGATGGGCTCCTGGATCGGCGGCGACCGCGACGGCAACCCCAACGTCACGGCCGAAACGCTCGAGCACGCGGCGCGCCAGCAAGCCACGTTGCTGTTCGACTGGTACCTTGATGAGCTGCACGCGCTGGGCGCCGAGCTGCCGCTCTCGTCGCTGATGGTCGATGCCAGCCCCGAACTGCTGGCGCTGGCCGAAGCCTCGCCGGACCACTCCGAACACCGCGCGGACGAACCCTATCGCCGCGCGCTGATCGGTATGTACGCGCGCCTGGCCGCCACCTCGCAGTTGCTGACTGGCCATGTCGCGCAACGCCATCCGGTGGCCGACGTGGCCCCCTATGAGAACGCCGAAGCATTCGCAGCCGACGTGCAGATCGTGGTCGATTCGCTACGCACCCATCATGGCGAGGCGTTGGCGCGCGGCCGCGTCGACGCGCTGGTGCGCGCGATCGCGGTCTTCGGCTTCCACCTGGCCTCGATCGACATGCGTCAGGTATCTGACGTGCACGAGGCCGTGATCGCCGAACTGTTCGCGACGGCCGGCATCGAGTCCGACTACGCTGCGCTGCCGGAAGCGCGCAAGCTGGAACTGCTGCTGGCCGAACTGCGCCAGCCGCGCCTGCTGACGCTGCCGTGGCACGACTATTCGGAACAGACGCGCAGCGAACTGGCGATCTTCGCGATGGCCCGCGACCTGCGTGCCCGCTATGGCGCCCGCATCGCGCGCAACTACATCATCTCGCACACCGAGACGCTGTCCGACCTCATCGAGGTGATGCTGTTGCAGAAGGAAGCCGGCATGTTGCGCGGCACGCTGGGCAGCAAGACCGATCCGGCGCGCATGGAGCTGATGGTCATCCCGCTGTTCGAAACCATCGAGGATTTGCGCAATGCGGCCGGCATCATGGAGTCGCTGCTGGATCTGCCGGGCTTCGACTCGGTGATCGCCCACCACGGCGTCGAGCAGGAAGTCATGCTCGGCTATTCGGATTCGAACAAGGATGGCGGTTTCCTGACGTCGAACTGGGAGCTCTACAAGGCCGAACTGGCGCTGGTGAAGCTATTCGAGGAACGCCGTGTGAAGCTGCGCCTGTTCCATGGCCGGGGCGGCACGGTGGGTCGCGGCGGTGGCCCGACCTATCAGGCCATCCTGTCGCAGCCACCCGGCACCGTGAACGGCCAGATCCGCCTGACGGAACAGGGCGAAATCATCAACAGCAAGTTCGCGAATGCCGAGATCGGCCGGCGCAACCTGGAAACGGTGATCGCTGCCACGCTGGAGGCATCGCTGCTGCCCACCCAGAACGCGCCGAAGGACCTGGCGACGTTCGAAGGCGTCATGCAGCAGCTGTCCGACCATGCGTTCTCCGCGTACCGTGACCTGGTCTACGAGACCCCGGGCTTCAAGGACTACTTCTTCGCCACGACCCCGATCACCGAGATCGCGGACCTGAACCTCGGGTCGCGGCCGGCATCGCGCAAGCTGATGGACAAGAAGCACCGCCGCATCGAAGACCTGCGGGCGATTCCATGGGGCTTCTCGTGGGGCCAGTGCCGTCTGCTGCTGCCGGGCTGGTTCGGTTTCGGCAGTGCCGTGCAGGCCCTGCTGGACGCCGCGCCGGACGAGAAGTCGCGCAAGGCCACGGTGGCCACGCTGAAGCGGATGGTGAAGTCGTGGCCGTTCTTCAGCACACTGCTGTCGAACATGGATATGGTGCTGGCCAAGACCGACCTGGCCGTGGCGTCACGCTACGCGGGGCTGTGCGAAGACACCGCGCTGCGCAAGGCCGTGTTCTCACGCATCAGTGCCGAATGGCACCTGACCAGTGACATGCTCGGACTGATCACCGGCCGGCAGGAACGACTGGCTGACAACCCGCTGCTGGCGCGCTCGATCAAGAACCGCTTTGCCTACCTGGATCCGCTGAACCACCTGCAGGTGGAACTGCTCAAGCGGTACCGGGCCGGCAAGGATGGCGACGACGTGCGCGTGCGACGCGGGATCCACCTGACGATCAACGGGGTGGCGGCCGGGTTGCGTAATAGCGGTTGATCCGTCGCTGACATGTGCCGTATCCGCCGGTTTTCTCCCTTCTCTCGCAAGCGGGAGAAGGGGCGGGGGAGAGGGTGCGGCGGCCCTGAATGCGGCTAACGTGCCTTGCACGGCCTGCCCTCTCCCCTGACTCCTCTCCCACGTGCGGGAGAGGGGAACCGGTCCGCAGCAGTTCTGCCCGCCTCTGGCGATATAATCGCCGTTTCCGATTTTCCGCCCTGCCCCGCCATGACCTCCCAACTAGCCAAGAAAGGCGAAGCCTGGTCCGCCCGCTTCTCCGAACCGATGTCCGATCTGGTGAAGCGTTACACCGCGTCGGTCTTCTTCGACAAGCGCCTGGCGCTGTTCGACATCCAGGGCTCGCTGGCCCATGCGGCCATGCTGGCAAAGCAGGGCATCATCGCCGAAGCCGACCGCGCCGAGATCGAGCGCGGCATGACGCAGATCCGTGGTGAGATCGAGTCCGGCGCGTTCGAGTGGAAGCTGGACCTCGAAGACGTGCACCTGAACATCGAGGCGCGCCTGACCGCCCTCGTGGGCGACGCCGGCAAGCGCCTGCACACGGGCCGTTCGCGTAACGACCAGGTGGCCACCGACATCCGCCTGTGGCTGCGCAGCGAGATCGACAGCATCGTCGGCCTGCTGGGCGACCTGCGCGGCGCGCTGCTCGACCTGGCCGAGAAGAACGCCGACACGATCCTGCCCGGCTTCACCCACCTGCAGGTGGCCCAACCGGTCACGTTCGGCCATCACCTCATGGCCTATGTGGAAATGTTTACGCGCGATGCCGAGCGCATGGCCGATTGCCGCCGCCGCGTGAATCGCCTGCCGCTGGGTGCCGCCGCGCTGGCCGGCACCAGCTACCCGATCGACCGCGAGTTCGTGGCCACACAACTGGGCTTTGACGGCGTGTGCCGCAACTCGCTCGACGCCGTGTCCGACCGCGACTTCGCGATCGAATTCCTGGCTGCCGCGTCGCTGATCATGACGCACGTCTCGCGCTTCTCTGAAGAACTGGTGATCTGGATGAGCCCGCGCGTCGGCTTCATCGACATCGCCGACCGCTTCTGCACCGGCAGCTCGATCATGCCGCAGAAAAAGAACCCGGACGTGCCCGAACTGGCCCGCGGCAAGACTGGCCGCGTGTACGGCCACCTGACCGGTCTGCTGACGCTGATGAAGGGCCAGCCGCTGGCGTACAACAAGGACAACCAGGAAGACAAGGAGCCGCTGTTCGATACGGTCGATACCGTGGTCGATACGCTGCGTATCTTCGCCGACATGGTGCCCGGCATCAGCGTCAAGCCGGACAACATGCGCGCCGCCGCGCTGCAGGGCTACGCCACCGCCACCGACCTGGCCGATTACCTGGTCAAGCGCGGCCTGCCGTTCCGCGACGCGCACGAGGCCGTGGCCCACGCCGTGCGCGCCTGCGACGACCGCCACTGCGACCTGGCCGACCTGACTGTCGAGCAACTGCGCGAAGTCTCGGGTCTGGGCGACAAGGCCTCGCTGATTGGCGACGACGTACACAGCGTGCTGACGCTCGAAGGCTCGGTGGCATCGCGCAACCATATCGGCGGCACCGCGCCGGATCAGGTACGCGCCGCCATCGCCGCCGCACGCAAGGCGCTGTAAGTTTCGCGTAAGTCTCTGTCGTAAAAAAGCCGCTGTGCCGTCAGGCCAGCGGCTTTTTTGTTTCCCGTTTTCTCCGCCCGGCCAAGCGCGGGAAAGGACAGAAAGAGAAGAAAACCCACGCCATGTCCGCCTGTTAGGACAATCCCCTAGCGCCCTTACAAATTGTGACAGATACACTATTTGGCGCAAAAACCGGGGAGACAACCCATGAATTACTTGCTTGGTCTGTCACGACAGATCGACAGGTTGAATCAGCATACGGGCAGGCTTGCAAACATCATGATCCTGCTGTCGTGTCTGATCAGCGCAGGTAACGCCCTGCTCCGCTACGGCTTCAACCTCAGCGACAACTGGCCACTGGAGTTGCAGTGGTACATGTTTGCCATTGCCGTGATGTTCGGTGCGTCGTACACGTTCCAGCGCAATGAGCACGTGCGTGTGGATCTGATCTACGGCAACGTGTCCGAGCGTGCACAGCACTGGATCGACATCTTCGGCATCGTCGTCTTCCTGCTGCCTTCCACGATCCTGTTCACGTGGCTGTCGTGGGAATCGCTGTTCCTGCCTTCGTGGCGCATCCTCGAGCAATCGGGCAATTCGGGCGGCCTGCCCCGTTATCCGATCAAGCTCGTCGTGCCCATCGGTTTTGCCCTGCTCACGCTGCAGGGGATTTCCGAACTGATCAAGCGCTTCGCCGCCCTGCAGGGCCTGCTGCGCATCGAATCGAAATACGAAAGGCCGGTGCAATAATGATTCCATTGGAATATATGCCGCCGCTCATGTTCGGCGGCCTGGTGGTATTTATGCTGATCGGGTTCCCGGTCGCATTCTCGCTGTCGGCCGTGGGTCTGGCCTTCGGCTTTCTGGCCATCGAATGGGGCTACTTCCCCGTGCAGTTCCTGCAGGCCGTGCCAAGCCGCGTGTTCGGCAGCGTGCTGTCCAACGAACTGCTGCTGGCGATTCCGTTCTTCACCTTCATGGGCGCGATCCTGGAGAAATGCGGACTCGCGGAGGACATGCTCGACTCGATGGGCCAGTTGTTCGGCCCGGTTCGTGGCGGCCTGGGCTACTCGGTCATCATCGTCGGCTTCATCCTGGGCGCGATCACCGGCACGGTGGCGGCGCAGGTGATCGCCATGGCCATGATCTCGCTGCCCGTGATGATGCGCTACCGCTACAACATGAAGTACGCCACGGGCGTGCTGGCCGCATCGGGCACGATCACCCAGCTGGTGCCGCCGTCGCTGGTGCTGGTGGTGCTGGCCGACCAGTTGAAGACCCCGGCCGGTAGCGCCGACGTCGGCAGCATGTACCTGGGCGCGTGGGGCCCGTCGGTGATCCAGATCGCGCTGTTCGCGCTCTACACCTTCGTGCTGACCCGCATCAAACCAGACTGGCTGCCGCCGGTGCCGGAAGAAGCGCGCACGCTGCGCGGCTGGGCGCTGTGGCGTACCTGCCTGCGCGGCATCATCCCCTGCGCCGTGCTGATCTTCCTGGTGCTCGGCACGATCATGCTCGGCATCGCCACGCCGACCGAGTCCGGAGCGATGGGCGCGGTTGGCGCGCTGGTGCTGGCCGTGATCCGCGACAAGGGCTTCAACAAGATCGACCGCAACATCTATCGGCTGGGCCTGTTGGCAACGCTGGTGGCCGCTGCGGTGGGCGTCTTCGCATTCGGCTCGCATGCGTTCCGCATCCCGCTGGCGATTGCCTACCTTGTGGTGTTGTGGCTCCTGATCCGCGCCGGCCAGCTTACCGACCTGCGGCTGCTGATCGTGGATGCCTACCAATCCACCGCGCGCATCACCGCCATGGTCGTGTTCATCCTGATTGGATCCACCTGCTTCTCGGTGGTGTTCCAGGGCGTGGACGGCGGCGCATGGGTGGAACACCTGTTCACCTCGCTACCGGGCGGCTGGATCGGCTTCCTGATAGTGGTGAACCTGTTCATCTTCTTCCTGGCGTTCTTCCTCGACTTCTTCGAGATCGCGTTCATCGTCGTGCCGATGCTGGCGCCGGTTGCGGTCAAGGTGCTGGCCCCGGTGGTAGCCGATTCGATGGGCGGCAACCCCGAAGCCGCCGCCACGGCCGCACTGGTCTGGTTCGGCGTGATGCTGTGCGTGAACATGCAGACGTCGTTTATGCACCCGCCGTTCGGCTTTGCGCTGTTCTACCTGCGCGGCATCGCCCCGAAGGAAGTCAAGAGCTCGGACATCTACTGGGGTGCCCTGCCGTGGGTGGGCCTGCAGCTCGTCATGGTGCTGCTGGTGATGTTCTGGCCGGGCATGGTGACTGGCCTGCTCGACAAGGGATCGCTCAAGCACAGTAATTCCGCCGAGGTCAGTATCCCGCTTGGCGGACAGGACGATGGCAAGCCCGGGGGGGCGTCCTCGCCCGGCACGCTGGAGTTGCCGAGCGGCGGCGACTCGAGTGAACCGGTGGCGCCTTCGTTCCAGTTCGAGAAGAGCAAGTAGCTGGAATGACGTGGGGCTTGAGGGTGATGCGCTGACCCTCTCCCTCTCTCCACAGATCACGCAAGACACAAAAAACCCCCCGGCCTCACGGCACGGGGGTTTTTGTTTGGATCGAATGAAGCCTTGCTGTGAAGCCTTACTGCTTCACGCAATCCACGAAGTACGCCTTCTGGCCATCGACCTCGTCCTCGACCAGGCCGTGGATGTCGGTCTCAAAGCCCGGGAAGAGCTTGTTGAACTCGCGCGCGAACTTCAGGTACTTCACGATCGTGCGGTTGAAGCGCTCGCCCGGGATCAGCAGCGGAATGCCCGGCGGGTACGGCGTCAGCAGGATCGCGGTCACGCGGCCTTCCAGTTCGTCAACGGGCACGCGCTCGATTTCGCGGTGCGCCATCATCGCCCAGGCATCCGACGGCTTCATCGCCGGCTCCATGTCCGACAGATACATCTCGGTGGTCACGCGCGCCACATCGTTGGCCTTGTAGACGCTGTGGATCGCGTCGCACAGGTCACGCAAGCCCAGCCGCTCGTACTGCGGGTGCTTGCCCACGAACTCGGGCAGCACGCGCCACAGCGGCTGGTTCTGGTCGTAGTCGTCCTTGAACTGCTGCAGCTCGGTCACCAGCGAGTTCCAGCGGCCCTTGGTGATGCCGATCGTGAACATGATGAAGAACGAGTACAGACCCGTCTTCTCGATGATGATGCCGTGCTCGGCCAGGTACTTCGTGACGATTGCCGCCGGGATGCCGCGCTCGCTGAACTCGCCGTCCACGTCGAGGCCCGGGGTGATGATCGTGGCCTTGATCGGATCCAGCAGGTTGAAACCATCGGCCAGATCGCCGAAGCCATGCCAGCGCTCGTTGGCCTTGAGCATCCACTCTTCGCGGTCAGGAATGCCGTCTTCGGCCAGCGCGTCCGGGCCCCACACCTTGAACCACCAGTCGCCATTGTTGGCGACGTCGTAGTCGGCTTCCACCTTGCGCACGGCACGGCGGAAGTCCAGCGCTTCCTGGATGCTTTCCTCGACCAGCGCGGTGCCGCCCGGCGCTTCCATCATCGCCGCGGCCACGTCGCACGAGGCAATGATCGAGTACTGCGGGCTCGTCGAGGTGTGCATCAGATACGCCTCGTTGAAGCGGTAGCGATCCAGCTTGCGCGTTTCCGAATCCTGCACGAGGATCTGCGAGGCCTGCGACAGGCCGGCCAGCAGCTTGTGCGTGGACTGCGTGGCGAACACCAGCGCGTCCTTGCTGCGCGGACGGTCACGGCCGATCGCGTGCATGTCGCGATAGAAATCGTGGAACGCCGCGTGCGGCAGCCACGCCTCGTCGAAATGCAGCGTGTCGATTTCCGACGTCAGCATTTCCTTGATCTGCTCGGCGTTGTACAGCACGCCGTCGTACGTACCCTGCGTGATCGTCAGGATGCGCGGCTTCTGGTTCTTGGCCTTGCTCGCGAACGGATGGTTCTCGATCTTCCTGCGGATCGTCTCCGGGTCGAACTCGCTCTTCGGAATCGGGCCGATGATGCCGTAGTGGTTGCGCGTCGGCATCAGGAACACCGGAATTGCGCCCGTCATCATGATCGCGTGCAGGATCGACTTGTGGCAGTTACGGTCCACCACCACGATGTCGCCCGGCGCCACGTTGGCGTGCCAGACCATCTTGTTCGACGTCGACGTGCCGTTGGTCACGAAGAACATGTGGTCGGAATTGAAGATGCGCGCGGCGTTGCGCTCCGACGCCGCCACCGGGCCGGTGTGGTCCAGCAGCTGGCCAAGTTCCTCGACCGCGTTGCAGACGTCGGCGCGCAGCATGTTCTCGCCGAAGAACTGGTGGAACACCTGGCCCACCGGGCTCTTCAGGAACGCCACGCCGCCCGAGTGCCCCGGGCAGTGCCACGAGTACGAGCTGTCCTGCGCGTAGTCGATCAGCGCCTTGAAGAACGGCGGGGCCAGCGAATCCAGGTAGACCTTGGCTTCGCGGATGATGTGGCGCGCCACGAATTCGGGGGTGTCCTCGAACATGTGGATGAAGCCGTGCAGCTCGCGCAGGATGTCGTTCGGAATATGGCGCGACGTGCGCGTCTCGCCATACAGGAAGATCGGCAGATCCGTGTTGCGGCGACGCACTTCGGTCACGAACGCGCGCAGCTTCTCGATGGCGGCCGCTTCGGGCTGATCGTCGGCGCGCACGAACTCGTCGTCGTCGATCGACACGATGAACGTGGATGCCCGGCTGGACTGCTGGGCGAACGACGTCAAGTCGCCATAGCTGGTCAGACCCATCACTTCCATGCCTTCATTCTCGATGGCCTCGGCCAACGCGCGAATGCCCGAGCCGGAGATGTTCTCGGAGCGGAAGTCTTCATCGATGATGATGACGGGGAAGCGGAATTTCATCGGGCATCCTTGATGAGCGTGCTTGGAAAGAACTTGAGCCACATGGCCGGCGGGGAGTTCCCCGCAAACGGCGGCATGTGGCTCTTTCGTCAGGTCTGACGCCTGACCGGTTCATGGCCGGCGGCGCCCCCGGCGACGGACGCCGGCATTGTAATGCGATCAGGTCTTCGGCAGTGTGACACCCTGCTGGCCCTGGTACTTGCCGCCACGGTCGGCATACGAGGTCTCGCAGATCTCGTCGCTCTCGAAGAACAGCACCTGCGCGCAGCCTTCGCCGGCGTAGATCTTGGCGGGCAGCGGCGTGGTGTTGGAAAACTCAAGCGTCACATAGCCTTCCCACTCGGGTTCGAACGGCGTCACGTTGACGATGATGCCGCAGCGGGCGTAGGTGCTCTTGCCCAGGCAGATCGTCAGCACGCTGCGCGGAATCCGGAAGTATTCCATCGTGCGGGCCAGCGCGAACGAGTTCGGCGGGATGATGCAGACATCGCCCTTGAAGTCCACGAACGACTTCTCGTCGAAGTTCTTCGGATCGACGATCGTGCTGTTGATGTTCGTGAAGATCTTGAATTCGTCGGCGCAGCGGATGTCGTAGCCGTAGCTCGACGTGCCATAGGACACGATCTTGCGGCCGTCCGACTCCCGTACCTGGCCGGGCTCGAACGGTTCGATCATGCCGTGCTGCTCCGCCATGCGGCGGATCCACTTGTCGGATTTGATGCTCATAAAGGCGTGGGCGGAAAAGTCGGGCGGCGGGCTGCCGCTGGATTGGGGCGCATTGTACAACCAATCGCTTCTGGCGCTCTTGTTCCGGCTTCTGTTGCGATCTGGTGCCGCGCAGCGGAATTCCTAGACCGCCGGTACCAGCGCTTCGGTCGGTGTGTGGCGGAACCGCTCCCGCCCTGTGTAGAGCAGGAAATGCTTGCCGGTGCAGCGCGCGAATAGCGTCATTCCGACACGCTTGGCCATCTGGTAACCCATTTGCGTCACACCCGAACGCGATAACAGGAACGGAATGCCCATCTGGGCGCCCTTGATGACCATTTCCGACGTCAGTCGGCCCGTGGTGTAAAAAATCTTGTCGGCACCGCTCATGTCCTCGAGCCACATCCACCCGGCGATGGCATCCACCGCGTTGTGGCGGCCCACGTCCTCGACGAAGGTCAGCAACTCGCTGCCCCGGAACAAAGCGCAGCCGTGTACCGAGCCGGCCTGCTTGTAGACCGATTGCTGAAGCCGGATGGTATCGACGATCGCGTACAGCGTTTCCTGGTCGAGTCGGGCGTCCGGGGGCAGCACAATGGTGTCGACCTCGTCCATCAGCGAACCGAACACCGTGCCCTGCCCACAGCCCGTGGTCACCACGCGGCGCGCGGTGCGCTCCTCGATGCGATCGACCCCCGAACGGGTGGTCACTGCCACCGACTCGGTTTCCCAGTCCACCTGGACCGAAGCAATCTGCTCGATCGACTCCACCAGTCGCTGATTGCGCAGATAACCCAGGACGAGATGCTCCGGCGCGCCGCCCAGCGTCATCAGCGTGACCAGCTCGCGCTTGTCCAGATAGACCGTCAGCGGGCGCTCGCCTGGCAGCCAGGCCGGACGTTCCCTGCCTTGCTCGTCGAGGACAGCCACCTCTTCGATCAGGGGTACGCTGGCATGGGTCAGTTCGGGGCGCAGTGACATGTGGGAGGCGGGCTGGCCCTTCCGAAGGTCGGGCCAGCTACAGCGGATGCTATCTGGAGGGATCAGGAGGCGGCGATCACACCGCAGGCGATGCGGCCGCCCGAGTTGCCGGTGGGCTGGGTGCGATAGTCGTCGGCATCCTTGTGGACAACGACGGCGCGGCCAACCACGCTGTTCGGGCCGGGTGCCACGGTCACGTCCGGCATGATGAACTGCACGCGCGCGTTGCCGCTGGAGTCCGCGACGAGGTTGTTCATGTCGCCGGCATGATGATCGGGCATCGTCATCTGGCCATGCGGCTTGCCTGCCGGGTTGAAGTGCCCACCCGCGCTCATCGCGTCGGGCGCGGAGCAGTCACCCTTCTCGTGGATATGGAAGCCATGTGTCGTGCCTGGCGGCAGGCCGGTCACCGATACCACCACCATCACGCCACCGCCCGCCTGCTGGTCGAACGTGACGCGTCCCGCGGTATTCGTGCCGCTCTTGGGGCTCAGCGCTGCGGCGGCCTTCGTGGACGCGCTGGTTGCCGCCGTGCCACTGCTGCTACTGCTGCTGGACGAACCCCAGCCCCAGCTCGAGCAACCCGCCACAGCCAGTGCGGCAGCGCCCATCGTCAAACCGAAAAGTACACGTTTCATGCCGAGCCCTCCTCTTGCGGTTAAAAGCCCGGGCGATTGTACGCCTGACCTGCACATACGACTGCCGCAAACTGCAACGCCGTGCCAATGCACATGATCAAGCCTGCCCCGGACGCTGGCGGCTACGGCCCGCGTCCTCCGGCGGTGTGGAACGCTGCGCGGGGATCTTGCCGGCCTTGATATCGTCGTACCAGTGCTCGTGGTGCTCCTGGGCCCAGGCCTCGTCCACGTAGCCATCACGCATGGCGCGGTAGGCGCCCTCCATGCCGATCGTGCCCATGTAGATATGGCCGCAGGCCAGCGCAATCATCAGCACCGCGGCGATCGCGTGGATGACGTTGGCGATCTGCATCGTGGCGCGGTAGTACTCCAGGCCCGGCACGATCATGTCGAGCACCCACCCCGACGCAGACAGGATCAGCCCAAAAAAGACCAGTCCGATCCAGAACCAGAGCTTTTCGCCGGCGTTGAAACGGTGACTCGGCACGTGGCTGCCCGTGAGGAGCCCCCCTGCCCGCGCGATCCACGTCAGGTCGTCGCGGCTGGGCAGGTTGTCGCGCACGAAGAGCACGAAGGCAACGACGATCGCAACCGTGAACACCGGCCCGCTCAGGTTATGCAGGTTCTTGAGGATGTACGTGAGCCATCCGAACAGCGTATGGCCGAAGATCGGCAGCAGGACGTGCTTGCCAAACAGGATCACGAGGCCCGAGATCGCCAGGATCGAGAACGAGATCGCCATGGTCCAGTGCACGATGCGTTCCAGCGGCGTGAAGCGTTCGATCATGCGGCCCGTGCGCGGTGTCTTGAGCGGAATCGTGCCCCGCCAGGCGAAGAACGCCAGGATCGCCAGCGGCACGATCAACACCAGCCAGCCACCCCACACCGTGATCACGCCATTGCGGAACAGACGCCACTTCTGACCCGTGCGCTGGATCAGCACACCAGCTTCCTTGGCGGGCAGGCTGCTGTAGTTCGGCTGGTCGGAGTTCGCCTCGCGCCAGACCGGCGCATTGTTGCCCGGCTGCGTCTGCGAACGCTCCTGCTGCGCACGCGCCTCGGCGGCCATGTCGCGGCGCGGCACATTGAAGATGTTCTCGCTCGCAATGCCCGCGAACGGCTGCGCGGGGTGCGTGGCCGGGTTGTTTGCGTTATCGGACTGTGTGGCGGACTGCGTGGCGGACTGTTGCGCCTGCGGTGCCGAAGCTGGCGCCTGCGCGAACGCGCCGGCCATCGCCAGCGTCATCAGCGCGCCGGCTAGCCACCGTCCTGTACGTGAAAGCCGCGTCATAAGCCCTCCTTGCCGGCGCTCACGGCGTCTTGTTGTACTCGTTCTGGTACTGGTTGCGCTCATGGATCTGGCGCACCCAGCTATCCCTGTCACCCGGCGTCCATCCCTTGGCGACGAACGGATCGCCGGGGGCGCCCTGCCAGGCCGGCGTATCCGATTTCTTGAACGAAGCGGTCGATGTCTGCGCCTTCTCGCCGCAGCCGGCGATCAGCAGGCCCGCAAGGCTCAGGGCAATCAGTAGCGCGCGGTTCATGATGCGCTCCCCTCGCTGGCTGGCGCGGCAGGCGCCGTGGGTGCGGCACCCGGCGCCGCGGGCGGCGTGCCCGCTGCCGGCTGCGCCTTGACGCCGCCATAGGCGGTGCCCCAGCCGAAGACGTCGCCGCCCTTGCCGCGCTTGATCACGCGATTGCGCAGGATGTCGGCAATCACGTCGCCATCGCCGCCGAGCAGCGCCTTGGTCGAACACATTTCCGCGCACAGCGGCAGCTTGCCTTCGGCCAGGCGGTTGCGACCGTACTTCTCGAACTCTGCCTCGCTGCCGTTGGCTTCCGGGCCGCCGTTGCAGAACGTGCACTTGTCCATCTTGCCGCGCACGCCGAAGGTACCTTCGTTAGGGAACTGCGGCGCGCCGAATGGGCAGGCGTACGAGCAGTAACCGCAGCCGATGCAAACATCCTTGTCGTGCAGCACCACGCCGTCCTCGGTGCGATAGAAGCAATCGACCGGACAGACCGCCATGCACGGCGCATCGGAGCAATGCATGCACGCCACCGAGATCGACTTTTCCGCGCCGACCACGCCGTCGTTGACCGTCACCACGCGGCGCCGGTTCACACCCCAGGGCACCTCGTGCTCGTTCTTGCAGGCGGTGACGCAGCTGTTGCACTCGATGCAACGCTCGGCATCACAGATGAATTTCATGCGGGCCATTTGCGTCTCCGTCCTTATGCGAACCGCTCGATCTGGCAAACGGTGGTCTTGGTTTCCTGCATCATCGTCACCGAGTCATAGCCGTAGGTGGTGGCGGTGTTCACCGCCTCCCCGCGCACGATCGGCATGGCGCCCTCCGGGTAGTAGGGCTTGAGATCCTTGCCCTGCCACCAGCCAGAGAAATGGAACGGGATGAACGCCGTATCCACGCCCACGCGCTCGGTCACCAGCGCGCGCACCTTGATCCTGGCGCCGGTCGGCGTCTTGACCCAGCAGTAGTCACCGTTGCGGATGCCGCGTTCGGATGCCGCCTTCGGGTTGATCTCGACGAAGTTCTCCTGCTGCAATTCGGCCAGCCACGGGTTCGAGCGCGTTTCCTCGCCACCGCCCTCGTACTCGACCAGACGGCCGGAGGTCAGGATGATCGGGAATTTCTCGTAGACCTTGTTCTCGATGTTGCGCTGCTGCACGGTCTTGTAGAGCGTGGGCAGGCGCCAGAAGGCCATCTTGTCGTCGTGGGTCGGGTACTTGGCGACCATGTCCGGGCGCGTCGAGTACAGCGGCTCGCGGTGTTGCGGGATCGGGTCCGGGAAGTTCCAGACCACGGCCCGCGCGCGGGCGTTGCCGAACGGGTGGCAGCCGTGGTTCTTCATCACCACGCGCTGGATGCCGCCCGACAGGTCGGTCTTCCAGTTCTTGCCATCGGCCGCCTTCTTTTCGGCGTCGGTCAGTTCGTCCCACCACCCGAGCTTCTTGAGCAGCACCGCGTCGAATTCCGGATACCCGGTAGTGATGTCCGCGCCCAGCGAGTGCGATCCGTCGGCCGCCAGCAGGCTCACGCCATCACGCTCCACACCGAAGTTGGCGCGGAAATTGCCGCCGCCGTCCATCACGTTCCTGCTGGTGTCGTAGAGGTTGGGCGAGCCCGGGTGCTTCAGTTCCGGCGTGCCGTAGCACGGCCATGGAAGGCCGAAGTAATCACCGGTGATGTCATAGCCGGTGACCGGGTCCTTGCCACCCTTGCAGCGCAACGAGCGCACATCGAACATGTGCATGTTGCGCATGTGGGCCTTCAGCCGCTCGGGTGACTGGCCCGTGTAGCCGATGGTCCAGTTGCCGGCGTTGATCTCGCGCAGGATCGATTCGGTCTCGGGCTCCCGCCACGTGCGCCCGGCGCGCTTGACCTCGACCAGCTTGTAGTTCTTCGACAGTTCGTTGGCAAAGCCCAGCTTCTCGGCGAACGCCTGCATGATCGCGTGGTCGGGCATCGACTCGAACAGCGGCTCGATCACCTTCTCACGCCATTGCAGCGAACGGTTCGACGCCGTGCACGAACCCGAGGTCTCGAACTGGGTGCAGGCCGGCAGCAGGTACACGGCACGGTTCGGGTTGGGGGTATCGCCTTCGGTCGCCGGCATGTTGGCCATGGCGGCCGTGGCCGACGGATACGGGTCGATCACGACCAGCAGGTCGAGCTTGTCGAGCGCGCGCTTCATCTCCAGGCCGCGCGTCTGCGAGTTCGGCGCATGGCCCCAGAAGAACACGCCACGCACGTTGTGGTCCTGGTCGATCAGTTCCGGCTTCTCGGTGACGATGTCGATCCAGCGCGACACCGTGGTGCCGGACTTCTCCATCATCGCCTGCGAGGCGAACTGCTTCTTGATCCATTCGTAGTCCACGCCCCAGACCGCCGCGAAGTGCTTCCACGCGCCGGCAGCCAGGCCGTAGTAGCCCGGCAGCGAATCCGGGTTCGGCCCCACGTCGGTGGCGCCCTGCACGTTGTCGTGACCACGGAAGATGTTGGCGCCGCCGCCCGACACACCGATGTTGCCGAGCGCCAGTTGCACGATACACGACGCACGCACGATGGCGTTGCCGATCGTGTGCTGCGTCTGGCCCATGCACCAGACCAGCGTGGACGGACGGTTCTTCGCCATCGTCTCGGCCACGTACCGGACGTCGGCCTCGGGCACGCCGCAGACTTCCTCGACCTTGTCCGGCGTCCACTTGGCCAGCACTTCCTCCTTGACCTTGTCCATGCCGTAGACGCGGTCGGCCAGGTACTTCTTGTCTTCCCAGCCGTTCTGGAAGATGTGGTACAGCACGCCGAACAGGAACGCGATATCGGTGCCCGAGCGGATGCGAACGTAGTGATCGGACTTGGCCGCCGTGCGCGTGTAGCGCGGGTCGACCACGATCACCTTGCAGCCGCTCTCCTTGGCGTGGAGCAGGTGGAGCATCGACACCGGATGCGCCTCGGCCGCATTCGAACCGATATACAGCGCCGCCTTGGCGTTCTGCATGTCGTTGTACGAATTGGTCATCGCACCGTAGCCCCAGGTGTTCGCCACGCCGGCCACGGTGGTCGAGTGGCAGATGCGCGCCTGGTGGTCGGTATTGTTGGTGCCGAAGAACGAGACCCACTTGCGCAGCAGGTAGGACTGCTCGTTGCTGTGCTTGGACGAGCCGATGAAGAACAACGAATCCGGTCCGGTTTCCTGGCGGATCTGCTTGAGCTTCGCGCTGATCTCGTCGAGCGCCTGATCCCAGGAGATGCGCTGGTACTTGCCGTTGACCAGCTTCATCGGGTACTTCAGCCGGTATTCGCCGTGACCATGCTCGCGCAGCGCGGCGCCCTTGGCGCAATGCGCGCCCAGGTTGATCGGCGAATCGAACACAGGCTCCTGCCGCACCCACACGCCGTTCTGCACCACCGCGTCGACCGCGCAACCCACCGAGCAATGGCCGCAGACAGTGCGGCGCACGACAATATCGCCCTTGCCGCCTGCGCCGCCCTTGCCGTCGTCGGCATCGGCGCGACGCATCATCGTCAGTTGCGTGGCGGCCAGCCCCGCGCCCACGCCGATGCCCGAACGCTTGAGGAAGCTGCGACGGTCCATGGTCGGCATGGCGCCGGCCAGGCCTGCGGCAAGGCGCGCGGACAGGCGTCCGGATGACTGGGACTGGGACTGAGACTGGGATTGCGAACTGGAATCAGCGAGCCGGCTGGTGAGCCGGCCGGTCTGGCCTTGGTCCGCGCGATGGTTGGCGCCGTCGTTCGCGCCATTGTTCGCACGTTTGCGGGTCAGGGGGGTCATGGCTTGCCTCGATCAGAGCGGTTGGCGTGTGCGACAACTCGGGCGCGCGCCAGCACGCCCGGGGCAACATGCCTAAACCAGCGTGGTCCGGTAG
>Ga0209426_1000798_pt1 | contig 26083 bp, 22 predicted proteins | sample Deesub1362B_J571_FD_187697 | JGI IMG/M metagenome (GOLD analysis project Ga0209426, IMG submission 187697) | Deep oceanic, basalt-hosted subsurface ecosystem from Juan de Fuca Ridge flank, Pacific Ocean, CORK Borehole 1362B_J2.571 (SPAdes)... ...
AAGAACTCGATACCTTTAATCCAGACTGGCACAATGACCTGGCTGTTACCGAGATAAGCGAGTATATCTACAACGCGGCCAGCCCGTTACATTATTATGTTACGCCACCCGTCCATACCATCACTGCTGTTTATGTTGAGATGCGCCTTGCTACCAATCATGTGGCGGTGGTGGATGAAAATACAGATGTGCCCATCATTGAGCAATATACACCGGCATTAGTCGAATGGTGTTTGTATCGTTTATTTAGTCGAGACAGTGAAAAATCGCCTAATTATGCAAGAGCGGCAAAACATTATTCACAATTTTTTCAGATATTGGGTGAGAAAGTTGCCGTAGATGCAACGGTTGATCCGAAAGTTATTGAGAACTTGTAGAGAATAAACATGGCTGAAATATTTACAAATTTTGGTACAAGTACATTAGTGGGTAATGCGGCAATAGGCTCAACTGCTCTAACTGTACAAACCGGAGAAGGTTCCAGGTTTCCCGCTCCATCAGGCGGTGATTTCTTCCGGGCGCTTTTGTTTAATAAAATCACCGCTGAATATGAATTTGTTGTAGTCACGTCACGCCTTGGTGATGTGTTTACCTGTGCAGCAACAACAGTGGCCTTTAATGCAGGCGATATAGTTGAAAACAGGCCAAGCAGTGAATTTTATAACAGCCTAAGCAGTATCACTGGCGCGAGCATTCAGAGCGGCAGTTACTTTTATGGCGTCGATACGGGGGCGCCGGATAGTTATCTTGCTGCGATGACCCCTACAGCACTCACACTTACGGCAGGACAGGAAGTACGGATTAAAATAGGAACCGGTAATAACAGTACGGGTGGTGCCTGTACGCTCAAACTGGACGCTTTAGCTGCCAGGTCAGTCATTATGGAAGATGGCTCAAACCCACCGGCCAATTCAATTAAGGCCGGTAAAATCCATACCTTTGTTGATAACGGGACGGCTTATATATTCCGGCCAGTGGGATTAGCTTTAACCGACACCGCATTTGATGCGCTTAATAAGCAAATAAAAAGAGTGGCCGCAGGGTCAGCAAGTACCGATGTTGCAACGATTGGCGGCACAGAAATCCTTAGTAATAAAACAGTAGAAAACGGGTTATTTACTGGCACACAACAGGGCTTTGCCGGTGACGTTAGCGGCAATTCCAGCACAGCAGATACATTAAGTACCGCAAGAACCATTGCCGTTAGCGGCAGTGTCAGTGGCGATGCTGCGTTTGATGGCTCCGCTAATATTACTATTAATGCAGCTCAAGCTGCCGATTCAATCAATTCATCCCATATTCAAGATAATACGCTGACATTTGCCGATGATTTAAACCGCACAGATTCAAGCAGTGATAGATCTTTTAACACTTCCGGTGTATTGGTACCTGTCGGGGTATGGAATATAACCGGTAAAAACAGAGTATTTAATCGGCTTAATCCTTCGATAAGAAACTATTCAGTTGTGGTTGAAACTCACAATGGGCCAACAGGTGATTGGCAAGCACTGTTTACGCTATTTTCTCACACGGAAGAAGACGATGACACAGGAGTATTTTTTACTACTGAAACAAGGGCTTCAGCGCAAGTAATCTCTGACGGCACTAACGTAAGAATAAAGGGGTTTAATTTAGAAAACCTTGTTCTAGCTAAAAAGATTTATGCTTAGGAAGAAAAATGTATTATACAAAAGTAGATAAAAACGGTGTGCCTGATGTTTATTTTATAACATCAAAGGGCCATAAAAGCGATGAAATACCAAAAGGCATGGTACATATGCCTGCCAGTATTTTTAATCGACACAATAAAGACGCATTGGCACAGCAATGGACAGGCAGTAAGTGGATTGACTATGTTGAACCGGTAGTCGATATCGACCCGCTGCCTTATTTAAAACAGGCCGCAAACAATGAAATCCGTTACAAATTCAAACAGGCGACATTAGAGCCTATTGTGATAGACGGCGTTGAATACCACGGCGATTTTGAATCGTGGGTGAGATTAAATGAAGCTAAAAACCTGGCAGTAATGGCAAAGGTTGATAATGTTGTTTTTTATGCGGTAGATAATACCGCGCAAAAACTGACGCTGAATGAAGCAAAAAATATCGTGCTTATTATTGGCAGTAATTATCAAATGAAATTAGCGCGTAAACAACAATATTTGAACGATATTGAAAATATCGCCGACATTAATGTAATAAAAGAATTTATCGTAGAGTATTAAACCTCGTGTCGATAATCAGCATAAAAAAGTTTAACGGTATTGCGCCAAGATATGCAAAACGAAAACTGCACCCTTCATTTGCACAAGAAGCATTAAACTGTGATTTATGGAGTAATGAAGTCCGCTCATTACGCAGCAGTGTGATTGTTGACGTGCCCGGTAAAGAGGGCGACATTCAAACGATACACAAGCTCGGGCCATTATTTTTACACTGGAATGAAGATGTTGATGTGGTTCGCTCCCCGTTATCATCCAGTGATAGTGACCGAATATATTACTCTGGTCATTATGGTATTAAATCGACTAATTTAACATTAGCGAGTAATGGCGCAGGGACAAACTACCCGCTTGACTGGTATCGTTTGGGCTTGCCTGCGCCGGATAATGCGCCAGCATTAAGCGTGACCGGTGGTTCTGGCACCACCATTACCCGTGATTACGTTTACACCTACGTCACTGCATGGGGTGAAGAAAGCGCGCCCTCGCCCCATGTCACCATAACGGGTTTTGTTGATGGCTCATGGGATTTATCCGTCATGGATATTGCGCCATTAAATACCGGTACGATTACAAACATTGCTATAGGTGGTGGAGTCGCCACTTTTACGGTGAGTGCCGCGCATTTTCTTGAAACAGGTGACTATGTTAATTTTAGTAACATTGTTGGTACCGGTGATTTACCGGATACCTTCAATAATGCCAATCCTTTACCTGTCACTCGGCTAACGGCCACCACGTTTAGTGTAGCCTTGTCACCTTCTGGCACTTATACATCTGGTGGCACGTGGACACGTGAAGCTAATCTACAAGTGACCAATATGACTAAGCGGATTTACCGGACGGTATCGGGCAAGTTTCGTTTCGTTACTGAAATACCCGTCGCGCAAACCACTCATAACGATACACTTGATGACACGCTCTTAGGCGAAGAGCTGCCGAGTATTGACTGGACCAGTCCACCACAAGATATAAAAGGGTTGATTGGTTTAACTAATGGGGTAATAGCCGGGTTTAAAGGCAATACTTTGTATTTATCTGAGCCCTTCATGCCACATGCGTTCCCGACAGGTTATGATCAAAATTTCTCTTATGAGATTGTTGGTCTTGCTACAGTCGGTTCAACTATTATCGTTACCACAAAGGGTAATCCTTATATCGTAACCGGCAATGATCCTGCGTTTATGGGTGCTGATGAACTGGATTTTTTCCAGGCATGTGTTTCTAAGCGTTCAATTGTTAGTATAAAAAACGGCATGATATACGCCTGCCCGGATGGCTTGGCTTACATATCTTCATCTGGTGCGCCCAGCATTATTACCCGCAACTGGTTAAAAGAAATTGACTGGCGTGAATACAATCCTTCGTCAATGAATGCAGTAGTCCATGACGACCGTTATTATGTGTTTTTTGAAGGTGGTCTGGATAATGATGGCGGGGCTTCGCGAAGGGGGGCGCTTGTTTTCGATCCCTCAGAGCCAGATTCAACCTTAACCGTATTAAGCGTCTACGCAACAGCCGCTTATAATCATTTAGAAGACGGTAATTTATATTTAGTTGATGGCGATTTTATTGTTAATTTTGGCAAAGGCGGCGGTTTTATTACCGCACAATGGAAATCAAAACGTTTTATCCTGGGAACGCAAACAACCATGCAGGCAGCCCAGGTTAAGTTTTCGGCTGCCGGTGGTATTGCCCTGGTAGACAAACCGGCTGAAATTGCCAAAGTTGTGGCATTTTTGGACGCTAAAGATAATTCTGTTAATGGATCATTTGGTGGTCATGCCGTTGGAGAGTTTGCGGTGGGTTCTGGCCCCTACATTGACACAACAAAAGATATTAGCGGCAGCAGTCTTTCAGCAACCTTTAAACTTTATGTTAATGGTGAACTGCATTATGAACAGCCATTAACTGATTCCAGACCGTTTAGATTGCCCGGTGGTTATAACGCTGATGAATACGAAATTGAACTGTCTGGAAGTGGGATGAACTTCCATGAAGTAACGATTGCTGAAAGCATTTCAGATTTACAAAAAGCATGAGTAAAAAACTAACACAAATACCGTCAATATCTACTTTGTCATCAATACAAGACCCGAATTTAAAACGGTTTTTATTGGCGATAAAAGCACAAGTTGAAGGGATGCAAAGAGATGTTAACCGGGTAGGCACGAGCATTAAGCGCCCGAGTGTGCAGGATATGATAGATGCTGGCGTGGTAAACGCGGATAAAATAAAATGAATGCCCAATGTTTTCTTAATCCAGTTACAGCTTATCGTTTTAACCCTGTTGTTGTTACTTTTGGTTGTAAAGAAGTAGCGCTTAGTCATAAAGACAAAATTAGAAGGGTTGCTGAGACCTTTTTTAATAGCCCGTATCATAATCGAAAAGATATAACGACATTTGCTGATTACATACAATCGTTGCCCGAAAATTTAGGCGAAAATCCATATCCATTATTCCATGTATTTGCTGACGGGGTTTATTCGCGTGAAATTCATATTCCTGCGGGACATATTATTGTTGGCAAAATACATCGTTTTGAAAGCATGGTTTATGTGATGAAAGGGAAACTACTTGTTGCTGATGAATTTGGTATTAAGATGGTAACTGCTCCAGCGCAATTTGTATCAAAAGCAGGGGTTCAGCGTATTGCATATATTTTAGAAGACACAGTATGGATGGATGTTCATCACACCGATAAAACAACGGTGACTGAGGCAGAAAAGGCGTTATTTTTTAATTCACATAAAGATTTGAATTTAGTTGGAAATATTGGAGATTTATTATGTCAGCAGCAATAGCCGGTATAGCGATAGGCGGGGCAAGCCTGCTTATGGGCGCAGAAGCGCAAGGTGATGCAAGTGATGCAGCGAGAGCGCAACAGGCAGCATTAAATGAACAAAACCAGCTTGCACGAGAACAGTGGGAGCAATACTCAGAAAACATTCTGCCGCTTGAAATAGAAGCGCAAGAGCTGGGGATTGATGCACGAAAACTAGCACAACAGCGCGGGGAGGATGATTATAAGCTATACACTGACTTTTACCGCCCGGTTCAAGAACAATTCGCTACGATGGCTCAGGAGGGGGTGCGCGATCAGACTGACAGGGCTACTCGTGAAGCCGCTGAAACCGTAGCCGGTCAATTTGATGTTGCACGTGGAACCGAACAAAGAAACTTAGAGCGCCGTGGTGTTCGTCCAGATTCAGGAGCGTACCGCAGTAATGAGCGTCAATATGGTCTAGCTGAGGCAAAAGCCAGTTCTGGCGCTATTAACCTTGCGCGTGAGAATGAAAAAGACCGGGTTGAAAATGAAAACTTTAGCCGCTTATCGGTTGCCAGTGGTCGCGCCCCTGGTGGCAACAGGCCAACGCAAGCCTCTGGTGGAACCAGTTTATCGCCAACGGCTTCACTTTCCGCATACGGCGGCATAGCCAGCCAATACGGCAATATAGCAAACAACAATGCCGCGAACGCAGGCGGTATTGTGCAGGGTGGTTTAGAGCTTGCTGGTCAGATATATAACATGAGAGCTCCCGCTACTAATGCATGGGATGATTACGGTGTCACAGAAGCAGATTACAATGCTTATTATTAAAGGTAATTATTATGAGTAGCACATACGGTTTAGGTAGTGTATTAACAGGTGCATCACGCGCAATGCGTAACATTAAGGCCGATTATCGTGCTGATGAAACTTATAATCAGGGGTTAGAAGATGCAGAGCGATCACGCGAATACCAACAAAGTCGGCGTGAACGCCAGCAAGTTTTAGATGAAAGGAACGATGATTCTTATGTACGGGCTGATGTAAATTATGGCAGACAAGAAAAAACCTACCAGAGAGCGGAGATGGGAAGAAAGGTCAGAAGCGCTTTTATGATCTCTGGTGATATTTCTGGAATAATGCCACTTTATAACTCGATAGATGATGGCAACCAAATCACAAACATAGAAAAACCAAAAACCAAAAACGGTAAGTATTTAATTACTTTTCAGATAAATGGTCAAGATAAAACAGCGCCTATGAGTCGTGATGAAATCGGCATGGCTCTTACAGGCATAACAAATCCTAATGAAATAACAAGAATGGAAGCAGAGCAAGCGAAAGCAGTGCGAGCACAGGAAGACAAATTAGCGCAAATAGGTTTGCAAAATACCGGTAGTTTAGCCGTTGCCAACGTTAGAGCTGGTGGTGAGACCGGGGCAAGCAAAGCACAGGCACAACAGAATAAAATAAGTAAGGAGCGGGTAGATTATCACACAAAAAGAGGCGATATTACACAGACAGCACTAGATACAATGGGCTTTCAGTATGTATCTAAAGCTGACGCTTCTTCCCGGATAGGGGTGCTTGGTGTGGCTTACGAGATTGCTAGAAATGGCGATAGAGCCGGTGCATCGCGTGACGCACAAAGAGACTTGCTTGTATATGCAAAACAAGCAGAAAAGATTGTAAACGAAGAGTTTGAAGAAGGTGTTGAAATAGGCGTTATCCCGGAAGATGAATGGAAAGAGGAGCGAGTTAGGCTTGTGCTGGAATCCATTGTCGATGAACGCTTAAACCAACTACAGCAGACCGGTACAACTAACACAAAAAGCGAAACACAGCCTAAAAAACTGACGCAGGAGCAATACTATGAAAAAGCAAAAAAACTCGGTTGGCCAGACGATATAATCCAGCAAAAAATGCAGGAAGATATTAAGGCAAATAAAGTTGAAACAAAGGCCAATAACGCTCCAATTGAAACGCCTGCGCCAGAAAATGCAGTGGCACAGGGTGGGTTAGAGCATGGTCAGACGGGTATTGACCCAGCAAAGGATACCTTGGACAAGGCTTTAGATACAACGGTTGTTGCAATGGCTGATGATACCGAAATTAGCGAACCAGAAAAGCCAGATCAGGGGTTATCAGGCGGGTATTCGTCTGGTATTACAAAATCAAAATCAAAGCTGGACGCAATTAAAGCAGATATACAGGATTTATTGCCAGAGGAACCCGATTTTGGAGGGGGCATTTCTCAGATCAGAAAAAGACAGGTACACGGTAATAAGGTTAGAGGTGCGGCGCGGCAGGTCAAACAACGATTAAATAGCAGAACAGGTAATTTGAAAGGCTTGTCGCCTGAGACAGTCCGGCTTGCCTTGCTTGATAGTTCGTTAGTCAGAAAATTAACGAAGAAAAAAATAGCCATTATTCGTAAGTATCTCAATAGTGAGAAAATCACAATTGCAAGTAATAATTAAAGAGGTTAAAAAAATGAAATTAATAAATAATATGCTTAAAGGGTATCTTGAAAAACATGGCTATATAGTTTTTAAACCGCTTTGTGAAATACAAAAAATTGTTGAACATACAAGTGATGTAGAAGAAGTGAAGGTTGATCCGTTGTTTGAAGAAGCGTTTAGTATTGACGAAGATATTGCGATTCAACTTTATGATGCCAATGCATTAAATGCTGATCTTCAAAAAGAAATTAATGAACTTAAAAAAACCATGCATGTTGACACTGAACAAGCGATTGTTAAGTCTGCTTTGTGATTTTGACATAATATTTTATCCTCCATAGCTAAACCCTCTACAGCCCGTTAATTCGGGCTTTTTAATGGTAGAAAGCTGATTTAATATAAGGTTAAATTCTTAGATAAATCTATTGAGATATTGAAAATGCCCGAAAACAGCGCTCAAGCCAGTAAATACGACTCTTCTTCTTTCTTTGAAGAGGAAAGTAGCCCATCTACAGACTTAGTACAGTATGATTCTTCTGGTTTCTTTTCAAACGACTCAGAAACAGATGATAGCAAAAATCAAAATAACGCTTTTGCGCCATACTCTGATGAATCAAATTTTGATGCGTCTTTGCTTAATAACCTGCCCTCATTTGAACAAGAGCCTGTGGCGAAAAAAACTGGAAGTCGTGGTCTTATTGGTGAATTTGCCCGAACGATTGCCGATGTGCCAACTTATGCTAAGGGTAAAGTAGCCTCTGTTATTGAAGGTGATACTCCTTACGCTGAATACAATCGGATGGATGAATGGCGAAAAGAAGCAGGCGAGTTGCTCGAAAAACGTATCTCAGAACCCGGCGTTAATGAAAAAATATTATTTGGCTATACGGCTAAAGACTTCAGAGAATTAGGCAATAATCTTGCTTTTTCAACTGTTTCAATGGCCGCTGGGCTTACTGGCGCTATAGCTGCCGCACCAATCCCTGTGCCTGGTACATCATGGGCTGGCGGTGGATTAGCGTCAGGAGTGGCAGCGCAAAGAATGGCAACAAATGAATTTTTAACATCAGCGGTTGATGTTAAAAATAGAGAGCGCGAGTTTACTGGCAAATCGCCGATGACCGATGCCGAAACCAAATCATACACAAAAACAATAAGAGGGTTAGCTAATGAATCTGGTTACTGGGAAGCAGTGCCGGAAGCTATTGGTAACGTTGCTGGATTAAAAATAATTACAGCGCCTTTAAGGCAGTTTTTAGGAAAAAACGTTGCATCACGGCTAGTAACAAAATTAAGTTCAGTATATGGCGTAGAGTTTGCCACGGAAACGGTGACCCAAATCGGGCAGGGTAATGTTGCCGTTGATGCTGGATTGAGCGATAAAGAAAAAAGATCGTTTACAAGCCCTGCTGATGTTTTTGAAGCGTTTAAAGAAATCGCCCCGGCAACTTTTTTATTAACAACTGTCATGGGGGGAACGGTAGGCACTGGCGTTTATGGTTACAACCGAACAATAGGCGACCCTAAAAAAGCAAAAATTATTATAGCCTCAACACTAGAGGGAAATCTTGAGTTAATACCTACCAAAAAACTAAACACGATTATTAGCAGCGCTGAAGATGTTTTTAATCGAAGAAAAGGCGACGAAAAGTTAAAAGATGCAATAAGCGCACTAAAGGGGGAGCTTGCATCAAGAGGTGGCACTAATAAAGATATTAAGCAAAAAAGCGATAATACCGAGGATATTACCGCCGTTGAAGGTGATATGCCTGTTTCGACTGATATTGATCCTGAATTGGTTAAAGCAGGTAACGAACGAATCAAAGCCAGGTTTGCGCCTGATAGTGATGTTTCTGAATTAGTTAAAGCGGATAATAAAAAGATTGGCGAAACAGAAAAAGAAATTTCAAGTATTGATACCAGTGACTTTGGCAAACCTGTAAGGGGAGCAAAAGGGGCAGCCGGTGAAACAGAGAACAGTATTGATTTTAACGAGTCAGATATTGAGGCAGATCAAGAAGATAAACTAACGCTTGTAGCCAAAAACCAACAAGGCATAAAAGACAATAACAGTATTGATTTTGAGTATGTTGATACTAAAACGGGTGAAAAGAAAGCGCCGGAGTCTGCTTCAGACTGGTTTGATGCGGCACACCAGATTGATTACGAAACACCAAAACAAAAGGAACGTAGTTTCGATGAACTGGTTGAGTCGCACAATTCTCGTGATGTACGCAGTGGATTAAGGCAGTTACGCAAACAGGAAAAAGAGCTATCCAAAGGTGGTAATGATGCGTTTTCCATCATTGCACAAGCTGGTGGGGTTGATCGGCAAAGTGCCATTGACGAAGGCGTAGATCCAGAAGACATTAAAAAACTGAAAGCGCCGGTATTTGGCAAGACAGTGTTTCCGCATAATGGCGGCAGGGGGGTTGACGATATTGGTGAGCTACTGCATGAATACGGCTTTGCCGGTGAAGATGGAGAACGGTTAGATAAAAACGCAGTATTAGAAATTCTTCATGCGGGTATTAATGGAGAAAAAACCTATTCACCTGAAGAAGCTGTGGCACAGGCAGACGCGAATGCAACGCTGGATTACATTCGGCCATTAATTAAAAAAGGCGAGTCACGAATAAAAGACTTTAAAGACTATAAAGAATTAAAAGAAAAATACGGTGTTGATGTTGCTGATTTTATGTACAACAATCGCCGTGATAACGATTCATTTGAAGAAGCCTACAATGAATGGGAAGCAACAGATAATGATTTAAACGAATATGAAAATGATTATACTGAGTATACAACTTCGCTTGATTCGGTTGAGTCGGAAAAAATAAGCAAAGAAGCCGATGCCTTAGCAAGATTGGCAGACCTGGCAGAAGAAAAAGTCGGGGAAGCTCAAACTAATGCCGTTGTAGATGCGCTGGGTACAGAAGGTGTTGAAACAAAAGACATTGCACGTGCTTTATATGAATTAGTTATTAGTGAGGATAAAACCAATGAAAAAGGACAGGAAAATCGACAAGAGCAAAGTGAACCTGGTAGCAATGCACGTATTGCACCAGCGCAGACAGCGCCGGAAGCAGAAACAATCAAGCCAGAAAGAGCAAAATCAGGGAACTTAAAAAAGAAAAAGCTGATTGATAAAGCGGCACACGAAGCAGCGACCAGCCCTGAAAACAATCTGGTTGAGCCTGCCACTGGACAAAAAGAAGCCGAAACCAGCAACATCTATCAACTTAGTAAAACATCTACAGAGTCGAATAATAAATGGCGCAACATTAATCTTGAACGTACTACGCCTGATAAAAAAGACATTAAACTAATCGAGTCTGTACAAAAAGCAAAAGAAAGTGGCGTTAAATCATATAGAGAAGCCGTCGATTTTGTTAGAAAAGACCTGGGTGACTTCATCCCTGAAAACATTGAAAATGGCGTAGATGGCGGTGCAGTTCAAACAGAAATATCTAACGCATGGCAATATATTGATAATCAAAATTTTAAGAAAAAAATAGTAGAAACGAAAACTAAACTTAATTTTGTTGTTGGTCAAAAAATAGGAAAAATAACACCAAACACAGGAAAAATGATTCGTGGTGTCTCGATTGACTCAATTACAAATGATGGTTATGTAGTAACCGGCGTACTTGGCAATAAACGCGCTAAACTTACATTAGATGCGGTTTCTTTAAAAAGAGCTATTGACAGGGCAAATCCAGAAGGGAAAAAGGACAGCGAGAGCGACCTACTAGATACATTCTTCAACGACGGCAATGATACAAAAAATAAAAAACCTATAGAAGTATCTGACCACGCAGGCAACAGGGATAAAGATATTGCAGAATTAAACGCTGTTATTACGTTTCTTGAGTCACAGCACAAAACAGTTTCAGGTAATGCGCCAAAAGATCATAAAGGAAACATCGAATTCGATAATGGCAATAAAGTAAATATTGGAAAACTCAATCGTAAAAAACATGGGCAAGTATTGCAAAGCATAGCAAGCGACATTAAAGCAGTTAAAGGATGGGTTGAAAAAGTAACAAACGGTGACAAATCACTTAAAGATATTAAGGCAATCTTGTTTGAAAATAATGACACATTGGCGAAACAATGGGCTAATACATTCAACGAAGCTGCCAAACCTTTACAATCAAACACACAAACCTTTACAACAGAAGCCGCAAAACAAGCTGAACCCACTGTTAAGTCGGAAACTACCCCTGTTACCGACATAAACAAAAGCATTAAGACAGAAACTGGCAAAACTCAAGAAAAAACAAAACAGGAAGAAGCCAAGACAAAAGAATCTAACGAACTAACTGCAACTAAAGTACTTGATGACGCTGCCATTACCGGAAAAGACCGCCTTGATGCTATTAGCAAATTTCGCAGTGGTGAATACACGCTGGATGATTTGAAAGCGGCTTACCCTGCTGACAAAACTCAAAATAAAGAAACAGAGGTAAAAACTGATACGGTTGATAAAGAATCAAAAACCAGTCAAGAAAATAAAATAAAGACTGGAGCCGTAATTGACAAGGCTGACAATAAAGCCGTTAAATCAAAAGCTAACCAAGAAACAAAAAAAGATGATATGGATCAAGTTTCTGGTGAGAAGATTGAAGACTTCGGTGAGAAAATAGGCGGTTCCAGAAAAGATGCATGGTCTGGATTTAGAGAGCAGGTAGGCAAGAATCTATCTCAAGATGAACTTGAAACTTTGCCACTAAGCAAGTCATTTCCTGAGCCAAACTATAAAGCATTGGCAGCTAATGGTGCGGATAAAACGGCGCTTGCGGCTATCAAGGTAATGCGTGACGAGATACCAACAAAAGGGCGAACTCTGTACAAAAAAGCACGTTATGTTGAAGCGGTTAAGTTGGCGCGTAATACTGCTAATAGTATTCTTGATAGTGATAGCTTCGCCGATAAATTCATTTCTGGTCTGCGTGAGAATGAAAACCTATCTAAACTAGCTGACCGTATTGATTTGCTGATTGAGTTCGGGTTTCCTGAAAGCGGTGCCAGCTTAAAAGGCGTGACGCTCGAAAAAGTGCATTATACTATCTGGAATGGTGAGAAAAATGTAACAAAATGGGTGGTTGATGTTACCGCTAAAAGTAAGGAATCGTTTGGCGGCATGGGTGGAAATATTATACAAGCCGATACACGAGAAGAAGCCATTGCTGCATTAAAAAAACATGCAGAGACAATAGAAAATCAGCCAAAAGGTAAGCGTGTAACAAAGTTTGATGTATATAAGTACCGTGGCACAGAGGGTAGTCGTGGCTGGATAATTGGTAAAAAGATCGGGCGGAACCATGCTGACCTTGCAGAAGGGTTTGAAACATCGGCTGAAGCAAGGGCTTATGTTAATGAAAACCAGCAGGAAATAGAAGATAAGTTAGAAAAGTTCAAAGCGATTCCAAAACATAGGAAAGACGTTAATACTGCTCGTTTAGGTGAAGATTATCGTAACGGTAAGAATGTAACGGCTGAAGAATTTGCAGATACATTCGGGTTCCGTGGCGTTGAATTTGGTAATTGGGTTGGTCAGGAAAAACGCCAGCAAGACATTAACGATGCCTACGATGGGCTGATGGATCTGGCTAAACTTCTGGATATACCGCCTAAATCATTATCGCTGAATGGAGAACTTGGTTTAGCCTTTGGTGCGCGTGGAATTGGTGGTAAAGATGCAGCTAAAGCGCATTATGAGCAAGATAAAATCGTCATCAATCTGACTAAGAAAGATGGTGCCGGATCGCTTGCTCACGAGTGGTTTCATGGCTTAGATAATTATTTCTCAAGAATACGTGGTGAAGGCGCGTCCTTTGTTACTGAGCGCCCACGAGAACTGTTAAATAAATCCATCCGTCCTGCGATGGTAGCAAGGTTTAAAGGCATATCTGATGCAATTAAAGAATCAGGTCTGCCAAAACGCGCAAGGATACTCGATGGCAAGCGGACAAAAGATTATTGGGGAACCATGCGAGAAATGGCAGCGCGTTCTTTTGAAAGTTATGTTATTTCAAAATTAAAAGAAAAAGACATATCAAATGACTACCTGGCTAATATCGTATCTCAAGAATACTGGGAAGCATCTGAAGCATTAGGCATGGAAGAAAAGGATAGCTATCCTTATGCTCAAGCTGAGGAGTTGGATTCTATCAATGGCGCTTATGATGAATTTTTTAATGAAGTAAAAACCAAAGAAACCGAAAAAGGCACAGCGCTTTACTCCCGTCATTCTGTAGCGCAAAATAGAAAGACCGCACCCGGTATTTCTTTAAAAACTGCACAGGACGCTATCAGTGAATTTAAGTCACAACACAAAGGCTACCCCTTCGGTATCAAATTCCGAGTTTATAAAGATAAGGAAGCAGCTTTTGGCAAGGACGAAGTTGAACGCCTCAGACGTGAAGAAGGCGTCACCAATATTGGCGGTGCATATTATGGAAACACAGGCGAAGTTATCCTTATCGCTAGCGACCTGCATAACTTCGAGGACGCACTATCGACCCTCCGGCATGAAATACTGGCTCACCACGGCCTTAACCTCTTTTTTAAGGCTGTTAAACAAAAGATAATAGACCGGATCAAGGCTTCTCGTAATGAGCGCAGTCTGAAAAAACTATGGGCTGAGATTGATAATGACTATCGTGGTCAAACTGAGGACATAAAAGCCGAAGAAGTCCTTGCTCGTATTGCCGAAAACAAACTCGCCCGATTAAGCAAGCTGTGGAACGATCTGATTCAGATGATTCGCAATTTCCTGATTGATAAAGGCTGGCTCACTGACAAAGTTACAAAGGGTGAATTAATCCAGCTCGTGCAGGATATAAGCACGTCAATTGCGCGTGGTGCAGATCAAAAGACTTTCCCTGAGTCTGACTTGCATACCGGGCTGGAAAAGGCGCAGTTAAGTAATGAAGCCGATCATATTTTCTACTCACAAATGCACCGCGTATTGGCCGATAAACTACAAGGCAAAGGTACGGGTGCTTCCTACGCGAAAACCATAACTGCATTTGTTAATAAAGGTCAGTTCAAAAAAGAAGAATACGAGTGGTCTGGCGTTGATGAATGGTTAAAATCCAATGCCATGAAGAAAATAACTAAATCTGACGTGCTGGATTATATTACGGCTAATCAGATTCAGATTAAAGAGGTTGAGAAGGGCGATCAATACGAGGTTGTTCTAACCGGTGAAACGCAATATTTTGACTCATTAACCGATGCTAAAAATGCGCTTAAAAGAGAAAATGAGTGGATAGATGAAGACTCATCTTCAATTGATATAGAAGATGATTATATCAGCGTATACGACCATGAAAATGAAATATTCAGAGCGGATAAAGATGGTGGTGAATGGGCGTACGGGAGAGTGTATATTGATAAAGCAGACTTACAGAGAGGCAGCAAGGATGACGCGATTGAAGAGGCCAACGCAGAAGTAGAAAACATTAAAGAGCAGTGGCGAGGCGAAATATCAGAAGAGCCTATCTTGACTGAAGATGGTTATGGCGACTCTACAAAATTTTCAAACTACCAGCTACCAGGCGGAGAAAACTACACAGAGTTGTTGTTGGTGCTGCCTGCAAAAACCGCACTTCCAAGAACAAATTACAAGAAAATCCCACCTGTAAACCATGAAGGAACTGTTAGCGAAAGAAAGTGGCATATTGTAGACGGTGCTGGAAATCTTATTGAAACTGCAAATAACGAAATAGGCGCGAATAATCAACTTAATCTTCTTGTCGAATCGTCAAAAAGTCGTAATGAATATCATGGTACCCACTACGACGAACCAAACATCCTAGCTCACGTCCGTTTCGATGAGCGTATTGATGCTGATGGTAAGCGGGTATTATTCCTGGAAGAAGTGCAATCTGATTGGCATCAGGGAGGCCGCAAAAAAGGATATATTAAAAATGATGGGATGGAGCTTATTGCCTTTAGAGAAGAAATGAAAGCCAAGTACGGTGGTGATGCGTGGTGGACAGCAAGAAATGCAAATGAAAGGGATAAGGATGTAAGATTAGTGTTAGCTGCTAACGGTGTACCAAACGCACCCTTCAAAACCACATGGCCTATGCTGATAATGAAGCGCATGATAAGAGAGGCGACTACTCGTGGCTTTGATAAAATCGCGTGGACTACTGGCGAACAACAAAATGAGCAGTACGATTTAAGTAAACAGTTAGATGAATTATCGGTTTTAAAGAGAAGCGATGGCGAATGGATCGTATCTGGATCGAAAGATGGTTCGCAAATCATACAAAAAAGCACTACTGAAACTGGTCTAAAAGATTTAATAGGTAAAGATTTAGCGGAAAAAGTAATTAAACAAAAAAAATCAGACTCAAAAGCAGTAAATGTTGTAAAACTTAAAGGTATTGATCTCAAAGTTGGCGGCGAAGGCATGAAAGGATTTTATGATTCCATGCTGCCTAAAATGGTTAATAAGTATGTTAAAAAATGGAATAGCCGGGTAACAGGAACAACGATTGAAACACCAGGCTACGCATTAGGCGAAACACAAGCTGTACATGCAATCCCAATAACCGACAAGATGCGCGGCTCTGTGACGCAGGGTCAGCCGTTGTTTAGTCGTAAGGGTGGTGAAACCCATATAGATAGCGACTCACAGCCATTAACTAATGAGGAAACATGGGATACACACGAAACACTTATTGAGAAACTTGAAGCAAAGGCTATTTATCGCTGGAATCGGATAGCGAAGCTCCAAAAGAAGATACACGGTGAGCATAATACGCCTGCACAATCAGACGCGATAAAAAAAGAAGCCACTTTTTATGGCAAAGTTGGCGAAGGGTTTGAAATAATTGAGCGTGAATATCTTGATCCTGCGATGGAAGTATTAAAGAATAATGGTTTAAAGCGCCAGGATCTTGAACAGTGGATGTACGCCGTTTTTGCACCAGAGCGTAACGCGTGGGTACTCCAAATTGATAAATCTAATCCGAAGGGTTCCGGGATCACTGACGCAGAAGCTACCGCCATCAAAAACAAGTTTTCATCGGATGAACAAATAGCATTGAAGCAAGCGGCTGTGCATATTAGAGCTATGCTTGACGATAATATGAATATGCTGGTTAAGCATGGTGTTATAACAGAAAAAATCAGATCAACTTTAAAGAAAAAATATCCAAACTACGTGCCACTACAAGGGAATAAAGAGGAAGAAGCATTATTATCGGCGCTAACCGGGAAGAAGTTTGATATTAGAGGAACGGGGCTTAAGCGCGCGCTAGGCCGTGTAACACCCGCTGAAAACATACTACCTCATGCCATTGCTAAAGCAGAGGCAGGGGTGATACGCTCAGAGAAAGCTACTGTTGGTCAAGCTATTGCTAATTTGTATATGGACGCGCCAGATCCTACGATATGGAAACTATATAAAGTAAAAACAAAGCAATCTGTTGACGCTCAGGGGGAATTGTTCGAGGAGCTGCTTGACGAGATCAGTGATATTGGCAAGTTTGCATCTAATGTAACAACGACTAAAAAAACACTTCGGAATGGGAAAGTGGTTAATAGCATTGATCCAGCATGGATGAATAAACCCCATATTTTTGCATTCAGAATGGGTGGCGATCAATATTATCTTGATATAAAAGATGAGGCACTTAACCGCCAGCTTAAAGGACTTGGTGTGCTTGAGTCAGGGCCGCTTGTCCGTGTTCTGGCTTTAGTAAATCGCTATCTTGCGGCTATATATACATCGTTTAACCCGGACTTTATATTTACAAATTCTATGCGTGATATTCAAATGGCGATTACAAATATTGCATCACAGACCGGACACCTTGAAGGTATGCACGATAATCCTGAAAAAGTGATGAAGGGACTGAAGAGTGAAGTATTAAAAAATTGGGGGCCTTCGTTAAAAGCGGTATGGATGCACGAACGCGGTGAAGGCGCTGATACAGAAGTTGGAAAATATTATAATGAAATGCGAAAAGGCGGTGGTAAGGTTGCCTTTTATTCCATGCGGGATATTGAAAGCCTAAAGGCTCGCCTGGATCGTAAAATTAAATCTGAGGGTGTGACAAAATCAACAATAAATGGTGCGCTTGATTTTGTTTCTAATCTAAACTCAGCGGTAGAAAACGCTGTTAGATTATCAGCTTATATGGTACTGAGAAAACGCAAAATAAGCATACAGGACGCGGCTTTTGTTGTTAGAAATTTAACCGTAGACTTTAATAGAAAAGGTGAGTCGGCATCTGTGGCAAATGCATTGTGGTTATTTTACAATGCATCAATTCAGGGCGCGAGGGTGTCTATTAATGTTGGCGAAAGGCTGATTAAAAGCAACAAAGGACGAGCGTTTTTAATCGGAACAGTAGCAACAGGGTTTATGCTCGCTGAAATAAGTCGGCAAGCGCTGGGTGAGGGCGATGATGACCGTGATAAGTGGGATGCAATACCGGATTATATGAAACGCAGAAACCTACTGCTTGCATATGGCCCTGGTGATACAGACATTGTTAAATTTACATTACCTTATGGTTTGAACTTAATCCCCAATATGGGTTACTGGCTTAATGACCTGATGCATTATGGAATTAGTGATGGAGTTAAAGGCAAGTCTCCACTCGCAGTTGCTAAAGAAGCGCTAATTTCCACTGTTTCAGCAACAAATCCAATAGGCAATGTTTATCCTACAATCATAACGCCTATTGTTGATGTTAGTATTATGAATGAGAACTTTGCTGGGTATCAGATAAATAAAGAGCATGGGTCATTTGAGAAGCCGCGCAAGCCCGATTCTGAAACACACTATCCATCATTTAATAAATCATGGGAAAAAACTATTGCATCAACGATGAATAGTATTACTGGTGGTAATGAATATTCAGCCGGATTAATTGATGTGGCTCCTGGAACAATCCGCTACGCATGGAACTATGTTACAGGCGGGCTTGGCGCAACAGTAGGGCGCATGGCTGCACTAGCTACAGATGCACAGACAGGCTTTGAAAATACTGAGCCTTACAGAATTCCAATTATAAGAAACTTCACAGGTGGGCTGTCAAAATCTCAGGTTGGGCGAGATTACAGGAAAAACGTACAGGAATCGCTTGAATTTATGGAGGAAATAAAAAATTCGACAGCAAGTGAAAGAAAGAAACTAATAAGAGAAAACCGACATAAATTTAAAATCGGCAGAATGGCTATAGCTTCAGAGAAAAAATTATCAAATATATATAAAATGCGTAATAGAGCCAGGGCTGCCGATAAAGATAAATTTGTTGAAAAAGCTAACAGCAGAATAAAAGGTGTTCAAAATAAATTCAATAAGGTGTTTTATGCTAACTGAAGCAATTTTTATCTATGTCGTACTATTTCTTGTCGTGGCTATTGTCCATGGTATTTCTTTGTGGCTTAATAGATGATCTTATAAAATCGTATCCTGCTTGCGTTATTCTATCTTGCTTGGCAGTAGCAACGGCAGGGGTCAATCTTTAACTTCAATATTAAGTAATTTTTTAAGAACATCAGCTTCTTTTTGCAAGACATTATTAAACGCATTGGCATCATAAAGTTGTTGTGCAATATCTTCATCTATGCTCATGGCTTCATCGACAATATCCGAATGGATTATTCCACGTAATTCAAGATGATCTTCAAATTCTGCCTGCGGTATCCGGTTAAGTATATGGTGGTACTGATCAAGGCTCGGCGCTTCGATGAAGTAGCCGTGTTTTTCGAGGTATCGCCTAAGTAGGTTGTTAATTATTTTCATTGCTCACTCCACGGCTCTAAACAAGGCAACTTATCAACCTCTCGGTATTTCCCTGGTAATGTTAATACTTTACCGTTTTGTGTCCACACAGTAATAATAAAGCCACCGCCCTGGTCTGTATCCGGTAATAGCCGGTCGGTCTGGTCTGTTACCAGGCACATTGAAAAAGGGGAGTTGGTATGATCTTCAAACAGTAATTCAATGGCTTCGCGGTTGTGTTCTGCCCATTGACCACGTGAGACAATAACCATATCAGCGGTTTTCATTTCAGTTATAAAATTCAACCAGCTATCCGGCACTAACAATCGTCCTGCCCCAGCATTCCATGATAAATAGCAAAAACCTTTTTGAGCGTGGTCGCTATCCCAGTAATTTGTATCAACTATTTCCTGACCATTGTTTCCGATTGTTATCATTTTCAAAAGCGCCTTATAATATTTGTTAAATAATCTAAGCGTATTTCCATCGAAAGTCACCGACTTTAGACAGCTTGCGTTTACAGCATTTCGATATGCTTGAGTTGTCACATCCTGTCTCACGAAACGCTTTGTTTTGCGAGTAATATTCTGCAATGAAATTACCGTCTAAATCCATTTGAACGACAGCTTTAAGCTTTTTTTTGTTTATTCCTGCTTTCATGTCAGCATGTCCTTTTGCCTTATTTTCTGACCATGTAATCCATTGAATGTTGTCAAAAGTATAAGGCTTGTAATCATCAACTCTGTCAGCACTAGGCACAAAATCTTTTTTGTAACCAGATTTTACCCATTGCTTATAAAGCCGGTTGAATTTTCGTTTAGCTAACGCCCACGCCCGAAATTCATCTAATGTGTAGCACGGAACTGGGTGGTTTTTTTTCTTTGAACGGGCGCGTTGACTGTAATAAATATTCGATAATAACCGATATTTAGTATGACTTTGCTCTTTTTTCAGTTTATCAGCACATGCTTTACAGCAGCGCTGTAATCCATTTTTTTTTCTCCTATCTGGATAAAACTCCGATAACGCATTTACTTCGCGGCACTTTGCACAAATTTTAGTGATAAGATTCTTGTAGGTCATAGCTTGTCAACTCCAAGTTGTGATTTAGGGGCAGGTAGTTATCGCTACCTGTTTCCGATTATATAATTTATGTGTTATTCTATTTCCGAACTGTATTGTAACTATTTGTTTCATATAGACGAAAAGTGACGTTTTTGACAGTAGTCAATACCATACAATCTACTTTAAAATCAACATTTTAACGCAGTTTGTCCTGGTATTTGACATGGAAGAGGTCGGTGGTTCGAATCCACTCGTGCCTACCAATTAAATCAAAGACTTACGTTGTTTTTGATATTTTTATTTGGCAAACTTTTTCAATAGATTTTCCAAACTACATTGAAATTTCTGTCCATTTTACTGAATCGTCGTCTAAATACACATCTGTCATGCTTTCTTTTGCATGTCCTAATAAAGCCTGAATAAATGCTTTAGAATATCCTTGTTGTTCATATTGTCTTGCTCCCAGTGATCTAATTTCATGGAAGGTTACGTTTTCTACGCCTGCCAATTTTGCATATTTGGCAAAAGTCTTGCTGAGAAAGTCCGGTTTTACGCTGTTATCCAGTTTTTGTTTATCGTTTGCTCTACGTTTTGAATGACGATGCAGGATATAAGGGGAGAGTGGAACGGTTTTTGTGGCTTTAATAGACTTTGATAATTCAGGCCACATTAAAATTTTGAGATTAGCGGATTCTTTACCGGCTGATTTTGATTGCTGAATGTAAAAATAACTGCCTTTAATATCTGCGTAACGCATGGCACACAGATCACCACGCCGCTGCAAGCTAATCCTGGCTAATTCCATAGTGTTTTTGAACCACTGGTCTGCTACATCATGTATTAGCTTGTAAGATACGCCTGTAAGCCGCTCTCGCTGTCTTTTAGGTGCGCGCTTACGCAAGGTTGCTTCGGCACAGTTAAATTGTACTAAGCCCTCAGAAATGGCGTATTTGAATATGTCTATCCACAGTTGACGGTGCTTGATGTAGGAATGCGGTTTAAATCTGGCTAAAAAATCTTTCAGGCTCAATACGGTAACGTGCTGTATTGGGGGGAATTGCCCCTTGTATTGGTTTAATTTTTGTTTAATTGCCTTAATAGTTACTGGTCTATATTCTTTTGTTGGCAAATAATCTTTAACAAAATCATCTAATAGCGTGTCAAAATCTCCAGCTGTGCCTAATAAACCATAATCACACTGTTTTAATAATTGTGCGTTGGTGTCTTTTGCCAGTCTTATTGCTTCTGCGCGTGGCCGATTAACCGATATGGCACGTTTTGTAATCGGGTGAATGTATTTGAAGTAGCGACCATTAGGATAAAGGTTATCTGGCAGGTCGAGATTCCGTTTTTGTCGTCTGGGCATTGACATAGATTAACCCCTTAACATGGTGTTTTTCAAATTATCATCCGGAACACGCTCATTTTCGATGTGGGCGTAATAAGTGCCGGTCACGATCCTTTCCCCTGGAATCACCCCTAAGTCTATGTATCGTTTAAAAGTATTACTAGACACCTGAAATGAATCAGGCGTTTGTAAGTACTCTTGATATTTGACTTTTTTTATCATGGCAAATATTAAATATCTTTATATTGCTCTAACAGGCGGCATTGATTTTCGGATACCCGCTAAAATACCAGACATGCCAATTCGTTCTTTCCACAATTCGCCATCAACAATCACGCGATACTGATCTATACGGCCAGACTTCATCAGTTCAAACAAATGCACTTCTTCGCCAAAGTCGTAATTTGTTATTAATATTGATTTTCGTAGTTCTGGTAATTCTTTAGGATACTCAGGCGTTAGTGATTCCAGGCGTATTCGCTCCTTCGCTGATCTCATTGCCGCGCACTGCTTCGCTTTTGCTGTTTGTCTGTACATTATTTACTCAGCACCTTGCAAGCTCTTCATATTCTTCTGTTATAAACCTAAAACATTGCAGCCTGTCTAGTCTCACGGTCAAACCGTTCCATAGCTGCATCGTAATAATCTTTGTCAATTTCACACCCTACGAAGTCACAGCCAAAGTAATGGGCGGCTATTGCACTGCTCATTGATCCAGCATGTGTGTCTAATATTCTCATGTCAGGCGTGGCATAGTTTTTTAAGAGCCACTTATAAAGTTGCACAGGTTTTTGTGTTGGGTGTATTCTGTTTTCTGGTTGTTGTTTTTTAAAACCATTCCATAACCATTCAAACATCATTGCTGGCTTATCTAATGTTGTCGATGCAAGTTCAAAACGGGAATAATTGCCAGAAGTTTTTTTATCCCAACAGATCACACCTCTTGACGGCCAAACCTGTTTAAAATAATTAGCTCCCCATATTATTTGCTCATTAGACACTCTTTTTAGCTCTTCAAAATATTCTGTATTTGGGGGGCATTTATCCCACTCTGGACTATGGTAATTTTTATCTATTGGCGAACTCCACCTATCGCTATTAGCTGCCCCGCTTTGCCCTTTAATCCCAATGCCATAAGGCGGATCAACAATAGCCAAATCAAAGCTATTATCAGGCTGGTTAGCCATGTACTCCATACAATCAATATTTAGTAATTCTATTGTCATTCTGTTATCCTAAAAACGGTTTATAACAAGGCAATTAAGCGCGACGGCAAAACACGCCGCGCCTTATTTTTATCGTTAGTTGCCTAAGCTCGCATCTTTGATTCTGCGTTTGCGAAGCCTGGTCTCATGTTTCCGCATCTCATCCAAATCATCTTTATGCACATAAAAATCATTACGTTTAAACAAACCGCCCGCGCTTAATCTAGCGCGGCGGTCTGACTGTCTTTGTTTGTTTGTTAATGCAGTCATTTTATTAATTTTCCGGCTCCTAACTCATTGTATCTAAACTCCATGCGAGCGCCATTTTTACCATAAGCTGTAGCATCTATTGTTTGCTTAAATCTTGTCAGTGCAGCGTCACTACTAACGTTGTCTGGTATATTAGTTATACGCCTTATCTGCAAAGATGCGCTATTAAAATCACAGGTTTCAGATCGTGGATCACCGAGGGTTGTACAAACAGACATTATTTTTACTGTTGTTTTTACCATTATTGATTTCATTTTTAATCTCTTCCTTCGATTGCTGCTTTGTAACCAGCGCTATTTTTTATGCGCTCATGCTTTTCAGTTTCTTCGCGTTCGTATTCTGCTTTTTCTTTTTCAACTTCTTCTGGGTATTTTTCAGCCCACTCTTTTTGAGCTTCTTCAAGAGCCATTCTTGCTTTTATTATCCGGCTAGGGTCTGAGTAGCTAGCATTTTCGGCATTGTATAACTCACTCATTGCTTTGCCGATTATTTGACTATGGTCTTTTTCTGTCTGAGTACGCTCATCAATGTTTTCGATTTTGTATGATAAGCACTCGCCTTTGCCTGCTTTAAGCGTTGCTGCTTTTATCTGATCAAACATTGGATCAGATATGCCACCAGGAAATTTATCAGTTATATTAATAATCTCAGTATGGCCTTCAGGTCTTTTGATTTTTATAGTTGTTTTTCTCATATCCTTCTCCGTTTTTTGGTTTCGCCCTTTGCTCAACCTATAACTATATATTACTCCTGTTACCGGTAACAGTCAAGAGATAAACGCCAAATAATAGAAATAAGTTACAAATAAAACGGCAACTAACAAAACGCTGCACCGGAATTTTGTTACGCTGCGCTTCACAAAATCCCGTGAGCTGCATCGTTATGCGTCAGGAACATTTACCGTATGCTCAAAGTCAATGTAGTCGCCACAATGTTTATCTCCACTGCATAAACACGCACCTGGATGATTTAAACGACCACGCTTTGAGCAAAATTGCACCATCGCCGGGAGTGTCGGGTCATACGAAACATCGCGCAACCAAAATACCTGGCCGTTAGCAGTGGCCTGTTTCTTGGCTATATAATTATCAGTAAAATCAAGGAATTTACAGGCATTGAAACGCATAACAAGGCATTCAACTGGACTTGCTGTTTCAGTGGGCTTTTTAACTTCTGTGTTTTCGTTCATGTTCGTCATGTTATTTATCTCCAGCGCTCGCATTCCGCAAGCAAGTTAATTTAATCGGTTATAACTTAACACCCAAATCATCAGCCATCATGTTGCCATTTATGTCTGTAAACCCATCAATCCATGTAAACAGCTCACCGATTGCCGGACCCTCGTCATCAAATAATCCGTAATCTGACATTAATGATCTTGCTGCTTTACATATATCAGTGCAATCATCGCACTGTTTAAATGTCATAAAATCACCATCCCATTTACCAGTGATGTTTAAATATTTATCACCTGGCTTTATTGTTTTATGACACTCGCAGCATTTATGCTCAATTCTTGCTGTCGGCGTTGTTTCGTTGTAAATTGTCGGTAAATCGCACATGAATTTAATCCAAAGTTATAACAATAAAATTAACGCAGACCGCCCATACGCTGTTTGGTTTCAACCAGGCTGTGCAGCGGCTGGTTATTAAAAGTCGTTATGTTGTAACAATTCCGCCGCAGTACGGGCAGTAAACAACGCCATTATCAAGTATTTCACCACCCTCAAAATTCCAGCCATTGCCACACGTTGTTTGGTAATAACCATCGTTATCAAATGTCCAATTGCATTCACGAGCCAGTTCGTCAACAGCCTCCCTTAGTATGTTTGCTGTTTTTCTGCTTGCTACATGCGGAGCCATTCCCCTGACTAAATCTCTACCAATATTTACAATTTCAATTCTGTTCATAATTTAAACTCCAAACATAACAAGGCGCATTAAGTCGGACATTTTGTCCGCTGCGCTCCCAAAATTCCGCTTATGCGCGACGTTATATGGCTATAGGTAATTCGCCGTCAGGCAAAATCCACAGCCAGTAAATATTGTGGTAATCCTGCACTTTTGTAACTGCTGGATAAAATTCGACTCCAGTAGCGTCGTCACCAAACAATTCGTTTTTTATCGCCTGCATTTCGCGCCAGTGGTTGGGTATCGGTTTATCATCATGCCGCTGCACCATTGCTTTTATTGCAGTTATTCCGCCAGTCATATTCGCGTTATCATCAATCATCACAACATATCGGTTGTTCTTAAATGCTCTCGTCATCCAATCAGGATGGCTTTGCAAATTCAAATCAACAGGCAACAATTTACCTCTCGGTTTTTTCAGTAGCTTTCGTGCTGCTGATTTTTGTGCTTTATTTCTACTCATGTAAAATCACCATATAACAAGGCGGTCAACTCGGACATTCATTCTCATTAAAATGCTCCTGTAGCTATTTTTTGTACGCTAGACCCTGGTACTCCGGTTATTCGGCTTATGCCTTCAAGCGTCAAAAATCCATGATTATTTACTTTACCAGTGCCTCGGCAAAACCAGTATAAATACGTAACCAGGCAACGGGTTGCTCTGCTGTGTTTTAGTCTGTTATTTGTGTGATTAGTCATTAAGCAGCCTTATCCTGTTGCAGTTTTATATACAATTCATCAACCGCTTTTAGCAGTTTCTTTTGTACGCGAAGCGCCACCGCTTTCAGTTTTTTATCCTCAACTAACGGCATGTTTTGTATAGCTGCTTGGACATCATCAGCGTAATCACAAAGCACCCGTTCCGGGGACAATTCATTTGGTTTTTCAATATGCTTTTTAATTAATTCTGGTTGCGCATCTACTGGCTGCTCAATACGTTTCGCTTCAACACGTTCTGCTTCAAGTCTTTCAGCTTCAATACGCAGATCTTCAACACGTTCTGCTTCAAGTCTTTCAGCTTCAATACGCAGATCTTCAACACGTTCTGCTTCAAGTCTTTCAGCTT
>Ga0209426_1000800_pt1 | contig 26076 bp, 23 predicted proteins | sample Deesub1362B_J571_FD_187697 | JGI IMG/M metagenome (GOLD analysis project Ga0209426, IMG submission 187697) | Deep oceanic, basalt-hosted subsurface ecosystem from Juan de Fuca Ridge flank, Pacific Ocean, CORK Borehole 1362B_J2.571 (SPAdes)... ...
AATCGGTGATCCTGAACCAGGTGACGTTCGGCATCGCCGTACGCATGGCCGTGATGGGCATCGTGGCGGGTAATAACGATTGAGCCGGACCCCGGATACAACGAACAGCACACACCGACAGAACATGAAGATCCATATCCAGGGTGGCCGCCTGATCGACCCGGCCGCGAACGTCGACGCCGAACAGGACCTGTACATCGCCGCCGGCAAGATTGTGGGCGTGGGCCGCGCGCCCACTGACTTCCATGCCAACAAGACCATCGACGCACGCGGCATGATCGTGTGCCCGGGGCTGGTCGACCTGTCCGCCCGCCTGCGCGAGCCGGGCTACGAATACAAGGCGACGCTGGAATCCGAACTGGCCGCCGCCACTGCCGGTGGCGTGACCAGCCTGGTCTGCCCGCCTGACACCGACCCGGTACTCGATGAGCCGGGGCTGGTGGAGATGCTCAAGTTCCGCGCTCACAAGCTCAACCAGACGCATGTGTACCCGCTGGGTGCCCTGACCGTCGGCCTGAAGGGCGACGCGCTGACCGAGATGGGCCAGTTGACGGAGGCAGGCTGTGTCGGCTTCAGCCAGGCCGAGGCGCCCATCCATGACACCAAGGTGCTCCAGCGCGCGATGCAGTACGCGCAGACGTTCGGCTTCACGCTGTGGCTGCGTCCAGAGGATCCATTCCTCGGCGGAGGCGTTGCCGCGAGTGGTGCCGTGGCGTCGCGCCTGGGTCTGTCGGGCGTGTCCGTCATCGCCGAAACCGTGCGTCTGCACACGATCTTCGAATTGATACGTGCCACGGGCGCACGCGTGCACCTGTGCCGCTTGTCGTCGGCTGCCGGGCTGGAACTGGTGCGTCAGGCACGCAAGGAAGGCCTGCCGGTCACGTGCGACGTGAACATCCATCACGTGTCGCTGACCGACATGGATATCGGCTTCTTCAATAGCCAGATGCGCTTCACGCCGCCGCTGCGCGGCGCTCGCGATCGCGACGCAATCGTTGCCGCGCTGGCCGACGGCACCATCGACGCGCTCTGCTCGGATCACACCCCGGTGGACGACGACGAAAAGCTCCTGCCTTTCGCCGAGGCCTCGCCGGGTGCCACGGGCCTGGAACTGCTGCTGCCGCTGACGCTGCGCTGGGCCAGCGAGCACAAGGTGCCGCTCGTGCGCGCGCTGGCTCGCATTACCAGCGAACCCGCGCGGGTTATCGGCCTGAATGCGGGATCGCTGACCACGGGCAGCATGGCCGACGTGTGCGTGTTCGACCCGAAGCAGCTCTGGAAGGTGGAGCGCAGCGTGTTGAAGAGTCAGGGCAAGAACTCGCCGTGGCTCGGCTACGAGATGGAAGGGCGCGTGCGTACGACGCTGGTCTGCGGCCAGGTCGTCTACGAACAGCGCTGACAGGCCGGGCGCCATCGAGGCAACACGGGGTCGACGATGATCTGGTTACGCAAGGCACGGCTGACATTTCACCTGCTGCGTGGGATGCTGTTCTGTGCCACTGTCTTTCCGTGGGCGAGCGCGCGTCTGCGCGAACGTCTGATCCGAGCATGGTCCCGCAAGCTCCTGGCCATCTGCGGCATCGAGGTGGAAGTCTTGGGCCTGGCGCCAGGGCAGGCGGCCCCCAAAGGCGCAATGCTGGTGTCGAACCATATCTCGTGGCTCGACATCTATGTCATCCATAGCTGGCAGCCCGTGCGCTTCGTTGCCAAGTCGGAGATCCGCAACTGGCCCGTAGTTGGCTGGCTGTGCGACAAGACCGGCACGATCTTTATCGAGCGCGCCCGCAAGCGCGACGCGCACCGAGTGCTCCACCACATCACCGAAGCGATGCAGCAAGGCGACCTGGTGTGCGTGTTCCCCGAGGGCACGACCACCGATGGCAGCAAGGTGCTGCCGTTTCACGCGAATTTGATGCAGGCGCCAGTGGCCGGGAAACTGCCGGTGCAGCCGGTAGGGTTGTCGTACCTGGACGCCGCAACTGGCAAGCCGACGCTGGCACCGGCCTACATCGACGACATATCGCTGGTGCAGTGCCTGAACGCTATTCTCAAGTCGCCACCGATCAAGGCGAGGCTGGTGATCGGGCCGCAGTTGCATGCTGCTTCAGCCGGACGAAGGGAGCTGGCGGAGTCGGCGCGGGAGGTGGTGACGCATCTGGTGGAGGGCGCGCATGAGGCGGCCCACGGTGCTGCCGAGGCATTTCATTCCCTGCCAGTCGCGGCAACGCCGCCGGTCCTGACGTCGGTCGCCGCGCCTGCCGCAGGCCACTGACTCGTGCCGGCCAAAGGTAAATTTTGATTCCACCAACCCTTCTGTTGAGGGGTAAATAGATGAAAACCCTGTCGATGCACTTCGTGTATTGTTACGTTTTGTAATTTTTCGCTGAAATCTTATTGTCGAGACTTGATTTCGCTGCTAGTCGCGCGTCGCGAGATTGGTTGGCGGCAGTCGATAGTTTGGGGTTTCGGCGAGAAGCGATACAGGGTTTTGTGATGGGTCAGAAGGAAGAGTTTGGTCAGGCGATGCATTGGTCGCCAGTGGCAAAGTCGATTGTCCGCTGGATCTCCGCAAACAGGAGACCGTTCCTGTTGACGATGGCTCTGGCTTCGCTGGCAATGTTTGCCTTGATGTCATACCTTCTTCGCCATTATCAGAGCGAGGGCTTCCTGCGGGCGTCCCGGCCTCTGACGGATTTCAATGCCCAGCGCACGACCTTCGAGGACAAGGAAAGCTTCCTGCGCTTCCTGCGGGCCAACAAGCTGACGGACTCCCCGAACGCGGTGTATCTAGCACATACCATCGGCCCGGGGCTCATGCAAAGGCAAGTGAAGGTTGTCCTGCCTTATACGAAGGATGACCTCAGGTTCCTCGCCGACCTAAAAGCCCCCCTGGATTCCAACATCCTGGGCTTCTCCATGACTTTTGCCGGTGCGACGCCGGATGATGCCGCGGCACGCGTGAGCCTGATGGGTGACTACCTCAAGGACACGATGCTTCGTCAGGACTTGCTTGACAACATCCATCAGCGAGCCGGGGAAGTCAGGGCAGAGAAGCAGAAGCTCGATAACAAGCTGATCGCCAAGCGCGTAGAACTCGAAGAGGCCGCACGCAAGCTCAGTGCGCTGAAGGAGATCGCCGCCAAGTATCCCGAGGCGTCGAAATACGAGTCGCGACAGTTGCTATCCTCCGACACTGACGGCGCGCGTTATTTGTCTCCGACGATGCAGCTTGTGGGCGTGGAGTCGAGCATTGTGGATATCCGCAATGAGCTGGCATCGCTGGAACGCGATGAAGCGCAGAATGATCTGCGGCTCAAATTCTATGCAGGCGCCGAGAAGCTCAATCCCTCCGTGAAGTCAGGCAAGGAATTGCTGGATGACTTCAGGAGCTTGCGGGCGGAAACGTTCAAGGATGTGAATCTCGGCGACGACCGCGCCCGCGAAGTCGTCAACAAGATCGACCTGCTGGCGGAGACACTGCAGACGAAGGACCTGGTGAGTGCGCGCTTCGTTTCGGGACCGTCCGTGCCTGACCGCCGTACGGGTCCGGGGAATGTGATGATGCTGGTGTTCTCGCTGGTATTCGGTGGGGTTTTCGCTGCGGCGACGTTGGCGGTGCTGGGCTGGATGAAGGCGCGAAGGAGCAAGCGTTCTGTCGGCGGGCTCGTCGAGCCTGGCGTGCAGCTGTAAGGACTGTTGCGGTTTAGATGCCCCCGGCTACCCGGGGGCTTGGCTCAGGCCATCAGGCCAGTGGATCCTGGTACTGCGGACAGTCGACCTGAACGATCGTCCGTAGTTCGGGCCGGGCGGCCAGCTTCGCGGCGGTCAGCCTGCCCCCCCAGACGCAGCCAGTATCGAGTGCGATCAGGTTGGGACGCATCACCAACCCCAGCGTCGACCAATGCCCGCAGACCACTGTCACGTCGGCAGTGCGCCGGCCAGGGACATCAAACCACGGCATGACACCTGCTGGTGCGCTGTCCAGTCCTTCCTTGGTTTTGAGGTCCATGACGCCGTCCGCGGAGCAGTAGCGCAGGCGTGTGAGTGCGTTGACGATGACCCGCTGCCGTTCGATGCCAATCAGGTCGTCGTGCCAACGAACAGCAGAGTTGCCGAACACACCGGAGAGAAACTCCTGCCAATTGGGCCCCTGCAATTCAGTTTCGACTTCCTGGGCGAGCGCGATCACCTGGTCGGTGTCCCACTGCGGCAAGATGCCGGCATGCACGATCAAGAAATCGTCTTCACGGATTGCCAGTGGCTGATGGCGCAGCCATGTGAGTAGTGCTTCACTATCTGGCGCCCTCAGAATGTCGTCGAATGTGTCTGATTTGCCCTTTTTACGAACGCCGGCCGCGACTGCAAGCAGGTGGATATCGTGATTGCCTAGCACCGTGCGCACCCGGCTGCCCATGGCAATAATGGTGCGCAGGGTTTCCAGCGAGGCTGGCCCACGATTGACCAGGTCGCCCACCAGGCGGAGCGGTGCGTCGTGCGGCAGGCGCTCCAGAAGCTCAAAAAACGATGGCGCGCAGCCTTGAAGATCACCAATGGCAACTGGTGTGGAGCATGGGTGGTAATCGCCGGCTATGGGGTGTTGCATGCTGTTGCAGACATTTGAGTGGATTTTCCCGGTGGGTTGGGCAAATAGTTACACGGCGCTACAAAAAGTTGTCCGAAGGTCTCGGGAGCCGACTGCGGGTCAGATAGAATACCGCCACTAGAATACCGCCACTTCAAGAAAGACTTATAAATGACCGCTTTTCCTGGGGATCAAGCGGCGCGGTGGCTTTTGTCGGGAACGCGGATACGTTGATAGGTAAAAGGGAGTAAGAGTTTGTCGCACATTTTTGTCACTGGCGGAGCGGGGTTCATCGGCGCCAATTTCGTGCTCAACTGGCTGGCCCAGCCGGGAGCGGACGGCGTCGTCAATGTCGACAAGCTGACGTACGCGGGCAATCGCAAGACGTTGTCGTCGCTGGATGGCGATACCCGTCACGTATTCTCGCAGACGGATATCTGCGACCGAGACGCCCTTGACCGGTTGCTAACGGAGTACAAGCCGCGCGCAGTGGTGCATTTCGCGGCCGAAAGCCATGTGGATCGATCCATCCACGGTCCGGCCGAATTCATCCAGACAAATATTGTTGGCACCTTCACGCTGCTCGAAGCCGTGCGCGCCTACTGGAGCGGCCTGGAAGGTTCGGCCAGGACGGACTTCCGTTTCCTGCACGTTTCCACTGACGAGGTATTCGGTTCGCTCGGTCCAGCCGATCCGCAATTCTCCGAAACCACGGCGTACGCGCCGAACAGCCCGTATTCCGCTTCGAAGGCTGCCTCCGACCACCTGGTCCGCGCTTATCACCACACGTATGGTCTGCCGGTCCTGACGACCAACTGCTCCAACAATTACGGCCCGTATCACTTCCCCGAGAAGCTGATTCCGCTGATGATCACCAACGCGCTCACGGGCAAGCCGCTGCCCGTATATGGCGACGGGCAGAACGTGCGTGACTGGCTTTATGTTGGGGACCATTGCAGCGCCATTCGCGAGGTGCTGGCGCACGGCCGCCTGGGCGAAACGTACAACGTTGGTGGCTGGAACGAGATGACCAACCTGGACGTTGTGCACACGATCTGCGATCTACTCGATCAGCTCAAGCCCAAGGCCAATGGTTCCTATCGCGACCAGATCAGCTTCGTGAAGGATCGCCCTGGCCATGATCGCCGCTATGCGATTGATGCGCGCAAGCTGGAACGCGAGTTGGGCTGGAAGCCGTCCGAGACTTTTGAGAGTGGGCTGCGCAAGACGGTCCAGTGGTACCTGGACAATCAGGCCTGGGTCCAAGATGTGATTTCCGGTGAATACCGCAACTGGGTGGCCAAGCAATATGCAGCCTGAGGCACCCAAGACGCCCACCGTGCTTGTGACGGGATGTAACGGGCAGGTCGGATTCGAACTTAAGCGCAGTCTGGCCCCTCTCGGTCGCGTGATTGCGCTCGATCGCGCCGCATGTGACCTGACTCGCCCGGACGATATTCGTCGGATCGTGCGCGAGATCCGGCCAGACGTCATAGTTAATCCGGCCGCCTATACGGCAGTGGACAAGGCCGAAACCGACGAGGGGACAGCGTTCGCCATCAACGGCGAAGCGCCTGGCGTGCTTGCCGAGGAGGCCAGGATGTTGGGTAGCCTACTGGTGCACTACTCCACCGACTATGTTTTCGGTGGACATGGCGATGCCCCCTATATGGAAACCGACGCCGTCGATCCTCAGTCCGTGTATGGCAAGAGCAAGCTGGCTGGCGAGCAGGCGGTCATGGCATCGGGCGCTACTGCGATCATCTTGCGCACATGTTGGGTAGCGGGCGCCCATGGAGGCAACTTCGCCAAGACGATGCTGAAGCTCGGGCGCGAGCGCGACAGCTTGCGCGTGATTGCCGATCAGTTTGGCGCTCCGACCACGGCATCACTGATTGCCGATGTGACGGCGCAAATCGTGGCACGTCACTGGCTGTTCGGCGAGCGCAGTGCCTTTCCGGCCGGCATCTATCACCTGGCTGCGGCGGGCGAGACCACTTGGCACGGCTATGCGACGGAAGTGCTCACCTACGCCGCACAGAAGGGCGTGGCGCTCAAGGTGAACCCCGCCAGCATCGAGCCAATTCCGGCCACGGCCTATCCGTTGCCGGCTCCGCGGCCACTAAACTCGCGACTGGATACGCGCAAGCTTCGCGAAACTTTTGGCATTCACCTCCCGGAGTGGCAGCAGGGCGTTCGTTTCCTGCTTGACCAGATCCTTCCCTGAGTCAGGACACCATGCGTAAGGGCATCATTCTCGCCGGCGGCTCCGGTACCCGCCTGTATCCGATCACGCGGTCTGTTTCCAAGCAGCTCCTGCCGGTCTATGACAAGCCGATGATTTACTATCCCCTGTCCACGCTGATGCTTGCGGGGATCCGGGACATTCTGATCATCTCAACGCCCGAAGACACGCCGCGTTTCGTAGCAATGCTCGGGGACGGCAGCGACTGGGGTATCAATCTGCAGTACGCGGTGCAGCCGAGCCCGGACGGGCTGGCGCAGGCGTTCATTATCGGTCGCGACTTCATCGGCAATGATCCCGCCACCCTGATTCTCGGGGACAACATTTTCCATGGGCATGATCTGGTGCGCCAGCTCGAGCGTGCCTCTGCCCAGGACAGCGGTGCAACGGTGTTCGCGTATCACGTTCACGACCCCGAACGTTACGGCGTAGTCGAGTTCGATGCCAATTTCCGCGCCGTATCGCTTGAGGAAAAGCCGCTCAAGCCGCGTTCCAGCTACGCGGTAACGGGACTCTACTTCTACGACCGCCAGGTCTGCGATATCGCCGCCGATATCAAGCCATCGGCACGCGGTGAACTGGAAATCACGGACGTCAACAAGCGTTATCTGGAGATGGCGCAACTGGACGTCGAAATCATGGGGCGCGGGTACGCCTGGCTGGACACTGGAACCCACGACTCCCTGCTGGAGGCGGCCAGCTTCATTGCCACGTTGCAGAACCGGCAGGGCCTGATGGTGGCGTGTCCCGAAGAGATCGCTTACCGCAGCAAGTGGATCAGTGCCGAGCAGGTCGCCCGACTGGCTGCACCGTTGGCCAAGAATGACTACGGAAGATACCTTCAGCAAATTACTTCGGAGGCAATCAAATGAGCCTGACTGTTACCAAAACGGCCATTCCCGAGGTCCTTATCATCGAACCGAAGGTCTTTGGTGATGCGCGCGGCTTTTTTCTCGAGAGTTTCAATCAGCGGGCATTTGCCGATACGACCGGCGTGAACCTGGAATTTGTCCAGGATAATCACAGCCGTAGCGCCAAGGGCGTGCTGCGCGGACTACACTACCAAGTTGTTCAGCCGCAAGGAAAGCTCGTGCGAGTTGTGCGCGGCGCCGTCTTCGATGTCGCGGTGGATATCCGCAAGGGGTCATCCACGTTTGGGGTATGGGTTGGCGTGGAGTTGACCGAGGATAATCATCGGCAGCTTTGGGTGCCGCCGGGCTTTGCTCACGGTTTTGTGGTGCTGAGCGATACTGCGGATTTCCTGTACAAGACGACGGACTATTACGCGCCGCAGCATGAGCGCTGCATTTCATGGAGTGATCCGGAGGTCGGCATCGAATGGCCGCTTGCGAAGTATCAGATCGATGTTCCCCAGTTATCGGAGAAGGATAAACAGGGGGGGCGACTCCAGGATATTTAAGATCGAGAATTATTGGCGCTCCACATGTCGCTTAAACGAGATACGCTCTACAACCTGATTGGCAATGGCGTCCCGCTGCTTGCGGCCGCCATTACCATCCCTTTTCTGCTCAAGACGCTCGGGGCCGAGAAATTCGGAGTACTGACGCTGATTTGGGGGTTGATCGGGTATTTTGGCCTCTTCGACTTTGGTGTCGGGCGTGCCCTGACCTATGAAGTCAGCAGGCGGCTGGCCGACGAGAACAACAATAGTGCAGCGGCGATCCGTCGGGTTATCAAGGCAGGCCTTGTTATCACCACGGTCACAGGGCTGGTCGGGTGTCTGATCGTTCTTTTCGTGGTGGCGCCGTTCTCGGGAACATGGTTCAAGCTTTCGGCCTTGACGCAGGCAGATGCCAAAGTGGCATTTGCCATCACGGCTATTGGAATCTTGCCCACGACTGTGACGAGCGGCTTGCGAGGCGCGCTTGAAGGCTTTGGCCATTTCGCTCCGTCAAACGTGACGCGGGTTATCCTCGGTGCGTTGATGTTCCTCGTGCCGGCAGCGGTGGTAATGGCGGGCAAGGCAGACCTGTACTACATCGCCACAGGATTGGTGTTTGCCCGCCTGGTGGTATGTGGCTTGGCGTTCTTTCTGCTGCGCCATCACATTGACGCGCGATTTGATGTCACTTCGAGCGATATCCGGCCGCTGTTGGGATTTGGTGTCTGGGTGACGATCAGCGGTATTGTCAGTCCATTGATGGTATTTGGCGACCGTTTCTTTATTTCGGCGGTGATCGGTGCCCATGATCTGGCTGCTTATGCCATTCCGCAGGAAGGCTTGCAGCGGCTACTTATCATTCCCGCGGCACTAGCGACAGCGCTCCTGCCGAGAATGGCGGGCATGTCCTCTTCGCTGGATCTGGCCGATTTGTACCATCGGAACATGAAGCGCATTGGCGTTGCAATGTTCCTGATCCTGGTGCCGTGCGCGCTTCTGGCAAAGCCAGTCCTGTCCATCTGGATCTCGCCAGCCTTCGCCGCTTCCTCGGAAACCATTGTCTTGGTTCTGTGCCTGGGACTCTGGTTCAACTCTCTTGCGCAAATGCCGATGACATTACTCCACGCTGTCGGGAGGCCGAAGCTGGCGGCAGTTTCGCATCTCATCGAGTTGCCGCTTTACATTCTCATGATCGTTGGCCTGTCCAAGGCGTTCGGTATTACCGGCGCTGCAATGGCATGGTCGCTGCGCGTGGTTGTCGATTTTCTGGTCTTCAACTGGTTCGCACGGCAGGCGCTCAATGTCTCGGGTCGTGGCTGGGCAACCCGCAAGGGCGCGCTATGAACCGGCAGATCCGCGTGCTAACGGCACCTGGACGGCACTCTTGCGTCCTTAGAGACGCAGCCTGAGGAGACACATGATGTGGATCTTCATGATGAAGAGCGTAGCACTTGGCGGAGCGGCATTGCTGCTGTTGGTGGCGATTGCTTCGAAGCGGATTGTTGGCTCGTGGATCAATGCTGCAAGCATTTTTTCATTGTTCTGGTTCGCCTACACGGCATTCCCACTGGTCTTCGCGTGGGACGTGCCGATTAATCTTGGCGCGATCTTTTATATTGTCCTGTTCAATGTGCTGTTTGCTTCCAGTGTGGTGTTCTTCAACTGGGATGCGGCCTTGCAGGCCAACAAGAACAAGGTTTCCGCACATGCGGCATTTGGCTCCCGATTGCTGGTGCTTGCATTGTTCGTCGTATCTACATTTTCGATCGTCTGTATCTTTCAGGGGATGCGGCTGCAAGGTATAGAGTTTTCTGGAAATATAATTGAATTCGCAGGAAATTATGCTGCGTTGCGGTACGCCAATGCACTTACGGAGAATATTTACTCCAAGCTCAGCATCCTCCTCAATTTTCTTGTCATTGTCATGGGCGGATTTGCATGGGGGGGGAGTCGCGGGAATAAGTTAAGGGGGGGCATCCTATGTGCCAGCTTTGCGCCTGTGTCATTGCTGATGATTACACAGAGTGCAAAGGGCCCATTCCTGCTGGCCGTGGCTCTCTTTCTCGGTGCGGCTCTGGTGACGCGAGTATACGAGAAGAAATACTCTCTTATCGACGGAAAGTCCGCGCGGATTCTGGCGAAATGGGGGGTGGCATGTTTTGTGTTGGTAATGATAACGTTTTTGTCGCGTGGCGTAGACACCCAAGGAAGCCCGGGATCTATATTCCATTCGCTATGGGATTATTTCCTCTCATATTCGTCTGGGCATTTATATGCTTTCGCTGATTGGTTTTCGGACAGATATTTTGACTATTCGCTTGTATCGTACAGTCGGGAGGATTTGACATACGGCTTTTACAGTTTCATGTCATTTTTTCGCATTTTCGGCGATGACCGGTCGATACCATTTGGCACGTATGAGGAAGTATATGAGTATCACGGGGCGCTGGTCACAAATATATATACAGCGTTCCGTGGGTTGATTACAGATTTTTCGCTTGCTGGATCACTTATGGTGGGTTGGGTGGCGGGATTTTTCTGTAATTGGATCTGTTTTGGCCTCTATTCAGAGCGTAATAATGCGTTTTTTGTGGTGGCGTTTGTGTATTTTTTTGCATTTGCATACCAGTCATTTCTGATTAGTACGTTCACATGGGCCTCGGTTCCAACGTCGTTCATCATGCTGGTTGCATTTTTTTGGATATATTTCGGTGTTCGGCTGAGCGCGAAGCATGTCCGCGTAGGCGAGGTTGGTGGTTGAGATTGCTGGTCGGTTGTCCTTTGAGGCGCTGCAGTCCGGCCAGGAGACAGGATGTTTGGACGGCTGAAAGGCGCGATGGACCGAAGTGAGGGGTAAGAATATGAAATGCGCGTTTATTTGTGTCAATTACAACGGCTCGCAGGTTACGTCGAAGTTTGTTTCGAGCGTCAGAAGCCTGAGCGAGAAGGCCGGACCCGGGATGGTTGAGGCGATCATCGTCGACAATGCATCGGAGTCGAGCGACTACGAGTCGCTCAAGATACTTGTGCGCGAGGCATGGGAAGACGCGAAGGTGATTCGCTCCGATGTCAATCTGGGATACTTCGGTGGGCTCAACCTTGGTCTGGCCGCGATTGATCCGCGGAAGTACGATTGCGTCATCGTTGGGAACAATGACCTGACTTTTGACGAGGACTTTCTCGAAAAGCTCGCCGCGGGTGTGTACACCGATGACACGCTGGTAGTCGCACCGAACGTCATCACGAAGGATGGCTATCACCAGAATCCGCATTGCATCACGCGTGTGCCGGCGACGCGGAAGTTCCTGTATCGCCTTTATTACCTCGACTATCGGGTTGCCCGCTTCCTTACCTGGGGCGCAAACTTCCTCAAGTCGCTGAAGGGTGGAAGAAAAAATCTTGCCGCGCACGAGTCTTGTTTTGTCTACATGGGTATTGGCGCGGTCTACGCTCTGAGGCCCGGATTCTTCAAGCACTACGACCGGCTCGACGATTCGGTATTCCTGTACGGTGAGGAGGCGCTGCTGGCTGGCCAACTGGTGGCGGTTGGCGGCAGGATGTTCTACGACTCGAACGTAGTCGTGCATCATGCCGAAAGTGCCACACTATCCAAGTTGCCTTCGAAGAAAACATACGATTTCGCAAAGGCCTCGTATCCGAAGTACCGGTCGTTCCTTTGATCTTGGTAATTCCAGGCCCTCAAGAACCATTACGCAAGTCCCTTACGAAATTCCAAGATGCTCAACAGTCATACTCTCCTGATTACCGGCGGAACTGGCTCTTTCGGCAATGCCGTGCTGCGACGCTTTCTTTCTACTGATATCGCTGAAATCCGGATCTTCAGCCGCGATGAAAAGAAGCAGGATGACATGCGGAAACGCTACAACAACCCGAAACTGAAGTTCTATATCGGCGATGTTCGGGATGCGCGGAGCATTGAATCCGCCATGCGTGGCGTGGACTTTGTCTTTCATGCGGCAGCACTGAAGCAGGTTCCGTCCTGCGAGTTTCATCCGATGGAAGCCGTGCGCACCAACGTGCTTGGTACGGAAAATGTGCTGACCGCCGCGGTGAATGCAGGGGTGAAGCGCGTCGTCTGCCTGAGTACCGATAAGGCGGTGTATCCGATCAATGCCATGGGCATCAGCAAGGCGCTGATGGAGAAGGTTATGGTTGCGGCGAGCCGTAACCTGGAGGGTACCAACACTGTCATCTGCGGTACTCGTTATGGCAACGTCATGGCTTCGCGTGGTTCCGTGATACCGCTCTTCGTTGAGCAAGTCCTCGCGGGCAAGCCCATTACGGTGACTGATCCCACCATGACCCGCTTCATGATGACCCTGGCGGACGCTGTCGACCTGGTGCTGCATGCCTTCGAGCACGGTAACAACGGCGACATCTTCGTGCAGAAGGCGCCGGCCGCCACGGTCGAGGTGTTGACCCGCGCCATTCTCGAGTTGATGGGCAAGCCCGAGCATCCCGTTCACGTTATCGGGACGCGTCACGGAGAGAAGTTGTACGAGGCCCTGCTCGGCCGCGAAGAAATGGCGTGCGCCGAAGACATGGGCGATTACTTCCGTGTACCGCCGGATGGCCGCGATCTCAACTATGCGAAGTTCGTGGAAGAGGGTGAGCAACGCATTACCCAAAGCCTGCATGGTGAAGACTACAACTCGCACAACACGAACCGCTTGGACGTTGAAGGCATGAAGACGCTGCTCCTGAAGCTGGACTTCATGCAACGCATCGCCCGTGGCGAACACGCTGTTGCCGAGGAGTGAGACGATGAGGGTACTGATTACCGGAGCCAACGGTTTCGTCGGCAAGAATCTCCGCCTGCATCTGTCCGAGCGCGAGGATGTGGAGGTGGTGACCTTCACGCGTGACGATGATCCTGCCAGCCTGCCCGCGATGCTGCGTGAGGTCGGGTTCGTGTTTCACCTCGCGGGTGTCAATCGGCCGCAGGACCCGCAGGAGTTCGTGACGGGCAATGCCGACCTGACACAGATCCTGGCGCAGGCGATCCGTGCCGAGGCTGAATCCACGGGGCGCAAGGTTCCGGTGATCTACGCGTCGTCCACCCAGGCAGCGCGAGATAATCCCTACGGACTGAGCAAGCGCTCAGCCGAACAGGCATTGTTCGAAGCACTGCGCAGCCAGCAAATCCCTGTTCACGTATTCCGTCTGCCCAATGTGTTCGGCAAGTGGTGCAAGCCGAACTACAACTCGGCAGTGGCCACGTTCTGCCATAACATCGCGCGCGGTCTGCCGATCCAGATCAATGATCCGGCGGCGCCCGTTACGCTGGTCTACGTTGATGATGTCATCGAACGCTTCCTGCAATTGCTGGATGGCGCCGATGCTCAGGTGGATGCGGAGGGCTTTGCGCTCGTCGCGCCGCAGTACTCCACCACGGTGGGTGAGCTTGCCAAACGCATCCAGGGATTCCGCGATAGCCGTGATACCTTGACGATCGATCGAGTAGGTACCGGACTGATCCGTGCGCTGTACGCAACCTATGTCAGTTACCTGCCGGTGGAGACGTTCTCCTATCCGGTGCCGAAGTACGGCGATCCGCGCGGCGTGTTCGTCGAAATGCTCAAGACCTCCGATAGTGGCCAGTTCTCGTATTTCACGGCTCACCCGGGAATCACGCGTGGCGGGCACTACCATCACACGAAGACGGAGAAGTTCCTGGTGATCAAGGGCCAGGCGCGCTTCAAATTCCGGCACATGCAGACTGGCGAGACGCATGAACTGGTGACGACGGGTGCGGAGCCGGAAATCGTGGAAACCGTCCCAGGCTGGACGCACGACATCACCAATATCGGGCAGGACGAGATGGTGGTCATGCTCTGGGCAAATGAGGTGTTCGACCGGCAACGTCCGGACACGTTTGCCTGTCCCCTTTGAATTGAATATTCGACGCTGATGAAGAAGCTCAAAGTCATGACCGTGGTCGGTACGCGACCCGAGATCATCCGTCTGTCGCGTGTGCTTGCGCGTCTGGACGAACACTGCGATCACCTGCTCGTGCACACGGGGCAGAACTACGACTATGAACTGAACCAGATCTTCTTTGACGATCTCGGTATTCGCAAGCCCGACCATTTTCTCAATGCGGCGGGCGGCACGGCCGCGGAAACCATCGGCAAGATCATCATTTCCATGGATGAGGTGCTTGCGGTGGAGAAACCGGAAGCACTGCTCGTGCTTGGTGACACCAATAGCTGCCTGTCGGTCATCCCGGCCAAGCGACGCAAGATTCCGATCTTCCATATGGAAGCGGGTAACCGCTGCTTCGACCTGCGCGTGCCCGAGGAAACGAATCGCCGCATCGTGGACCACACGGCCGACATCAATCTGACCTACAGCTCGATTGCGCGAGAATATCTGCTGCGAGAGGGCCTGCCACCAGACATGGTGATCAAGACCGGCAGTCCAATGGCGGAGGTGCTCGCCCATTACCTGCCAGGTATCGAGAAATCCGATGCACTTGCGCGACTTGGCCTGCAGGAGAATGGCTACTTCGTGGTCAGCGCGCATCGCGAAGAGAATATCGACTCCGATATCAACTTCGGCAAGCTGGTTCAGGTGCTCAACACTGTTGCCGAGCACTACGACCTGCCCGTGATCGTCTCCACGCACCCGCGCACCCAGAAGCGCGTGGATGCCATGGGTGCAAAGTTTCATGGGAATGTGCGCCTGCTGAAGCCACTGGGCTTCACGGACTACAACAAGCTCCAGTGTTCGGCGCGGGCTGTACTGTCGGACAGCGGCACGATCAACGAGGAATCGTCGATCATGAATTTCCCGGCGCTTAACTTGCGTGAGGCGCACGAGCGTCCGGAAGGCATGGAAGAGGCTGCCGTGATGATGACCGGCCTCTCGGTCGATCGCGTCATGCAGGGGTTGGCAGTGCTGCAGACGCAGCCGCGCGGCGAGACACGTCTGCTGCGCCAGGTGGCCGATTACAGCATGCCGAACGTCTCCGACAAGGTCGTGCGGATCATTCATAGCTACACGGACTATGTGAACCGCGTCGTCTGGAAAAAATACTGAAGCGAAAAGGAGACCGTCTTGCGAATCCTGTTCGTTTCGCAGCTGTTCGACCCTGAAAACTCAATCAAAGGCCTGGAGTTTGCCAAGCGGCTACAGGCGTTAGGCCATGAGGTTGAAGTGATTACAACGTTTCCGAGTTATCCGGGAGGCAAGATCTTCCCCGGATACCGGATGCGATGGCACCAGGTCGAGGAGATCGACGGGGTGAGGATCGTGCGGTTGCCGACGATCATCAGCCATGGCCGGTCGGCGGTGAAGCGCATGCTCAGCTATGCCTCGTTTGGCGTGGTGTCGTCATGCCATGCGCTGTTTTTCGCAAGGAAGGCGGACGTTATCTATGCCTACTATCCGCCGGTTATCGTGGGCTTCGCCGCAATGCTGGTGCGCTTTTTCCGGAAGACGCCGTTCGTCTATGACGTCCAGGATCTCTGGCCGGAAGCGTTGGTGGCAACCGGCATGGTTCGGGAAGGGCGCATCACACGATTCGTCGACCGGCTTTGCGGATTCATTTACCGCAGTGCCGCACGTGTCGTGGTGCTGTCGGACGGTTATCAGCGGGCACTCGAATCCAAGAAGACGCCGCGCGACAAGATCAAGCGCATCTTCAACTGGTGCGACGAGGGGCGGACGGCGGCAGTGGCCGAGTCGGAGGAGCCGGTTCTCGATCCGGGATACTTCAATGTTCTCTATGCCGGCAATATGGGGGCAGCTCAGGCGCTGAGCCATGTCGTCGATGCCGCGGCACTGGTCGAGAAGCAGGGCATGGACAGGATCCGCTTTGTGTTCCTGGGCGCTGGTGTGGAGTGCGATGCACTGAAGCGCCAGGCCTCCGAACTCGGTCTGAGCAATGTCCGTTTTCTGCCTCAAGTGACGGTGGATAAGGTAAGTGGCATCCTTGCGGCGGCCGACGTTCTGCTTGTTCATCTGGCCGATGCAAAGGTGTTCGAAATCACGATTCCGTCCAAGACTCAGGCCTATATGAAGACCGGGCGGCCAATCCTGATGGCGGTAAAGGGCGAGGCGGCTGACATCGTCGCCGATGCGCAGGCGGGTGTGGTTGTCGAGCCCTGCCAGCCACGGAAGCTTGCCGAAGCGGTCTTGAATATGTCCGCGTTGCCACGTGTGGAGCTCGATGAAATGGGGCGCCGCGGACGCGATTACTACACGGATAAAATGAGTATGGAGAACGGAGTCAGGCAGGTAGACTCCATGCTCAGGCAAATTGTCGAGAACGCCTAGTTATCAGAGAGGGTAATTCAGTATGCGTCGTTTGGCCGAAGCCGATGATTTGAGCCAGGTGGTCGAGGTGCACTTGGCGGCCTTTCCGGGCTTCTTCCTGAGTTCCTTGGGGCGTCCGTTCCTGACGGTAATGTATCGTGCATTTCTCAGTCAGCCGGGTAGTGTTTTTGTCATCGCGGAAGATGGCGGGCGGCTGCAGGGGTTTGCCGTGGGTTCGTTGAAGCGATCGGAAGGTGACCGGAGCCTGGCATTAAGGTACTTTCCAAGCTTTGTTGCGGCGCTGGTCCCCGCAGTCTTGCGGAATCCCATCAAGGTAACAAGGCGCATCTGTGGTCAGCTGTTCTCCGGACGGGGACAACCCGAATTCCCGGATAACTCGGCCGTGCTGAGGAGCATTGGCATCCTGCCCGAAGAGAAAGGGAAAGGCCTGGCCAATGACCTGCTCGGAGATTTCGAAAAGCAGGCACTGGTCAAAGGGGCGGAAGCGGTTGTATTGACCACGGATGCCGATAGCAATGACCGTGCGATTGGTTTTTACAAGAAAAATGGCTACGAAGTGCGAACCGAGTTTCGGCAGGATGGCGCTCGGCCGATGCTGCTGATGGGCAAGCATATTCGTGTCCCCACACAAGACTACAAGGGTGAACAATGACTGACGTCAAGCAGGAGTTTCTGCCTTTTGCGCTTCCGGAAATCGGCGAAGAGGAAATTGCGGAAGTCGTGAGCGCGTTGCGCTCGGGTTGGGTAACGACTGGCCCGAAGACCCGCCAGTTCGAGGCTGATTTTGCTGAGTTCCTCGGCGGCGGGCTGGAAGCCATCGCCGTTAATTCGGCGACCGCAGGTCTGCATCTGGGTCTAGAAGCGCTGGGCGTGGGCCCTGGTGACGAGGTGATTACCACCACGCATACGTTTACGGCGTCAGCCGAGATCATTCGTTATCTGGGCGCGGATCCTGTTTTTGTGGACGTTGATCCGAAAACGCTCTGCATCGACATTGCCGCGACCGAGCGGGCCATCACGCCGCGCACCAAGGCGATCATCCCCGTTCACTTCGCGGGCCGCTCAGCCGACATGGAGGAGTTGCTGGCGATTGCGCGCAAGCACGGCGTGCGGGTGATGGAGGACGCCGCTCATGCATTGCCCACTACGTGTGGTGGCAAGCTGATTGGCACGCTGGACAGCGACGTCACGGTATTCAGCTTCTATGCCAACAAGACCATCACGACCGGAGAGGGTGGCATGCTGGTGACTCGCGATCCCGAGCTCGCCAAGCGCGCTCGTGTGATGCGACTTCATGGCATCAACCGCGACGCATTCGACCGGTTCACGTCGAAGGCCCCGAGCTGGTACTACGAAATCGTTGCGCCCGGTTTCAAGTACAACATGACCGATATCGCCGCGTCCCTGGGGATTCATCAACTCCGCAAGGCCCGCACCTTCCACGAGAAGCGCTCCTGGGTCGCCGGACTGTACGACGAGCTGCTGGCGGATCTGCCTATCGTCCGTCCTCCCCATGCCGCCCCCGGTGACGTTCACTCGTGGCATCTGTATGTGATTCAGCTCGACGACACGGTCAAGGTGGGCCGCGACCAGTTCATCGAGCGCATGTTCGCTCAAGGCATCGGCTGTAGCGTGCACTATATCCCGATGCACCTGCACCCCTACTGGCGTGATACTTACAAGCTCACACCGGAAATGTTCCCGGCCAGCCAGCGAATCTATGAGCACACGGTCTCGTTGCCGTTGTACACGCGGATGACCGAGGCCGATGTCCGTCGTGTCGTGAGTGCGGTGAAAGAAGCGCTACGTTGATGGCCAAGCGGATTTTTGATCTTGTCGCCAGCGCTCTGGGACTCCTGGTGCTGGCGCCATTGCTGCTTGCGCTCGCCTTGCTCGTCAAGCTGGAATCTCCGGGGCCGGTCTTTTTCCGGCAGGAGCGCGTCGGCCGGTACGGGCGCCTGTTCCGCATTCACAAGTTCCGGACGATGGTAACGGATGCGGAGCGGCAGGGCCTGCAGATCACCGTGGGCGCGGACCGGCGTGTGACCAAGGTTGGCACAGTGCTGCGCAAGTACAAGCTCGATGAGCTGCCGCAGCTGATCGATGTGGTGGCGGGAGACATGAGCCTGGTCGGCCCGAGGCCGGAAGTTCCCCGGTACGTGGACTGCTACCCCGCGGATGTGCGCGAGATCGTCCTCTCCGTGAGGCCGGGGATCACTGACTGGGCGTCGATCGAGTTCAAGGACGAGAACGAGATTCTTGGGGCAGCCAAGGATCCGCAGCAAGCCTACATTACCGAGGTACTCCCCATCAAGCTTCGCTACTACGTCAAGTACGTCAAGGAACGCTCGTTCTTTGGAGACTTGTGGGTCATTGTCTCGACAATCAAGAGCCTGGTGCGATAGAGGAAGGATTCGATCCAACCGGTAAGAACCATCGAGAAGTGTGGCGAAGACTACAGACCACGCTTCTGGAGATGGCTATATGCAAAGATTGGCGCACACACACGTGCGTCACTGGCTGCTCCCCGATGCCTTGGCAGTCACAAAATGGAGCAGGTTCAACAGAGGCTCGCAATGCTGCGCTTGCCTTGAATGAGTTATGACCAATCAATTCACGCAACCGTTGTTGAAGTTGACGCGTCCGGTCAAGCGTTTCGTGGTGGTAACGCTGGATCTGGTCCTTTCGCTGATAGCGGTATGGGCTTCCTTTTACTTGCGCCTGGACCAGTCCGGGCTACCGCAGTTCCAGCAAAAGTATGTCTACCTGCTGGCGCCAGTGCTTGCTTTCCCGTTGTTCGTGTACTTTGGTCTGTATCGCGCGATCTTCCGGTATACCGGCATGGCGGCGCTGGCCAGTACCGCGAAGGCCGTCGGCATCTACGGCGTGACGTTCTTCGGCCTGCTTCTGCTCCTCAAGCTGGATGGCGTGCCACGAAGTGTCGGCCTGATTCAGCCGATGCTGTTCTTTCTTCTCGTCGGAGCCAGCCGCGCAGTGGCCAAGTTCTGGCTGGCGGGCTGGTCGGGCAAGTCCAGGCATGCCGAAGGCCGTCTGCTGATCTATGGCGCCGGCGAAGCCGGCGTGCAGACGGCATCGGCACTTGGTGCGGTTCGGCAATTTGTCTTGCTGGGCTTCGTCGACGATGACAAGACCAAGGTCGGCGGGCATATCAACGGGGTGGACATTCTCAGTCCGGAGGATGTACCTGATGCGATCGAGCGTCTGGACATCACCGACATTTTGCTGGCCATGCCGTCCCTGGACCGGTCCAGGCGCAATGCGATCATTGCGCGGCTGCGCGAACTCCCCGTGCACGTGCGCACGCTGCCGGGCATGGTTGACCTGGCTTCCGGGCGTGTCACCGTCCATGATTTTCAAGAACTCGATATTGAGGATCTGCTTGGGCGCGCTCCAGTGCCACCTGATGCCGAACTGCTGGCGCGCAACCTCGCTGGCAAGACCGTGCTCGTTACCGGCGCCGGTGGCAGCATCGGCAGCGAGCTCTGCCGGCAGATCCTGCTGGAGAATCCAGCAAGATTGTTGCTGGTAGAGCATAACGAATTTGGTCTTTACACCGTCCATCGGGAACTCGAAGGACTGCGTGCCGAGCATGCGCTTGCGGTGGAAGTTGTACCCCTGCTGGGTAGTGTGGGCAATCTCGGCAGGCTGCGCGAGATCTGCGAACTCTATCGTCCGGCAACGGTTTTTCATGCGGCAGCGTACAAGCATGTGCCGCTGGTGGAAAGCAATCCGTCAGAAGGCGTACTGAACAATGTGTACGGCACGCTGAATGCGGCGCGTGCCGCAATGGAGACCGGAGCCGAGTCTTTCGTGCTGGTTTCCACGGACAAGGCTGTCCGCCCGACCAATGTCATGGGCGCTACCAAACGGATGGCCGAACTTGTGCTGCAGGCAATTGCGGCCAGTCAGGTCGTGGATTTTGGCCTGATGGATGGGCAGGCAAACGGCGTGGTCCACAACCATACGGTGTTCGCCATGGTTCGCTTCGGCAATGTGCTGGGAAGCAGCGGCAGCGTGGTACCGCTTTTCCGGCGTCAGTTGCTCGAGGGAGGACCATTGACGGTGACTCACGAGAAGGTGACGCGTTACTTCATGACCATCCCGGAGGCTGCCCAGCTGGTGCTGCAGGCTGGCGCCATGGCCCATGGCGGCGAGGTGTTCGTTCTGGACATGGGCCAGCCTGTCAAGATCATGGATCTGGCGCGACGCATGGTTCAGCTGTCCGGCATGACGGTGTGCGACGATCAACATCCGGATGGCGATATCGAGATCCGCGTGACTGGTCTGCGCCCCGGCGAGAAGCTCTATGAAGAATTGCTGATCGGCGATAACCCCGAAGGTACGGCCCACGAGCGGATCATGAAGGCGCGAGAGGATTACGTGCCGTGGCCGGAATTTGCGCCCGTGCTTGCATCCATGCGTGTGGCGGCCGAGCAGAGCGACGAGAAGCAGATCAAGGAAATCCTGGGTCGTCAGGTCCACGGATATGGTCCGCAGGCAGAGGGCAAGGCTGCGAACGCCTTGCTGGTGTAAGGGGAGTCGTGGAATCCGCTGGTTTCGCGCGCTTTGGTGCGCGAAACCAGCTTGGTGTGCCGCGTCGCGCGTGCCGACGCGGCGCCGGGCGCTTCACGATCTGCCTGGTTCAGAGGTCCGGCTTCCTCGCCTGACTTGCCAACCGCTGGACGACCAGCAGGGTTCCCAGTGCCAGACCAAAGACGGCGCCGGCTGCGACAAATACCGTCCAGCCGGGGGTGCTGGGGCGGTCGGGCGCGAAAATCTCCCCCATTGGTCGCGTCGGATAGCTCGATGTGGGGTCCAGAGCCTCCTGAATTTGCATAATCCTGTGCCGCAATTCAACTGACTGCCTGTCTGCAAGCATAGTCAAATTGGTCAACTGCACATCACGCACACCGTTAATGGGATCATTTTTCTGTTTTGCATTTGCCACTAGCCAGGCATAGCTATTGGCATAATCCCTTTCCGCGGCCTTCAGTTTGTCTGTCAGATTGGCGAGATCGCCGCTCATTCTGCTAATCGCCGGTGCGAGCAACTTTTGATGCTCCGCGGCAAGCAATTTGACCGAAGAACTCATGGCGCCCACTGCCTGTTCCCGTGAGTAGGCGGAAACCTGCAAATTGATCAGATTGGGGCCTTTGCCTGGCGATCCGAGCAATGACTCGAAAATCAGCCTGGATTCCTTGCTCTCACTGCCCGCCTGCAGCCCAAGCTCGTTGAGCACCTTCAGGCGGGATGAGGGCAGATTGTAGCGATCCACCGTCGTCAGCTGATTTTCCACCAGCCGGCTTGTCACGGCGCCACCCTCGGGGCTCGATATCTGCCCAACCTGCACGGTGATTCTGGCGGTCCAGCGGGGTGGAACAAAATGAAACACCGCGAACCCGCACAATGCGCCGATTACGCCTGCCAGGCCAATCAACTTTATGGATTTAGGGGAGAGGCGCCAAGCGTCCGGGGAAGCATTCGAGTTTGCAATGGGCATTTGTGGCGTGCAGTGGGGGACTCTTAGAGTTTCACCATTCTAGCGCGACTACTGCCGCCAACCCCTCGGCGGTCATGTTTTGAAATGCTACCAATAGTTACACAGCCTGTATATCACCCAGCAGGTTTTGCCACAGCGGGCAAATGGCGTCGATTTCGTGGCGGCGTGCATCATCCCGAGCCCGCGACGAAAGCGCCTCGCACAGATGCTTCTCCTGCATCAGCCGCGATAATGCCGCACCGAGCGCTAGCGCGTCTTCAGTCGGTACCTGAAGCCCATTCACTCCGTCCCGAATTAACGCCTTGGGCCCCGCTTCGCAATTCGTCGACACCACTGGCAATCCAAATGCCATCGCCTCCATGAGCACCAGGCCGAATCCTTCATAGCGCGAACTGAGGCAGAAAATCGAGGCTTCGCCATAGTAGCTGGCGATCTCCGAGCTGGCGCCGGGCAAGTCGACGCAATGGCCGAGCGCAAGGCTTCTTACCTGCGCCTCCAGTGCGTCCCGTTCTTCGCCTTCCCCGACGATGACCAGTCGCCAATCCGGGTGCGCCGGTGCCACGCGGGCCCAGGCATCGAGTAGAACATCAAAGCCTTTCGCCCGCACGAGCCGGCCTACCGCCAGCACAATCCGGCTTCCGCGTTGAGCGGGCTCCGCGGGAAATGCAAAAGGCAACGGATTGCCAATGGTTGCAATCCGACAGTGCTGACCGAGAGCATTTAGCCATCGCTGCCTGTCCCGCTCCGTCAACACCACAACGGCGCTGCTCGTCTTAGCCGCCAACCACCGCGCCACCCTTCGCGCCTTTCTCCCCAGATCCTCATCAAAGTGACAGTGTTCCCATGCAATCCTTCGCACCTTCATGCCTGACGTCGCCGGCAGCGTGAATAGGGTGAGCATGGTGTCGACCTCGATCAGCACGTCGATACCTTGTTCCCGTATGAAGCGTCGAATCCCGAGCACGGTGGAAACGTAGGCACGCTTGAACGACGGTCGCTGCTCGAACAACGCGTGGTGCTCCACGCCCTCATGCAGCGGGAACACGCTGGTCCGGTCCCACAGGCTCAGCACGAGCACGCGATAGCCGCGTTCTGCGAGCGCATTGGCGATGACCGCGGTCACGCGTTCCGCGCCAGCAAAAGCATTCAGCGTCCCGGTCAGGAAGCAGACGGTCGGCAGCGGCGTACTCATATGGATGCCACCTCGGGCGCCGGTCGGTGCCGCCACCACAGGGTCAGGCCGACCAGCACGGCCACGCCGTTGCCCAATCCATAGCCTGCGATCGCTCCCCAACTGCCGTAGCGCGGGATGACGATGAGATCGAAGGCCAGCGTGGCGCCGAACACCAGCGCCCATTTGATGGCGACCCAGCGCGGCCTGCGCAGATAGACCGCAAGCAGCGTGAGCGCGACGTCGGCGAACACGAGTGTCGAAGCCACGGCCGCCACGCGTAGCAGTGTCACGGTGGCCTCGAACGCGTTGCCGTAGAGCAGCCGCACGATCCAGGGTGCGCAGCCAGCGATGGCCATGCCGCCGACAAGGCCCAGCACGGCGATGCCCAGCGCGATGCGGCCGATGTTGGCATGTGCTTCCGCATAGGCGGCTTTCGCATAGACATAGGCCGGCGCGATGCCAGCCACCAGAATGCTTGCCACCATCGTGAAGTTGTCGAGGATCTGCATGCACGCGGCGTAGGCGCCAAAGTCGGCGGGTGGCACCGCTGGCTGGAGTACAAGTTGGTCCACGCGGCGCGCGCCCATCATCAGGATGAAGCTGATCCAGAACAGGGCGCCGCTCGTGATCAGTTCTCGCGCCTGCGTAGCTTGCCAGGCGAAGTCGCGGTCATGCACGCGCACGAAGTAGTAACTCGTCAGCAGCACAGCCAGAATGATCGCCTCGATGGCGAAAGCGGCGGCGTAGCCGGTGATCTTGTGAACGCCGGCGGCAAACAGGCTTCCCACGAGGATAGCCTTGACTGCCAGCGCGGCCAGGCTGAATAGCGTGCCGGGTCGGTTGTTGGTGTGGGACTGCATCCAGGCGGTCACCACGCCAAACGGCTCGCGCAGGAGAATGGCGATGCCCAGCCACAGCGCTGCGTGCCATACCTCTGGGCCCGGGGAGGTGATGCCAAGATAGGCACACATCAGCAGGTACCCGATGGCACCGCCGGCCAGACGCAGCACGAAGGCGTGCGCAAGCAGCGCGTGCTGCGTGGCCGGTGCCGGCGAGGCCACGAGCCTCGGCACCACGACTTCAGCGCCGCAGACCAGTGCGAAGGATGCGGCGATCAGCACGATCGACTGCGCGTACTGGAAGTGCGCGAACCCTGCCGGTCCAAGCGCGCGCGCCAGCATGGCCACCACGGCAATGCCGATGCCGATCTGGAAGCCGCGTTCGGCCAGCATCCAGAGCAGATTGCCCGCCACGCGCCGCCGCATCAGGCAGCCTCCACACGGGGGCAGGGGGTTGTGCCGGCGAGGCCGGTGTAGATCTCCAGCCAGCGTTGCGCCACCGCGTCGATCGAGAACCTGGCGATCATTGCCGCCCGGCGTGCGGCTTCGTCCGCGGACGAACCTCGCCCGTGGCGCAGCGCTGCATCCAGCGCGACGGCCAGCGCTGTCGCGTCGTCGCGCGGCACGATGGTCCCCTGGTCCTGCACGACTTCTCGAACGCCGGGTGCATCGGTGGCTACCACAGGGCAGCCACTGGCCAGCGCTTCCACCAGCACCATCGGCAGTCCTTCAATGTCGGAAGAGAGCACGAACGTATCCGCTGCGTTGAGCAGGGCGGGCACGTCGCTGCGTGGCCCCAGCAGCGTGACGCGCGAACTCAGGTTCAGCGCCGTGATCTGGTCGGCCAGGGCCTGATGGAGTGGGCCGCCACCGGCGATCAGCAGGTGGACCGGAAGCGTGGCGGGGTCGATCTGCGCGAAGGCGCGCAGCAGAAGCGCTTGTGCCTTCTCCGGAACCAGTCGCCCGACATTCAGGGCCAGCCTTGTTCCAGCGCTGATGCCCAGACGCGCGCGCGTGGTGCCCCGCAACGCCGCCGAGGGCCGAAACCGTTCGATGTCGATGCCATTAGGCATCACCGTGATGCGGTCAGCTTGCACGGCACCCGAGGCGACCATGCCTTCGCGCCCGTCCTCGCTGACGTGGGTCGTCAACGCGCTCCATCGGTCGGTCAGCCGATACGCGATCATCCGCAGGCGGCCGCCTTCACGAAAGCTGTGCGCGGTACAGATCACTGGCGGGCACTGGACGACTCGAGTCAGCAGGCGCGTGAAGACGTTGGCGTGAATCATGTGCGCGTGAATCACGTCCGGCCGCCACGACTTGACCAGTCCGCGTGCCTGCCAGAGCGCCCGTGCCATGCCGGCCGGCGTCTTGCTCATGCTCAGTTCGACGACGTGCGCATCGTCGGGCACGTCGATCTCGCGGCCCGGTGACAGGCTCAGGATGGCCACCGCCTGACCCTGCGCCAGAAACGCGCGTGCCAGCGCCACTACCTGGTGCTCGGCGCCGCCCATCTTCAGGCCGGTGGTAACCAGCAGGATGCGCATCGGCGCGCCGGTGAGTGGGGTATCCCCGGTCATGCCTGCCATCAACGCGCTCCGTACCCGGTCAGCAGCGTGCGCACGGTTTTGACGGCAATCAGCAGGTCGAGTGCGAAGGAGCAATGCTTGACGTAGTAGAGGTCGTAGCTGAGCTTGGTGACCGTTTCCGCGTGCGTGCCGACATAGCCCTGCTGAACTTGCGCCCATCCCGACAGGCCGGGGCGAACCAGATGGCGGTACGGGTAGTACGCGATGGTGTCGGCGAACATGTCGACCATCGGCACCTGTTCCGGGCGTGGCCCAATCAGGCTCATGTCGCCGGTCAGCACGTTCCAGAGCTGCGGCAGTTCGTCCAGACGGTACTTGCGGATCACGCGGCCCACGCGTGTCACGCGCGGATCGTGGCGTTGCGCGAACTGGGCGGTGGCGTCGGGCTGCACGCTCATGCTGCGAAACTTGAGCATCGTGAAT
>Ga0209426_1000802_pt1 | contig 26037 bp, 17 predicted proteins | sample Deesub1362B_J571_FD_187697 | JGI IMG/M metagenome (GOLD analysis project Ga0209426, IMG submission 187697) | Deep oceanic, basalt-hosted subsurface ecosystem from Juan de Fuca Ridge flank, Pacific Ocean, CORK Borehole 1362B_J2.571 (SPAdes)... ...
CGGCCGCGCCCAGAGCCTGGGCGACGGCGTCGAAGTCGATCGGCGAGACCGGCGCGCGGTCACGCGCCGTCGTGTCTGAAACGAAGAGCGGGGCGGCGACGGGCTTCGAGCGCATGAGCTTGGGACGCAATCCACGACGAACCGGGGCGACCCGATGGCCGCACCTTATGGTTAAGCAACCGTATTCATCGATTCCGCCCGGCCTAATGCGGCGCGCGGTCGCGGCAAAAAACGCCGATGGGGACTATTTTGTAGGCGACTTCTGCCATGAGTCGCGCAGTTCGCGCTTCAACACCTTCCCAATGTGGCTGCGCGGCAGGCTATCGACGATCACGACATCCGCCAGACGCTGGGTCTTGCCCACCTGGCCGTTGACGAAGGTCTTGATCTCCGCCGGATCGGCGGCTTGGCCGGGCTTCAGCGCCACGAAGGCCACCGGCGTCTCGCCCCACTCGGGCGAGGGCACGCCGACCACGGCCGCCTCAAGCACGGCCGGATGGAGGACCAGCACCGCCTCCAGATCGGACGGGTAGATGTTGAAGCCGCCGCTGATGATCATGTCCTTCTTGCGGTCCATCAGCGTCAGGAAGCCGTCCTCGTCGAAACGGCCAACGTCCCCGGTCCGGATGAAGGTCCAGCCCTCCGGCGAGGTCCAGATGGCCTCGGCGGTCTTGTCCGGGCGGCCGTGATAGCCGTTCATCGTCGCGCCAGAGCGGCCGACAATCTCGCCGACCACGCCCGGGCCGACCTGGACGCCGTCCTCGTCGATCAGGCGGATGTCGTGCCCCGGCGCGGGCTGCCCGACCGTGTGCAGCTTGTCCGGGTGTTCGTGAGCCATGAGGATGCAGGTGCCGCCGCCCTCGGTCATGCCGAAATACTCGACCAGGCCGCCGGGCCAGCGCTCCAGAACCTCCCTCTTCAGCTCGGCCGCGAACGGCGCGCTGGTGCAGAACTTCAGGTGCGTCGAGGACAGGTCGTAGCTGTCGAAGTCCGGCCGCTCCATCAGGCGGCGGTACTGCACGGGCACCAGCATGGTGTGGGTCATGCGGTGCTTCTGGGCCAGCTCCAGATAGCGGCCGGCGTCGAACTTCTTCATCAGCACGACGGTTCCGCCCCCGGCCAGGGTCGGGAAGAAGCAGACCAGCGTCGTGTTCGAATAGAGCGGGGTCGACAGGACCGACACCGCTTGCGGCCCGTAGCCGATCGCGTCGCCGCGATAGACGTGGCGCCAGCGCATCCCGTGCGACTGGACGATGCCCTTGGGCGTGCCCGTCGTGCCGCTGGAATAGATGATGTTGAACGGATGTTCGGGGCCGATTTCGACCCGCGTCGGCGTCGCCCCCTCCTGCGCCAGCCAGGCGTCGAACGCCTCGCCGGCCGAGGAGCCGTCCAGCGCGACGGACCGGACCGCGATCGGCGCGGGCTTCTGGGCCTCGGCCACGCCGGCGTCGAGGAAGAACAGCTTGGCCCCGCAGTCGGCGACCATGCCGGCGATGGCCTCGGGCGTCGAGGACGGGGCGATCGGCGCCACCGCCACCCCGGCGCGCAAGCCCCCCAGGAACACCGCCGCATAGGGGATCGACGACAGGGCGCAGACGGCGATCGCCTCGCCGGGTTGGACGCCGTCGCGCTGCAGGGCGGCGGCGACGCGGTCGGCCAGGGCGTCGAATTGCGCGTAGGTGACGCTCTCGCCGGTCTCCATGACCACCGCCAAGCGATCGGGGGCCTCGGCCGCCCGCGCGCGAAGGATGTCGCCCATCACGCCATAGTCGGCGGCGAGCATGTCGGCGATGGTGGTCATGGGAACGCCTCTAGCAAACTCCCTTCCCCCTTGGATGGGGGAAGGGTCGGGGATGGGGGTGACACCTTTGGACGTGGGAGCTCGACCTTACCGCCGTATCACCCCCACCCCTGCCCCTCCCCCATCAAGGGGGAGGGAAAGTTCTAAGCGTCCTTGAACCCCTTGCCCTCGGCCACGAGGCGCTCCAGCAGGGCCGACGGCTTGAAGTCGTCGCCCAGCTCGGCGTGGAACTGCTTCATCTTGGCCAGGATCTTGTCCAGGCCCACGAGCTCGCCCCAGAACATCGGGCCGCCGCGATAGACGGGCCAGCCATAGCCGTTGATCCAGACGATATCGATGTCCGAGGCCCGGATGGCCTTGCCTTCCTCGAGGATCTTCGCGCCCTCATTGACCATCGGATAGAGGCAGCGCTCCAGGATCTCCTGGTCGGTGATCTCGCGACGCTGGATCTGGCGCTTTTCGGCGAAGTCGCGGATCACCTCTTCCACGACCGGCGACGGCTTGGCGTTGCGGTTCTCGTCGTAGTCGTAGAAGCCCTTGCCGTTCTTCTGGCCGCGACGGTCCATCTCGCAGAGCACCTCGCGCACGGTCGAGGAGCTGGTCTTGGCCGGGTCCCAGCCGATGTCGAGGCCGGCCAGGTCGCTCATCGCGAACGGTCCCATCGGCAGGCCGAAGTCATAGAGCACCCGGTCGACGTCCCAGGGCATCGCGCCTTCCAGGATCAGCTTCTGGGCCTCGCGCTGGCGCTGGGCCAGCATCCGGTTGCCGACGAAACCGTGGCAGACGCCCACCAGCACCGCGACCTTGCCGATCACCTTGCTGAGCTTCATGCAGGTGGCGATGACCTCTTTGCTCGTCTTGTCGCCGCGCACCAGTTCCAACAGGCGCATGACATTGGCCGGCGAGAAGAAGTGCGTGCCGATCACGCTCTCCGGACGGCTGGTCACCGCCGCGATCTCGTTGACGTCGAGATAGGAGGTGTTGGTGGCCAGGATCGCGCCGGGCTTGGCGATCTTGTCCAGCTTGGTGAAGACCTCCTTCTTGATCTCCATCAGCTCGAACACCGCCTCGATGATCAGGTCGCAGTCGGCCAGGGCCTCCATCTCCATCGACGGCGTGAGCAAGCCCATGCGCTTTTCGACGTCGTCCTGGGTCAGGCGCCCCTTCTTGGCGGTGTTCTCGTAGTTCTTGCGGATGATCCCGACGCCGCGCTCCAGGTTCTCTTGCTTGGCCTCGATGATCGTCACCGGGACGCCGGCGTTCAGGAAGTTCATGGCGATGCCGCCGCCCATGGTGCCGGCGCCGATGACCCCGACCTTCTTGACCGGGATCGTCGGGGTGTCGTCCGGCACGTCCGGGATCTTGGCGGCCTGGCGCTCGGCGAAGAACACATAGCGCTGGGCGGCCGACTGACTGCCGCTCATCAGCTCCATGAACAGCTTGCGCTCTTCCTGCAGGCCCTCGTCGAAGGGCAGGTTCACCGCCGCCTCGATGCACTTGATGTTGTTTTCCGGGGCCATGAAGCCGCGGAACTTCTTGGCGTTGGCCTTGCGGAAGTCGGCGAAGATCTCGGGCTTGCCGCGGGCGGCCTCGACCTTGTCGTTCAGGTCGCGGACCTTCTTCAGCGGACGGCCCTCGGCCAGCACCTTCCGGGCGAAGGCGATGGCGCCGGCGCGGAGGTTTCCTTCCTCGACCAGTTCGTCGAACAGGCCCATGGCCAGGGCGGCCTTGGCCGGGACATGCTGGCCGCTGGTCACCATCTCCAGCGCCTTCTCGACGCCGACGATGCGCGGCAGGCGCTGGGTGCCGCCGGCGCCGGGCAGCAGGCCGATGTTCACTTCCGGCAAGCCGGCCTTGGCCGAAGGCACGGCCACGCGGTAGTTGGCGACCAGCGCCACCTCCAGGCCGCCGCCCAGGGCGGTGCCGTGGATCGCCGCCACGACGGGCTTGGGCGAGTTTTCGATGATCGCCTGCACGTCCTGCAGGTTGGGGCCGGTCATGGCCTTGCCGAACTCGGTGATGTCGGCGCCGGCGATGAAGGTCTTGCCGTCGCAGATCAGCACGATGGCCTTGACGGCCGGATCGGCGATCGCGCCCTCGAAGGCGCCCTTCAGCCCCTCGCGCACGACGGCCGACAGCGCGTTGACGGGCGGCGAATTCAGCGTGACGACGCCGATGTCGCCTTCCACGGAAAGATCGGTGACGGCGTTGATCACGGCCATGGCGGTTTCCACCCTCTGCTCTTGTGGCGTTCTGTTAGGTTTGAACGGTCGTTTGACGGCAGCGTGCACGCCCCGGCGAAGATGTCCAGACCTCCGCGACGGCGCCATGCGCGCGCCGCGACGCCGTTGACGAATTTCGACGCGTACTACAAATTTGAAATCAGAGTTTCAGCCGAGATCGTCCGTGGGGGAGGATGCGGCGCTCCGCGCGCCCTATCCACCTGATTTCCAGAGAGAATGATCCGCGCTGGGGAGGGCGTTCGCGGGAAGTCATGGGCTTTGGGCGCGACTTGCACGCGTCCTGACGTTTCGAAGTCGGTGGATCCGCGAGCGTGGCGTATTGCTCGCAATGCGTCGGACTTTGGTAAAGCGCAACTCGGCGCGGGAGATCGCTCCCGCGCCGCTTTCTTTGTGAGCGCCGCCCTGACTCTCCTCCCCCTCTTGGGGGAGGTGTCGCGGCCGCGAAGCGCGCCGGGACGGAGGGGGCTGGTCATGAGTCAGCGGGGCTCGGCGCTGCCCCCCCCTCCACCGGCTTCGCCGGTCCCCCTCCCCCAAGAGGGGGAGGAGAGTAACGAGCTCCCCTACCCGTTGCTCTCCGTCATCGCCGAATAGACCAGCGTCCGCAGCTCGCGCCGGATCGGGTAGGCGCTGGACGGCATCAGCTGGGTCATGAACACCACCGCCAGGTCCTCGACCGGATCGATCCAGAACGCCGTCGAGGCCATGCCGCCCCAGAAGTATTCGCCCAGCGAGCCCAGGTTCTTGGTCCGGGCCTGGTCGACGGTCATGGCGAAGCCCAGGCCAAAGCCCAGCCCCTCGAACACCGCCTCGCTGAACAGAGACTTCGACGCCTGGACCAGCTCCTGACCGCCGGGCAGGTGATTCATGGTCATCAGCTTGATGGTCTTGGGGCTGAGCAACCGCGCGCCGTCCAGCTCGCCGCCGTTCAGCAGCATCCGGCAAAAGCGCATGTAGTCGTCGGCCGTCGACACCAGCCCGCCGCCGCCGGACTTCATCGGCGGATCCTTGAAGAAGCGGCTCTTCTCCGGATCGTCCTGCAGAACCACCTTGCCCGACGGCGTCAGGGCGTAGCAGGCGGTGAAGCGCTCGCGCTGGCTTTCCGGCACGTAAAAGCCGGTGTCGACCATCTTCAGCGGATCGAAGATCCTCCGCTTCAGGAACACGTCGAACGGCAGGCTGGAAATCTTCTCGACCAGATAGCCCAGCACGTCGGTCGAGACCGAATAGTTCCAGGCCTCACCCGGCGAGAACTCCAGCGGCACGGTCCCCAACGCGTCGACATAGCCCTGCAGCCCGCCCTCGCTGTCGACGCCGTCCAGCTTCAGCTTGCGATAGGCCGCGTCGACATTGGTGCGCTGCTGGAAGCCGTAGGTCAGGCCCGAGGTGTGGCGCAGCAGGTCGATGGTCCGCATCGGCTGGTTGACGCGCGTGGTCTCGAACGCGCCGACCCCGCCGGCCTGGAAGACGCCCAGGTCGCGCCAGGCGGGGATGAAGCGGTGCACCGGGTCGTCCAGCGACACCAGGCCTTCCTCGACCAACATCATGAAGGCGACGCTGGTGACCGGCTTGGTCATTGAGTAGATGCGAAACAGACTGTCGGCCTTCAGAGGCTTTCCGCGCTCGACATCGGCGGCCCCCAGCACCGACGTATAGGCTAGCTGACCTCGCCGCCAGACCTGGGTCAGGGCGCAGGGCAGTTTTCCCGTATCGATATACTTGTCCTTGATAAAGCTTTCGATGCGCCCGAGGCGATCAGACGACAGCCCCACGGCTTCCGGCGTACTCAATGTCCTGCACTCCCCTTCTCGAAAATTCTCATTGGCCCGGATCGAATCTCACGCCCGGACATTTTGCCGCAACGTAAACTTTACCCGATCCTGCGATACCGATTGAAAACGAGGGAAACGGGATGGGCAAGCACTTGGATACCGAGGCTGCCTCCAGGATCGAAGCCGCCGCCGCCGACTGGTTCTTCCAGAGCAGCCTCGACATGTTCGTGATCCTTCGCGCGAACGCGATCATCCGCGTCAATCCCGCCTGGACCCAGCTGACCGGCTGGACGCCCGAGGACACGGCGGGGCGGCCGATCCGAGACTTCCTCCACCTGCACGACACCGAACGGCTGAGAGACGTCGGCGCGGCCCTGCGCACGCGGGGCGAAGCGCGTTCGGAGCACCGGCTGGCGCGCAAGGGCGGCGGCTGGCTCTGGGTGCGCTCGCACTCCAAGGTCCTGGCCGACGACGGCCTGCTGATCGTCTTTCAGGACTTCAGCGAGGACCGCGCCCGCGAGATCGCCCGCCAGCAGACCGAGCGCGCCAACGAACTGCTGCGCGGCGCCGCCGGCGTCTATGTCTGGCGGTTCAACCCGCGCAAGGGCCTCTACCTGTTCGATCAGGACCTGCCGACGCCGTCGTCGCCCGAGGGCGGCGCCCGGAGCATGACGATTTCCGAGATGACCCTGTCGCTGCACCCGGACGACCGCGAGCGCGTCTGGGCGGCGTTCTCCCACACCCTCAAGACCGGCGAGCACGTCGAGATCGACTACCGCTATCTGGACCCGGCGAGCAGCGAATGGGCCAACATGCATTGCGCCTGGCGCGGCGTGCGCGGCTCGGGTCCGACGGCCTGGGACGTGATCGGCATCACCCAGAACGTGACCGAACTGGTCGCCGCCCGCGACGCGGCCTTGAGCGCGGCCGAGGCCAAGAGCCAGTTCCTGGCCAATATGAGCCACGAGATCCGCACGCCGATGAACGGGGTGCTGGGCGTGCTGCACCTCCTGCGCAACGAGCCCCTGACCGAGGACGGCCGCCGCCTGCTCACCGAGGCCCTGGGCTGCGGCGAGATGCTGGCGGAACTGTTGAACGACATCATCGACTTCTCGAAGATCGAGGCCGGCAAGCTGGAGCTGACGCCGCAGCCGACCGAACCGGCGCGGCTGCTGCAAGGCGTGGCCGACATGCTGCGCCCTCAGGCTCGCGCGAAAGGGCTAACGCTGAACGTCGTCGCCCCCGACGACCTGGGCTGGATGGCCACCGACCCGCTGCGCCTGCGCCAGGCCCTGTTCAACCTGATGGGCAACGCCGTGAAGTTCACGCTGGAAGGCGGCGTCACGGCGCGGCTCTCCGGCCGGCGGGTCGGCGACCGCGTCCGCCTGCGCTACGAGATCGAGGACACCGGCGTGGGCATCGACGAGGAAGCGGGCAAGAGCCTGTTCGAGCGCTTCCGCCAGGGCGACGGCTCGACCACCCGCCGCTTCGGCGGCTCGGGCCTTGGCCTGGCCATCTGCCGGCGCCTGGCCGAGATGATGAACGGCGAGGTCGGCTTCGAAAGCCGGCTGGGCCAGGGCTCGACCTTCTGGCTGGAGATCGAGGCCGAGGCCTGCGCCGCGCCCACCGAGGACGCGGGCGAGGCCGAGGTCGCGCCATTCGAGGACCTGCGGGTGCTGGTGGTCGAGGACAACGCCACCAACCGGATGATCGCCAGCCGGATGCTGGAGGCCCTGGGCGCGCGGGTCGCCGTGGCCGAGGACGGCGCTCAGGGCGTGGCGGCGGCCAGCCAGGGCTTCGACCTGATCCTGATGGACATCCAGATGCCCGGCATGGACGGCGTCGAGGCCGCCCAGCGCATCCGGGCCCTGCCGGCGCCGGCGGGAACCGCGCCGATCCTGGCCATGACCGCCAACGCCCTCGCCCACCAGCGGGCCGCCTATCTGGCCGCCGGCATGGACGGCGCGGTGGCCAAGCCGCTGTCCCCCGCCGCCCTGGCCCAGGCCGTGGCGACGGCGCTGATGGTCGAACGCGGCGCGGAAGCGCGGAAGGCCTCCTAAAGACCGCCGCTCTGCAACAATCCTGACACCCCTTGGGCGTAGGCCCGCGCTAATTGTCCCACGGCGGACGGAGCGCTCTTTAAGCGGTCGTCCGGGAGGCCTACATGGATGGCGTGTCCATGGGTCGGCGGGACCCGGTGCGACGGACGGGGTGCGCGTTTATGGATGACGGTCGGATCGCGGGGGCGGCGACGGCGCGGTACGCCCGCAAGAAAGAGACCATCCTGGCGGCGGCCACGGCGATCCTGAACCGTCAGGGCGTGCGCGGCATGACCCTGGCCGACGTCGCCGCCAAGGTCGGGCTCAACACCACCAGCGTCACCTACTACTACCGCAAGAAGGACGATCTGGCCGCCGCCTGCTTCATGCGCGGCCTCGAGCGGTTCGAGGCCATGGTCGCCGAGGCCGCCGCCCAGGCGTCGCCCGCCGCGCGGATTCTGAAGTTCCTGGACCTCTATCTGGACCTCAACCGACGCGTCCGCCTGGGCGAGGCGACGCCGCTGACCAGCTTCGCCGAGGTCAAGGCGCTGAAGGAGCCTCTGCGCGGATCGGTCGTGGCGGCGTTCAACGATCTGTTCCGCCGGGTGCGCGCCTTCTTCGACGACCCGTCCCTGGCCCATCTGGACAAGCGGCAACGCAACGCCCGCGCCCACCTCCTGATGGAGCAGGTGTTCTGGTCGGGCACCTGGCTGCGCCGCTACGACGTCGAGGACTACGGCCGGGTGCGCGACCGGATGGGCGACATTCTGCTGAACGGCCTGCCGGCCGGCGACCGCGCCTGGGCGCCCCAGTCCCTGCCCGATCCCACGCCCCAGACTGTCGAAGGCGCGCCGCCCGAGAGCATCGAGTGGCGCGAAACCTTCCTGGTGGCCGCCACCCGCCTGATCAACCAGCGCGGCTATCGCGGCGCCTCGGTCGAGGACATTTCGGCGGCGCTGAACGTGACCAAGGGCTCGTTCTATCACCACCACGACGACAAGGACGCCCTGGTGGCCGAGTGCTTCGAGCGCACCTTCACCGTCACCCGCCGCTCGCAGCTCGACGCGCGCGCCCTGGACGCCGACAGCTGGACCCAGCTGACCTCCACCGCCGCCGGCCTGACCGCCTACCAATTGTCCGAACACGGTCCCCTGCTGCGCGCCTCGTCGATGGGCGCCCTGCCCGACGCGCTGCGCGGCGACATGGCCGACGGCTACGCCCGAGGCTGGCAGCGCTTCGCGGCGATGATCTCGGACGGGATCGCCGACGGCTCGATTCGCGCGATCGATCCCTGCATCGCCGCCCACATGATCAACTCGATGCTGAACGCGGCCGCCTCCCTGGGGGCCTGGGTTCCGGGCCTGGATCGCGACGAGGCCGCCGAGCTTTTCGCAAGGCCTTTGCTGACGGGCGTTCTAAAATAGTCTCATTTTCGAGACACTTTTGAGCAATTGTTGCTCGACACAAAATTGATCTCGATCAATAATACTCGGACCTCGAAATACTGACGCTACGAATAGTCGCATATATTGCGCCGTTCACACCTCATTAACACTGGTCGCGCGTAGTCTCGCCCATCGCTCTAATCGAAGAGCGCGAAGAATCCGAAATCCAGGATTCAATTATCAGGCGAGACGAGGGCGGCAATCAATGTCTGACATCAAAGAGAAGATCGTCACGTGGAATGAACACGATCGATCTGTTGGCGAAGTCGTCTACAAGCGCGCCGGCAAGCACCTGGAAACGGCGCTTCTGAACGCCTACCGCGTCATCGATCCTTCTCTGAAAGCCTTGCCGCACGACGTGTTCGAGAACGAGAAGCGCAAGTTCGCGTTCATCGCGCGGGGCAATTTTCCCAGCGAATACTTCGAACAGCAAGCCGTCATTACCGAGAATATCTCGAACAGCCTCGATTTCGCGACCTATCTGAGCAAGACCTACGCGGCCTACGCCGCGGGCCTGGCGTCCGGCCTGATGAAGGAAAAGGCCTGGAACGAGAAGCATTCCGACGAACTGATGCTGAGCCTGATGCGCTCGGTGTTCTCCGACGCCAGCGTCGTGATGTTCTATTACTTTCAGGTCCTCAACGCCCGCGCCGACGAGGAGCGCGCCGTGGTCGAGGCCGAACGCCAGCGCGTGGCCGAAGAGCAGAACATGGTGGTTTCGGTGCTGGCCAGCAGCCTGCGGCGGCTGTCGCAAGGCGACCTGACGGCCCAGATCACCGAGCCGTTCACCGGCCGCTATCAGCAGATCAAGGACGACTTCAACGCCGCCCTCGACAGCCTGCGCGACGCCATGGGCGCCATCGCCTCGGCGACCAGCGGCCTGCGCAACGGCTCCGACGAGATTTCCGCCGCCTCCGACGACCTGTCGCGCCGCACCGAACAGCAGGCCGCCAGCCTGGAGGAGACCGCCGCCGCCCTCGACGAGATCACCGCCACCGTCAAGCGCAGCGCCGAGAGCGCCCTGCAGGCTTCCGGCGCGGCCTCGACGGCCACGATCGACGCCAAGCGCTCGGGCGAGGTCATGCACGACGCCGTCACGGCCATGGGCGAGATCGAACAGAGCTCCAAGAAGATCACCAACATCATCGGGGTGATCGACGAGATCGCCTTCCAGACCAACCTCCTGGCCCTGAACGCCGGGGTCGAGGCGGCGCGGGCCGGCGAGGCGGGCCGAGGCTTCGCGGTCGTCGCCCAGGAAGTCCGCGCCTTGGCCCAACGCTCGGCCGACGCGGCCAAGGAGATCAAGGAGCTGATCGCCAGCAGCACCGCCCAGGTCGAACGCGGCGTCAAGCTGGTCGGCGACACGGGCGCGGCGCTGAACGGCATCGTCACCAAGATCAGCGACATCGACGGCCTGGTCTCCGAGATCGCCCGCTCGTCGCGCGAGCAGGCGACCGGCCTCAACGAGGTCAACACCGCCGTCAACCAGATGGACCAGGTCACCCAGCAAAACGCGGCCATGGTCGAGCAGTCGACCGCCGCCGCAGCCAATCTGCGCTCCGAGGCCGGCGAGCTGGAACGACTGGTCTCGCGCTTCCAGACCGGCGCGAGCTCCAGCGCCGCGCGCGCCCAGCCGGTCTCGGCCGGCGGTCCCGCGCCCCTGGCCGAGGCGCGCGCCCGCATCGTCTCGTTCGCCCGCCCCGGCGGCGCGGCGGCGGCGCGACGCGCCGAGGAGACTTTCTAAACGCCGTCGCGCGCCGGCGCCGCGCGACGGACGGTGCGCGCAAGGGCCGCGTTAACCATGAGTGGCCCAAAGGGGCTCGGGGCTGCTACCCTCGGATGACCGAGTCGCTCCGAGCCCGTCATGACGACGATCAACCCCTACGCCTCGACCTACGCCCCCGGCCTGACCGCGGGGCAGACGGCCGCCCAGCGCGCCAACCAGGCAAGCGTCCCTGGCCAGACGCGCGACCAGAGCCCGACGATCAACACCCCGGCGGTCAACGTGACCCTGTCGCCGGCCGCCCAGGCGGCGCTGAAGGCCCAGACCGACTCCCGCTCGATCGACGCGGTGATCGCCGACGCCAAGAGCCAGATCGCCGCGCGCCTGAAGGCCGCCGGCGCGGCCTCGGCCCTCAGCAACGGCAATTCGACGATCGACCTGTCGGACATGGACCGCCGCACGCTGTACGCCGTGGCCAGCAACCAGGGCGGCGGCTTCTCGACCGACCAGCAGGTGGTCGCCGCGCTGGGGATGCGCGATCAGCGCGACCAGGCCCTGGCCAGCCCGGCCGCCCAGGCCCGACTGACCGGCGACTACGCCAGCCTCTACCAAACGGCCCTGGACCAGATGGACGCCGCCGGCCCCGAGGAAAAGGCCACCAGCGCCTGGAGCGACCAGCGCGCCGCCCTCGTGGAAGGCCGCAAGCAGGCGCTCGCCCGTCCGGGCCTGGCGCCCAGCGGCATCGCCAACGACAGCGTCGCGGCCTACATGAAGGATACCGGCAGCGTCGTGGCGGGCGCCAAGACCCGCGACTTCGGCAAGGTGGCCACCGATGTCCGCGCGGCGCTGGACAAGCAGTATTCCCTGGCGACGCAGCCGACCGCGGCCAAGGACGGCCAGAGCGGCGACATCGATTTCAGCCGCTTCGACGACCGCTCTCTTTCCGCCGTCGCCCTGAACCAGGATGACCAATTCTCCGGTCACGAGGTGGCCCAGGCCAAGGCGGAGGTTCGCGCTCGCGACAGCGCGGCGATCCAGAGCGATTACCAGTCGTCCAGCCAGGACCCGTCGAGCTTTGGCCAAGCCCTGATCACCCGCTACGCCGGCATGACCACCGAGGAACGCCAGGCGGCCGGCTGGACGCCCGCCGTCTACGACAAGATCGTCCAGCTGCAGAACGCCAGCGAGAAGCTGGCCCAGATGTTCAACGCCAACGGCGCGCCGGGGACGACGGCGGGGCCGCCCAGCCTGCTGGACTATATGTAGGCGCGACGAGAGCCTTCCGCCTGAAATCGGAATCGCTTTCAGGCGTCAAAAAGGCTCTAAATCAAACATTTAGATCGTGATAACCGCCGAAACCGCTCACACTTTCGGCTATCACGCTCTAGGCCCTATTCCGCCGCGTAGACCAGCGGATGGGTATGCGCCCACAGGTGGGCGCGATAGGTGTCGAAGCACTGCTCGCCACAGATCAGGCGCATCACGGCGCCCTCGGCGATGAAGCGGGCGCGCGACGGATCCTCCGACACCAGCGGGACCAGGGCCTCGGCGTTCCAGGCCTTGGAATGCTCGATGTCCAGCTGGGCGTGGAGGGCGAAATACTTGCGAGCCTCGGGCGAGACGCCGACGCGCTTCAGACCGGCGTCGACGCAGGCGACGCGGGTCGGCGCGGTCAGCTCGACCACGCCCAAGGCCCCGATCGACTGCCAGACATAGCGCCGCGTCGTGGCGAAGGCGGTCATGGTGTTGGCCAGGCACAGCGACTGCCAAAGCGTCGTGTCGATGGTCGGCGTCAGGCCCAGGGTCGCCGTGGTGCGCGCCAGCATCGGGCCGTGCATCCCCTTGGCGCCGCCCCGGCCCATTTCGTCCCAATAGTTGCGGGCCAGCTCCAGCTTGGCGCGCTCGGGGACCTTGACCTGGGTCAGGGCGACCAGATCGTCGAAGCCGGCCTCGCCGGCCGCCTCCTGGGTCAGGAACCACTTCAGGTCCTCCAGCGAGGCCTCGCCTTCCAGCCAGTCGAACAGAGGGTCCCACTGGCCGGGACCATGGTCCTTCAAGGCCTCGAACCAGGCGATGAACCCCTCGGGATCGGACGGGACGTCCGCGACGAGCGGGGCGATCTCGGCGCGGAACGCCTCGATGAACGCGCCTTCCAGCCGGCGCATCTCGGTCTCCCGATCCAGTTCGGCGCGCCAGTCGTCGGAGGGCGCGCTGGGCGCGAGGCGGACGTGATTCCAGTGCGCCAGGCCGCGATGCAGGGCCTCGGCATCGGGAAACCGCGGGCTAAAGGCCCCCAGACGGCAAAGACGCTCACCACCGTGCACGGTCAAACTCCTTGGTCGTGAAAGAAAGGGGCCGCCTTTCGACAAGGCGGCCCATAGGCGGGTTAGCGCTCGGCGCCGCCGTCGCCGGTTCGGCCAGGCTCCAGATCCTCGTCGGCGTCGACGGCGCCGATCGCGCCGTCGCCATCCAGCGCGTCCTGGCGCTCGCCTTCGTCTTGGCGATCGGCCTGCTGGTTCTGCTGACCCGGTTGGGTCTGCTGGGGGTTCTGCTGCTGTTGCTGCGGCTGACGGACGCCGTCCTGCTGGTTCTGCTGCGCCGGCTGTTGACGTTGAGCGTCGTTCTGCTGTTGCGGCTGGCCTTGGTTGTCGCGGTTCTCGTTCATGGTCGTCCCTCGGGAAAGGCCGGGCCGAATGGCGGCGGCGAGGGAGCTAACGGCGGCGGCGACGATCCTGTTCCTGTGTCGACAGCGCGACTTTCGGCGGAAATAGCGCCTTGAATTCACTTTTGAATATCTGGGGAACCCTTGGCCGGCGCCGCCCTGACGCGTCGTGCGGTCGGCCGCCGCTTGGCGCTAAACAAACGACACGCGGAAGGCCGCCGCGCGGCAAATGGCCGTTCTCCAAGACGCGAACACTCCCGAAGACGCGAACACAAGGAGACGGCCATGACCCACGCCCTCAACAGCCCCGGCCGCTCGGACAACGAGGCCGAGGCGCCCGGCGACTTCAGCGCGCTGGGCGGCGAGGAAAAGGTCCGGAAAACCGGCGAAAAGTCCCGCGCCCAGGCGGGCCCCGATGGGCCGGACGCGGCCGAGATCGGCGACACCTTCAAGGGCCCCAAGGGCGACCCCGCCGAGGGCAAGCGGGGCTAGCGCTTACACCTCAAGCAGGCGCGCGATCGCGGTCTCGGCCTCGGAGCCGTCGATGCCGCGTTCGGCGAGCCAGGCGTCCTGGTAATAGGTGGTGGCGTAACGCTCGCCGCCGTCGCAGAGCAGGGTCACGACGCTGCCGGTTTCACCGGCGACCGCCATTTCCTCGATCAGGCGCAGGCAGGCCCAGAGATTGGTCCCCGTGGAGCCGCCGACCGCCCGGCCCAAGCGCCGCGACAGGGCCCGCATCGCGCCGATGCTGGCGCGGTCCTCGACGGCGATCATCCGGTCGATGACGCTGGGCACGAAGCTGGGCTCGACCCGGGGCCGCCCGATGCCCTCGATGCAGCTGCAGAACCCTTCCGGCAGGATGGAGAGGGCGCGGTCGGCGAAGTGGCGGTGGAAGATCGAGTGCTCGGGATCGGCGACGCACAGCCGCGTGGCGTGGCGCCGATAGCGGATGAAGCGGCCGATCGTCGCCGACGTGCCGCCCGTGCCGGCGCCGCAGACCACCCAGGACGGGATCGGGAAGCGCTCCTGCGCCATCTGGGCGAAGATGCTCTCGGCGATGTTGTTGTTGCCGCGCCAGTCGGTGGCGCGCTCGGCGTGGGTGAACTGATCCAGGTAGTGGCCGCCTGTCTCGGCGGCCAGGCGCTGGGCGACCGCGTAGACGGTCCGAGGATCCTCGACGGCGTGGATCTCGCCGCCATGAAAGCGGATCTCGTCCAGCTTCGGCGTCGCCGTGCTGGCCGGCACGACGGCGATGAAGCGCAGGCCCAGCATCCGGGCGAAATAGGCTTCGCTGACCGCCGTCGATCCCGACGAGGCCTCGATCACGCAGGTGTTCGGCCCGATCCATTCGTTGCACAGAGCGTACAGAAACAGCGACCGCGCCAGGCGGTGCTTGAGGCTGCCGGTCGGGTGGCTGCTCTCGTCCTTCAGATAGAGGTCGATCCCCGGATAGCGCGCCAGCGGCAGGTGGATCAGGTGGGTGTCGGCCGACCGGTTGTAGTCCGCCTCGATCCGGCGCACGGCCTCGTTCAGCCATCGCCGCCCATCGGCATTCCCCGCGACCTGACCCGCCCGCGCCCCTTGCGCCGAGTTCCGCGACATTCCCTCGATCCCCGATTGATCCTTACGCGGCCCGCCCGTCAGGTCGGACCTCGGCGTAGCAGTACCGCGCGGGCCGCGCCTATAAAAGAACGGCGCGAACCCTAAGGGCCGCGCCGCCAGTTTCCCACAGCCGAGAACCTAGAACTTCTTCTTCAGCCCGACCTTCCAGGTGCGGCCCAGGGGATCGCCGGTGAAGGGGTCATAGCCCAGGTCGAGGCGGGCGTAGGACGGGTCCTTGTCGAACAGGTTGGTGATCGCCAGGGTCGCCGTCGTGTTCCAGGGCAGGAAGACCCGATAGGACAGATCGGTCAGGATCTGGGCCTTGATCGTCTTGCCCGCGCTGACCGTGACGCCCGCGCCGGTGGTGTCCTTGTAGGCGTTGGCGGCGAACGGCGCGACGCGCTGGTCGTCATAGCTGCCGATGTAGTGCACCGTCAGGCGCACGTTGTGGGGGCCCTTGTTCCACTCGCCATAGACGTCGCCCTTCCACTGCGGGATCGGCACGACGGTGGTCTGGTAGTTGAGCAGGCCCACCGCGTCGAAGGCCTTTTCGACGGTGATCCCTTCGACGACATTGGCGCCGACCTTGTACTTCTGGACGTAGGTCGCCGTGCCGCCGATCGTGACATCGCCGCCGGCCACGTCGCGGAACCGGTAGTCGGCCGTGAAGTCGAAGCCGCTGTTCTTCACCGGCGCGCCGTTGATGTAATAGGTCTTCAGGCGGGCGATGCTGGTCGTCGGCGTCGAGCACGAGCCGTTGAAGGTGAAGCGCGCGACCAGGGCCGCGTAGGCCGGATCGGCGCAGTTGTTCGCGCCCGCCGCCCCGTTCGGATAGAGGGCGTTGACCATCCCCGCCACCGGCTCGGCCACGATCGGGTGCTTGAAGTCGAAATCGAAGTAGTCGATCGAGGCGCGCAGGTCGCCGGCGCTGATCAGGATCCCGAAGTTGTAGGTATTGGCCTTCTCGGGGCGAAGGTTCGGGTTGCCGAAGATGTCGACGGCCCGGAACACGCCCAGAATGCCTTGCAGCGAGGTGACCGAGGTGGTGGTCGTCACCGGGTCCGGCGGCCCGCGGAAGGTCGAGCCCGCCGAGGCCCGCAGGGCCAGCCACTTGGTCGCCTGCCAGCGCAGCGAGGCCTTCGGATTGAAGGTCGAGCCGGTCGAGCCGCCATAGTCCTCGTAGCGCGCGGCCAGCTGCCCCTGGAGGGTCTGGGTGATCGGCAACGACAGCTCGCCGAACGCGGCCCCGACGGCGCTCTGGTTGTCGGCCGGCGTGCCCACGCCCAGGAACATGAAGGGTCCGTTGCGGGCCGAGCCGGTGCAGGTCGTGACCCCGAAGTCCGGCGTGTTGACGCACGGATTGATCAGGGCGTTGCTGATGTCGTTGTAGTCGGCCTTGAAATAGGTGCGGCGGTACTGGACGCCGGCCGCCCAGGCGATATCGCCGCCGGGCAGGCTGATGCTGGTCTTGCCGTTCAGCACCGCCTCGCCGACAAACAGGCGCGAGGACTGCTTGGTCGACAGCTTCTTGAAGAACCAGTCCACCAGGTCCTTGTTGTTGGCCAGGGCGGCGCTGTAGCCGGGGTTGGCCTGGCCGGTGATGGCGTTGGACGGGATCGCGCTGGCGAAGGGGTTGTAATACATGCAGCCGCCGACGCCCGGCGTGCCCTGGATGCCCGGCAGCGACGGATTGCTGTCGCAGGTCGGTCCGCCCAGGCCCTGCAAGGCCAGGGCGAAGCGGTCGACCAGCGTGTCGTAACCGGTGCGAATGCCGACCTCCTGGGAGTAGGTCAGGGCCACGTCCCAGCCGATGCCGTTGTCCCACTCGCCCGACAGGTCGGCCGAGACGCGGAAGGCGTCGAAGGCGCGCGCGCCGATCGAGGGGCCGTAGCCGAACTTGGGATTGCCGCCGATGCCGAACGGCCGGTTGGCCACGTCCAGCGCGCCGAACCCGAAGATCGAGCCCGGCGCCGTCGTGCTGGCGCCCGTCGCCAGGCTGGAGAGGTTGACGGTCGGATTGGCGGCGATGAAGGCGATCAGGCCCGGATTGGTCGCGGGCACGTAGTAGCGGCCAGTCAGGGCCGGGCTGGGCGCGACCTCGGCGGTCGGCGTGGCGAGAGCCGCGTAGGAGGGCGAGGTGTTCCAGTCGGGCACGTCGGTATGCGAATACAGCACCTCGGCGTGGAACTTGGTCTTGGCGCTAAGGTCGGCATTGGCCTCGGCATAGGCCTGAACCGCGTCCTGCTTCTCGACCAGATTGTCGAACGGCGTGTAGTGCCAGTAGCAGACCGGCGTCAGGCCGGAGAAGCCGGCGAAGCCCCCCAGGCCGGCGCAGGCCGGATCCCGCAGGGCGTTGGTCGAGCTGGCCAGCGGAATGAAGGTCGACGGGTTGCCGGCCGCCGACCAGCCCGCCTCGGGGTTGGACAGGTAGGGCCGGTTGGCCCATGACCGGTCGGCGACCGACAGCTTGGAGCGGTGCTGCCAGCCGACGCTGGCCAGGACGTTGCCGTTCTCCCAGACCTGGCCCCAGGTGACGTTCAGGCCATAGTCGCCGCTCGAATTCTTGATGCCGCGATAGTCGGCGCCGACCTCCAGGCCCTTGAAGTTCTTCTTGGTGATGAAGTTGACCACGCCGGCGATGGCGTCGGAACCGTAGGTCGCCGCGGCGCCGTCCTTGAGCACTTCCAGGCGGCCGATGGCGGCGGCGGGCAGGATGTTGGTGTCGACGATCCCCGCCCCGGCCGCGGCCAGTGGGTTGATGGCCAGGCGCCGGCCGTTCAGCAGCACCAGGGTGCGCTGCGAGCCCAGGCCGCGCAGGTTCACCGAGCCCGAACCTTCCGAGCCCTGGGCGCGGCTGTCGAACTGGTTGGTGTCGCCCAGCACCCCGCTGGACACCGACAGGGCCTTGATCAGCTCGACGGTCGAGGGGGAGCCGCGCTTTTGCAGCTCCTCGGCGCCGATCACCTTGACCGGCAGGGCCGCGTCCTCGGGCGTGCCCTTGATGAACGAGCCGGTGACGACGACCTCCTCGACCTGGGTCGACGGGTCGGCGGCGGCCTTCTGGCCCTGGGCGTCGGCCGCGCCGGCGGACAGGGCCACGGCCAGCGCGAGACTGGACCCTCCAAGCAGGAAGCGGGTTCGATTCATGGCAATTTCCCTCCCTTATCGTTTTGTTGGGCCGGCGCCGTCGTTGCTCGCGGTCGGCCGGCATGTCTCAGCTGGGCGGCGCCCTCCCGGTCCAGGCGCGGACGGACGCGCGGCCGCCAAGGCCGTCGCGACGCCCGGAGCGTTCGCTTTTGAAACCCGGTGATGCGCTTCGTGGAGCCGACAAGCTTGGAATCCCCTTGGTCCAGGTGCTTGAAAAGCCACGCTTACTCCCTCGCCCCGAAGGACGCGGTTGGGTCGACCAATGAGGGACGACACCCATTTCGAAGATGAGGTATGTTTCCGAACTGTGTCAACCGTGGCCAAATCAAGGCGGACGGAATGCCGCACCCCGCCCGTCCTCGCGCGCGGTATGGCGGGGGATGGGGGCGGCAGCGGGCGCGTCGCGACTCCGGCCTCGCTAAAGCGTTCAACGGGGGGTTTCCGATCGCGACGGAGCCCCCTAAGTGGGACAACATTGGTCGCCAAGCCGCGATGGCGGGCCGCAACAATCGGGTTGGAACTTCATGCGTCTCGCCAAGACCGTCCGGCGGCCTGGCCGGCCTTCTGGCTCGTTCCGCGCGCCGCTCGTCTCGACGGCCGTGCTGATCGGCGCGGGCCTGGCCGCGTGTACGACGCCCGCGCGCCAGGTCAACACACGCCTGCCCGCCGCCTATGAGGCTCCGGCCGGAAAGCCGCTGCCGTCCCAGACGCTGGACCAGTGGTGGACCACGTTCGACGACCCGGTCTTGAACGATCTGGTCGCCACGGCCCTGGAGAAGGCGCCCGACGCCCGCCTCGCCGCCGCCCGGCTGGCCGAGGCTCGCGCCGTCCGCCAGGGCCAGATCCGTCAGCTCTACGTCCCGCAGACCCCGCTGACCGGCTCGGCCAAGCGCACCGACACCCACATCATCGACCAGAGCGGCTCGGGGGGCTTCACCCTGGGCGGGGTGACCAAGAGCCTGGCCCTGGACTTCGACGTCTCGTGGGAGCTGGACCTGATCGGCCGCCGCGCCGCCGCCCGTCGCGTGGTCGACAACGACCTGGCCGCCGCCCGCTTCGCCTATGAAGGCGCCCGCGCGGCCCTGGCCGCCAATGTCGCTCAGTCGTATTTCGAGGCCCGAGGCTACGCCGTCCAGCTGGAGGACGCCCGCCAAAGCGCCCGCATCGCCCAGGCCCTGTACGACGTCGCGGCCGAAAAGGGCCGCCGGGGCCTGACCGCCACGTCCGAGGCCGAGCGCTCGGCCGCCGACCTGGCCCAGACCCAGGCCCAGGTCGCCCAGCTGGAAGCCCAGCTCCAGGCCTCGCGCCGTAGCCTGCTGATCCTGGTCGGCAAGGGCGTCGATCCGCTGGCCAGCCTGCCCGTCGAAGCCGTCCTGGCCAAGGCCCCGCCGGTTCCCGCCGCCGCCCCCGGCGAGCTTCTGGCCCGCCGTCCCGACGTGCGCGAGGCGGCCGCGCGCCTGGCCTCGGCCTCGGGCAACCTGAACGTCAACGAGCTGGCCCTTTTCCCGACCGTCACCCTGGCGCCGGGCGTGGGCCTTTCCAAGCAGATCAGCCCCAGCTTCCTGAAGCCGGGCTCGACCACCTCGACCACAAGCTCGGCCTGGACGCTGGGCGCCAACCTCTCGGTCCCGGTGCTGAACATTCCCAAGCTGATGTCCGACATCAAGGCCCAGGGCGCGCGGGTCGAGCAGGCCGCCGTCACCTATGAGCAGACCGTCCAGAAGGCGTTCGGCGAGGCCGAGGGCGCGCTGGTCCAGCTGGACGCCGACGAGCGCCGCGTCGCCCTGCTGTCGGCCGGCGAGCGACGCGCGGCCAGCGCCTACGAGGCCAGCCGCAAGGGCTACGCGGCCGGCCTGACCGACCTGACCACCGCCTTGCAGGCCGAACAGTCCTGGCGCGGAGCCCGCACGGCCCTGACCGGCGCCCAGACCCAGGCCCTGCAGCGCGCGGTCCAGACCTACAAGGCGCTCGGCGGCGGCTGGTCCCCGACGAGCCTTCCCCAACAGCCTTCCGCCCAATGAGACCCGCCACGATGACGACCCGCTCTCTGATCGCCACCGCCCTGGTCTGCGGCGCCGTCGGCCTGGCCGGCTGCGGCAAGAAGACGGACGCGGCCAAGGCCTCCGGCGCCGACCTGGCCCGCGCCGTCACCGTGACCCGCGTTGAGAGCCGTCCGCTGGGCGGCGGCTTCAAGGCCTCGGGCCAGCTGATCCCGCGCGAGGAGGCGGCCGTCGGCTCGGAGCTCAGCGGCTATCGCGTCGCGCGCGTCTTCGTCGAGGAAGGCGCGTGGGTCCGCGCCGGCCAGCCGTTGGCCCAGCTGGACAACACCTTGCTGCGCGCCCAGATCGCCCAGCAGGCCGCCGTGACCGCCCAGTCCGAGGCCGAGGCCCAGCGCGTCGCCGGCATGGACGGCCAGGGCGTGCTGTCGCAGGAGCAGATCGAGACCCGCCGCTACCAGGCCAAGGCCCAGGCCGCGGCGCTGGCCGAGCTGCGGACCAAGGACAGCCGCATGACCATCACCGCCCCAGTCGCGGGCCGGGTGCTGGAGCGGACGGTGCGGCCCGGCGACGTGGCCGGCGGCTCCGCCCCCTGGTTCCGCATCGCCCGCGACGGCCTTGTCGAGCTGAACGCCGAGGTCAACGAGGCCGATCTGGCCAGCGTCCGCGTCGGCCAGTCCGTGGCCGTGACCATACCAGGCGGTCCCACCGTCTCGGGCGTGGTTCGCCTCGTTTCGCCCCAGATCGACGCCAACACCCATCTGGGCCGCGTGCGCGTGCGCCTGCCCCTGCGCGAGGACCTGCGCGCCGGCGGCCTGGCCAGCGGGACCTTCGGCGCGTCCGGCGCCGTCGTGACGGCGGTTCCGGAGGCGGCGATCCGCTATGACGCCGACGGCGCCTCGGTCATCACCATCGACGCCGACAACCGCGCCCGCCAGGTCAAGATCCGCACCGGCCAGCGCGGCGGCGGCTATGTGCAGCTCCTGGAGGGTCCGCCCGTCGGCGCGCGCATCGTGCAAAGCGCGGCGGCCTTCACGCTGGACGGCGACAAGGTGAAGCCGATCGAGCAAGGCGCCCGCTGATGGCCCAGCTGCGCGTTTCCGCCTGGGCGATCAAGAACCCGATCCCGGTCGCGGTCGTCTTCATCGCCCTAATCATCGCCGGCGTCGGCTGCTATCTCGGCCTGCCGATCAAGCAGTTCCCGAACGTCTCGTTCCCGGCCGTCACCGTGACCGTCACCCAGAGCGGCGCGGCGCCGGGCGAGCTGGAGACCCAGGTCACCCGCCCCGTCGAGGACGCGGTGGCCAGCATCTCCAACGTCAAGACCATCCGCTCGTCGGTGGTCCAGGGCGCCTCGACGACGACCATCGAGTTCGAGCTGGGCGAGGACCTGCAGAAGGTCACCGACGAGGTGCGCTCCAAGATCGACACCGTGCGCGCCCAGCTGCCCAAGGAGATCGATCAGCCGACGGTGACGCGCCTGGAGATCGACGCCGCGCCGATCATCACCTACGCGGTCGCCGCGCCGAACATGTCGACCACGGACCTGTCGTGGTTCGTCGACGACACCGTCACCCGCGCCCTGCAGGGCCAGAAAGGCGTCGCCCAGGTCTCCCGCGTCGGCGGGGTGAACCGCGAGATCAACATCATCATCGACCCGGCCCGCATGGCCGCGTTCGGGGTCACGGCGCCGCAGCTGAACGCCGCCCTGGCCAACTACAGCCTCGACGCCCCCGGCGGCCGGGCCCTGGTCGGCGGTCGCGAGCAGACCGTCCGCGTGCTGGGCGCGGCCCAGACCCTGGACGAGCTGCGCGCCATCACCATCCCCACCGCCGCCGGCCGCTATGTGAAGCTGACCGACGTGGCCGAGGTCGGCCAAGGGGCGGGCGAGGAGCGCGGCTTCGCGCGCCTGGACGGCAAGCCTGTCGTCGCCTTCCAGGTGATGAAGACCAAGGAGAGCAGCGACGTCCAGGTCGAGAGCCGCGTCACCAAGGCGATCGCCAAGCTGCAGGCCGCCCAGACCGGTGTCACTTTCACCAAGATCTTCTCGACCGTCGACGACACCCGCGCCAGCTTCACGGCCACCGAACACACCCTGCTGGAAGGCATGTTGCTGGCCTCGCTGGTGGTGTTCCTGTTCCTGCGCGAGTGGCGGGCCACGGTCATCACCGCCATCGCCATGCCGGTGTCGCTGATCCCGACCTTCGCCTTCATGTCGGTGGTCGGCTTCTCGCTGAACGTCGTCACCCTGCTGGCCCTGACCCTGGTGATCGGCATCCTGGTCGACGACGCCATCGTCGAGATCGAGAACATCGAGAAGCGCGTCGCCCGAGGCCAGCGTCCCTATCAGGCGGCGATGGAGGGTGCCGACGCCATCGGCCTGGCCGTCGTGGCCACCACCTTCTCGATCGTCGCGGTGTTCGTCCCCGTCTCGTACATGCCCGGCACGCCCGGCCAGTTCTTCAAGGAATTCGGCCTGACCGTCGCGGTGGCGGTGCTGTTCTCGCTGGTCGTCGCCCGCTTCCTGACGCCGCTGCTGGCCGCCTATTTCCTCAAGCCAAGCAAGGACCCGCATCCGGAAAAGCCGCTGTCGGGCCTCTATCGCCGCGCGCTGGACTGGGCGCTGGACCACAAGTTCCTGAGTTTCATCCTGGGCGGCGTCATCACCTTCGCCTCGCTGGCCGGGGCGATCTTCCTGGCCTCGATCGGCGTGCTGGCCGTCGGCTTCCAGCCGCCCGGCAACAACAACTACTACTATCTGAAGGTCCAGGGCCCGCCCGGCGCGACGACCGTCGACATGGACCGCACGGTCCAGGCGATCACGGCCCAGTTCCGCCAGCGCGGCGAGACGGCCCACGTCTTCGCCCAGGTCGGATCCAACATCGGTAGTGGCTGGGCCGGCGCCCAGGGCGGCAGCGACGTGCGCGACGCCACCGTGACCGTGGTGCTGCACGACAAGCGTTCGATGACGGTCACGCAGATCAAGCAGGCGATCCGCGCCTCGCTGCGCGACATCCCCGACGCCCGCGTCAACCTGCAGTCCGACTGGGGCCAGGCCGACGTCAACATGATCCTGACCTCCGAGGACGGCCCGGCCCTGGAACGGGCGGCGCTGGCGCTGGAAAAGGACATGCGCGGGCTGAAGACGGTCGCCGACCCGCGACCGTCCTCGCCGCCCTCGGGCCCGGAAATCCTGATCCGTCCCCGGGCAGAGGAGGCGGCGCGCCTGGGCGTCAGCTCGGCCGACATCGCCACCGTGGCCCGCGTGGCCACCGTCGGCGACATCGACGCCAATGTCGCCAAGATGACCCAGGGCGAGCGGCGGATCCCGATCCGCGTGCGCCTGCCGCGCGACAACCGCGCCGACCTGGAGTCGATCAAGGCCCTGCTGCTGCCCACCAAGTCTGGCGGATTCACGCGGCTGGACACAGTGGCCGACGTCAGCTTCGAGGCGGGTCCGGCCAAGATCGACCGCTTCGGCCGCAAGCGTCAGCTGACCGTCGAGGCCGACCTGGCCGGCGGCGCCCAGCTGGGTCAGGCGCTGAACGAGGTCAACAACACACCGACGATGAAGCATCTGCCCGCCGGCGTGACGCCCGCCGCGGCCGGCGACCAGGAAGCGTTCGTCGAGCTGTTCAGTGGCTTCGCGGTGGCGCTGCTCTCGGCCGTGGGCCTGGTGTTCGGCGTGCTGGTGCTGCTGTTCCGCAGCTTCTTCAAGCCGGTGACGATCCTGTCGGCCCTGCCGCTGGCGATCAGCGGGGCGTTGGCCGCCCTGGTGGTCACCGGCCAGTCGCTGTCGATGCCGTCGCTGATCGGCTTCCTGATGCTGATGGGCCTGGCGGCCAAGAACTCGATCCTGCTGGTCGAGTACGCGATCGAGGAAGAACGGTCGGGCAAGTCGCAACGCGACGCCATCATCGAGGCCTGCCGCGAGCGTGCCCGGCCGATCATCATGACCACCCTGGCCATGATGGCGGGGATGCTGCCCACGGCGCTGGGCCTGGGCAAGGGTTCGGAGTTCCGCCAGCCGATGGCCGTAGCGGTGATCGGCGGCCTGATCACCTCGACGGTGCTGTCGCTGGTGCTGGTGCCGGTGGTCTACGAAATCATCGACGATTTCGAACGCTGGCTGGCCCCGAAACTGGGCCGTCTCACCACGCCGCGCGAGGCGAAGGGGGAGCGGGAAACGGTCAGCTAATTCCTCCCCCGCGACGCGGGGGAGGTGGCCCAGAGGGCCGGAGGGGGCGAGCTCGGCCTAGGCCGCATAGTTCCCTCGGTCACGTCGTGACAGCTCCCCCGCGACGCGGGGGAGGAGCTTCATGGACTCTCAATCCCGTCTCGGCGCGTAGCGGAGGCGGCACACGGTCCAACCGTCCTCGCGGGCCATCTCGAAACGTCCTCCGAGCTGCTGGGCCATGGCGCGGACGATGCGCAGGCCCAGGCTTTCGGAAGCGGCCGGATCGAATGTCGGCGGCGGGCCTCGGCCGTTGTCGCGGACGGTCAGCACGTGGTCGCCAAGGCCTTGCTCCAGGCGCACGACGACGCGCCCCTCGCCCGCTTCGCCAAACCCGTGCTCCAGGGCGTTGTTGAAGCTCTCCAGCATGACCAGGGTCACCGGCGTCGCCTGGTCCGGGTGCAGCGGCTCCTCGCCGCCCTCGACGGTCAGGGCCACGCGAGAGCCCGCGGCGGCGGCGGCGGCGGCCAGCACCCCCTCGGCGAAGGCCTGGAAAGGCGCGGGGTCGCCGACGGCGTTGTGCAGCTGGCGCTGGATCTCGGCGATCACCTCGATGCGCGATCCGGCCTCGACCAGGGCGTGACGAGCGTCCTCGTCGGCCTGGCGGGAGGCCTGCAGACGCAACAGGGAGCCGACGACCTGGATGTTGTTGCTCACCCGGTGATGCAGCTCGCGATACAGAAGGTCGCGACTCTCGGCCAGGGCGGCATAGCGCCCCCGCTCCTCCTCCAACTGACGCAGCGCCTTGCGCATCCCGTCGATGAAGAAGATGTCGACCGCCACCACGAAGGCGTAGAAGGTCAGGGCCACGGCCGTGGGGAACGAGACCTGGAAGCTCTGATAGGGCGGAATGAAGAAATACCAGGCCGCCACGCCCGACAGGACCGCGCACAGGACGGCCGGCCGCAGTCCGGCGAAATAGGCCGTGACGACCACGGCGGGAAAGAAGGTCAGATACGGAAAGCCTGGCGGGAACCAGTCGTTCAACGCGTAGCGCAGCGCCCAGGCGGCCAGCGCCATGATCGCCGCGAAGACATAGCCCGCGCCCCTGCCGCCAATGACCGCGTGAATCTTCAAGCCGTCCCCCTGAGCTAGCCCGTGAGGCAAAGCTCCGAAGCCGTCAAGCCTCGAGCCGACATAGCCGGTCCGCCGCGCGTCGATGCGTACCCAAAAGCAGAAAGGCCCCGGAGATCGCTCTCCGGGGCCTTCGCTTAGTTCAGTTCAGCGTGAGCTGAGGATCAGTCGAGAATTACTCGACGATCTTCGCGACCACGCCGGCGCCGACGGTGCGGCCGCCTTCGCGGATGGCGAAGCGCAGCTTTTCTTCCATGGCGATCGGGGTGATCAGCTCGACGTCCAGCTCGGCGTTGTCGCC
>Ga0209426_1000804_pt1 | contig 26027 bp, 25 predicted proteins | sample Deesub1362B_J571_FD_187697 | JGI IMG/M metagenome (GOLD analysis project Ga0209426, IMG submission 187697) | Deep oceanic, basalt-hosted subsurface ecosystem from Juan de Fuca Ridge flank, Pacific Ocean, CORK Borehole 1362B_J2.571 (SPAdes)... ...
ATTACTCGACGATCTTCGCGACCACGCCGGCGCCGACGGTGCGGCCGCCTTCGCGGATGGCGAAGCGCAGCTTTTCTTCCATGGCGATCGGGGTGATCAGCTCGACGTCCAGCTCGGCGTTGTCGCCCGGCATGATCATTTCCACGCCTTCCTTCAGCTTGATGATGCCGGTGACATCGGTCGTGCGGAAGTAGAACTGCGGACGGTAGTTGGTGAAGAACGGGGTGTGACGGCCGCCTTCTTCCTTGGTCAGGATGTAGGCTTCGGCCACGAACTTGGTGTGCGGGGTGATCGAACCCGGCTTGCAGAGCACTTGGCCGCGCTCGACGTCTTCACGCTTGGTGCCGCGCAGCAGCACGCCCACGTTGTCGCCGGCTTGACCTTGGTCCAGCAGCTTGCGGAACATTTCGACGCCCGTGCAGGTGGTCTTTTGGACCGGACGGATGCCGACGATTTCGACTTCTTCGCCGACCTTCACGATGCCGCGCTCGACGCGACCGGTCACCACGGTGCCGCGGCCCGAGATCGAGAACACGTCTTCGACCGGCATCAGGAACGGCAGGTCGACCGGGCGTTCCGGCTGCGGGATGTAGGTGTCGACCGAGGTCATCAGCTCGAGGATGCGGTCTTCGCCGATGGCCGGGTCGCGGCCTTCGACGGCGGCCAGGGCCGAACCCTTGGTGATCGGAATGTCATCGCCCGGGAACTGGTACGACGACAGCAGCTCACGAACTTCCATTTCGACGAGCTCGAGCAGCTCTTCGTCGTCGACCATGTCGACCTTGTTCATGAACACGACCAGGGCCGGCACGCCGACCTGACGGGCCAGCAGGATGTGCTCGCGGGTCTGCGGCATCGGGCCGTCGGCGGCCGACACGACCAGGATCGCGCCGTCCATCTGGGCGGCGCCGGTGATCATGTTCTTCACGTAGTCGGCGTGGCCGGGGCAGTCGACGTGCGCGTAGTGACGGTTTTGCGTCTCATACTCGACGTGAGCGGTGTTGATCGTGATGCCGCGGGCCTTTTCTTCCGGCGCGGCGTCGATGTCGGCGTAGTTCTTGGCGGTCGCGCCGCCCGTCTTCGCCAGCACGATCGTGATCGCGGCCGTCAGCGTGGTCTTGCCATGGTCAACGTGACCGATGGTGCCGATGTTGCAGTGCGGCTTAGTGCGTTCGAACTTTTCCTTGGCCATCTTCTTAGCTCCAGGACCCCAGAACCCTTCAAGATGGGGGGGCCTTCAGATTGATTGAACTTCTGGGGTTTGGCGAAAGGGGCTCCTTTGAACCCCTTTCAATCCTGCGTCTAGGCTTTTCCGAGAGGGAAAGCTTAGGCGTACTTCTTGATCACTTCGTCGGCGACGTGTTGCGGCACCGGATCGTAGTGGTCGTAGACCATGCTGAACTGAGCGCGGCCTTGCGACATGCCCCGCAGGGTGTTCACGTAGCCGAACATGTTGGCCAGCGGGACATAGGCGTTCACGACCGTCGCGTTGCCGCGCATGTCTTGACCCTGGATCATGCCGCGGCGGCTGTTCAGGTCGCCGATGACCGAGCCCAGATATTCTTCCGGCGTCACGACCTCGACCTTCATGATCGGCTCGAGCAGCTTCGGAGCGCCCTTTTCGCGCAGCTCCTTGAAGGCGGCGCGGGCGGCGATTTCGAAGGCCAGGACCGACGAGTCGACGTCGTGGAACTTGCCGTCCGTCAGGGTCGCCTTGAAGTCGATCAGCGGGAAGCCGGCCAGCAGGCCGCTGTCCTTGACCGATTCCAGGCCCTTCTGGACGCCGGGGATGTATTCCTTCGGCACGGCGCCGCCGACGATCGCGCTTTCGAACACGAAGCCCGAACCCGGCTCGCCCGGTTCGAAGGTGATCATGACGCGGGCGAACTGGCCCGTACCACCGGTCTGCTTCTTGTGCGTGTAGTCGATGTCGACCTTGCGGCCCAGCGATTCACGATAGGCCACCTGCGGCGCGCCGATGTTGGCCTCGACCTTGTAGGTGCGCTTCAGGATGTCGATCTTGATGTCGAGGTGCAGTTCGCCCATGCCCTTCAGGATCGTCTGACCCGACTCGAAGTCGGTCGAAACGGTGAAGGACGGGTCTTCGGCGGCCAGCTTCTGCAGGGCGACGCCCAGCTTTTCCTGGTCGGCCTTCGACTTCGGCTCGACGGCGATCTCGATAACCGGGGCCGGGAACTCCATGCGCTCCAGGATGACCGGCGACTTCAGCGGATCGCACAGGGTGTCGCCCGTGCGGGTTTCCTTCAGGCCAGCCAGGGCGACGATGTCGCCGGCATAGGCTTCCTTGATGTCTTCGCGGTTGTTCGAGTGCATCAGCAGCATGCGGCCGACCCGCTCGCGCTTGTCGCGCGTCGAGTTCAGCAGGCTCATGCCGGTTTCCATCTTGCCCGAATAGATGCGGCAGAAGGTCAGCGAACCGACGAAGGGGTCATCCATGATCTTGAACGCCAGAACCGACAGCGGTTCGTCGTCCGAGGCCTTGCGGGTGATTTCTTCTTCGGTCTTGAAGTCGATGCCCTTGGTCGGCGGGATGTCCACCGGCGACGGCAGGTAGTCGACGACGGCGTCGAGCAGGGGCTGGACGCCCTTGTTCTTGAAGGCCGAGCCGCAGAGGATCGGATAGAAGGCGCCGGTCAGCACGGCCTTACGGATGCACTTCTTGATCGTCTCGATCGAGGGCTCTTCGCCGCCCAGATAGGCTTCCATGGCTTCGTCGTCGAGCTCGACGGCGTTCTCGACCAGATAGGCGCGGGCTTCCACGGCCTTGTCCATCAGGTCGGCCGGGATTTCTTCGTCGCGGTAAGACGCGCCCAGGCCGTCATTGTCCCAGATCACGGCCTTCATGCGGACCAGGTCCACCAGACCCTTCAGGTTCGACTCGGCGCCGATCGGGAATTGGATCGGAACGGCCTTCGCGCCCAGGCGGTCGCGGATCGACTCGACCGACTTGTCGAAGTCGGCGCCGATCTTGTCCATCTTGTTGACGAACACGATCCGCGGAACCTTGTACTTGTCGGCCTGACGCCAGACGGTTTCGGTCTGCGGCTCGACGCCGGCGTTGCCGTCCAGCACCGTCACGGCGCCGTCGAGAACGCGCAGCGAGCGTTCCACTTCGATGGTGAAGTCGACGTGCCCGGGGGTGTCGATGATGTTCAGGCGCTTTTCTTGCCAGAAAGCGGTCGTCGCGGCCGACGTGATCGTGATGCCGCGCTCTTGCTCCTGCTCCATCCAGTCCATGGTCGCGGCGCCGTCGTGGACTTCGCCGATCTTGTGGGACTTACCGGTGTAGTACAGGATCCGCTCGGTCGTCGTCGTCTTACCGGCGTCGATGTGCGCCATGATGCCGAAGTTGCGGTAGTCTTCGATTTTATGCGTGCGGGGCATAGCGATCGCTCTGCGAAACGGGACGGCCCAGGACGGACACGACCGGGATTAAACGTGCGGCGCGGGCGGTTTATCTCAAACCGCCCGCGCCTGAAAGAGTGCTGGAAGCGAAAAGCTTACCAGCGATAGTGCGAGAACGCCCGGTTGGCTTCCGCCATCTTGTGGGTGTCTTCGCGCTTCTTCACGGCGGTGCCGCGGTTGTTCGAGGCGTCGAGCAGCTCACCGGCCAGCTTTTCGGTCATGGTGTTTTCGCCACGCTTGCGAGCGGCGGTCACCAGCCAACGGATGGCCAGGGCGCGGCGACGGTCCGGACGGACTTCAACCGGCACTTGGTACGTGGCGCCGCCGACGCGGCGCGAACGGACTTCGATCGCCGGAGCGACGTTGTCCAGGGCGGAGTGGAAGGTTTCGAGCGGACCTTGGTCCTTGCGCTTGGCTTCCAGGATATCGAAAGCGCCGTAGATGATGTTTTCGGCGACGGCTTTCTTACCTTCGTACATCACGTAGTTCATGAACTTCGTGACAACCAGGTCCCCGAACTTCGGATCCGGCAGAACCTGGCGCTTCTCGGCGCGACGGCGACGGGACATTCTTCTTCTTCCTTACTTCGGACGCTTGGCGCCGTAGAGCGAACGACGCTGCTTACGATCCTTGACCCCTTGGGTGTCGAGGACGCCGCGCAGGATGTGATAACGGACGCCGGGCAAGTCCTTGACGCGGCCGCCGCGGATGAGCACCACCGAGTGCTCCTGCAGGTTGTGACCTTCGCCCGGGATGTAGCACACGGCTTCGATGCCGGTGGTCAGACGGACCTTGGCGACCTTACGGAGAGCCGAGTTCGGCTTCTTCGGGGTCGTGGTGTAAACGCGGGTGCAAACGCCGCGACGTTGCGGGCAGCCCTTCAGGGCCGGCACCTTGTTCCGCACCGGCTTCGGAGAGCGCGGCTTACGGATGAGCTGGTTAATGGTAGGCATTAAGTCTCTGCTCTGATGGAAGCGTGTGCCTTTCGGCCGAGGCGCTTCAGGTCCTTGTCTTTGTTGTTCTTGGTTCAAGGCTCCGCTTGGAGACCCGATAAACACGAAACTCGCCGGGGCGCGGGAAGCACACCGGCGGGTTCAAGTTCCCTTGGCCGAAAAGTCCGTCGGGAACGCACGCTCATCAGGACGCACGCGAACGCGCGCCTCGAAAAAGAGCGCGGTATGTACTCGCGAAGCCGCCAAACGTCAACCGCCTGTTCCCGCGTCGGTTAACGCCGCCTTAAGGCCCCATTCGGAGCCTGATTTCGCCACCAGAGGCTGTATAGCGTCACGCTGGGATGGGGCGCTTGTCTTCCCGCGCCTCCACGCCATGTGGGAGTCAGCGGAAGGCGGGGCAAGGAGGGCGGGTGGCGTCGAGCGTCATGCGGAGCGGAGACAGGCGACGGCGGGCGACGATTCTCGCTGGCTCGCTGCTGCTGCATGGGGCGTTGCTGGCCTGGCTGGCCCTGCCAGTTCCGCCGCTGGTCGAGCGCATGGCCGCCGAAGACCTGTCCACGGTGACCATCGACCTGATCCGGCCCCGGCCCAAGGACGTCGAGGCCAGGCCCGCGCGCGCCGCGACCGCCCCGTCCTCGCCGCTGCCCCAGTTCCAGGCGCGCCCGCCCGCGCGCCCCGTTCCCGCCGGCGTCCCGACCCTGAGCGTTCCCGCCTCGGGCCTCGCCAAGCCCGGAAGCGCGACGCACCCCGCGCCCCTGCCCGCCGAGGCCGGCGGCGGCGATCTGCGCTCGGCGCTGCGGAGTTCGACCGGCTGCGTCAGCGCCGACGCCGTCGGCCTGAACCGGCGCGAGCGCGAGCGGTGCGACGAGCGCTTCGGCGCCGCCAAGGCCAAGGGCGAGCCGTTACAGGCGATGGACGCGGCCAAGCGCCAGGGCTTCGACGCCCAGGCCGCCGCACAGGAGGCCTATCGCCGCTACAAGGAAGGCTCGATGGGCCCCGGCGTCGACCACCGTAGTCGCGAGGGCCCCGGCACGATGAAGGAGATCCCCTTCGTCCTCGGCGCCCAGCAGGACGGCCTGGGCCGCGAACGCCGGGACGTCGTCGATCAGATCCGCCGGGAGCACGACGCCGACGACCGGGCGCGGAAGTTCCTCGAACTCCAGAAAAAGGCCGGACAGCGCCCCTGACCGGGCCGGCGGCGGGGCTTGAGCTTTCGCCGCGCTCGCGCCAGTCTGGACGCTCGGTTCAATTCCGTGTGGTTCATGTCAGAGATTGTGCGCGAGGCGCGGGCCTAACAGGCTCCGGACCTCGGTTCGCCGAATTCGTCCGAGGGCGTTTAGGCCCGTCATCCGCCCGCGCGTTCGCTCGGCGGACGCGTGATCGTTTGCCTCGATCTCTCGGACACTCCCTTGAACATCTCAAAACCGCAGCAACGCGTGCTGCACGCCCTGGCCCAGGGCGGCCGCATCGAGCTGGAACGCGACGAGAAAGGCCGCGTCGTCTCGGCCGATTGCTACACCCGCGACGGTTGGGCCCTGACCGACGGCACGGTGGCTGTCTTCCAGGCCCTGAAGCGCAAGCGACTGATCGCCAGCCAGGACGGCGGCCCCTACCGCATCACCCGATTGGGACTCGGCAATCTTCGCGCCAAGCTCGATAACCGCGTGGGCGCCAAGGCCTGGTAGGTCAGTTCGTCGCCTTGAAGAACAGGACGCGCGCGGCGCCATAGTCGCGCGCGTCGATCTGCTCGAAGCCTTCGAGAACCGGGTCGACCTCACCCCGGCCGCGCTCGAACATCAGGATCGCGCCGGGGGCCAGCCAGCCGCCGGCGCGCATCTCGGCGACGGCCTTCTCGCCCAGGCCCTTGGCGTAGGGCGGGTCGAGAAAGGCGATGTCGAACGGCGCGCCGGCGCTGGCCGGACGGGGCCCCAGGTCCGTGGCGTCGCGGCGATGGACGCGCGTGACGCCGAACAGGTGCATGGCGTCGATGTTCTCGCGGATCGCGCCGCGCGCGGCGTCGTCCGTCTCGACGAACAGACAGAAGGCCGCGCCGCGCGACAGGGCTTCCAGCCCCAGGGCGCCCGAGCCGGCGAAGACGTCGATGACCCGCGCGCCATGCAGGTCCGGCGCCCAGGCGGCGTGCTCCAGGATGTTGAACACGGCCTGGCGGGCGCGGTCGGAGGTGGGGCGGGTGGCCTCGCCCGGCGGGGCGACGATGGCCTTGCCCTTGTGCTGGCCCGAGACGATTCGCATCAGGCGGCCGTTTCCTTGGCGGGCCGAGGCGTCAGGCGACGGCCGACCAGGTTGAGGCCGATCACCAACGCCGCCATCAGAGCCCAGCCCCACGGCTTGACCAGGCTGAAGATCGTCAGGCCGCACATCAGGCCGGGCAGCAGCGCCACCCGCAACAGCACGAACACGGCCTCGCTGACCGGCATCGGCTCGGTCAGCTTGCCGATGAAGGCCGCGTAGGCCCAGACCAGCCCCATCGCCAGACCGATGAGCGCCACGTGGCCGACATAGACCACCACGGCTTCGCCGTCGTGCTTCTCCCAGAGGAGCTCGGTGACCATCGGCAGCAGGGCGATCAGGCCCAGCACCAGCAGATTGAAGACGTCCAAGCCGCCATTGGCCCGCGCCAGGCGGGAGAACACCCGGCGGTGGCTGAACCAGCAGACCCCCACCACCGCGAACGACACGGCATAGGCGGTCAGCTTGGGACCCATCTGGATGAACAGATCGGCGATCCCGCGCCAGTGATGCGGCGGATGGATCTCGATGGCCAGCAAGGTGATCGCGATCGCGAAGACGGCGTCCGAAAAAAGCACCAGCCGGTGCAGATGGCCGGGGCTGGCGTCGCCCGAATTCGTGTCACTCATGCTTGGCCCCTTACATCGCGTAACGGGATGTGTGCCGTCCCCGTCGCCTCGCGGCAAGCGGGTGCTTTACAAGATCGCGGTCGCCCCCTCTTAGTCGGGGCGAAGGGAAGAGGCGAACGCACGATGGGCATGGGCGAGATCATGGAGGCGGCGAAGCGCTCGCGCTTTCTGTCCGACCTGTCGCCCTTCGACCGCGATGCGTGGCGAAGCGTCTTCGCCGTGCCGGTCGGCGTGCTGGCCGGGGCCGTGGGCGCGCTGCTGGGCGCGGTGTCGGCGGCGCTGATCGTCCTGCTGATCGTCAGCGGCCTGGATGGCGCGCCGGCGGCGTCCGACCTGTTCAAGGTGCTGTCCGACCCGAACCTGACCGAGCCGACGGCGCGGCAGTCGCTGTTCATCCTGTCGGCCCTGGTCGGCGTCAATCTGGGAGCGGCCGTCGGCTTCGTCGCCGCGGCCGGCGCGATCCACCACCGCAAGATCATCGACTATGTCAACGACGGCGAGCCGATCCGCTGGCGGCTGATGCTGGGCGGACTGCTGCTGGTCGGGACGGTGATGAGCACGGCCGTCGGCGTCTCCAGCCTGATGGGCCAGGCCATCGATCCGCCGCTGCTGAAGATGTCGCCGAACCTGGTCGGCCGCGCCTTCTACGCCGCCCTGGCGATCGGCCTGCTGATCCTGGCCGCCGCCGCCGAGGAGCTGGTGTTCCGAGGCTGGCTGCTGAAGCAGAGCGCCGCCTACGCGCGCGACCCGATCGTGCTGATGATCCTGAACGGCCTGCTGTTCGCCGCCGTCCACCTGGATCCCAATCTCGACGCCTTCCTGATCCGCGCGGCCATGGGCGCGGGCCTGACCTGGATGGCCCTGCGCCTGGGCGGCATCGAGCTGGGCATCGGCGCCCACGCCGCCAACAACGCCGTGATCCTGCTGCTGCTGCGGCCGATGACGACGCGCCCTGACGCGCCGCACGAGTTCAAGGCCGGGCTGATCGCCAGCGCCCTGGTCGTGCTGGCCGGCTTCATCGGCGTCGGCGAGCTGGCCGTCCGCTGGCCGGCCCTGCGCCGCTGGACCGGGACGCCGGCGGCGGCCTAGAGCGCGTTAGGTTTAAGTGTGAGCGGTTAAACCGCTCGAACGCGCTCTAAATGTTTGAATCTAGAGCCTATCCGCTTCAAATGATTCCATTTGAAGCGGATAGGCTCTAGCGCTTGGCCGGACCGCGCGGCGCCGGTCCCCGAGGCGCTGGACCACCCGGCGCTGGGCCGCGCGCGGGACGCGGGCCTGGACGAGGGCTGGCCGCCCGCCCCGGCTTTTCCGAAACCCGGCGCGCCGCCCCGTCGGCCGGCTTGCCCGCCGGCTTGCCGCGCGCGGCGGGCTTGCCGATGTCGATGAACTTGGTCTCGATCGACTTGGCGGGACGCTTGGCCTTCGCCGCGCCCTTGGCCGGGCCGTGCGGCGAGGTCTTTTTCTTGGGCCGCGCCCAGCCTTCCTTGTAGACGGGCTTTTCCGGCTTTTCCGGCGCGTCGGGGACCACCGCCCGGTCGGCGCGCGGGGCGCCCCGGCGCTGGACGTCGCCGCCGCCTTCCGTGCCCGGCGCCTTGGCGGCGTTGGCGACGCCGCCGAACTTCGGCCGGTCGCCGGTCGGCATGTTCTCGGGCGGCACCACGCCTTCCAGAAGCTCGCGGATCACCCGAGGACCGACCTCCTCGATCTGACCGGCCGCCAGGGTTCCGAGGGCGAAAGGACCGTAGGACAGGCGGATCAGGCGATTGACCTTCAGGCCGATCGACTCCAGCACCTTGCGGACCTCGCGGTTCTTGCCTTCCGACAGGCTGACCGTGATCCAGACGTTCTTGCCGCCGCCGGCCCGGTCGTGCGCCTTGTCCAGCTTGGCGTCGATGGCGCCGTACTTGACGCCCTCGAGGGTCACGCCGTCCTTCAGCGTGTCGAGCTTGGCCTGCGTCGTGTCGCCAAAGGCGCGAGCGCGGTAGCGGCGAACCCAGGCGTTGCTGGGCGTCTCCAGCGCGCGCGACAGCTCGCCGTCATTGGTCAGCAGCAGCAGGCCCTCGGAGTTCAGGTCGAGACGCCCGACCGAGATCAGCCGGGGCAAGTCCTTGGGCAGCGACTGGAACACCGTCGGCCGGCCCTTGGGATCGCTGTGGGTGGTCATCAAGCCGGTCGGCTTGTGGTAGCGGAAAATCCGCGTCGGCTCGCGCTCGGCCACCAGCTGGCCGTCGACGGTGAGAAAGTCGCCGGGCGCGACCTTGACCGCCGGGGTGGTCAGCACCTTGCCGTTGATCGCCACGCGGCCGGCCTCGATCAGCCGCTCGACCTCGCGGCGCGACGCCACCCCGGCCCGCGCCAGCGCCTTGGCCACCCGCTCGCCCGGGCCGCCGTCCAGCTCGCCGTCTTGACCGTCGAGGTGAGGCTCGTACAGGGGATCGTGAGGTTTGGTCATTTTCGGCGTCCTTCTAAGGCTGGGCGCATCTCTCGATGGGCTTTCGACCGGAAATGCGCACCGAACGGTTCCCGGATCAAGCGGGCGCGCTTTCGCCGCGCGCCAGGAAAGGATATACTAATAGTATGTCATTCGAGGCGCCGCGATGAAATACGAGCCCCTGCTGCGGTATCTGGAAGCGCGCGGAGACTCGTCGATGATCCGCCTGTCCTTCACCCAGATCGCCGACATTCTCGGTTTCGGCTTGCCGGCCTCGGCGCGCCGGCATCAGGCCTGGTGGTCGAACACGCGGGAAGGACATTCCCACGCGGCCGCCTGGCTGGAGGCGGGCTGGAAGACCGAGATGCTGGATCTGGCGGGCGAACAGGTCAGCTTCGTCAAGGCGCGGGCGACCGGCTTCGCGGAGGGTCCCGGCGCGACGTTCGATCACCAGACCTCATGGCGCGACGCGGCGGTGACGATCCGAGGCTTGTCGCCCGCCGCCCTGCGGATGATCGACAACCACGTCGAACAGCACGGCGGCGACCGGGCCGGCGCCTGCTCGGCCCTGCTGGAGCAATTGGCGGCGGACCGCCTCCAGGCGATGTTCGACTGGTTCCAGGCGCATATTCCCCCGTCGGACCTCGACAGCGTCGACCTCATTCGCGAGGACCGCGACGCGCGATGACGGCGCCCCATGAGATGGTGCTGGACGCTTCGGTCGCCGCGAAATTCTTCTTTCACGAAGCCGGCTCCCGCGCGGCCCTGGCGCTGAGAGTGTCTGGCGCGCGCTTTATCGCCCCCGACCTGATCTATGCCGAGATGGCGTCCATCGCCGCCAAACATGTTCGAAGACGCGGCGTCGCCTATGCGGCGGCGCGTCGCGTGCAGCCGGCGCTCTGCCAACTGCTCGATGAGACCGTGGCCTTGAAGGATCTGTCCGAGGCTGCGTTCGACCTGGCTGCCAGATACGGTTTTTCGGCCTATGACGGCGCCTACCTGGCCTTGGCGCGCGGACGAGGCCTGGCGGTGATCACCGCCGATGTCCGGTTCGCGCGCAAGGCGGCCGAGGCGAACCTGACGGCTCATGTCGCGCTGCTGACCATGGAGGACTAAGCGATCACGCCGTCCAGCTTGATAACCGACGAGGACGCCATGCGCTTGGCGCTCGACGCCGCCCGCGCGGCGGCGGCGGCGGGCGAGACGCCGGTCGGGGCGGTGATCCTGGACCCGAGGACCGGCGAGGTGATCGCCACGGCCGGCAACGGTCCGATCGGGGCCCACGATCCCACGGCCCACGCCGAGATCGCCGCCCTGCGCGCGGCGGCGACCCGGCTCAAGAACTACCGGCTGACCGATCTGACCCTGGTGGTGACGCTTGAGCCCTGCGCCATGTGCGCCGGCGCGATCAGCCACGCGCGGATCGGTCGGGTGGTGTTCGGGGCCGAGGACCCCAAGGGCGGCGCGGTCGTGCATGGCCCCCGGTTCTTCGCCCAGCCCACCTGCCACTGGCGGCCGGAGGTGACCGGCGGCGTGTTGGCCGACGAAAGCGCCGAACTGCTGCGCGGCTTCTTCCGCGCCCGTCGAAAAAAGACCTGAACCGGTCTTCGCATCGCTTTCGCGGAAAACCGGCGTCCACTTTTCCGCGCGATGCTCTCCTGTTTTCCGCATCGCTTTCGCGGAAAACCGGCGTCCACTTTTCCGCGCGATGCTTAGCTGATCAGGGCCGAGCCCAGCATGATCTTCGAGCCGGGCTTGCCCAGCACCTGGTCGGCGGTCTTCTGCAGCTCGCGGCTGATATAGTCGATGTCCGGCGGCGCCCCGCCGCGCAGGCCGGCGGCGTAGATCATCAGCACCTGGGCGAAGGCCGCCCGCAAACGCGGGACCGAGGCCTGGGCGCGCTTCATCAACTCCGGATCCTTGACCTCCAGCCCCGTCTCCAGGGTCATGACGCCCCGGCGGCCGTCGCGGCGCATGACGATGGCGTTGATCGGATCGAGCGCCAGGAAGGTCGTGGCCTTCTTGTCCCCCTTCTCTTCCTTCTTTTCTCCGGCCAGGGCGGCGGCGGGCGTCAGGACGGAACCGCCGGCCAGGACGGCGGTCAGGGCGAGCGTCAGGAGGCGGCGAGAGCGGCGCATGGCGCCTTGGTAGCGCGACGTGGTTGACGTCCTCTTTACGCCTGCGGGCGCATCAAGACGCGTTAACCAAGATTCGCCGCCGCGCCTTCAGGCCGGCGAGCGTCGCGAGGAGGCAGACCTTGGGCCGTTTTTCACCCCAATCCCTCGATCTGGACGGCAAGGTGATCCTGGTCACCGGCGGCACCGGCTCCTTCGGGCGGCGGTTCATCGAGACCGTCCTGAGCCGCTATAACCCGCGAAAGGTCATCGTCTACTCCCGCGACGAATTGAAGCAGAGCGACATGCAGATCGAGCTGCGCGAGCAGTTCGATCCGAAGACCTACGCCAAGATGCGCTTTTTCCTGGGCGATGTCCGCGATCGCGAGCGCCTGACCCTGGCCCTGCGCGGCGTCGACATCGTCATCCACGCCGCCGCCCTCAAGCAGGTGCCGGCGGCCGAGTACAATCCGTCGGAATGCATCCACACCAACGTGCTGGGCGCCGAGAACGTGGTCTGGGCCAGCCTGAACAACGCCGTCAAGCAGGTGGTGGCCCTGTCGACCGACAAGGCCTGCAACCCGACCAACCTCTATGGCGCGACCAAGCTGGCCTCGGACAAGACCTTCGTGGCGGCCAACAACCTGTCGGGCGACATTGGCACGCGCTTCTGCGTGGTGCGCTACGGCAATGTGGTCGGCTCGCGCGGCAGCGTGGTGCCGCTGTATCGCCGGCTGCTGGCCCAGGGCGCGACCGAGCTGCCGGTCACCGACCCGCGCATGACCCGCTTCTGGATCACCCTGAACGAGGGCGTCGACTTCGTGCTGTCGTCGCTGACCCTGATGCGCGGCGGCGAGATCTTCGTGCCGAAGATCCCGTCCATGGCCATGCCCGACCTGGTGAAGGCCATGTCGCCCGACGCCCGGATGAAGGTGATCGGCATCCGCCCCGGCGAGAAGCTGCACGAGATCATGATCAGCGCCGACGACGCGCGCTCGACCGTCGAGTTCGAGGACCGCTTCGCCATCGAGCCCAACTTCGCCGAGTTCGGCCGCGCCCCCTACGCGGCGTCGGACGGCGCCAGGCCGGTCGCCGAGGACTTTTCCTACAGCAGCGACAACAACCACGACTGGCTGTCGCCCGAGGGCCTCCTGGCCATGCTGGAGGAGAAGTCCGCGCGATGACCGGCTTTCTCCCCTACGGCCGGCAGACGATCGAGGACGACGACGTCGCCGCCGTGGCGGAAGCCCTGCGCGGCGACTTCCTGACCACGGGACCGACCGTCGAGGCCTTCGAGACGGCCTTCGCCGCCAAGGTCGGCGCCCGCCACGCCGTCGCCGTCTCGAACGGCACCGCCACCCTGCACCTGGCGATGATGGCGCTGGGCGTCGGCGAGGGCGATGTCTGCGTCGTCCCCTCGATCACCTTCCTGGCCACCGCCAACTGCGCCCGCTATGTCGGCGCCGAGGTGGTGTTCGCCGACGTCGATCCCGACAGCGGCCTGATAACCCCCGACACGCTCGGCCGGGCTCTGAATGGCATCCGCGGCAAGCGGGTAAAGGCGGTGCTGCCCGTCCATCTGCGCGGCGACGTCTGCGACCTGCCGGCGCTGAAGGCCATGGCCAGCGCGTCCGGCGCGACCCTGGTCGAGGACGCGCCCCACGCCCTGGGCTCGGTCGGGACCTTCGACGGCGTCGCCCACCCGGTCGGCGACGGGGCCTATTCCAGCTTCGCCAGCTTCTCGTTCCATCCGGTCAAGACCCTGGCCACCGGCGAGGGCGGGATGCTGACCACCAACGACCCCGACCTGGCCGCTCGCGCCCGCCTGCTGCGCTCGCACGGCATGGTTCGTCAGCCGGGCGGCGATCCGTGGTGGTACGAGATGCCGGAACTGGGCTTCAACTATCGCATCCCCGACGTCCTGTGCGCCCTGGGTCTGTCTCAGTTGAAGAAGCTGGACCGCTTCGTCGCCCGCCGTCGCGCGCTGACCGCGCTCTACGCCCGCAGGCTGGCCGAGCGCGCGCCGCGCGTTCGACTGGCCGCCAGCCCGGCGCATTCGAACCCAGCCCTGCACCTCTTGACCGTGCTGATCGATTTCGAGGCCGAGGGTCTGTCGCGCCGCACGGTGGTCGACAGCCTGAAGGCCAGCGGGATCGGGACGCAGGTTCACTATATCCCGGTGCACCGCCAGCCCTACTACGCCCAGCGCCAAGGCGTCGCCGACCTGCCCGGCGCGGACGCCTGGTACCGGCGCTGCCTGACCCTGCCCCTCTATCCGACCATGGCCGACGGGGACGTCGACCGCGTGGTCGACGCCCTGGCCTCGATCCTGGGCTGATCAGCTCGCGAGACTGATCTGAAGGATCGGCGTGATGTCGGTGAACCGGGGCACGTCGCCCATGACCTCGGGCGCGCGCGGTCCCGTCAAGGAGGCCTGCAGCGCCTCCGCGTCGCGGAAGGTGAGATTGACGATCACGACATACGGCGCCGGCGCGTCGCCGCCGCCCGACACGCCCTTCAAGACCTGAACCCCGGTGAGACCCGTGGGCGTGAAGGCCTCCTTCACCAGCGGGATGTGGGTGGCGTCGTAATAGGCCTGGTCGAACTTCGCGCCTTCGGCGGCGGGATAGAGGACGGTCAAAACAGCCATGGCGATCTTCCCTAGAGCCCTTTCCGATCTGATTGATCCAATCAGATCGGATAAAAAGGGCTCGAAATCAAAAGTTTAGAGCATTTTTCGATCCGATAACCGTTTCACACTTATCGGAAAATGCTCTAGGCGACCCGAACGGCCGCGCGCGACAACCTTACCCGGCGCCGCCGGGGAAGAGTCAAAGGGGCTCGCCCACATTTCCTGGAATGCTTCCCAACCGTCGCTCGCCAGAGGGCGCGATCCTGGGTCGAGCGGCCCCGTGGGCTAGCCTGGACAGGCTTAAATTTTGTTCATGCGCCTCCAAAAGCTCCGCTTGGAGACTCTAAGCCTTGAAGCCATTCGAGGGGATCCATGTTTCGCACCGTTCGCGCGCTCGTCGCTGCCCTGATCGCATCCAGCGCCGTGATCGGCGTGGCCCAAGCGGGCGAGTATAGACCGACCTTCCATCCGGAGACCTTGAAGGGCCCGCCCCACGGCGCGCCCAACACCGTGCTGGTGCTGGGCACGCCGCACCTGTCGGGTCTGCCCAAGAGCGTCGACCTGGCGCTGCTGGCGCCGCTTCTGGACCGGCTGGCCGCCTGGGCGCCCACCGCCATCGCGACCGAGGACCTGTCGGGCCTGCAATGCGACGCCCTGCGGCGTAATCCGGCCCGCTACGCCCAGACCGTGGAGATGCGTTGCCCGGACACCTCGGCGGCCGAGCGGGCGGTCGGGCTCGACGTTCCCGCCGCCAACGCCGAGGCCGAGCGGCTGCTGGCCGCTTGGCCCGCCGCGCCGACGGGCGCCCAGCGCCGGCGCCTGGCCGCGGTGTTCATGGCCGCGGGCGAGCGGGGCTCGGCCCTGGTCCAATGGCTGCGGCTGCCGCCGGCCGAACGCACCGTCGGCGACGGCCTGAACGACGAGTTGGTCGCGGCGCTGGAAAAGCTCAGGGTCCGCCGCAACGAGACCGACCAGGTCGCGGCCGTCCTGGCCGCGAGGCTGGGCCTGGAGCGCCTGTGGTCCGTCGACGATCACTCCGCCGACACGCCCGACAGCCCCGATCCGGCCGAGCAGAAGGCGGCCGAAGCCGCGATCACCGGCGCCTGGAACAATCCCGCCTCGCGCGCCCAGCGGGCCGAGGACGACCGGCTAAGCCAGGGCCTGACCAGCGCCGAGGGCCTGCTGCGACTGTATCGCGCCTACAATGGCCCCAAGGCCCAGCGCCTCGTCTATGAAAGCGATTTCGGCGCCGCGCTGGCCGAGCCCTCGCCCCAGGGCTTCGGACGGCAATATGTCGGCTACTGGGAGACCCGCAACCTGCGCATGGTCTCCAACATCCGCGACGTGCTGGGTCAGCATCCCGGCACGCGGATGCTGGCCATCGTCGGCGCGTCGCACAAGGGCTACTACGAGGCCTATCTGAACCAGATGCACGACGCGCGGCTGGCGGACGTCGAAGCGGTCCTGCGCTGAACGCGCGACCGCTGGTTTAAAGGCTCTAAATCAAATGTTTAGAGCGTGAGATAAGCTGAAACTTTCGGCCTCACGCTCTAAGCCGCCTGCGCCACCAGCGTCTTGATCAGGTCCAGGGTCTGGGGCGAGGACTGCAGCTCGGCGCGGGCTCCTGGGTCTCGGGCCAGCTTCAAGGCCTCGACGCGCGCCTTTTCGGCGACGGGGCCGGTGGGGCCAGCCTCGCCCATGGCCAGCTTGGCCAGCAGCTGCAGGCGATGCGGCAGGGGGGCCGGCGCGCGGACCAGCATGGTCAGCAGGCGGGAGTCGGCCTCGATCAGCGCCCCGATCTCGCCCAGCTTGGCGCAGAGCGGCTCGTGGTCCTCGCGCACCAGGCCCGAGCGCCCGATCGACCGTTGCAGCCCGGCCAGCAGGGTCAGCTTGGCGACCGGGGAATCGGGTCCCTGGCGCAGTTCCTTCTCGAAACGCAGAGCCTGGATATTGGCGCTGAGCCAACGGGCGGCGCTGCGCTTGTTGACCGCGCCCATGACGTTTTCCGTCAGGCGGATCAGCATCTTGATCTCTTCGTGGGCCGAGCGGTCGCGGCCCAGCAGCGCCTCGATGAAGTCGCTGTTCAGCAGGGTCTTCGAGCGCGTGGTGAAGGCGCCCTGGATGTCCTCGGGGGCCAGGATGCGGCCGGCGGCGGCCGTCAGGCTCATGGCCAGGGCGCGCAGGAATTCGATCTCGGCCTCGGCGTCGGCGGGCTTGAGACGACGCACGCCGTTCAGCTCCTTCAGCACCCGCCCCGCGATCGAGGCGCGGACCGGGGCGAAGTTGTCGTTGGACAGCCAGTCGCCCAGGCGCTTGGCCACGCCCGACAGCTCGGGCATGCAGGCGCGCACGCTGGGCTCGATGCGGATCAGCGCCTCGACGGCCGTGCCGCCGGTCATGCGGATCATGGCGGCCAGGGTCGCGCCCAAGTCGTCCTGATTGTCCAGGAGATCGGCCATGCCGGCGCGCGAGCCGATGATTTCCGACAGCGGCTGTTCGATCGCGGCCAGGGCGGCGGCGCGGGCGCGCGGTTCCTCCGGCGCGGCGTCGGCCAGGTCCAGCAGGCGCGCGATCTTCTCGGACCAGGTCTTGGCCGGGGCGATCGAGGCGGCGATGCCGGCCCCCAGCAGGAAGGCGCGGTCGGGGTCGGCGGCCAGCCGCTCGGCGGCCTTGGCGAAGCCTTCCTTGTCCAGGTTGGGCAGGTCTCCCTTCTTGAAGGCCTTCGTCAGGTTGGCGATGGTGCGCTCGACCAGGCCCTGGAAGTGGCGGATGACCTCGTGCACGCTCTGGCCGCGCGCCTCGGCTTCCGGGATGGCGATCTTCTGAAGGGCGTGCTGCAGGTCGGTGCCGGAGGCCTCCAGCTTCTCGACCAGGTCGGGCCGGTGCAGCAGTTCGAAGGGCGTGGCCTTGTGCCGAACCAGCCAGCCTTCCAGCAGGCGGCCGATCCTGTCGCGGGCGTGGGCGGTGTAGAGGTCGGCCGGCTGCACGCACAGCGGATCGCGGTTCTCGACTTCCTTCTTGGGCTTGCCGCCGTCGACCATGCCCTTGGTGAAGATGGCGATCGACTTGTATTCGCGAGTCTCGGGGTCCAGCGTTTCCTTGCTGACGCGCACGGCCACCGCGCGCCCCTGGGTCAGGACGTCCTCGGCGGTCTGCAGCGCCTGCGTGCGGATCTCGGTGGCCATCTCGAGCGTCCACTGCGCGCCGGCTCGGCGACGGACAAATAGCTCGTAATGGACTTCGCTCATGTGCGTGACGCGCTCCAATAGTCTTCGACCATGGACCAGAACACTTAAGGTGAGGTTGAAGACGACCGCCCCGCCGCATTGGCGCCATGCTGGAGCCGCAAACGCTCGCCAGAAGCCCTTGGGAAAGCTTTGCCGCGCCACGCGTTGAAGCCTGGGCGAGCGATGTTTAGGATCGCTCGACCTGAAGATCGCCGAGGACAGACGGAAACATATGGCCGCCATCACGCTCATTGACGACGACGAAAACATCGTCGCTTCGGTCTCGCTGGCGCTGGAAAGCCACGGGCACGCGGTGAAGGCCTATTATGACGGCGTCTCCGGCCTGGAGGCCGTCGAGGCCAGCCCGCCCGATCTGGTGATCCTGGACGTCAAGATGCCACGCATGGACGGGATGGAGGTGCTGCGTCGCCTGCGCCAGACCTCCGAGATCCCGGTGATCATGCTGACGTCCAAGGACGACGAGATCGACGAGATCCTGGGCTTCAACCTCGGCGCCGACGACTATATGCACAAGCCGTTCAGCCAGCGGCTGCTGCTGGAGCGGGTGAAGGCCGTCCTGCGCCGGGCGCGTCCGGAAGAGGACCCCATCTCGGCCGCCGATCCGACCGGCGCCAACTCCAAGGTGATGAAGCGCGGCAAGCTGACCCTGGACCCTGCCCGCCACGACAGCCTGTGGGACGGCAAGCCCGTGCGCCTAACCGTCACCGAGTTCCTGCTGCTGCAGGCCCTGGCCCAGCGCCCGGGCTTCGTGAAGAGCCGCGACAACCTGATGGACGCCGCCTACGACGATCAGGTCTATGTCGACGACCGCACGATCGACAGCCACATCAAGCGGATGCGCAAGAAGTTCCGCCAGGTCGATCCGGAATTCGACTCCATCGAGACCCTGTACGGCGTTGGCTACCGTTACCGCGAAGCCTGAGCCGGCGCGCCCCCAGGGGGGCGTCGAGCCCAGGCGGCGCCTGGCCTGGCCGCGCGGTTCGCGGCTGGGCCGGCTGATCATCATCCTGAACGTCCTGGCCCTGGCGATCGTCGTGGTCGGGGCGCTGGTGCTGAACGAGCTGCGCTCGGGCCTGGTCAACGCCCGCATCGACAGCCTGACCACCCAGGGCGAGCTGATCGCCAACGTCATCGACCAGTCGGCGACGGTGGGCGAGCCCGAGCCGGCGCTCGATCCCTATACCGCCAGCGCCATCCTGCAGGTGCTGTTCATTCCCCGCTCGCAGCGGGCCCGGCTGTTCGACGCTCACGGCAAGGTGCTGGCCGACTCGTTCGTGGTCGCCGACCACGTGGACTGGAAGGTGCTGCCCCCCGCCCGCAAGCCCGGCCAGAAGGACCAGGCCCAGCAGAGCCCGCGCGAAAAGGCTCGGGCCGAGCGCGCCCGCCAGGCCCTGGCCGACGAGATCGCCCGCGCCATGAAGGGCCACACCGTGGCCGGCACCCGCGTGTCCGAGGACGGCGACCGGGTGGTGTCGGTGTCGATCCCGATCCAGCACGTCCGCGCGGTGCTGGGCGTGCTGACGCTCGAGGCCGGCGACGTCGACCAGATCATCTCGGCCGAGCGCAAGGCCCTGCTGCCATTCATCGTCGTGGCCATGATCGCCATCCTGGTGTCCAGCGTGCTGCTGCACCGGCTGATCGCCGTGCCCGTGCTGCGGCTGGCCCGCGCGGCCGACCATGTCCGCCTGCAAGGCGCGCGCGCCATTTCCCTGCCCGACCTCTCCGAGCGCAGCGACGAGCTGGGCGACCTGTCCCGCTCGCTGGAGGAGATGACCCATTCGCTGTCCGAGCGGATGGACGCCATCGAGCGCTTCGCCGCCGACGTGGCCCACGAGATCAAGAACCCGCTGACCTCGATCCGCTCGGCCATCGAGACCCTGGACCTGGTCACCGAGCCCGCCCCCCGGGCGCGGCTGCTGGCCATCCTGCGCAACGACGTCAACCGCCTGGACCGGCTGGTCACCGACATCTCCAACGCCTCGCGCCTGGACGCGGAGCTGTCGCGCGAACAGCCCAAGGCCCTGGACCTGGCCAAGCTGCTCGGCGAAGTCGCCGGCCTCTATGACGCCCAGCTGCGTCCCGGCCCGGCGCCGGGCAGCGTGCGCGTGACCTTCGCCGCCGAGGACCCGCGGCCGATGCCCGTCCTGGCCCGCGAGACCCCGATCGGCCAGGTGTTCCGCAACCTGATCGACAACGCCCGCTCGTTCAGCCCCGACGACGGCGAGGTGCGGGTCGTCGTGAACCGGGCGCGCGGCAAGGTGACGACGACGGTCGAAGACGACGGTCCCGGAATCCCGCCGGACAATCTGGAGACCATCTTCGAGCGCTTCTACACCTCGCGGCCCAAAGGCCGGGCGTTCGGGGGCAATTCGGGCCTGGGCCTGTCGATCGCCCGCCAGATCGTCGAGGCGCACGGCGGGACGATTCGGGCCGAGAACCGGATGGACCCGGCCACCGGAGCGATCGCCGGCGCGCGATTCATCGTCGAGCTGCCGGACGCGCGGGAATGACCGGCGACGCAGCCGCCCTCGACGTCCGCCACGCCGGGCTGATCGCCTTGCGTCTGGGCGGCCGGTGGCGCGGCGCTCTGATCGAGGGCCCGTCGGGCGCGGGCAAGAGCGATCTGGCCCTGCGCGCGCTCGACGCCGGCTTTCGGCTGGTGGCCGACGATCGCGTCGTGACCTTCGCGTCCGGCGGCAAGCCTTGGGGCAAACCGCCCGCGCCCCTGGCCGGCCTCATGGAGGTGAGAGGGCTGGGCGTGGTCGACGCGGCCGCCCTGCCCTTCTGCGAGATCGCGCTGGCCATCCGCTGCGTCGCCGCGCCCGAGCAGGTCGAACGCCTGCCCGAGCCGCGTTTCGCGCCGGTCGCCGGGGTTTCCGTTCCCGTTTTCGACCTGTGGCCCCGGGAACCCGCCGCGCCCCTGAAAATCAGACGCATGATGCAGTCTCTTGGAGTCGCAACCTAACGGGCGTATCAAGACCGCCCGCGCGATCCTCCACCGGTCGCCGTGGGAATGGGGATCCCGTTTGAGATACAAGGCATGATCGGGCTCGTGATCGTGACGCACGGGCGTCTGGCGGAGGAATTCGTCTCCGCCATGGAGCATGTGGTCGGTCCGCAGGCCGCCGTGAAGGCGATCTGCATCGGCCCCGAGGACGACATGGAACGTCGTCGCTCGGACATCCTGAAGGCCTGCGCCGCGACGGACGTCGACGGCGACGGGGTCATCCTGCTGACCGACATGTTCGGCGGCACGCCCAGCAACCTGGCCATTTCGGTCATGGAGCAGACCAAGGCCGAGGTCATCGCCGGCCTGAACCTGCCCATGCTGATCAAGCTGGCCAGCGTGCGCCAGCGCGAGCCCCTGCAGACCTGCGTCGCCCACGCCCAGGAGGCTGGACGCAAGTACATCTCCGTGGCCTCCTACGTCCTGGCTGGGGAAAAATAACGGCATGACGTCCAGAACGGTCGAGATCGTCAACGAGCGCGGACTGCACGCGCGGGCCTCGGCCAAGTTCGTGAAGATGGCGTCCGGCTATGACGCCGAGGTCACCGTCAGCCGCGACGGCGCGTCGGTCGACGCCCGTTCGATCATGGGCCTGATGATGCTGGCCGCCGGCATCGGCTCGACCATCGACATCTCGGCCGAGGGCCCGGAGGCCGAGGCCGCCGTCGAAGCCCTGTGCGAACTGGTCTCCAACCGCTTCGACGAGGAGCGGTAGAGGGCGAGATAGCGCCCCCTCCGTCACGAGGCTTCGCCTCGCGCCACCTCCCCCGCTTCGCGGGGGAGGAGTTCCCGTCTCATCCTCACCCGCTCGCGGGGGAGGTGGATCGCCGCCGATATAGGCGGCGAGACGGAGGGGCGCTCCGACGTCGCCCAAACAGTCCGCCCACAACGAAAAAGGCCCGGGATCGCACCCGGGCCTTTCCGTCGTTTAGCGCCGAAGCGCCCGAGTCCCGAGTTCTTCCGGACGCCTATTGGGCGTCCGCCCGGGCGCTTAAAGCGCCCGAGTCCCGAGTTCTTCCGGACGCCTATTGGGCGTCCGAAAGGGCGATCTCGGCCGGCAGGGGCTCCATGGCGTCCTCGCGCTGCTGGGCCAGCTGCTCGTCGCGCTTGGCGGCGACGCGCTGCAGGCTGCGCAGGTAGGCGCCCGTGCCAGCGGGGATCAGGCGACCCACGATGACGTTTTCCTTCAGGCCTTCCAGCGTGTCGGTCTTGCCGTGCACCGAGGCTTCGGTCAGGACGCGCGTCGTTTCCTGGAACGAGGCGGCCGAGATGAAGCTCTTGGTCTGCAGCGAGGCCTTGGTGATGCCCAGCAGCACCGGCTGGACAACGGCCGGACGGCCGCCGCGGGCGATCGCCTTGTCGTTTTCCTTGTCGAACTCGGGCTTGTCCAGGTGATCGCCCTTGATCAGGCCCGTGTCGCCCGGCTCGATGATCTCGACCTTTTGCAGCATCTGACGAACGATCGTCTCGATGTGCTTGTCGTTGATCGGCACGCCTTGCAGACGATAGACCTCCTGGATCTCGTCGACGAGGAAGTTCGCCAGGGCCTCGACGCCCAGGATGCGCAGGATGTCGTGCGGATCCGGGTTGCCGTCGATGATGTACTCGCCCTTGGTGATGTAGTCCCCGTCGTGGACGGCGATGTGCTTGCCCTTCGGGATCAGGAACTCGACCGCTTCGGGCTGGTTGCCGTCGGCGTCGACGTCCGGCGTGATCTTGATCCGGCGCTTGTTCTTGTAGTCCTTGCCGAATTCGACACGGCCATCCATTTCGGCGATGACCGCGCAGTCCTTCGGACGCCGGGCTTCGAACAGTTCAGCGACGCGCGGCAGACCGCCGGTGATGTCGCGGGTCTTGGCGCCTTCGGTCGGGATACGGGCGATGACCTCGCCCGGCTTGACCTCGTCGCCGTCGGCCACCGAGAGAATGGCCCCCACGGACAGCAGGTAACGCGCTTCACCGCCGTTCGACAGGCGCTTGTACGAGCCGTCTTCCGACAGCACGCCCATGCCCGGACGCAGGTCCGAGCCACGGGCCGAGGCGCGCCAGTCGGCGATCACGCGCTGGGCGATGCCGGTGGCCTCGTCGACTTCCTCGCGGACGGAGATGCCGTCCACCAGGTCCTCGGCGCGGACGCGACCGCCCACTTCGGTGATGATCGGGGTGGTGTAGGGGTCCCAATCGCCGAGGCGCTGGCCGCGCTTCACGGTATCGCCGTCCTTGACCTTCAGGCGCGCGCCGTAAGGCGGCTTGTAGGTCTCGCGTTCCTTGCCGTCGACCAGGACGCTGACGGTGGTGTTGCGGCTCATGATGACCAGGGCGCCGTCGGCGGCGGTCACGGTCGGGCCCATCACGCGGACCACGCCGTCGTTCGACGCTTCGAAGAACGACTGCTCGGCCACCTGGGCGGTGCCGCCGATGTGGAACGTGCGCATGGTCAGCTGGGTGCCCGGCTCGCCGATCGACTGGGCGGCGATGACGCCGACCGCTTCGCCGATGTTCACCGGCGTACCGCGGGCCAGGTCGCGGCCGTAGCAGGCGCCGCAGACGCCGATCTTGGCTTCGCAGGTCAGGACCGAGCGGACCTTCACCGACTGGACGACCGCCGCCTCGATGGCGTCGGCGATGTTCTCGTCGATATAGGTGTCGGCCGGCACGACCAGCTCGCCGGTCGACGGATCCTTGACGTCCTCGGCCGTGAAGCGGCCCAGCACGCGGGCGCCCAGCGAGACCAGCACGTCGCCGCCCTCGACCACGGCCCGCAGGGTGATGCCCTTGGTGGTGCCGCAGTCTTCCTCGACGATGATGCAGTCCTGCGCGACGTCGACCAGACGACGGGTCAGGTAACCCGAGTTGGCCGTCTTCAGCGCGGTGTCGGCCAGACCCTTACGGGCGCCGTGGGTGGAGTTGAAGTACTCCTGAACGGTCAGGCCTTCCTTGAAGTTCGAGACGATCGGGGTCTCGATGATCTCGCCGGAGGGCTTGGCCATCAGGCCGCGCATGCCGCCCAGCTGCTTCATCTGGGCTTGCGAACCGCGGGCGCCGGAGTGGGCCATCATGTAGATGGCGTTGATTTCCTTCTCGCGGCCGTTCTCGTCCTTATGCTTCATCTGAAGCTCGGCCATCATCTCGTCGGCGACGCGGTCCGTCGCCTTGGCCCAGGCGTCGACGACCTTGTTGTACTTCTCGCCCTTGGTGATCAGGCCGTCGGCGTACTGTTGCTCGTACTCCTCGGCCAGAGCGCGGGTTTCGGCGACGATCGCCTCCTTCCGCTTCGGGATGATGATGTCGTCCTTGCCGAACGAGATGCCGGCCTTGGCGGCTTCCTTGAAGCCCAGGCCCATCACCTTGTCGGCGAAGATCACCGTCGCCTTCTGACCGCAGTGGCGGTAGACGATGTCGATCAGATTGCCGATTTCCTTCTTGGTCAGCGCCTTTTCGATCAGGCGGTGGCCGATCTGGGGGTGATGCGGCAAGAGGGCGGCGATCTTCATGCGGCCCGGCGTGGTGTCGATCACCTTGCGGACCAGCTTGCCTTCCGAATTCATCTCGGTGTGGCGCGCCTTGATCTTGGCGTGCAGCGAGACGACGCCGGCGTCCATGGCGGCTTCGATCTCACCCAGGTCGGCGAAGATCTTGCCTTCGCCCGGCTCGCCCTCGCGGGCGACCGACAGGTAGTACAGACCCAGGACGATGTCCTGCGACGGCACGATGATCGGGCGACCGTTGGCGGGCGACAGGATGTTGTTGGTCGACATCATCAGGACGCGCGCTTCCAGCTGAGCTTCCAGGCTCAGCGGGACGTGCACGGCCATCTGGTCGCCGTCGAAGTCGGCGTTGAACGCGGCGCAGACCAGCGGGTGCAGCTGGATGGCCTTGCCCTCGATCAGCTTCGGCTCGAACGCCTGGATGCCCAGACGGTGCAGGGTCGGGGCGCGGTTCAGCATGACCGGGTGTTCGCGGATCACCTCTTCGAGGATGTCCCACACCTGCGGCTGCTCGCGCTCGACCATGCGCTTGGACTGCTTGACGGTGCCCGAAAGGCCCTTGGCGTCCAGGCGCGCGTAGATGAACGGCTTGAACAGCTCCAGCGCCATCTTCTTGGGCAGGCCGCACTCGTGCAGCTTCAGCTCGGGACCGACCACGATGACCGAACGGCCCGAATAGTCGACGCGCTTACCCAGCAGGTTCTGACGGAAGCGGCCTTGCTTGCCCTTCAGCATGTCGGCCAGCGACTTCAGGGGCCGCTTGTTGGCGCCGGTGATCACGCGGCCGCGACGGCCGTTGTCGAACAGGGCGTCGACCGACTCCTGCAGCATCCGCTTTTCGTTGCGGATGATGATGTCGGGCGCGCGCAGCTCGATCAAGCGCTTGAGGCGGTTGTTCCGGTTGATGACCCGGCGATACAGGTCGTTCAGGTCCGAGGTCGCGAAGCGGCCGCCGTCCAGCGGCACCAGCGGACGCAGTTCCGGCGGGATCACCGGCACCACGGTCATGACCATCCATTCCGGACGGTTGCCGCTTTCCTGGAAGGCTTCCAGGATCTTCAGGCGCTTCGAGAACTTCTTCTGCTTCATGTCCGACGGGTTGCCCGCCAGTTCTTCACGAAGCTTCTCGGCTTCCTTCTCGAGGTCGATCGCCTTGAGCAGGTTCTGGACGGCCTCGGCGCCGATCTCGGCGGTGAAGCTGTCGTCGCCGTACTCTTCCTGGGCGCGCATGTAGTCGTCTTCGCTGAGCAGCTGGTGCTGCTTCAGCGGCGTCAGGCCCGGCTCGGTGACGATGTAGTATTCGAAGTAGAGGACGCGCTCGATGTCCTTCAGCGGCATGTCCAGCATCATGGCGATGCGCGACGGCAGCGACTTCAGGAACCAGATGTGGGCGACCGGCGAGGCCAGTTCGATGTGGCCCATGCGCTCGCGACGGACGCGGGCCAGGGTGACTTCGACACCGCACTTTTCGCAGATGATGCCCTTGTACTTCATGCGCTTGTACTTGCCGCACAGGCATTCGTAGTCCTTGGTCGGGCCAAAGATACGGGCGCAGAACAGGCCGTCACGCTCGGGCTTGAACGTGCGGTAGTTGATGGTCTCGGGCTTCTTGATCTCGCCGAACGACCACGAGCGGATCTTTTCCGGCGAGGCCAGCGAGATGCGGATCTGGTCGAAGGTCGGAGCGGCCTGGACCGGATTGAAGATGTTCAGGACTTCCTGGTTCATCTTGGTTCCTTCTGCGGGGATGCCCGCGAAAATTTCTCTTTAGAGCGCTCCTCCCCCGCGTCGCGGGGGAGGTGGCGGCGGAGCCGTCGGAGGGGGCTAGCTGGAAGGAGGCCGCGTTAGG
>Ga0209426_1000805_pt1 | contig 26023 bp, 40 predicted proteins | sample Deesub1362B_J571_FD_187697 | JGI IMG/M metagenome (GOLD analysis project Ga0209426, IMG submission 187697) | Deep oceanic, basalt-hosted subsurface ecosystem from Juan de Fuca Ridge flank, Pacific Ocean, CORK Borehole 1362B_J2.571 (SPAdes)... ...
ACTATGAAGTAAGGTACATACCTAGGATGGTAGGTGTCTGGTACTCTGATTTCCCGTTTGAGCGGTGGAATTACACGGAAGGCGACGCCGTGTCGGTCACGATATACTTCGATGAAGAAAAGGCTGAGAGAAACGGATACGACAGAGTAGAAGCAAGAATCAGAAACATCTTGAGCAACGCTGCGTGGAGAGCAATGGACACACTAACAGAGCTGTGCAAGAAATACCACAAGCTGCTCGAAGAGGAGTATGAATATCTTACGAGCGACGAAGCCGTGGCGGAAACTCTGAGAGTCAATGAATATATGTTTGACGAGACCGGGACCATTGTTCATGGGTTCTGTGGCATCCTTGAGGTGGATTCTGGGGAGGTGACTGAGTAATCAGCCTCCCATCCTTCCCTTAAGCATCTGACAATCAAAGGGTGAATTGGTGGAGTGTGTAGGAATGCGCCTTTTTAGATTCCGTTTTGAGGATGGTGCAAAATGTGGTGGCTGCAACTGGGAAACACGTGACCTCTATGTGCTTGCTGATACAAGAGAGGAAGCAAAAAATCTCCTCAGAAGAGGAGAAGCAGGGCTATGTGCAGATTGTATGTGTGAACTCCTCAGCGGGGAGCATCCTTCTTCCGGAAAAGAGAGATACATAATACAGGTGGGGAATGGTAGGGCTGCCTGAAGAGATGCCTATGCTCTGGTGGTGATGAAATGGCAGAAACGAGATGTTGCAAAACCTGTAAAAACTTTGTAGATAGAAATTCGCTGCCCGAGCAGGAGAGGAAGGCTCTGGACGATTGTGTCAGTGGAGTGTGTTATGAAAGTGGCTTTACAGAGATTGGCAACCCCAAGAGGCAGCTTACCGAGGAGGACTGCAACGCATGGATAGCGAGAGAACCAGAGCTGCCAGAAGAGATACCATTAGACGAACTGCTAGAAATGGAGGGCACCATCTTAGACTACGAAACATTCAACGACATTGAAAAAGCCAAAAGTTTCCTTGAAGAGAAGAAAAAAGTAAAACCAACAGCCGCCATCTACACAGAATTGGATGGTGATGTCTACCTTAAAGACGTGCACTACGTGAACAGAACCGGGAGGTACATCGTCGCCTGGCCACTTCAATACCAGGGAGTCGTAAGTGAATGAGAGAGGCTGAATGAAACTTATGAGAAAATACTATCTCTCGGCATATACGAAGCAACACAGGAAGCAAGTCACGTTGTAGCAGAGGCGCTCTCGTGCCTTGAAAGCATAGAGAGAAAGTGGACAAAGAACCAAGAGTAGTTGCTGGTGGTAGTTATGGTGGAGGTAAAGGTTTACGTTCCTTTTAAGTCCGCAGTTGAATACATAGTTGATGTTGAAGACCCCAATAACATAGAGGAAATAAAAGAGAAATTGTATCAGAAAGACCCCTCCGACTGGAATGATATTCCAAACTTCTATGAAGTTCTCGGTGCCAACTTCAGAGAATTCGTTAAAGAAGTAACTGAAGACGATATTTTTCCAGCAGATTAAAAAACAGCTATTTTTGAGGATTATTACTGAATTATCTTAATTTTAGGTGGGGCTATATGGTTGATGAAGATATTGTCAAAGATGGAGCCGCTCAGATTGAAAGGATCATCAACACACATCCAGACATCCCCGAGCAGATAGGGCGCAAGCTCGCTAATATCCACCCAACCCTCCAGCAGAACTTTATGAGGATGGTCCTAGCATTCATTCAAGAAATGGCAAGCAAAAAGTACTGGGATCTTCGAAACGAGGCATCAGTTGAAATTGCCAAAATACTCTGGGAGGAACTAAAGAAAACCAAGTACTACAGCAAAGTGCCTCAAGAAAAGATCTACCTTCGATTCGTCTGAGGAATATTCTTTCCACACAAAGGATTTTCTGGTTTTTGAGGGGGCAACATGCAATGCAAAGTGGAGATGGTTCTCCAGAACCTCAGCAGACCCATCGTCCTCCATCCTCAGTGGATGAAAATCCCAGAGATACTGAAGAAGGAGATTGAGAGGCAACGTGCCGTGCAGGTTCTGAAGGGTGAATATGGCGAGGCAACAGACGCTGAGGCATTGGCATACCTTTACAGCGCCAGCCTAGCAGCACCTCTGCGAAGCGAGTACGTCAACATCTACCTCTATCTCTACCAGAAAATCATGAAGCAAATAGGGATTCAGCTACCTCCCGAACTGTGCGAGGTCAAAAGCCTGAGTGACTTTGAGAAGCAACTTTTAGCGGACCTGAAGCAGTGGATATGGAAGAAAAGTATGAGGAGTGCGAAGAAGAGCAGGCAAAAGTAGCTTAGAGGAGTGTTATTATGAAGAGAGTATTTTGCACGATTTGTAAAGATCCTGTCCCAATTAATGAAAAACGCGACCACTTAGCTGGCTATCACCCTGCTGCTTACAATTTTGAACCAGAGGATGTAGATAAGCTCTTCGAAGGGGAAGCAAACGCATATACCGTGGCAATGATTTTCACCTCAAAGGTTATTGCTAGCGACGATACAGAGGCGCAGGAAAGGGCAGAGGAGGAGTTCGCGCGGGCAGAACGCTACGTATCAGTTTTTGACATACTGGACACTGGAATTTCGGAGTTCGGCGAACGCGAGCTGGAAAACGAGCTGACCGAAACAATACATCAGATAGCCGCAGTTATGGATGCATTGGGATTCAGGTTGCATAGCGAGAGGTGCATGCAGGGCGAACAGTCGCTGAATTACGTTCGCGAGGCAGAAGGAAAGAGTATCAGGGTGTATATAAACATCGCTGAAGAATCCGAAATCGAATAGTTTTCTTATCTCCTCATATCCACTTGTGGCTTATCACAAAACAAGGAGGTGATTACTTGTTAAGAGACCTCCTGAGGAATAAGAAAAGAGGGAGGGGGTTTCCCCCACCTAGAAGGCTACGAACCAGAAAACAATCCGAAGAGAGCAAGGTTCAGGCAATCCTTGAAGAAGTTCTCAGAGAGGTTGCAACGCTCTACAATGCAACAGAAAGGGAGGAGGAATTTGTCAACCGTCTTATCGAAGATGGCTGGCACAGAACACGGAATCCGCAGATACTCTGTAGCCACTCCTACAGTGACGACTGGAGAATATGTCTCGAAGTCAGGCAACTTAAGGGAGCGTGGAGGTGTCCGGTGTTTGCGTCGCACAAGAAGATACGCAGGGAACCGGTGAGACTTCCAGAACAAGTTTGGTACAACATCCTCGCAGAATTTGGATTGTGAAAAGGAGAACCTACTCGAACCTGCAAAGGTGATGAAATGACTTTAAAAGAGAAGGTGCTGAAATTGCTGGGGGAGAGAGGCCCCATCACTCTTAAAGAACTGCACGACCTACTACCTGAACACACTTACCACGGAATGTGTGGGACAGTTTATAGGTATGTCTATCAGGGGGTTGTTGTTAGAGTAGGCAAGGGCAAGTACGCGCTCGCTAAAGAGGACAACAAGAGGACAGGCAGAAAAGCCAAATCTGGAGGACCTGCAAAGTCTACGAAAAATCCGAGGTCAATCAGACGTACTAAAGGCAAACCTCAAGCACCGAAAGCTATGTCTGCGGAGGCTGCGCTTGCAGACGCTCTGTGCAGGTTTGCAGATGGCTTTGGGTTGGCGCTGACCGCATCTGGGGGAGAAACTTACCAGAGCCACAGAAAATCGCACCGCAGGATCAAAATACCAAGTTACGAAGCAATGAAAAAGCGTCTCATTGAAAATGGAATGTACGACAGCCAGGTTATATTTTCCGATGGAAGTCATTTAAAGAACATCGAAGCGATGACTGATGCAGGTCACTCAGCCATGCTTCTGAAATTCAGAATTCCAAATTTGGAATATAACATGTACAGGCTACCCGACCACCTGATTGAGAACGGCAGGAAGGCTTACTGTGCATTTCCGCTGCTGAGAGAAAACAACGCCGCATTTGTTTTGAGGTTCGTATTCGATATTTTGAGGTGGGCTGGCATAAAGAACACTAAAGAAGTTAGAGAAGCTATTAGATTCACTGCCACGCCGAACAGCCGCTATGTGTATGCATTCTTTGAAGACAGCGATTTTACCGTAGCTACATCAGGGTTAAAACCAAGAGAAAGCAGCTGCGAACTAATAAAAGTTTAGCTTCGTATTTGACGATTTTTATACCCCTTCTGTATTTGCCTTTTCGAGAAGCTTCTCCAAGAAGGGTGGTGGAGTTGATTTACTCCAAGTATGAGGATGTCCTTGCCGAAGCCGCCCTAGGCTTTTCTCAGGGACTGAGCCTCGTCATACCGCGCATAGAACCCGAGGAGGATGTGGTTAAGGGGCTTACAAAAATAACCCACATCCCTTCATCACGACTCAGGAAGTCAGATGAGTACATTGACCAAGTAACAGAAGCCCCCGATAAAAATCTTAAGCCACCGGTACGGCTGTTCAGGGCGGGTAAATATCTGGTTAAAATAGCGGTGCTGCCTGCTACGCAGGAGGTGTTCAGCTCCTGTGAGTGCATGGACTTCATTATAAGGATGAGGCATCAGGAAGCTGCATGCAAGCACATAGCTGCCACATTGCGCGTGCACTATCCACAGGTTGTTACACTCCTGTTGAGGGGGTATTGAGTATGGCTGGAAAAAAGATTTCGGGTAAGAAAAACCTCAGAGCAAAATTCCTAAAGGGTCTTGACGAAATATTCTCGCACTTCAAGGCGACGCCAACTGTGCAGAACGCCACTAGCGCTGTAATACTCATCCCCAATGCCAACGCCCTGCTCGTCGGGGACCCCGGTACTGGTAAAACCACACTGCTCAGAATGCTGTCAAAAGCATTCTTCGGGGACAGCTTTGCAAAGGTCAGCTTCTCCCAGAGCGTGACCCCATTCGATGTGTTTTTCTTCCTTAACCTTGGGAAGCTCAGCAAGGGCGTTGAAGAAATCACACCCAGGCCGATTCTTCAAGCGCGCTTCAGGCTTTTCAACGAGCTGGGACGCTGTCCGCCAGCAGTGCAAAACGAGCTTCTGGAACTTCTCGAAGAGAGGCAGAAGTCCTGGCGCGGGCAGGTCTTCGAAGCACCGGAAGGCATAAACTTCTTTGACATGAACCCTATGGACGCTACAAGCGTAGAGCTCAGCGATGCCCTCCTTGACCGCATGGACCTCTCGATAACTGTACCAGCTCTGAACATGAAGCAGGAGTTCGAATTGCTCTACGAAACCTCAAGCTTCTCTGCCGACCTCGTGGAAAATACCAAGAAAGTGCTAACCCCAAAGCAGATGCAGAAAATCTGGGAGCAGGTTGACGCAATAGAGATCCCGGCATCGGAGATGTTCTTCCTTACCCTTCTCCGAGCGTTGATTTCCAAGTGCAGGCACCACGACAGGAGTGTGGTAACAGCAGACTTCGTGCAGCAGAAGTGCCAGCAGTGCACCTACAGCGGCGAGCTCTGCAGCCAGCTGAGGCACGTGCCAGCGTTCAGAATTTCGAGATCTGCAACGAAGATTGCGAAGGCACTCGCATACCTGCGCGGGAGCGCACAGGTGAGCTACGATGACATCCTCAAAGCCTTTGCGCTTGCCCTCCCGCACAGAATAAAGCTCTACCCGCAGGTACGTAATCAGTTCGGCAACGAGTACCTGTGGGTCAGGGATCGCTTTTTCCAGGCGGTTGAGACCAAGCAGCAACTCTGGAAGGAGGCAGCGGGGCACTTTGCCGAGGCCCTCAAAGGCAAGAAGAAGGCAAAAGAAGAGCTTAAGGAGCTGGGCAACAGAGATGTGGCGGTGCTTAGCGCCTACCAGTCGTGGTTTGGCAGTCAGGGCAAGGACATCTTCACGAAGGTGGTATGGCAGTGAGGGGGTGGTGCCTTGAAGCAGGGGAGCTTTGATCCCCACCTAGTTTTTAACGGCGTCCTGAAGGAGGAAGGAGTACTCCTCGAACTCACCATCAAGCCAGCTCACACAGCTTCCTTCACCTGGGGTACTGTGAATATCCCACCCCAGGATGTTGAGAAGGGGAGGGACTTCTTCGAAGCGCAGGCGAGACACGAGGTGGGGCACAGAACAGTGCCCTACGCACCCTCTACCGTGGAGCGAAGCATCGCGGCGAAGAAGGTCGCGGAACTGTGCGGAATCGAGGACGCGCACAGCTTCCTTAATGTGGTATTCGACCTTATGGTCGATGCTAGGAACTACGCGAGAAACCCGGAGGTTTATGGACCTTACATGGACTACTACATCAGGCACTACCTGTCGTCTCCTGACCCGAGGATGAGGCTGCTCGGTGAGGTGGGAAAGCTAATAGTGGGCAGGAGAAGCAGAGACCGCACAGCCAACAAGCTCTACGAGCTGCTTTTCATGGACGGCAGACACTTTTACACAAGGCTGAGAGAGATAGCAGTCCTTCTGAAACATCTCTTCACAGGTGAAAATGCCAGAAAGCACGGTTCCTACGGCAGCAGGCACGGACAGCGCAGCGATGAAGGTTCACAAGATGAGAGAGGAGAGACAGGTCAAAAAGAAGAATCTGGTAGTGATACTGTTCCACAACCAAGCGATGGAAACACCTCAAGCGAAAGCGGTAACGATACGGGTGAGGAGGACACTAAGGGAGAAGAACAGGAAGGTGATGGGAGAAGAGGAGAGGGCGGTGAAGGCACGGAAACAGGATCGGATGGGGTAGAAGACACCAACAGCGCAGAGTCAAATGACGACCGCGACGTAGCAGATGAAAATGCTCAGGACGCCAGCAGGGAAGACCAGAACGGCGAAGACACCGGGGTCGAGGCTACTGAGAGTAAAAGCGGCTCTACTGGAGATGGTGATGGCACATCCAGCAGCGACTCCTGCGACCAAGAAGGCACCAGAGAGGCACAGGACGAAGAAGGTGGTGGCGTAGATGAAGGGAATGACGGTGAAGAAGCCAGCAGCGGAGCGAGAGAAAAGAGTGGTGGAATAACCAGAGGACAATCTCAGGATGATGCAGAAGGAGCTGAAGACCCCAGTGGAGCAGAAGACAGGGGAAATGCAGGGGATGGTGCTTCTGATCACGACGGTGAGACAGACGCTATGACAGAAAGCGGAAGGGACAACGAATCCAGTGAACACGACGCCAGAAAAGGTTTGAAGGATGAAGATGGAAGAGTTGCAAGCGATGCAGAAGATAAAGACGGCAAACACGGTGAGCCCTCTGAAAGCTCTGAAGTCAGCAATGTGGACAGCAGCTTGAGCGCCACAGGAAGAGAACCCGGAAAAGGCAAGGATACAAGTGAGCCCCTCACCCTCGCAGACATGCCCAATCCCATTATAATACCAGACATCAGCGATGCAGAGGAGCTGGATCTCGTCGATCTTGCAAGGGAACTTCAGGAGGCAGGAGTAGAACCAGGAGAACACCTTCTTTACGGCACAGCTAGGGAAAGAGCGCTGTTTCTGACGTACCGCAGGTTGAAGCTTCTCGACAGGTTCGTCGAGATAACAGAGAAAATCGGAAGCAGACCAAATACATCTGAAACACCAGAGACTTGGCGTATTGGCGATGATCCGGAGAAGCTCGACCTCATTGAGACAATACAGAGACATGGAGTGATAATTCCAGGGGTTACAACCATTAAAAAAGGAGAAGGCAATCTCTCAGGGGCTGGAGGCAGTGGCAGCATAATGCTCATAGTCGACACGAGTGACAGCACAAAAGACGCCTATCTAGCGTCTGGTTCAAGCCAGCCAAAAAGAATCATAGATACAATAAGGGAGGCCGCGTTCTGCATAGCAGAATCCGCCAGAAGAAACGGAGACGAGATCGGCTACGTGGAGTTCGCCGGCGATGTTAAGTACCGTGTCCCGCCAACGAGAACAGACTATGAAGAAATCATAAACCGTATCCTTGTGATGACTCACGGTGGGGGTACTAACGTGCTACCTCCCGCTGTCTGGGCACAACAGCAGCTGCAGAAAAGTCCTCAAAAAGTTACAACGTTCCTTATAACGGACGGTGAGATAGGAGACTTAAAATATGCGATGCCAACATTGGAGTGGCTAAACAAAAAAGGGCGGCTTGTGGTGTTCCTGATAACATCCAGAGACCCCAATACGGGGAAAATACCCGAGCGTCCTCAGATGCTCGTGGACAGGGGCTTTACGGTATACATGGTGGAGGCTGGAGGAGACTTCTCAGAAGAAGCTCTGATAGAACTGAATAGTGGTGAGTGAAACTCACCGCTGTGATTCCTTTATTTATATACTTCCTTTTTGGCTTTTCGAGTAGCTACTCGAAAGGTGGTTGTATGGCTATATTAAAAGCTGAGAAAATTACTAGTGGGAAAGTGGGTGTAGAGTTCAGCTTGGGAGACACGCGAAAAGCAACTTCACGATGCTTCGCTAAGCTAGTTAAGAAGGTTATCATCGATAAGAGCGGTGGCTTCGCATTCAAAGGGAAACTAATAAAGAGCGGAGCAGTTGTAGATACTCCGGCGTTTATTGCATTGGTCAGAGGGGAAGGGAGTTGGAAGCACAAACACAGCCACTTTTACCTCTTCAAGGTAGAGGAGCATGGAGCTACTGAACTCTATGAAGGTCCGTGGGATACAGATGCAGACAAGATGAAGGCGGTGCTTGCCGCAGCAAAGCTTGTGAATGGGGAGACCGGCCCCGACACCACTAAAGAAGATGCCCCTGTAGCCAGAAACTTTCTCAAGAAGGGCATGGTGGTTAGAGCGAGGTTGCCTAGCAAATCCCTCCTCACCAAGCGCCTTCCAGAAATATTCAGGGACTGCAGGGTGGGAGACAAGGAAATACGCCTGATTACAGGCTACTTTGCAAACAAGTTAGGGCACCTCGCAGCGAAGTTTTACAGAAAAGTCAGTTCTGATTGCATCCTCATCCCCATCGAGGAGAACAAGTACATGTACGTTGTCCCCCCAGACAGGGTGTTGGAGTTTTATCAGTGGGTTAAGGAGTTCAAGCGAGAGTATGAGCAGTACGAGGAAGACCTGCGCAACTTCCTTAAAAAGGGCGAGATTCCACAGGGCGTGAGAAGCAATGCAAAGTTCGACTACGAATACCTGCAGACGGTGCAGGAGTACTTGACCCGGCAGGGTGTAGAGGCGAGTATAAACGTGCCTGACATAGCTGACAGGGTGGACATACGCTTCGAGGAGTTTCACCTCGGAGACAAACTCTTCCAGGTCTTCGCAGAGGAGAAGTACGAGCAACTACTCAAGGAACTGAGCGAGAAAGAGAAGGAGTTGCTCGAAGAGCTTAACCAGGAAATACAGAGGCGTGAGCAGGAACTCATGAAGAACGCGTACGCTTCTGTGAAAGAGAAGGTGGACAACGTAATCAGGGATATAGACAAGGCTGTGAAGGCAGGCCCAACTAAGCAGAGAATCCGAAATCTTAAGGCTGCCCTTGAGGCAGCGGAGCAACTTGCCCAGAGTATAGGGATGCATGACATAGACTTCAGCAAACCAAGGGCTATCCTCGAGGAAGCTGAGAAAGAATCTGAGAAGAGAGACTACAGAGAAGTGGTGGTGAAGAAGCCAAGGAAGAGAAGACAAAAGAGTGCACAGAAAGCGCTTGTAGAGGCACTCGCGCAGTTTGCAACTGCGTGAGCCTCTTACCCTTTTCCTTTGTCAGAGAAAAGAGGTGAAGGCATGTCTGCGAATCAGGCGATTGATACCCTCATAGAATCTGCACGCGTGTCAACCGCAAAGATAGAGGAGATCCAAAGGGTACTGGAGAGCAATATCTGCGTGTTGTGCTGGCCAGCTCAGCGCGCCCTTATCCGTGACCACAACGGCGACCCACTGAAGATACCTGAGAACCTGAAGCTAGGGCGCAGGCCGCCGAGTTGCCATCCTCAGCCAGAGAACTGCTATATGCGGCTTATGAAGGAGAGGAGAATTCGGGAAATAGAAGAAAAATGGAAGAGGGGGTGATACCTTAGTATGAAATAAAGAACAAGTATGGGAAGTTGGTAGCAAAATGTTTCGATAAAAAGATTGCAGAGGCATCGAGGAAATCGTTAAATTGGTATACAAAGAAGAGGAACAGCGCACAATACATTCTGGAACCGACGAAACACTCGCAATCATCTACGACCCACTTCTATCGCCTGTTATCAGAGCAAAACTAACGCAGATAACTGGCAAGGAGATGATAGTAAGGGCTTAAAAAGGAAAGTCAGATAGTGGTTGTAGAATTTAGCAGTCGGTGGTATCTTTTCTGTAAAGCCACCATGTTAACCAGTCTGCTGTAAAAGATAACAACCAAACTAAAATCAGTTTGTACCACGGCCATAGTCCTCTCATGATATCAATAAATTTGATTATAGTAAGAGAGAGAAGAACCGCGAATATTCTAAAGTGATAGTACGTGTACGCCTCTTGATTTTCTTCCCATCTTCCCCAACGAATGCGGACGATTAATCTTGCGGGAATAAACAACAAGTAGCTTGCAACAATCGCCAAGACTATCTGCTTCAATAATTTATAATTAATAAACTGATCGCCAAGGATTACATAAAGGGCAAAATAGCCAATTACAAAATGATTGACCAAATAGCGAGAAGCCAAGTCCTTTATGTTAATATCCATATTACCCCCTCTAACAACCCTAGAAAAGCTCCACTAAAATACCTTCTTCACTCAGATAGACAGAGCACCAGTCCATGTCGTAATCCGTGAGTTTCAATTCTCTGTATACCTCCTCGGGGAGGGTGATATAATCAGCGCCGTTCTCCCTTGTGATCTCCACCTCAATGTCGCCCCTCCCTAAGACTAACCCCGTTCTATTGTTTACGTATGCTGCTCTAATTTTGCCTTCTGCAGGTCGTTTTTCTGGATTTTTGAGCAGCTCGTCTCCGTAGCTTATTCGGAGCCTCTTCATTTCAACTCCTCTTTAAATCTCATCTTAAGCTTCTCAACTTCTTTCCTTTTTGTAATAACAAATGAAGTTTTAATTTTTCTGTCAGGTGTCAATATTATATAAATTGGACGCTGATGTATTTTAGATTTTCCATGCAATAAAAATTCTCCGGTATCAGGATCGCGTCTTACCTATTCCGGGCTCTTTTTTATGCTGAAAACATCTGACAGGGAATACCTCCTCCCATCCTGCACCATGTGCCTGTATGACGAAGCGGTACCGTGAAATGTGGAATGCCTGAAAGAGATTCCAAGGATCTCTTTAGCTTTTGATTGCGGGGTAGGTGGTGTCAATGGAAAACGGAACAAACGAAATAACTGAACCTCAGCTGAGGCTCATCAGCAACAAAATGGAGGAACTTTCCCAAGAAAGATACGAAAAGCTATTCAAGCAGCTGGCAGGCGTACAGGATTTCGACCAACTCACAAAGCATCAGGCAAGCGCACTCATCGACCTTATCAAGCTAATGGAATGGGACAAGACGCTCAAGGAAAAAGGGAAAGAGATGAAAGAACTACTCGAAATTGCTTGGAAGGCAACCGAAATATTTCCAAAAGAAGTGGGACCCGAAGTAAGAGTGCAGGCGACGACCAGTATTGCGGTGACGATGTTCATCCAGAAATACAGCAAGCGTTGAACTTACACTCTGTCTCAAGCGTAGATTCGAGAACCTTCTCCTTTTTCTCTTCGACCATTTTGCAGTGATTTGATTCTTTATATACTTCTTCTTTTCTCGCTGGGTGAGGGTTCAAGATGAAAGGCAGGTTAGCCAATGTTAGGAACCTCTTCGCCCGCCTTGACAGTGTTGTCATTGTGCAGTCGAGGGTGCCGCCAACGTTGTTCATCAGCGCGTTGCTTGACAGCACAGTTGATACCTTTCCTCACGGGCTCGGGTTTTACCTGAAGGACTGCGGGTTCACAGTCGTCCTCGAACTCCCACCGCCTAGGAGGGTTGTCGGGATACTCAGGGGCGAGACAGCACTTAATTTTCTGCGCGCAGCTAGGGTGACAGAGAAAATTGCAGTAAAATGGAAAGTCACCGTGCCAGTATTCTACGCGCCAGAGGCGCCGCCGCGGTTCGTAACCAGCATAGTAGATACGGAGATGCCCGTACACGGAGAAATGCTCAAATCATTCGAGCAAGCAGAACGCACGCTACTGGGGGGTGTCCGCTGTGGCTAAGCGCGAGCTGTCGTTCTGCTACTTCAACGACCTACCAGAAAACGAGAGGCCAGAGATAGTAACATGCAATGAGTGTGGCTTTTTTCGTCAACCTGAGCGATTGCCGCTACGCTATGTGCCCGCACGCAACACCAGAAGAGTGCCAGAAATGCGACTACATGGAGTTTTCCAGCGAGAGCAGGGTTGGGAGGTGCATGGCGCCAGTCAGCATGCTGGAGAGATACCAGAGTCAGAGGAGGAGATAACGTGGATGCCGATCCTGCAATTCTGATTGCGCTGATTGCTGCAACCTATGTATCGGCTGCAGTATGGGTTTGGGCGAGTTAGAGGGTGATTGAAAGATGAGTGAGATGTGTAAGGACTGCAACAGTTGCCACTGGATGGACCCTGAGTATGGGTGTATTCGCTTTGGTAACTCCCCTAAAAATCTGTCTCAACCAGAAGATTGAGGGGTGATTCGATTGACGCACAATGATGAGCACTCTAAGAATGGGTTTCCAGAACCTCTCAGAAAAGCCCATGAACTTGCTGCACGCGACCAGTGGTTCCAGCAACTTCGCGAGGGCACAGCACTCGGTGGTCTTCACCCCGAGGATGTGCCTGAGTGGGTGCGGGAAATCATTGCCCTGATGGAGTCGGAGCCAGACGTTATGGGGGTTTCCCTCAGGCTGGGATGGATGTTTGACGGGGATCACCACATGTCCCTTGAGGTGGAGGATGTAGAGCGCGGGGGGAGAAAGCTTCTCACAACTCTGAGCAGAGTCTTCTGCGAGGACTGTGGCGGCGTGTTCTACATCCCGCGGCCACCTTCCTGCTTCTCAGGGCAGACTCCGCCATTCCGCTGCCCATACTGTTCTGGAGATTCGCATATCGTGTTGGAGGAAGTTACAGCTAGGATTCAAGCACCCGTCCCTGAACCACGCGGCAGGAGGTGATCCACTTGTGCGATAAGATTGAGATGTTTGCCGAAATTGCTGCCAAAGAAATATCTAAGAAGCATACTAAAACAAATGGTATCAAATTTACAACAAAAGAGACTGCAGAGTACACTTTGATAGAATTCACTGTAAATCAATCACTGAAGCCAGAGGAACTCACCAAACTAAGGTTGCCGAAAATCGACTATCGGAAGGGTGTAGTACTTTCTGGGCGAGGTCCCATCTGGCTGTATGCCTTTTTAGCGAATTACTATCATCCAATCCCGTGGATAGCAACATACGATCCCCGCTTTGGAGGCGCAGTGGTCATTCAGAGCCTCTGTTCCAGAAGAATAGGGCACATTATACCAGTTGAGGGGGTGTTGGATTGAATCAAGAAGATGGAGAGGCAACTCACATAACAGTGGCGAGGGTTGAAAAGGAGATTTACGCCGCTCACGGCCCCTGTGAGGAGTGTCCCCGCGAGGGATATGGCACCTCTAAGACACAGGCAAGGAAAAGTATGCAACATATCTGTCGTGAGTGCCGCGAAAAACTGTAACTCACATACCTGCCAAAGGGAACTCTTCTGATTGAAGACTTACCTTATATACTTCTTTTTGTTTGTTGCGGTGAGGGGTAGATATGAGTATTGAGAACGAAATCCTAAACGTTTTGAAGAAGAAGGGGAAGGTATCCCTGCACGACCTCTATTCTGCGATCCCTGGTTGCCCTAAGCACAGCATCCGGAGCAAGACCAGCGTTCTCGCAAAGAGAGGAGTACTCAGGAAGGTGAGCAAAGGTGTCTATGAACTTGCAGATTATGATGCACGGGAGAAGACTAAAGGTACCTCTAAGGTGGCTGAGGACACTACAGCAGTGGAGGATACTCCTTCAGAAGGAGATGCTGTTGCGGAACTTGAGCAACGTGTCCTCCGCTTACTTCGCAGGTCACCAGACGCAACACCCGAGGAGATAGCAGAAGTTCTCGACACCCAAGCGGATACCATTAGGGGTATCATTGGAGGGCTGATCGACAAGGGCTTGTTGGAACCTATAGCAAATGAAGCCAAAGATGATACACCAGAAGTTTCAGGTAAGGCTGAGAGGGCAGTTGCAGAGAGAACAAAAGATGATACATCCAAAAATGCGAGATGCTTCTACGCTCCTATCTGTCATGATATACCTGGGATGAGGAAAGTCTGTGAATCTATCGGTTCTGTGCTCTGTGAAGGGTGATCTTCATGTGCCTCTGCTCACATGTGTGGGGGATTGAAGAAAAATCCCTGCAGAGGGTTGCGGTAGAGAGGTATGGCAGGAAACTCAGTAAAAAAGAACTCTCCTTGGTGGCACAGCTGTTACACGAGGAGTTTAGGGCAAGCGGCTTGGAAGAGAGCATCGAACACCTGATTGCAGCAGTTGTGGAGAGGGAACATGCCTGACCTGAAGCTCTCGGAACCTCGAACGGCAATGATTGCCACAGGAAGAAGTACTGAGTAGAACTGGGCAGGGGAGGCCAGAGAAGCTTTGATTCCTTTATATATTTCCTGTTCTTCTCTGTGGTAATGCACCACGGGAAGATCGAGTTCAAGTCCATTGTGGGATTGAGATGGAAGAGGTGGATGGATACAAACTAACCAAAAAGGGCATTCAAAAAGCTAGGGAACTAATCAGAACCAAACAGGAGGCAAGAGACTTCTTCTTGGGCCTTGCTACAAACGAGGTAATCGAGTTCATGAAGGCTAATCCTTACGATCCCGTTAAAATAATCCTCAAAGTGCTGGAAACTGACCTGAAGCTGAGGGAGGAAGGACTCGACTGGGAGAGTTATCTTTTACGGCTGAAAAGGACACCCCGTGGATACGTGGTAGACGGGTAGAAGAGGGTGCGCCCATGCCCTGTAAGTGGCAGAAGCACAGCGGACCCCACATCGGCTGCTTCCTTAACGACAAATACAGGAAGTGGCTGTCCAAAAAGGAACTCTGGAAGTGCACCCCAGAACACTGCAGCGACTACGAGGAAGCTGAAGAGGAAAAGAGAAGCTTCTCTTTACCCACAAGCAAAAAAGGAATCCAGACATTCCTGCAGAGGAGAACCTCAAAGGGAGAGCGCATTGTAATGATGGACGATGCACTCTGGGGCTTCCCGCTTGGTGGGGTGTTGCTGGGTGCCCACGATTCCATGACAGGCGGATTCGCAGTTCGCGAGATATCCGTGAAGTACTTCCAGACGCCGCTGTTTGAGCAGAAGGCGTACCTTCAGGCAATGGCAGAAGCAGCGCTGGAATTGCTGGACGAACTCGCAGCAGACCCCATGAGCACAACCGTTGTTAGAGTATGCCAGGGCTACGTCAACTCCGCGATACCAGTTGCACTGAGGCGCAGAGGATACCGCGTGGAGGTGGGTAAAATCGGCGAGCCGCTCCAGAGCTGGCTCGAAGGCAAGGCTGCAGAATATGTTCGCAACTTGGGATATGACGGATATTACGATCCTAAGGAGATGAGCGAGAGCGATGTCAGAAAAGCCTTCTGGCGAGTGGTGCGCTGGGTGGAGAAGCACAATCGATACGATATCATAAAGTCTGGCTGGAGGTTCTGGAAAGAAAGGCGCATGAGAAGAGGTCGGGGAGATGAGCACATTCGTAGAGAACATTAGGAAAAAATTGCAGGCAATGCAGAACAACAACGTCTTCAGGGACGTGAGCCTGCTCAGCGACAGCTACCTACCTGATGAGCTGAAGCACAGGGAGAAGCAGATCGACCAGCTCCTTGCCTGCATAGCAGCCTTCTTGCAGAGCCGTCAGCAGACCACAGTTCTGGTTTTTGGGCCTCCAGGTACTGGCAAAACGCTGACTGTTATGAAAGTCCTCCAAGCGGTGGACGAGATACGCAGAATATACGTGAACTGTGCAGAGGTCAACACGAAGTACCGCATCCTTGCGCAGATTGCCGAGCAGTGCGGCGAGCATGTCCCCTTCACGGGATTGCCGACTGACATGATAGTTACGCGCACTGTTGACGCGCTTAAAGGACAGACCACAGCTGTGGTCCTGGATGAAATCGATTACCTCTTCAAAAGCCCTCAGCGGATGCATGACATAAGAGACGTGATCTACATCCTGACCAGAACTCAAGGGCTCGAACTCTTATTGATTGGAATCAGCAACACCCTTGGATTCCTCTCGTATCTTGATACCCGTACCAGAAGCAGCCTTAGACACCAGGAGATACACTTCCCTCCCTACAGGAAGGACGAACTCCTTGAAATTCTGTGGGAGAGGGTCAGCCACGCCTTCCAAAAGGGAGTACTATCCAGAGAGGTTTTTGAGAGGTGTGTCGAAGAGACCGTGAGGACAACGAGGGATATCAGACAACTCACCAGCTTGTTCAGGAAGGCTGGTGAACTGATGATGAAGAGGGGGGAGAACGCGCTTACCATAAGCACCTTCAGGGAGGCAATGGAGCTCAGCATGCAGGAAGAAACAGAAAAACTCGTCTTTGGGTTGCCTCTGCAGCAATTGCTCGCGCTCGCAACTATTGACAGCATGCTCACCCAAGTGGAGAAGATAACCACAGGGGAGGCGTATGAAGAGTATGTGAGGCTTTGCAAGAAACATAAAATGAACCCAGTGACAATGCGGAGGTTTTACGACTATCTGCGGGAGCTGGCGGAGAACTCGCTGATCAGTATTAGAACTATAAGCAGGGGCAGGTATGGCAAGACGTCAGAAATAACCCGTGGGGACCTCCCGGTCCCGCATCGCGTGCTTGACAATATCCTTTCAGACAACGATCCTAAATGTAAAGAAGATTCAGATGAAAGGAGAGTAGCTGCAGACATCTCAGCTGAAGAATACGATATGCTACAAATGCTGTACGCAGTCTGCACAAGAGGCGAGTCTGTTGACGATACAGACCTCGTTCCACCAGAGAGAAGACTCCTCAGGAAACTGGAGGAGAAAGGCCTTGCGAGGTGCATCGTCACGGTCACTTCCGGGGCGCGCAGAGCGCTGTGGGTGGTTACGGAAAAGGGGAAGAAGTTGATCGAATCCCCATGAGGCGATAAGATGATGGCGCACACGCACATGCTCTTTGCGTTGCTCTTCGCGCTCTTCCCCATCAGATTTCTGGAGTATCATCCATCACCAGAGGTACTCGCAGCGGCAACCTTCGCGAGCATACTGCCAGACGTGGACCACCCGAAGAGCATGCTTGGCAGGATACTCCTGCCAGTATCCCTGCTCCTGAACGCCACCGTCGGACACCGCACCCTGACCCACTCGCTTGCGGGGTTCTCCATAGCGATCATACTCGCATACCTCACCACAATATCACTGGGCCTGTCAGCTGCAGCCTACGTCGCCTTCACACTCGGATACGCCAGCCACATCTTGGCAGATATGCTCAACGATGCCGGCGTTGCGCTGATGTACCCCTTCGAAAAGAGAAGGTACTCCATTCTCCCCAGGCGCTGGGGAATCAAGACAGAGTCGCAGAGTGAGCATGCGATTGCCACCGTCCTCGCTGTGGTGGTCGCTTCTCAGCTCATCCGCACAGTGCTGTAGCGCGATAGAAGCTCTATTTTTTCCTTAAATACTTAACCTCTTTTCTGAACCTCGGTGAGATGTATGACTGATACCGTGGCAGAACTGGAGTATCTAACAGGGGTGGAGGTCTTCGAGAGGTGCAAGCGCAGACGCAGGATCACCACCGGCAGCCAGAACCTAGACTCGCTGCTCGGCGGCGGTGTGGAGACGCAGGCCATTACAGAATTCTTTGGTGAGTTTGGCTCCGGGAAGACCCAGCTGTGCCATCAGCTGGCTGTAAACGTTCAGCTGCCTGAGGAAAGCGGAGGCCTCAAAAAATCCGCGATCTACATCGACACCGAGAACACCTTCCGCCCGGAAAGGATCCGGCAGATGGTCACCGCACTGGGGCTCGACCCAAAGGAGTCGCTGTGGAGCATAACGGTTGCTAGGGCGTACAACAGCCACCACCAGATGCTGCTGGTGGAGAAGGCAGAGGAAATAATACCTGAAAAGAACGTCGGCCTGCTTGTGGTAGACTCCCTCACATCGCACTTCAGGAGCGACTACAGCGGCAGGGACTCCCTCGCAGACAGACAGCAGAGGCTCAACCGCCACCTGCAGACTCTGCTGCGGATTGCAGAGAAGCACAACATCGCTGTGGTGGCCACAAATCAGGTGTACATGCGCCCCGACTGCTTCTTCCGCGACCCCACCGCACCGGTGGGCGGGCACATAGTGGGGCACGCTTCCACCTTCAGAGTATACCTGCGCAAGTCAAAGGGCTGCAGGAGGATTGCAAGGCTGATAGACTCACCGTGTCTCCCCGACGGAGAAGTGGTGTTTACCGTTACTTCAGAAGGCGTCAGGTAGGTGGTCTGCATGAGAATCGAAATCGTCAAACCACGTGTGTGGGACGTACAGGTAAAAACCCATGAGGCTGTCTGCCAAGGATGTAAGGGCAACCCGAATTTCGCAGACAACGAGATCCGCTTCGTTGCAGAATCCGGCAGAGTAAGCGGTGTCCCCCACCACATCAAAGACCTAGACTCCTTCAGGACGATGCTCCAGAACCGCTACTGGTCACCAATTCGCTTCATCACCTTCAGGCTGAAGTGGTTGATGACGAAAGGCAACGACCCGGAACATCTGCGCCACAAGATCGGCAAGGAAATGGTGGGGAGGAGCACAAGATACCTGGACGCCAGCGCCGAGCTCGACGGCTCCACCGGCGACACCTACAGGATAATCCTGCCCTGGCACATCGTGCAAATTCTAAAGAAGTATCAGGTGCCGGTCAAGGAGTTTGAAAAGGCTTTGAACCTTGAAGAAGGCGCTCTCAGTCTGTGCCAGAAAGTTGGCATTATCGGCACCGACAGAGAAGTACTTACAGCCTTCGCAGAGTCCATCAGAGCATCCATCATAAGCTACCACAGAATGAGAGAGCTCGGCTTCCCGAGGGAAAGCGCCCGCTACGTGACGCCGTTCTGCATTGCCGAGGCATTCTACGTGGAAGACGTGTCTCTGAACTACGTGATAAACTTTATAGGACAGCGCTCCTGCTGCAGGGCTTCACCGGAAATGCAGAGCCTCTCCGCACAGCTTTACTTCGAAGTCACCAGAAAACTTCCGGTGCTCAGAGGATACATCGGTTGCAATGGCTTCCGTGAGGGTGTGTGCCCTGAGTCAGGTGTAACAGGGCACAGAGTTCCAGACGCTAACGGCAAGCGCTCCTGCCCCTTTGCCGACCCCGACTCTGAGGTGTTTATCCCCACTAGGGAGGAGCTGCTCAAGGGAATCACAAACAAATTTCTGAACAAGAACGACCCGGTTCGCAACGGACAGATTAGAGCGAAGCAGCTGAAGATAATGGAAGCCAGAATAAGGCTTTACGCAGACTGGGGAATGGGTGATGTCGATGAGGAGGGCTTCCAAGATTGAGATGTATAAGCGCATTCTCGATGCAGTCGCCTCCCGAAGCGCGTGTTCCAGGCGCAAGCTCGGGGCCCTAATCGTTGTGGATGACCGTATCGTTTCGACAGGCTACAACGGCGCCCCCCGCGGTTGGGAGAACTGCGGCACGGACACACCCTGCTACAAGGACAAGTACGGCGTACCCTCTGGGATAATAGACTACTCCTGTCCTTCTGTGCACGCGGAGATAAATGCTATTATCAACGCAGCCTACCACGGGGTGAGCATCAATGGGGGAACGTTGTACACCCAAGTTGATCCGTGCTTCTGGTGTGCCCTAGCCATAGTAAACTCGGGCATCAAACGAGTGGTAGTTTTCGCTGATTACAGCGACAAGCACGGCATAGAGGTGCTGGAGAAGAGCGGGATTGAAGTGGTACGAGCAGATACCCGTGAGGCTGATCAAAACGGAGACAAGCACGATATAAAAAGGGACTCCAAGGTGTCTCAAAACAGAATAGGAGGGGCGTCTCGATGAGAATTAGGTGTAATAAATGCGGTAGGTTCCACGAAATAGAAGGAACAGCGGACGCTCTTGAGTGCGATTGCGGCAGAAAAATAATTGTAACTGTCAGAGAACGCGTAGCCCTACGTCGCAAACTCATGAATAGGCTGGTAAATCTCTTCAGAAGCCTGAAATTTTACTACCTTTTCCTGCTTGTAAGGATTTTCAAAGGGCATGAAAATGCTGCGATCGTGAATGCTTTGCTCAAGTCATCGCTTAAATTATTTAGCTGTTTATCTTTAGCACCTGTAGCAGCAGCCTTCTTGGGTGAAGATCCTTTACATACCATTCGCGTCGAAGTTGGGGCCTTTATAGGCGCTTATATTATTCAGATGGTCTACGTTGATTACTACCTTAAAAATAAGTATAAAACGGATTTCCTGCACAACCCCGCTCCTTATGCCCTATTCGGGGCGGTTGTAGCGGGATTCGCGTCACTTAGCAGCGTTCCAGCCTTATTAGTGGGGCTGATAGCAGGAGGAATAGGTTGGCTTTTGAGCAGAGTCGATGAGAGGATACCTACGTAATGGTGGAAGCGGGGGAAGTATTACTCCGCGCTGGCTATGGCAGGAAATTCTTATCTGTTTCGGTGAATTTAAAAGAGCTGGAAACGGGGGGTGTTGAGATGGGCTTCACGTTGTCACGAGTACCTCTCTCTTACAAGATCAATCGAATCCAAACACCCAACACGAGGGTCAGAGGCAAGAGGTATCTAACGCAGGAAGAAAAAGAGAAACTTCTCGAAAGTGACGACCTCATCTATGAAGAGAAGCTTGACGGAAAACAAGTTATCCTTGAGAACGAGGAGCATCCCGGGCTGCTGTTCGTCGGAGAACTCATGAGCACAACTCATACTATTTTCTACATGAAACTCCCGAGCACCATTTACTTTTTTGATGTTTTCGACATCAGAACACATAAGTTCTTGGCACCTGATGAGAAGATGCCCCTTATTCTGGAAGCTGGTGGCGTCCCTCCCAGAGTAATCAGCACAGGTCCCACAGACACAGAAGAGCTGGAGAAAATGCTCTTCGGCGTAAGAAGCGGATTTTCAAGTTCGGTTAATCCTGCCATGCGGGAGAAGATACTGAAGGAAAAGCTGAAACTTTCTACTATGGCCACGTTCGTTCTCAATAACATCGATTTCATAGAAGGCTTGGTCCTCAAGAGCTACAGGCACAGGATCATGGGGAAGGTGGTGAATCCCGCCTTCGAGGAGTTCATAGACAGGCTTGGCCGCTACGAGAACTACCCGTGCAGGAACATAATTTTTCCATACTCATTTGATGAGTATGAGAAGTATGTGGACAATGTGATGAGTGAACTGTCGAAGGTAGGTTGCGCTGCTGGGATACCTCAGGGAAAGCTGAAACGTAACTACAGGGCTTACATGAGCGCGTGTTACTTATACTACTATTATTAGGTGAAGTCTATGAGCAGAACTTTTGCATATTTCCTTGATTTATTCACTGACCTTAGCATCCCATTCGAAGAACTGGCAGAAATGTTTGAGGCTGGCAAACTCAAACCCTTTGAGCTGGTCAGGGGAATGGTGGAAAAGGAGCTGGGCACTATCAGGGACGTGAAGCTTTTTGCGAGCTACTTCAATCCCGAAAAGCCAACTGCCGTGCTGGAATACATGGTAACTTGCGAAAAGGGGCACGTATCGGTTAAAATCATTCACGCAGTCATTCCCTCAGCAGGACTTGCAGAGTACCAGAAAGCGGAAAGGCAAGGACTGGTCAAAAAATACTAAATTTTTCGGGTTATAACAGAACTCTAGTGTTGTCTTATTTTATGCATTCTTGTTGCTTTAGCCTTTATAAATGTCATTTAACTTTCTTATGCCAATGGTGGCTGTGAGGTAGTCTAATGCCAGCAATCAACTTTACAATTTTCCTTAATAAGATAGAGAGGGGCGAGAAAAAGCAAACGATAAGGCTAGCGAAGTGCGTCTGCAAGGATTGCAAGGGTTATAATCTCGTCAGCGTAGGAGAAGACGTAAAGGTTACTGTGCGCGTCCCAAACAGACTGAGAGATGACCGCATACCAGATGTGCGAAGACCTGATTGTTACGCGAATTGTGAAAAATATACACCACGAATCAGAACAGGCGATATTATCAAACTGTATACAGGCATGCGCCGCCGAGACTACTGCAAGGATCCTGACGGGTACCTTTTTGAGGAAAAAGCGAGACCCGGTGAAATCTGCAGAGACGATGTGAATGTGGTATCTCGGGAGTTCCCTCAGTGCGTTGACCCTGACGGCTACTTCAGATGCTCAGACTGTGACAAACGCGGTGCAAAGCTTCTCGTCGAAGGAGTCTGCACAGAAGTCATCGTCAAGAGGTATGATGAGCTGACAGAGGAGGATGCGCTGAGGGACGGCTTTGAAGATGGTTTTCAGCAGGAGTTCTGCGACAGGTACTGCCACTTCAAAAGGTGGAAAGAGTTGTGCAACCCATGCCCCGCCATCTTCAAACTGAAGCTATTCCTCCTGAAGAACTACGATGCCAAACCTGAAACTCTTTTTAATATCATACGCTGGGAATTCAAAGGGTGATTTTGGTGGAACTAAGGGACTACGAAGATGGGTTCTTAGAACTCGAGTTTCTGCTGCCTGTTGAGAAGGATGATGCAGTTAGGAAAATAACGGAACTTACAAAAAAGGGATACCATCCCTGGGAAGCCGAAGCTTTGCTGGCAACCTGCTTTGTTCTGGAGATGAAGTGGAGATTCAACAGGAAAAAGGCCGCATTAGACTACAAATGGGACAGAGAAACGGTTGAAAAATTGCTCCAGCTATCAATCGATTTGTGGAGAAAAGAAGTTCCTCCTGGCACTATTTTAGAGCCGCCACTGCTTCTTATATTCTATTTTACAGAGAGATTACCTAGTGAGATCACAAAACAACATGAAAATATATGATTTCTTTTTTTCGACTGAGGTATTACTATAAGTAATAAATTTAGTATCAGTTTTCCCGCGCTCTCGCACAAGGTATGTATATTCCCTCTCTAAAATTGTGTTCTTTATATAATCCTTTCAAATCCTCAATACCGATGCTTAAAAGGGAGATACTCAGCAGGGGGCAGATACGATGAGGATGAAAAGGGCAACCGCCGTCAGGCTGAATATATCTGACGTGGTCAACGCAAAATTTATCCCTGCAAGCAACATCAACCCGCAGAGCGTCATCATGACCCCTGATGAGAGGGTTATTTCGCGGGTCATGCTCCTGGGGAGAATAGAGGGGAACGTCTTCTTCGACAGGGAGGCGAAGTTTGCCGCATTCACACTCGCAGACGATACTGGCGAAATTTCATGCCGCCTTTTCAGGGATGGAATCGCCAAGGCTGAGAATATCACAAAAGGAGACCTCGTCAAAGTCGTTGGCAAGGTCAGATACTACAAGAAGGAAGGGGAAGACAACGGCGAGATTTACGTGGCGCCTGAGGTGGTCAGAAAAGTCGACGACCCGCTCTGGACGCAAGTTCATAACTTGGAAGTGAAAATGTGTTCCAACTCACATGCTCACCAAAATACACCTTCAAAATCTGCCAGCAACACTACAGCAAAGCAAACAACGACACCTCGGCGAGAGTCAGCACCGACTGGGGCACCAAGTGCGGAGGGTAACACCAAACACGAGAAAAAGCCAGAAGAGAAGCGTCAGGGAAAGGATGATAACCAAACCAGCGGTGCAAAAGAGAAGGTGCTCGAACTCATTCAGAGACTCGACGACGGGAGCGGTGTAAAGTACATTACCCTGCTCAATGAGAGCGGGCTTCCCGAGGAAGAGCTCGAAAATGCCTTGGCAGAACTCCTCGATGAAGGCGAGATCTACGAGCCAAAAATAGGCAGGTTCAGGTGCACGTGAGAGGGTGGATATGGTCTCAACCGATGCGAGTGAGGACATAACTGGAGAAATTGTTGAGAAAAATGTGCCCAAAGTCAGAGAAAAGATTGTCAGAAAGGGTTTTAGCATCAAGAAAGGCGAAGGAGACTGCAAGAAGGGTTGTTCTAGGGGGGAATGTAATGAAAAATGAAACACAGCGAATTGAAATTGATGTTGAGAAGGTGATACGCGCCATAGCGGAGAAAACAGGCCTCTCGCATAAGGAAGTTAAGCAGAAGATACAGGAAAAGGTAAAGGAACTCGGCGGTCTGCTCACTACAGAGGGTGCCGCAGTCGTAGTTGCTAGGGAATACGGTGTGGATATTACCTTCAAAAGTGATACAGAAGGAAAGGCAGGCGTGCTCAAGCTTTCGAACCTCATTGAGGGCATGCAGAGCGCGTGCGTGGCGGTGCGCGTGCTCAGAAAGTATCCCTCCAGGGAGTACTCCCGTAGTGACGGTACGACAGGGAAAGTTGCTAGCATCCTCGTGGCGGATGATACTGATAGGATACGAGCTGTTTTCTGGGACAGTGCGGTGAACCTCCTGGAAAAAATCAAAGAAGGAGATGCCCTCATGATACTCGACGCCTACACAAAGCGTTCTGAGGCCGACGATTCGGTGGAGCTGCACATTGGGCGCAGGGGCAGGGTAGTCGTCAACCCCAGCGATGTGAGCGTGCCAGAGTTGGTACCAGAACGAAAGAGGATTGAGGAACTTTCAAGATACGACATGAACGTCGAGGTGCTCTGTAAAGTTGTGAGAGTCTACGAACCCCGCGAGTTCCTGCGCAGCGATGGTTCCCGAGGCTTGGTGCTTGATGTTTTGGTTGCTGATGAAACAGGTACTGCAAAGCTCGTGCTATGGGATGAGGACACTTACATCGAACTCTCTCAAGGGGATACCCTGCTCATTTCAGACGCCTATGTCAGGGAGACAGACTACGGGCTTGAAATACACCTGAGCAGAAGCGGCACGGTTGTCGTGGAGCCAGAGGGCGAGAGCTGTGAGGTTAACGTCGAAGAGGTCCTCGCTAGGCTGGGCGGTGTGGCACAGAGGAAGTTCATCGCAGAGATTCATGAAGGCGAACTCGTTGAAATTCGCGGCTGCGTGGTCGACCTCAAGGAACCTCGAAGCTATGAAACCCAGGAAAGACAGGGCGTGGTGGTGAATGCAACCATAGACGATGGTACTGGCAACGTCCGCGTAGCCTTTTACGATAGGCTCGCAGAAGCGTTGCTCGGTGCCCCAGCAGATGAACTCATAGATATGGACGGAGAAGAGTTCAAAGAAGTGCGGCGCTTTATCCTCGGTAGAGAACTTGTGGTAACTGGCAGGGTGAGGAAGAACGAGTTTCTCCGAGAACTTGAGATCAGCGCCCGCGAGTTCAGAGATGCTGACCCTGCGGAGGAGCTGAGGATACTCGCTGAGAGGCTGAAACCCCACGTGCCTGCATAAACCCTGCGGGCGTCTAGCTTCGTAAGATTCGGGGTTGCCATCTCCTCGCCTGCATAACCTATAAATCCAGATAAATAGGTGGTTAGTATGAATGTTGAGACAAACTTAGTAATCGCACTACTTTTATACATTTTTGCAGGTGTAGTTGTCTCAGAAACCATGCTGAAAAAATGCTCAGAAACACTCATCTTCCTTCTTGGGACAGAAGTGTTGCCATCGCAATAGCGTTCACTTATAGCACTCTGTTTTGGCCTCTTGTTTTGGTATACATACACAAAAACATAAGTTTTATAAGAACAACTTTGTTGTTTGCCATAATTCTTCTGATGCACAATTGGTTAAAGGTTGTTGCATGAAAGATAGCTAGGATATGGGAGATGCGGCAGACTGATGCTTCCTGACGGAGATCTGCGCAGCTGTGAGGATGTCACTAAGCACAGTGTCTATCAGATCAAGAGGTAGGAAGTGGCTAAAGACCTCGAAACAACAATTTTCGAGGACAGGAAGTTGTTTCTATCCATGTGCTGGTTCTGTTTTTCAGCCAAGCCCGCCATAGCGATAGTCGGTGAAAAGTTTGGGCTGAGCAGGTTGAAGAGGAGCATCACAGCCTTTGCGTAATATTTAAATTTGTAGAAATTAATTTAACACCCGAATAATAATGAAT
>Ga0209426_1000806_pt1 | contig 26000 bp, 21 predicted proteins | sample Deesub1362B_J571_FD_187697 | JGI IMG/M metagenome (GOLD analysis project Ga0209426, IMG submission 187697) | Deep oceanic, basalt-hosted subsurface ecosystem from Juan de Fuca Ridge flank, Pacific Ocean, CORK Borehole 1362B_J2.571 (SPAdes)... ...
GAAATGGCTCATCTGGTATAACACTAAGAGACCTCATAAAAGTCTTAACAAATTAGCGCCTTTAAGATATTATATAGACTGCTTTATAAAAGACTCTCAGCAGTCCAATATGTTATGGACGCTTACATCTTCTTGACAAAATTGATTTTATAGGCATAAAATTATTTCTGTAAATAATAATTTTTTATAACTTATGGAAATGAAATATTTAGAAATTAAAAATACTGTTAGAATTTCTACTCGTTTTATTCATTCTCTCTAAAATTATTATAATTTAGATTTAAACTTTAAATTTTAACTGTAATTTGAACATTTAATTTCTTAATATTATTCTTCATAACAAATGGTACAAGCTCCTTATTTATGTGTTCATATTTTTATTTCTTCGTTGGTTGCCATCAACTGTTAAAAGGTTAGCTTCACTTTCTCTTTGACAAATTCACTAATATAGATAGAATAATATCGAAATAGTTTTTAGTTCTCAGTTGTCGGTTGTCAATTATCAGAGAGGAGGTTTGAGTTGTTTGCTCAATTATTAGTGAATGGAATAATAGCGGGTAGTATTTATGCGCTTGTTGCGCTTGGTTTTACGATAATTTATAGAACGGTAAAATTTTTTCATTTTGCTCATGGAGTGGTTTATACTGCTGGAGCGTACATTGCTTATTCAGTTGTCAGTCTTCAGTCTTCAGTAGCCGGTTGGGTAATTGGAGTTTTAGCAGGAATAATTGGAGCAAGTATATTAGGGATTATTATTGATAAAGCAGTTTATAGACCTTTGAGGCAAAGGAAGGCTTCGAATTTGATTTTTCTTTTAGCTTCTTTTGGCGTGTTTATTTTCATCCAGAATCTTGTTCAACTAATTTATGGTGCTCAAATTCTTACTTTGAGAACTGGACCTATTAAGGAGGGTTATCAGTTATCGGTTTTCGGTTATCGTTTAGGAGCTGTTATCACTCAAATTCAAATTATTATATTAGTTTTTAGTTTTTTATTGTTGGTTTTTTGTTGGGTTTTTATGTATAAAACTAAGCTTGGTAAAGCAATGAGAGCAGTTTCAGATGATTCTTTGGCAGCAAGTGTAGTGGGAATAAATCCTGAAAAAACTATTTTTTATTCTTTTGCTATTGGCTCTGCATTAGCTGGTGCTGCAGGAATTTTGATTTCCTTAGAGACAAATATTGAACCAACAATGGGTTTTATGGCCCTTTTAAAAGGAATAATAGCTTCCATAGTGGGAGGTATTGGCAGTATTCCAGGAGCAATGTTAGGTGGATTTTTCTTAGGTATAGTTGAAAATCTTGGTATCTGGAAAATTCAAGCAGGTTGGAAAGACACAATCGCATTTCTCATTTTAATTATTTTCCTATTAGTGCGCCCAGGCGGAATTTTCGGAATCAAAACAGAAAAAGAAACCATTTAATGGCAGTTGTTGGTTGTTAGTAAAAAAATGTATAGATTTGAGAAATTGAAAGTTTAGGAAAAAGCTATGGATTTCTGTTCATTGAAATAGAAATGTTGAATTTTATACAACAATTGTTGTAAAATATACAACAATGAGGGAATTAATGAAGTTATTTTCATCAAAAGTCAGAATTAAATTATTAGATGCATTTTTGTCTTCGCCTGATGCCAGATTCTATATCAGAGAATTAGAAAGAAAAACAGGTGAAGACATTAGAAATATTCACCAGGAACTTCAAAATCTCGAGGCTCTTGGATTATTAAAGAGTGAGATCCAAGGAAATCAGAAATATTATTCAGTCAATAAAGATTTCTTTTTATATCCAGAATTGAAAGCTATTATTTTTAAAACGACCGGAGTTCAAGGTCATTTAAAAAAAGCCTTAAATAAATTAAAAGGGATTGAATCTGCATTTATATACGGCTCCTATGCTAAAGGAGAAGAATCTGAGAGCAGTGATGTGGATGTTTTGATTATTGGAAAGCCTGATATGACTGAGTTAAATGAAGTAATTACTGAGTTAGAAGAAAAATTGAATAGGGAAATAAATTATATATGTTTTGACCGTGAAGAATTTGAACGGCGAAAAAAAAATAAAAATGCTTTTATTACAGAAATATTTGAAGGAAAGAAAATAATGCTTAAAGGCTCAGAAGATGCAATTTAATGAATTAGAAAAGAAAGGTTTCATTGGAAAAATAAAAATCAATTTTAAACAAATATATAATTATCTTTCAAGATCTAAAAAAGATCTTTCGACCTCTAAAACAAATCTTAATATAGACGAAGAATGGGCTTATACTATCGCTTATCACGCTGTATTAAGAGCAGGAAGGGCATTGATGATGTCATTTGGATATAGACCTAAGGGGAGGGATCAACATAAAATAATAGTTCAGTTCACTGGCATCATTTTTGGAGATAAATTTAAAGAATTAATTAGAAAGTTTGATCGAATGCGAAGGAAAAGGCATGATTTTATTTATGAACCTAATAAGCCAATTTCCAGGCAAGAAGCTAAAGAGGCTTTAGAGGATTCTGAGGAATTAGTAAAACAGATCTGGTTATTTGTGAAAGAAAAAGACCCGCAAAAAGGCTTAAAATATGAATTTTTAAGTAAAGAGAATGAAGACTAAAAACAACACTAATAACCAACAACTAACAACTAACAACTGAAAGAGATGGAATACTTACTGCATATTTTAGTAATTTCTGGAATATATATTATTCTTACTTTAAGTTTAAATCTTATTGTTGGGTATACTGGCTTGCCTTCATTGGGGCATGCTGCTTTTTCTTGTGTTGGAGCTTATGTCTCTGCTTTGCTTGCATTAAATTTTGGTATTTCACCATGGATTGGTTTGCTACTTGGTGCAATTGTTGCTACTTTATTCGGGTTTATAATAGGTTTTCCAGCTTTACGACTTAAAGGAGATTATTTAGCCTTGGGAACTTTTGGTTTTGGAGTAATAGTCTATTCTGTAGCTAAAAATTGGGTTTCATTAACACGAGGCCCAATGGGGCTCCCTGGTATTCCTCAGTTTTCATTGTTTGGTTTTCAGTTATCGGAGATTTGGTCTTATCTTATTCTTGTTACAATTTTTGTTCTAATAACTATCTTTGTTTTAAGAAGAATTACTAATTCACCTTTTGGTAGAATTTTGAGATCAATTAGAGAAGATGAAATTGCCTCAGAAGTATTAGGAAAAAATGTAGTCAAATATAAGCTTCTCGTTTTTTTAATTGGCGGTTTTTTTGCTGGTATTGCAGGAAGTCTTTATGCACATTATATTACTTTTATTGACCCTTCAAGCTTTACTATTATGGAATCAATAACTATTTTATTAATGGTAATTTTTGGAGGAATGGCAAGTATATCTGGTTCAATAGTTGGAGCAACTGTTTTAGTTGTTTTTCCTGAACTTCTTAGATTTTTAGGTATGCCAAGCTCAATTGCTGCACCTGTCAGGCAAATGCTTTATGGGCTATTGCTTATTGTTTTAATGATATGGAGACCGCAAGGACTGTTGGGAACCTATCGTTTTCGGTGAAGTGGCTGGTTGCCGGTTGTCAGTTGTTATTTGTATGAGATAAAATGGATAGAATAAAAAAAATTAAACCGAACACTGGAGACAGGCAACTGACAACTATTCTGCGGGTGCAGAATTTAGTTAAAGAATTCGATGGTTTATTAGCAGTTAATAATCTTTCTTTTTCAATAGATAAAGGGAAAATAACAAGTTTAATAGGACCTAATGGGTCAGGAAAAACAACTGTTTTTAATGTTATTACTGGACTATACAGTCCACAGAAAGGAAAAGTCGTTTTTAATGGAAAAAAGATAACAGGCTTATCTCCGCATAAAATTGCTCAGATGGGAGTAGGAAGAACATTCCAGAATATCAGATTATTCCCTCAAATTACTGTTTTAGAGAATGTGATGTTAGCCACAAAATACAAAAAAGGAGAAAGTTTATCGGCTGCTCTGTTTCAGACGAAATCTATGAAAATAGAAGAAAAAGAAAATAGGGAAAAGTCATTGATTTATTTGAGACTTGTTGGATTAATTGATAAAAAAGACGAATTGGCTGAGAATTTATCTCATGGTCAGAGAAAGCTTCTTGAATTAGCCAGAGCGCTGGCTCCAGGAGCTAAATTGCTACTTTTAGATGAGCCAACAGCCGGTGTATTCTCGGAAATGAGAGTGAAAATCCTTGACCTTCTTCAAAAATTAAGAGATGAAGGAAAAACTATTCTTTTTATTGAGCATGATATGAAGGTAGTGATGGGTATATCAGATAAAGTTATTGTTATGAATTATGGTGAGAAAATTGCTGAAGGTACTCCAGAAGAAATTGTTGAAAATGAACGAGTAATTGAAGCCTACTTAGGCCGCAAATCAATTGCTTCTTCTTAGTTGTCGGTTGCCAGGAAATAAAATGGATAAAATGAAAAAAATTAGACTGGAGACTGAAGACAGACCACTGACCACTATTCTGCGGGTGCAAAATCTGACGGTTCATTATGGGACAGTGCAAGCTTTGAATAATATTTCTTTGGAAGTTCAAAGAGGTGAAATTGTGGCTATGATTGGACCAAATGGAGCAGGTAAATCTACTGCCTTAAAAGCAATTTGTGGACTACTTAAAGCTACTGATGGTGAAATAAAAACAGGCGATATAATTTTTAATGGAAAATCTATTAAAAATGTTCCTACTTACGAGTTGGTTAAAAAGGGACTGTGCTTAGTGCCTGAAGACAGAAGAGTGTTTCCTTCTATGTCTGTGAAAGAAAACTTAGAAATGGGAGCTTATACAGTTGTTAGTGATTGGTTGTCAGATATTAGAAAGTTAAAAACCAAAAACAAACAACTAAAAACCAGATTAGAGATGGTATTTAACCTTTTTCCAGTTCTCAAAGAAAGGCAGAAACAAAAAGCAGGAACATTGTCAAGTGGTGAACAGCAGATGTTAGCAATGGGAAGAGCTTTGATGCTTGAGCCAGAATTATTGTTATTGGATGAACCTTCCTTAGGATTATCTCCTAATTATGTAGAAATAGTTTTTGAAAAAATAAAAGAAATTAATGAAAATGGCACAACTATTTTATTGGTGGAACAAAATGCAAGAATGGCTCTCGAATACTCGCACAGAGCTTATGTTTTCAAGATTGGGGAAATTGCCTTTTCTGATAAAACCGAAGTGCTTTTACAAAATGACCAAATTAAAAAGTCTTTTTTAGGTGGATAAACAATTTTACTAAAATTATTTCTGATATATTATTTGACTTCAAATTTTCTTGTTGTTATAAACTTTTTTTGGCTTTGAGCGAAAATGTGGAGACTAGTGAGATATATTGCAATCATGAGAGTTTCAAAAAACGAAAAAGGAAAAGCTAAAAACGTAAAATTACAACTAAAAACTCAAAACTTGCGATTTTAGTTTTTAGCTTAAATGAATATATTATTTTTAAAAAGTTAAAAATATCTGACTAAGAAAGGAGGCAAAATGAGAGTCAAAAGCTTATTAATTTTTTTGCTGGCTTTTATTTTATGTTATGGAATTGTTTATGCACCCAAAGAGGCAAGAGTTCTTCGCTTTCCAGCAATTTATAATGATCAGATTGTATTTACCTATGCAGGAGATTTATATATTGTTTCAGCAAATGGAGGAATAGCAAGAAAACTTACAAGTCATGAAGGTTATGAGATGTTTGCGCGTTTTTCTCCTGATGGAAAGAAAATCGCCTTTACTGGAGAATATGATGGAAATCGAGAAGTTTATATAATGCCAAGTGAAGGAGGAATTCCAAAAAGAGTAACTTATACACCTACTTTGAGGAGGGATGATATTGCAGATAGAATGGGGCCAAATAATATTGTAATGGGATGGAAACATGATAATAAGCATATTGTTTTTCGTTCACGAATGCGAGAATGGAATAGCTTTAATGGACAGCTTTATCTTGTTCCTTTTGATGGAGGAACTCCTGTTCAATTACCCTTACCAAGAGGAGGATTTTGTTCTTTTTCACCTGATGATAAAAAGCTTGCTTACAATCGCGTATTTCGTGAATTTAGAACATGGAAAAGATACCGAGGTGGAATGGCTGATGATATATGGATTTATGATTTTGAGACCAAGAAAGTAACAAATATTACCAATAACCCAGCCCAAGATATTATTCCAATGTGGAATGGAGATAAAATTTATTTCCTATCTGATAGAGACGAAAATAAAAGAATGAATTTATATGTATATGACCTAAAAACAAAACAAACAAGAAAATTAACAAATTTTACTGAATTTGATATTAAATTTCCATCTCTTGGCCCAAATGCTATTGTTTTTGAATATGGTGGGTATATTTATCGTTTTGATTTAAAAACAGAAAAAGTGTCAAAAGTACCTATTTTCATTGCTGATGACATGGTCACAGGTCGTGACAAAATTATTAATGTCAAGGATAAAATTACAACATTTCATGTTTCTCCAGGTGGAAAAAGAGCACTTTTTGGAGCCAGAGGCGAAATATTTACAGTTCCAGTTAAGTTTGGAAATACTCGAAATTTAACAAATACTTCTGGTGTTCATGAGAGAAATCCGAGATGGTCACCTAATGGAAAATGGATTGCATTTATTTCAGATGTGAGTGGAATTGGTGAAATTTATATTATGCCTCAGGATGGTTCAGGTAAACCAGAACAGCTTACTTTTAATGGAGATACTTATAAGTATGAAATTCTCTGGTCTCCAGATAGTAAAAAAATTATGTGGAGTGACAAGAAACTTCGATTGAATTATGTGGATATAGAAACAAAAAAGGTAATGCAAGTAGCAAAAGCTGATATTTGGGAAATTCGTCAATATACATGGTCTCCTGACAGTAAATGGATAGCATATGCAAAGCCAGAAATTAAAGGGATGACAAAAATTTATTTATATAACTTGGATACAAAACGGACATATGAAGTAACTGAGGGATGGTATTCCTCATATGCTCCTTGTTTTAGCTCTGACAGTAAGTATCTTTTCTTTGTGTCTGATAGAGAGTTTAAACCAGTTTATAGTAGAATAGAATGGAATTATGCCTATCTTGCAATGGCAAAAATTTATTTTGTAACTCTCGGACCAGATATAAAGTCTCCATTTGAGCCTAAGAGTGATGAAGTTGTGATAAAAGAAAAAGAGAAAAAATCGCCTGAAGGTAAACCTAAGAAAAGCAAAAAAGTAAAAGAAAAAGAAATCCAGATTAAAATTGAACCTATAGGGCTGAAAGACAGAATTATTGCGCTTCCAATTGAAGTTGCAAATTATTGGCATATTACATCAATTGGGGACAAAGTTTATTATATGAAGAGAAAGGATTGGGAAAGAAAAGCCGTTTTAATGATGTATGATTTAAAAACACAGAAGGAAACCAATCTTGGAAATATTGATGAATATGAGATTTCTTCGGATTATAAGAAAATGATTGTGAAAAAAGGAAAGGATTATGCCATAATTGATTTACCAATTTCTCCAGTAAAAATAAAAGAAAAACTTAATCTTTCTCATATGGAAATGAAACTTAACCGTCGCGAGGAATGGAATCAAATTTTTGATGAATGTTGGCGCCATATGAAATATTTCTTTTATGATCCTAATATGCATGGAGTAGACTGGGAAGCAATGAGACGCAGATATGAACCTTTAGCAAAAGCAGTAAATCATCGTGCAGATTTGACCTATGTAATAGGAGAAATGATTGGAGAGTTAAATGTTGGTCATGCTTATGTTGGTGGAGGTGACATGCCAAAAGTCAAAAAGATTAAAATTGGCATGCTTGGTGCACAATTTAAACGGGATCCAAAAACTGGATATTACAAAATTGTGAAAATCCTAAAAGGCCAAAACTGGAGTAAAAATTTAAGATCACCTTTGACTGAAGTTGGCATTAATGTTAAAGAAGGAGAATATTTGATAGCAATTAATGGAAAACCAACAAATAAAATGAAAGACATGTATGAAGCATTAGTTAACACTGTAGGAAAGCAGGTTAAACTTAAAGTAAACAGTAAACCTACAGAAAAAGGTGCGAGAGAGGTTGTAGTAATTCCAATTGAAAGCGAACAGAATCTTTATTATTACAATTGGGTTCAGAAAAATATTGAAAAAGTTAATAAAGCTACAAATGGAAAAGTAGGTTATATTCATATTCCAGATATGGGTCGAAGAGGACTTAATGAGTTTGTTAAGTATTTTTATCCTCAATTAAGAAAAAAAGCTCTAATTATAGATGTGAGAGGTAATGGAGGAGGAAATGTTTCATCAATGATAATTGAACGTTTGAGAAGAGAAATTGCAATGATTGGAATTGCAAGAAATACTGTTCCAAGTCCTGATCCAGAAGCTTTAATACTTGGTCCAAAAGTATGTTTGATTGATGAATTTTCAGCTTCTGATGGAGATATTTTTCCATATCGCTTTAAAAAATACAAACTAGGAAAGTTAATTGGAAAACGAACCTGGGGAGGTGTTGTAGGAATTAGAGGAACTTTACCGCTTGTTGATGGTGGATATTTAATGAAACCTGAATTTGCTGTATATGATACTGAAGGAAAGAAATGGATTATTGAAGGACATGGTGTTGAACCTGATATTTATGTAGATAATGATCCAGCCAAAGAATATGCAGGCATAGATGAACAATTGAATAAAGCAATAGAAGTTATTCTTGAAGAGTTGAAGAAGAAAGAAAAAGAATTACCGTCTCCACCGCCTTATCCTAAGAAAGATAAATAAAGAAGTTCAAATCATAATGTTACTCATTTTTTTATATAATTTTCCATCTTGATAAGTATTTCAAAAAATTGTCCAAGAATAATAAATTTTTATCTTAGGAGGAAATCATGAAGGAATTAAAAATTTTTTGTGCAAAAGCTTGTTCACCGCCTACATTAAAAGCTGCTGCTCTTTTTACTAATAAAAAGGGAATTCAAGCAAATGTAGATGTTTGTTCTGGAATATGTGCTCAGCCTTCTAATAAAAATAAAAAATTAAATGAATTGCCTATGGATATGTTGGATGAGATTAAACAATCTGCTATTCATGATCTTGTGATTTCCGGAGCAGAATATTTATTAGACGATGCAGAAGAAATTGGTTTAATAAAAAAAGGTACACGTAATTGTATAGCATATAGAAAGTCAGCTCTAATTGTAAGTAAAGGAAATCCAAAATCAATTCATACAATAGAAGATCTTACAAAACCAGACATCCGTATAGGAGTCTCAATTATTGATTGCTTAAAAGGCTTATGGGAAGATATTTGTGGAAGAGCTGGTTTAATCGAAGAGATAAGAAATAATATTAAAATTTTCGCTCATGGATGTTTTGCTATAATGGAAGCTGTAGCAAAAGGTTGGATAGATGTTGGTTTTGGATGGACTGCTTTTAAGTTTCTTAGACCTAAAGAATTAGACATTGTTGAATTACCAAGAAAGTTACAAATCTTTAGAGCCACATCCATAGCAGTATTAAAGTTTTGTAAGAATGATCAATTAGCTAATAAATTTATAGAATTTATTAAGACACCCCAAATTATAAAAGAATACATTAATTATGGTTGGCTTTCCAATTTTTAAAAAGATGGAGGTTTAAATTGCGAAATCTTAAAATTATTTCAGCATTAGTACCTTCTGTTCCTCTTATAGAGGCTAAAAAGTTTTTTGAGAAAGAAAAAGGACTAAAAATTAATGTAAAAGTTGGGAGACTTGAATTATTAATGGAAAAATTGACTCAAGATACTGATATGATATGTGGTGGCGCTGAATATTTATTAGATATAGCATATGCAAGGGGATATGTTCATAAGAATGCTCGGTGGAGTTTGGGACTTAGGAGATCTTGCCTTGTTGTTCAAAAGGAAAATCCCAAAAAAATTGACTCTCTTCTTTCATTATTTCGTCCTGATATTAGAATAGGAATAGCTACAGAGGGTTGCACTCTTGGACTTTGGGAAGAAGTGATAAACAAAAGTAATTTAGATATTGATAGATTGCGCCCCAAAGTAATTTATCTTAAAGGATGTGGAAGTTTAATCGGAGCTTTAAAACGAGATAATGTTGATGTTATTTTTGGTTGGACATGTTTTGAAAAAATAAATAAGAATATTTGTAAGGCGATTTTGCTACCCGATGAATTTACAATTTTTAGAAGTACTGGATTAGCTCTTACTAAATTTACAAAAAATGAGGATCTTGCTCTTGAATTTGTAAAATTTCTTCTTTCACCTAAAAGTCGTGAAATTTATGAAAAATATGGTTGGAAAAGATGAATGAAATAATAAATGAAGGAATACAAAACTCATTTAATATTTTAATAAGGATATGGCTATGGCTTATTATTGGTCTTTTTTTATCAGGAATAATACGAGCACTTGTTTCTGAAAGAAAAATAAGTTCTTATTTAAGGAAAATGCCTGGTGGTACAAATTTTGCTATATTTGTAACTGCAATAATTGGTGCCACTATTCCTATATGTTCATGTAGATTAATACCCTTACTTATGATTTTACTTGCATCAAATGTTTCTATAGGTATAGTTATGGCATTTATTATTTGTTCACCCATGATTGGTATAACAAGTTTTATTCTTATTTATGGTACTATATCGCCAAAATTTGGATTATCAGCTTATATAGGTGCAATAATTATTGGAACAATCTCAGGAATAATTGCAGGAAAAATCTTTAATAAAAAAGATGTGAAATGGCATCAAACTGAGAAAGAAAGTTCTCGAGGTTCTTTCATTAGTATATTTTTAAAATATACAAAGAATCAAAGCATTAGGCTCCTTAAAATATTTCTACCCTTTATTTTCATAGCTGGTTTTCTTGAAGCATTAGTTTCTGAGAGATGGGTTATGTTAATATTTGGTAAGGGGATTCCTTCAATAATAATTGGTGCACTCTTAGGTTTGCCATTATATATCACTTCAACTTCTGGTATCCCATTAATTATAGCTATGTTGAATAAAGGTATGAGTGAATCAGTTGGCATAGCATTTTTACTTTCAGGAGCAGGGACATCAATACCTGCAATTGGGGCAACTGCATCTCTTCTAAAAAGCAAATTAGTAGCATATTATATTTGCTCTTGTATATTAGGTGCAATATTTGTAGGAATAATTTATGGGCTTTAAATCCAATTATATGGAAATAGCAGGAGCATTTGGAGATATTGGTGTATTTATTCCTCTCTCGTTAGCTCTTATTACTATATCTGGACTTAGTCCTACTTCAGTTTTTGTAATAGGAGGTCTATTTTATATAAGTGCAGGTCTTTATTATAAAATACCTATGCCTGTTCAACCACTAAAAGCTGTTGCAATGATTGCTATTGCATCTGGTTTTGGTTCCCGAATGATAGCATGTGCTGGTATTCTAATGGGTATAATCTTATTAGTTCTTTCTTTAAGTGGTGCAATAACTTATCTTTCTAAACTCTTCTCTAAACCAATTGTCAAAGGAATACAACTTAGCATAGGTCTTTTACTTATCAAGAAAGGCGTAGCATTTGTATTTAAAGAACAAGCTCAAGGAGTATTCTTTCCTTTAATTTTAATATTGTCTCTCGGATTACTACTCATATCAGTGAAAAATAAAAGGTTCCCTTCATCTTTATTTTTAATTTTTTTAGGTTTGATTATGGGACTTCATAATACAAATAAATTTATGAATTTCTCATTAGGACCTTTAAATCCAACTATTACTATTCCTTCAGGAAGAGAGCTCTTAACAGCTTTTACACTTCTTGTGGTTGCTCAATTACCTCTTACACTTGGGAATTCTGTTTTTGCATGCTATGAAACTGCTCATGATTATTTTAAAGAAAAAGCAAAAAGGGTTTCTATTCGTTCATTACCTATAAGTATAGGCATAGCAAATCTCTTTGCTGGTTTTTTTACAGGCATGCCTTTATGCCATGGAGCAGGAGGTTTAACTGCTCATTACTATTTTGGGGCAAGAACAGGAGGTGCAAGTATTATAATTGGTACAACATACTTAATAATGGGATTGGTTTTTGGAAAAATATCGGTTGAAATTTTCTCTCTTATACCAATTTCTATTTTAGGAATTTTGCTTATATTTATAGGAACTCATCATGCTCTGTTAATCAGAGCATTGAAATATACTCATGAATTTTTAATTGCAATTGTAGTTGGTTTAATTAGTTTTATAACAAATAATTTGACAATTGGAATGAGTACTGGTATTGGAATTCAATTTTTATTGTCATTTAAACAAAAGAATTTAAAATCAACAGAGAAAATCCTCTCAAATAATTAAATGGATAATTCTATTCTTTATTTAAGAAAGTTTAAAGTAAAATTAAGGAGTTCCACTTATAAGGAGTTTTTCGCCTTCGGATGAAGCAACAAAAGCTGTCCAAGTTAACTGACCTGTTACATTTACGGTTGTTCTTAGCATATCAAGTACTCTCTCTACTCCTAAAATTAATGCAAGACCTTCCAAAGGGATTCCCAGGGAACTTAAAATTATGGTTAAATTAATAAATCCTCCAGCTGGAACACTTGCAGTGGTTATTGCTCCTATTAAAACTAAGAAAAAAGTAATTAATATATATTTGAAGGAAAAATTAATATTATATATTTGAGCTAAAAAAACTACTGATACTATTTGATAAATACCAGTACCATCTCGATATAAATTTGCTCCCAATGGAAGTATAAAACTGGAAACTTCCTTTGAAATTCCCATGCCTTCTTCTGCACATTTCATAGATACAGGAAGAGTTGCTAAAGAAGAGGTTGTTCCAAAAGCTATTAGCTGAGCAGGTCTTATTATTTTATAAAATTTTAAACTATTTAAACCTGATAAAAATTGAAGGGAGAAAGTATAAACAATACCCATTTGAATAATAATTGCCATTAGAAATATCAATGAATATCTTAAAAGGCTAAGTAAAATGGATAAACCTAATTGCCCTGCTAATGGAGCTATTAAGGCAAATACACCAAAGGGAGCAAGTTTTAGAATCCAATTTAAAATTATAATCATACTTTTATTAATTGCCGTGATTATTTCCAAAATAGCTTTTGAATAGGCTTTTGGAATCTGAGTTATTGAGATTCCAAAAAGAATTGTGAATATTATAATCTGAAGCAAGTGACCTTCTGCTGCAGCTTTCACAGGATTTGAGGGGATAAAATCCAAAATGGTCTCACTAAAGCTTGGCTTTTCCTTTGTTTTTTCAATTTTCTGAAGAGTGACAGGTTTATAATTCTTCATAATAGATTCCTGTTCAGCAAGATTGAAAGTTTTTCCAGGCTTTAAAGCTAAGGCGCATCCAAAAGAAATTAAAAGAGCTAAAGAAATCCCAATAATAAAAACAGTTATAGTTTTTATTCCAATTCGTCCAAATTTTTTAAAATTTGGAATACTTGTTAATCCAATTGTAAGGGATGTAAAGACAAGAGGTATAATGACAATAAGAATTAGCTTAATAAAAGCTCTACCAAAAAATTCTAAAAAAGAAACTCTTTCATTAAAAATTAGTCCCACTCCAAAACCAAGGAGCATGCCTATGCCAACTTGGGTGGAGAGACTGATTTTTTTAATACTTAAATTCAATCTATTTCCTTATTATTTTTTTTCTTTTTCCATCCAGTCATCTATTTTTTTAGGAAATTCTTCAAGAAAAGAAGAATCAACAAGGAAAAGATAGGGAAGACGTGCATTTTTGATATAGACTTCTTTTTTATTTTTGTTTTCAGAACCGATTAATAATGTATGTTTTTTAAATTTATTATTCTCTTCAGTCCAAATATTTATCTCAGCTTGAGGATTATCAAGTCCATATTTTTTAATTTTAAAAGGTGGATCAATAAATTCTTTTGTTTCCAGATCTGCTATTTTTCTAATAAAACTTTCCACTTTACTGTTGTCTGCTTTTATTTTTTGGGGTTTAATGAAATTCCAATTAGATTCTTCATCCTCTTCTAAAATAAAATCTTTTCCATTCCTTTTTATTTCTAATTTTTTTACCTCAAAAGTATAAAAAACAGCAATAGTTTTTTCTCTAAGTTCTTCAGGTTTTTTCTCCAAATCTGTGATTACCAAATCATCTGCTGTTATAATTTTTGTAGACAAAGAAGTAGTTGCGTAAAGTTTATCGTCTTTTTTATTGAGAAAGAAGGTAATTTCCTTATTTTCTAAAGGGAAATTTAATATAACTTTATAATCCGGATTAATTAATCCATATTTTTTTATTTCTTTTTCTGTTTTTTCTTCAGAAATGAATTTCTGGGCTCTTAATGCAGAAAGATTATAGAGAAGATTATTTACTTTTCCACTTTCTATTAGACTTCTAATTGGCTTTTCCATAAACCATTCGTCTTCATTTATTCTTGTGGCTTGCCATGAGAATTTCCTTCCAATTACAGCTATTTTTTTCACTTTATCCTTCTCAAATTCAAAAATATCCTTTTTTCTAAAATCAAAAAGAGATTTATCAATTAATGATTTTAAGTGACTCGGAATAAGTACTATTCTCTGTTCATCTTCTCTTTTTGCATATAAAGTCTGATCTAAAGGATTTTCCATTCCTATTAGAAGAACAATTGGTTTGGCTTTATCCTTTCTCCAGAGAATAATTTTTGATGAAGGAATTTTATATTTTTCCAAATCCCCTTTTGTTGAACTTTCTTCTATAACTCTTTCAATTTTAAGATCAGAAAAATCATCTGCAAGTCTGTCAACCTCATATTGTTCTGCTTCTACTTCTATGGGTGATACGATTTTCCATTCATTTTCTTTTTCTCTTTCAAATACAAAAGTTTCATTGTCCTTTTGGAGAGAGATTTTTATTATATTTTCAGAGGGAATATTTATAAGTTTTTCCTCATTTTCCTCCTTTTTTCCCTTAATTTCAAAAAAATAAACTAATACCAAAAGTGCTATAAAAATAACTAATAGAATTAAAGTTAGTCTTGGTTTCATTTTATTCTTCTCCTTATCCAAATTGAAATTCCAAAGAAGAGTATAAAAGCTGGAATAATTATAACTGAAGTAAAGAAGACTATTCTTCCTTGTTGAGGAGTTAAATGAATTGTACGCGGTGAAGAGGTTTTTGGTTGAATTGAAATAAGGTCCGCTTCTTCAGTTAACCAATTAACTGTATTTAAAAATAAATTTCCATTACCTGAAAGATTATAATAATTATTGGTTACAAAATCAGAATCACCGAAAACTGCTATTCTTCCTTCTTTTTCCACTTTCTCAGCTTTCTGAGTTTTTGATTTTTCTTTAATTTCTCCCACAACTGCAATTGGGATTGGACCCTGACGATCTTCCTTTGGATTAAAAGTTATTTGTCTTTGCTCAAAGTTTTTTTCAGCCCATGAATTAGGACTTGTTTTAGCAATAATATTTATTGTTGTGTTTTCAGGAATTGAATCTGCTTTGTCAACTGAGCGAGCTAAAGGAAAGAAAGTAGCATATCGAAATTTTTCCGTAATAGTGTGGGATTCATATTGACTTACCACAGGCATGAAATAATCACCGCCTAAGAGGCGAGAAACTGTATCCACTACTATATCCCTTTCAAGTTTAATTCCATATTTTTTAAGAAGAGAAATAACAGTCTGAGAATCCTCAGGATCAACCATAAAAAATACTCTTCCTCCTTTACTGATAAAATCTTCAATGGCCTCTACTTCCTGGGGAAGTAAATCTTTACGAACACCTGGAATTATAAGCAAAGAAATATCATTCTTTAAATTTTCTTTGAGAGCTAAAACGATTTTTTTAACTTCATACCCTAATTTTTGCAACTCATTTTTTACTCTGCTATAACCATGTTCTGAATCATCTTCAATGCTTTTTTCGCCATGTCCTTCCAGAAAAGCTATTATTTTTTTCTTTTCTCTTGTAATTTTAATTATTGCATTTGTAATATCTTCTTCTGAAGTTGAAGTTATTTGAGTGTCCTTATCACCACATTCAAAAACAGTTGTCCCATCTTGTAAAATATCATATCTTTTAACCATGCCTGGATTTTTGTCAGGATCAATAAATTCATATTTTATTTTCTTTGAATGATAAGCATAAATTTTCAATAAATCCTCCATTTTTGACCTTTGAAAGCTTCCTTCTCTAAAAAAAGCTTTTATCTGAATTTCTTTTTTTAAATTCTTTAATACCTTGATGGATTGATCCGACAAACTATGAATTTTACTCTCAGTTAAATCAAATCGCCAATGATGGCGGGAAGAAAGGTAATTTAATATTGCCAAAATACCAAATATTAATAAAATAATAATAATTAGATTTCCAGAATATATAAATGATTTTCTTTTTAGAGTCTCCTTTAATTGAGAAATATTAAAAATTAAATAGCAGATTAAAAAAGCTAAGCCTAAGATACCTAAAATTAAAGCATATATTTTCTTATGTGGCCATATTTTTAAAGCAAACAAAGAGAGAACAATTAACCCAATTCCAATATAATTAAATGTTTCTATAAATCTTCTCATTGTTCACCTCCAACTAAAACTAAAAACTTAAAACTAAAAATTAAAAATTACAACTAAAAATTTAAAATTTGCAGTTTTCGTTTCCTGTTTTCATTTTTATTTTTAATTTTAAATTGTAATTTTTCATTTTTAATTTTTCGTTTTTAGTTTTATTTTCTATCTCCATTTTCTTGATTGAATTACTGAATATGTAAGAAACAATCCAAAAAAGGAAAAACTTATATAATAAAATACATCAGTGGTATCAAGAACTCCTTTTGTTAATTCGTCAAAATGGCGGAAAAAAGATAAATACTCTAATATCTCTCTCCAAGTTGGACCGCTTGCTGACGATAACCAGTTTATTATCCAGAGTAGAAGTAAAGCTCCAAAAGAAAGTACAGCAGCAACAATTTGATTTTCAGTTAAAGAAGAAAAGAAAATTCCAATGGAAACAAAAGCTGCTCCTAAGAGGAATAACCCAAGATAACCAGTTAAAATCGGATTAAGTTCTGGATTTCCATATATAAAAGTAAAAATAGAATAAACTCCAGTTACAGCTAACATGATTAGTACAATTGTGAGTGCAGCAAAATATTTCCCCAATATTATTTGATTAACCGTAATTGGAGAAGTATAAAGTAATTCCTCTGTACCCATTTTCTTTTCTTCTGCAAATAGTCTCATTGTTAAAATAGGAAGCATAAGCAAGAGTACAATACTCATGTTTCCAAAAAGTGGAGAATAGACCATTTGATTGATATTTAGTTGTGAAGCCCAATAAGGATTGGATGAATAATATAGAGATTGACTATTGAACCACCAAATTAAACTATAAAAGAAAAACCCTGAAATTAAAGAAAAAATAGCAATTACTGCATAAGCCATTGGGGATGTAAAATAAGATTTCAATTCTTTAATATAAATTGCCCATATGTTTCTCATTTTTATCTCCCTGAAATAACTTTTAGATAAAGTTCCTCAAGGCTTAAGGTTAAAGGTCTCATTTCTAAAAGCCCCCAATTTTTCTCAAGAGCTTTTCCCATAATTTTATCTCTTAAATCAGCGCCTTTCTTCCATTCAATTTGGATTTCTCCATTTTTTTGAGCTATATTTTCAATGCCCTCAATTTTTTTGAGTTCATTTATTACCTCCTCTCCTGTTTTCTTCAGTTTAATTGAAATTCCTTCTTTTTCAGTAAAAGAACTTGCAAGTTCTTCCAAAGAACCTGAGGCCATAAGTTTTCCATCATTAATAATAACAACTCCATCGCAGACTTGAGTTACTTCAGCCAAAATATGAGTGGATAAAATAATGGTCTGTTCTCCTTTAAGGGATTTTATTAATTGCCTAATTTCAACTATTTGGGCTGGATCTAATCCCATAGTTGGCTCATCTAAAATAAGAACCTTTGGATCATGAATTAAAGCTTGGGCAATTCCGACTCTTTGTTTATATCCTCGAGAAAGATTTTTAATTAATCTATTTTTAACTTCCTTTAATCCACTTTTTTCCATGGATATTTCAATCCTTTCTTTTCTTTTTTTGCCAGGAACTCCTTTAATTTGAGCAACAAAATTTAGGTAGGAATAAACAGTCATTTCAGGATAAAGGGGGAGATTTTCAGGTAAATAGCCGGTTATTTTTTTTACTTCCATTGGCTTTTCAAAAACATCAAATCCTCCAACAAATGCTCTTCCCTCAGTAGCGGGTATATATCCAGTTAGTATTCTCATTGTAGTTGTTTTTCCAGCTCCATTTGGGCCTAAAAAACCCCATATTTTGCCCTCCTCGACCTTAAAACTTAAATTTTTTACAGCAACTATATCACCATATTTCTTTGTTAAATTTTCAACTTCAATCATTGTTTTCCTCCATATCTTTAGAAATTAGAAATTTGAAATTAGAAATTATAATTGTTGTCTCAACCAATTTCCATTTTCATTTCATTACATAATTTCTGGTTGTGGAATTCCCATTAAAATAAGAGCTTTTTTTAAGATTTCTTTTACATAATAAACTGTCAAAATTCTTAATTTTTGTAAATTTTTGTTTTCTTCTCTGAGAATCTGATATTGATGATAGTAAGAATTAAACTTTTGCGATAAATTAAAAGCAAATTTAGCTAAGTATGAGAATTCTAAACTATTTATAGCATGCATTACCTCTTCTTCAAAAGTAGAAGCATAAAGAACTAATGACCAGAAATCAGATAATTCCTGTTCTGAAAGTTCATTAAGAGAGAATCCTTCTTCAATTAAATCATTAATTTTTTCTTGAGAGAAAATTCCTTTTTCTTCTAATTTTCGAAAGATGCTATTAGCTCTTACTAAGGTATATTGTAAATAGGGACCAGTTTCACCTTCAAAATTCAAAACTTCGTCAAAGTCAAATACTATAATGGAATTTCGTGCATATTTAAGCATAAAGTATCGAAGAGCTCCAATCATTATCTTTCTGGCAATAGAGATTTTCTGGTTTGAATTTAAATCAGGATTTCTCTTTTTAACCTCATTTAAAGCTTTCTCTTCCAATTTATCTAGAAGATCATCAGCCTTTATTCCTAATCCTTTCCTTCCTGATATTTCTAAAAAAGATTTTTTCTTTTCTTCAGGAGAAATATTAAGTTTAAATTCCTCAAGACACTTCTGTGAAAGAGCAACCATTTCATATGAAAAATGTATTGAATTCTTAGCTTCCTCGTCATAGCCAAGTAATTTCAAGCTCTTAGCCACTACTTTTTGAAGATATGATTGCCTTACATCAATTACATTATATACTTTACTTGCTTTTCCAAACTTAATATCTCTATTTTTTCCATTTTCAGAAGTAGTTGTCCAAACTAATTGCCCGTTGTTTTTTTCAAAAATTTTATAATAAAAATCCCTTCCCAGTAATCCAAATTTCCATAATTGATAAGCTATATCTTTGCCAACATAGGTTACTGTTCCATCTGAACGAACAATTATTTTTTCTTTTTCAGGTTCATCCTCAAATTTCATTACCCAACATCCCTTATTTTCTCCTTCAGAAGCAAATTGTATGGCTTTCTTTTCTTTTAATAAATTAAAAGCTTTTTCCCAGAATTTTAATCTTAAAATATCACTTTCACGAGGTAAGAGGTCATAAGTAACATTGATTCTTCTCATTGTATTTAAATGCGCTTTTACTATTCTATTTGAAATATAATTTGCTATTTCAGCTTCAGGTGCGGCTCCTTCTTCAATTCTTTTTAATATATAGGCTCTTTTCTTTTGTGTTTCAGGATTCTTTTTAAAATATCGAGTAACTTTTGTATATAAATCCCAGCAATAATAATCAAATTTTCCATTAATTTTTTTAATATCTTCAAGAGATTTTTTTTCCAGTTCCAAAAAACCAAAAACCACGTCACCGACCTGGACTCCTGTGTCATCTATATAGTTTTGGACTTCTACCTTTTCTCTTTTATATTTTAGACATCTAACTAAAGTGTCACCGAGACAAGCATTTCTTAGATGGCCTATATGAGCTGCCTTATTTGGATTTATATTTGTATGTTCTACTATTATTTTTCTTTGTTCAGGATTAAGAAATGTTTTGTGCAAATTTTTTAATTGATTTAAGAAAAAATCTCCTTTTTTAATAAAAAAATTAATATAACCACCTCCAGCAATTTCTATCTTTTCAATGAGTGGAATATCTCCAAGGCAATTTACAATTTCAATAGCTAAATCTCTTGGATTTTTCTTTAATTTTTGAGCTAATTCAAAACTTAAAGTAAGAGCTAAATCCCCCATTTTCTGATCAGGGGTATAATTAAACTTTAAAAATTCTGAATCAAGAGGAAATTTGCCTTTTAATTTTAAAATTATGTAATTCTGTAAATCTCTTTTGAATTTTAACATGTAGAGAAAATTATTATATCAAATTATACAATTCAAAAACAATACTGCAATTATTTTTTCTTATTACCGTCTTACTGTTAGGCAAGAACCTTTTTTAATTCAGAATAAGGAAGGCAATTTAAAACATCCTTTTTTTCTAACCAACCACGTCTGGCTATTCCAACTCCAAATCGCATCATTCTCATTCCACCAATGTGGTGAGCATCAGTTCCAATGGTAATTTTAATTCCCATTTCCTTTGCCTTTCTAAGATTTATTTCATTTAAGTCAAGGCGGTCATAATAAGCATTTAATTCTAAAAATTTATTATTCTTAAGAGCAGCTTCAAAAACTTTGTCTAAATTAACATCATATCCTTCTCTTTTAGAAATCAATCTTCCTGTAGGATGCGCAAGGGTATGAACATAGGGGTTTTCAAGAGCTGAGAGCATTCTTTCAGTTACATTCTTTTTAAAACCAATATGAATGGATGCTACAACATAGTCGAGTTGTTTAAGGAGTTCATTAGAAAAATCAAGTTTTCCATCTGGAAGTATATCAACTTCTATTCCTTTCAGAATTTTAATGCCAGTTATTTTTTCATTTAATTTTTCTATTTCTTCTATTTGCCTTTTTAATCTGTCTTCTGTTAAGCCATGAGCATACTTGACTGATTGAGAATGATCACAAATCGCAATGTATTCATAGCCGAGTAATTTTGCATGTTCAACAATTTCTTCAATTGTAGAGTGTCCATCGCTATAATTTGAATGAACATGTAAATCACCTTTGATATCATGATAATTAACTAAATCTGGGAGCTGATTTTTTAAAGCACTTTCTATTTCACCTCTATCTTCCCTTATTTCTGGAGGAATCCACGGTAAATTTAAAATTTTATAAATATCCTCCTCTGTTGTACCAGCAATTTTCTCTTCGCCACGAAAAACTCCATATTCTGAAATTTTTAAGCCTTTATCCTTAGCCATTGATCTAAGTCTTATATTATGAGCCTTAGAACCTGTAAAATATTGAAGAGCTGCGCCATAAGAATTTTCTTCCACAATTCTTAAATCCACCTGTTTTTTACCTTTTTCTGTTTTCACCATTATTGATCCTTTTGTTTTTCCTGAAGCAAGAACTCGGTCTACATTTGGATATCGAGTGAAAAATTCAATAATTTCTCTTCCATTTTTCCCAGTAGCTAGAATATCTATATCACCAACTGTTTCTTTCATTCTTCTTAAAGAACCTGCAGGAGAAATCTGGCTTATTCCTGGAGCATTTTTTAGATATTCGATAACATCTTCTACAATGGTTAATGCTTCATAGATTGGAATACGTTCATGAGCCTGCTCATAAATTTCTATTCCTTTTTTAATATTTTCAACTTTTTTCTCTCCCATTCCAAATAATTTAGCCAAAGAGCCGTCTTCAATGACTCTTTTTAAATCCTGAAGGTCTTTTACTCCTAATTCTTTGTAAGCAAGGTGAATAGTTCTAGCTCCAAGGTTCTGGATTTCTAAAAGTTCGAGCAAACCTTCAGGGATACCTGAAAGAGCTTCCTCATATTTTTTCATTTTACCTGTCTTTAAATATTCTTCAATTTTCTTTGCAATTCCTTCTCCAACTCCTGGAATTTCTCTCAATTTTCCTTTTTCAGCCAGAACCTCAATGTCTTCTGTAAGATCTTCAAGAATCCTTGCTGCCTTCCGGTAAGCAATAATTCGAAAACTTGATTCTCCTTTTAATTCAAGAGCATCCCCAATTCTTGAAAAAATATATGCTAATTCTTTATTTTTTTCACTCATTTTTTATTCTCCATTCTCCTGATGATAATGATTTTGATAATTTAATTATTTTATTTTCAATTTTACACCAAAAAATATTTTCTCTTTCGCCACTATTTATGTCTTCAACCCTTTCCCTTCTTATTACTTCTTTTATTAAATATTCTGTATCATTTATTATAACTGATCTTGGAGTTTCTTCTCCTTTATATCCTGAATAACATATAACTTTTAATTTCATCCCTTCTGTGGAAATAATACATCAAACTTTCCAAATGTTCAATGTTAAGGCAGATAGCTCTGAATTGTGGATAAAGAAAATATTTATAAAAGTCTCATGGAACAAAATTTCTAATTAAATTAATTTTTAAAAATTTTCCCACTATTCATAAAATAGATTTTAAGTCCAGGAATATTCCATATTTTATGCGAGATTATAATGCAGGTTTTATTTTTAAAATTTTCATTGATTAACTTTTGAATTCTTTTCTCTGAGTCTCTGTCAAGATGGGTGGTCGCTTCATCAAAGATAATTATATCTGAGTCTTTAAGTATGGCTCTTGCAATTGAAAGTTTCTGATGCTCTCCTCCCGAAAGTCTTACTCCTCGTTCTCCAATTACTGTGTCAAATCTTTTATCAAGTCTTTTTATAAATTCATATGCTCCCGAAAGTTTTACTGCCTCAATTAACTTTTCTTCACTTGCATCTGGACAACTATAAAGTATATTGTTTCTCACTGTATCATTAAATAGAAATGTATTCTGTGAGACAATGCTCACTCTTTCTCTTAAGGAAGTAAGGGAAAGTTGGTTTATATCTTTTTTGTCTATTAGTATTTTTCCTCTTTTTGCTTTATATAGTCCAAGAAGAAGTTTTATAAGTGTGCTCTTCCCTGAACCATTCGGTCCTGTTATTAGAATTTTCTCTTTTGGGGATATTCTTAAATTTATTCCTTTTAATACTTCTTCTCTTTTGCTATTGTAAGTGAAATAAACATCTTTAAATTCAATTTCTCCTTGAACTTTATTAATTTTTATACCTTTATCTTCTTCTGCCTCATATTCCATTAATTCTCTTACTCTCTCAAGTGCTGTCACAGCTGGTTGGAAGTGAAGTCCTATTGTTGCTATCATTTGTGTTGGTCCAAATAGTTTTGCTAAATAGGCAGAAAATGCTATATAGGTTCCAATAGTGAATGTGCCTTTTATTATTCCAATTCCACTCCACCAGAGCACTAAGAATCCTCCTGCTACTCCTATTAAGGAAAGTAATTCTGATGAGAGGGTAAAAACAATGTTCCTTTTTATTGATGTTTGTTTTAGCACATCTAAATAATAATGAATTTTCTCTGTTTCTCTTTCCTCTGATGTAAATGTCTTTATTACTTCTACTCCTGAAAGTGAGTCTTGAACTTTGTGCGAAAGAATTGCGCCTTTTTCCATTACTTCTTTTGAGAGTTTTCTTATACTCTTGGAATAGTATTTTGTTGCAAAGTAGAAAAGTGGAAGAATGGAAATTGAAATAAATGTTAGTCTCCAGTTTAGGTAGAATAGAACTATAAGACAGAATATAAATTCAAAAAGTCCAATTAAAATTCTTACAAATGTATTTGAGAAGAAAAAGCTAAGTCCTTCTACTTCTCCAATTCGTGAAAGTAGATATCCTGTTTGTGTTTTGTCAAAGAATGATAAGGGAAGTCTTAGTAGACGGTGAAATAAGTCTTTTTTTATCTTAACAATTATTTCTTGATTGAAAACACTAAAAAGATAATTTGTAAGAAAGGAAAAAATTAATTTTAAAAGTTGAATTGCGATAAGTAAAATAATTATTAAATTTAAAAGTTTTATGTTTTTTGCTATGAGAACCTCGTCAATTATGTATTTCATTAAATAGGGAGTAGGTAAGGCTAAGAGGGAAAGTAGAATCATGAAGATGGAAGCAAGAAATGCTTTTTTAAAATGAGGTTTGAGGTAAGGGGATAAGATTTTTATCTTATTAGTATTCTTTCTTGATTGTTTTTTCCTTTGGAAAAATTCAGATGATGGTTCAAGCAAGAGACAAATTCCTTCTTTCCCTTTTCCATTATTTTTATTTATCCAATTTTTAATAAATTCCCCTTTTCTATATTTCATAAAGCCACAAGAAGGGTCAGTAACATAAATATTATTTTTTTTAATCTTGTAAACCACTATGAAATGTTTACTTTTCCTATGAACAATACATGGTAAAGTAATTTTAGATAAAAGGTCATCATAAGAGATCCGAACTGCAAGAGTCTTCATGCCTATAGATCCAGCAACTTCACTTAGAGCCAATAAAGAAATTCCTGCCTCAGAAACAGGGACTGAAGCACGGAGGAATTCTATTGAGTAATCTTTTCCATGATATTTTACTATCATGCGCAAACATGCTAATCCACAGTCATTTGAGCTACATTGGAAGCATAAAGGAAAACGCCTTATTTTCTTGATATTGCTAAAAACTCCATTTAAATATTTGAATTTCATTAATTTAAAAATTTAATGCTTCCGAGATTTGAAATTTTAGATAAATTTAAAGAAATATTTACACATTTTAATTAATCATGGATTATAATTTTTTATTCTATACTTTCCAATACTAATGAGTTCAGTGTCTTTGTTTTCTGATACAAGAAAAATAAAACCATTATCCGATACTAAGGAGTTAAAAGCCCAGTAACGCTCGTTGTTTTCTGGAAATTGAAGATAAAAACAATCTAAATAATTTCCCTTCATGTCAAATACATCAATAAGTATCTTTTCCCAATTATTCTTATTAGTAGAAGTGAAAACCCATAAAGTATTCTTAAAAACCTGAATCCAGAGAATATCAAAAACATATTCCATTCGAGGAGGAAGGAGTCTCCTTGGAACTTTCTCATAGTAATCCTGCTGGGTTTCCTTCTCATTGGACTTTATTCGAGAATATTGGCGTTTAAATATTCTTTCAACTTTCCTACTTTGAAGGTTAAATTTCACTATTTTATATTCTGAAGTATGGACAATAAAAAGAAAATGTTTAAAGGGCACTATAGCAAAAATAAACCGTCGCCACCAGCGCGCCTTTTTGATGTAATGTTTTACGGGGATCTCATAAATCTTTTTCAATTTTTTAAAGTCCTTGGAAATTTCATACAGTGTATATGGAGTTTCAAAAAAACCTTCTTTGTGTATGAATTCAGAAAATCTGATTTCATCTCTTATTCCGTAAATCTTATCATTAATCTTGTTTAAATATACGAAAGGGCCATGATAAGGTGTTTTCTCTTCTCTGAGATATCTACCATTAAGATCGTACTCAAGAATCTTGGGCGGAACCCATGAATAAACACGGATTTTATTCTCATCTAATATGTACTTATCAGGATGTTGACATTCTTGGGGGCCCTTCCCTTGCTTTAAAATCTTAAATATGAATTTTCCATTTTTGTCATATCTATAAATATTTGGATAATCGAAAAAAACGAGAGAGCCATCTTTTAGAAGAGATAAATAACGAGGATTTCTGAATGTACTATTTATTCCGTCATCTCGAATTCTCATTACTTCTTCCAATATTACTGTTCGTCCTGCTCTATTACTTTTTGGCTTTTTTGGATTATTTATAATAATTTGACCGAATCCATTACCAATTAAAATTATTAAACAAAGAAATAGAAAAATAATAAGTTTTTTTGATAAACTAATAAAATCTCTCCTTTTAAATTGATTCATTATTAAGTTCCTCCTTTGTTTTCTCTTTCTAAAAAATATTCAATTAATAATGGAATGTCTTCTTTTCTCTCTCTAAGAGGAGGAATATATAAATCTAAAATACTGATTCTGAAAAATAAATCTTTTC
>Ga0209426_1000807_pt1 | contig 25998 bp, 16 predicted proteins | sample Deesub1362B_J571_FD_187697 | JGI IMG/M metagenome (GOLD analysis project Ga0209426, IMG submission 187697) | Deep oceanic, basalt-hosted subsurface ecosystem from Juan de Fuca Ridge flank, Pacific Ocean, CORK Borehole 1362B_J2.571 (SPAdes)... ...
TCGCTTTCCGCACCCGAAAATCGTGCAACCTCTGCCAGCTTCTGTAGAGATCCCAGACATCCGGCATACGCAACATTCCCAGCAGGACCGCCACCTCGGCCCGGAGTCCCCAGAATTCGTTCCCGGAAAACAGGAGATTTTTGAATTGCGTGTATACTTCTTCCCGATCGGCAAACTGCTGGGCGAGAGTGCGGAGAGCCCGAACCCGGCCGAAATAATCGCTGCGTCCGGCCTGAGCCAGCAGGGCAGAAAAGGGTTTAGGATGGCGGATTTCTGCTACCAAGTCCCCTGCCTCATCCACCACCACAAATTTAGGTCGCTCCTCGCACGGAAGCCAAAAAGTTTCCTCCTCCTTTTGAATCCAGAGGGTATCCCTCTGCACCGCTTCAGACAAATAAACGCTTACCACAACCGGCAATCGAAAAAGATCCTGCCCTTTTACCTGCGGCTGCCGCTGACGGATGGAAAGTTCCAGAAGCTTCTTCTCTGGAAGAAACCGGTCCTTGACTTCCAGCACAGGATAGCCTGCACCGCGGATCCAGTCCTCAAAAAACCATTCCAGGTTACGTCCCGTAGAAGAAAGAATGGTCCGGAATAGATCGTGGCTATCCACATTCCCGAATTCGTGCCGGCTGAGGAAATCGGACAGGACCCGGAAAAAGGCATCGTCTCCCAGCACGAACCGCAGCATATGAAGGATCAGTGCGCCTTTGTAGTAGGTCATAGCCAGGTTGTACATCTGGTCGGGATAACTGTAATAAGGGTATTCTAGCGGGCGGATCCATCCCTCTTCTTTCACTTGCTGCAGATACGTATCCAGGGCCCGGAGGCGGTACAGCGCAAACGCCGCCCGTCCTTCCTTCCACTCTGTCCACAGCATCTGGGCATACGTGGCAAAACTTTCGTTCAGCCAGATACTGGCCAGGCTCAAACAGGTCAGATTGTCCCCATACCAGTGATGAGCAAGCTCATGGGCAATCAGTCCTTCCATATTCCAGATGCTGAAATAATGATTGAATTCCGGGCTGGCATCCTCTGGAGCGCGGGAATCCCGCAAAAGGGAGGGACGGAGCCCGGTAACCGTGGTGTGCTCCATGCCCCCAATGGCATAGTCCGGCACCAGAATCTGATCGTATTTTTCCCAGGGATAAACATAGCCAAATCGGGCGGAAAAGAATTGAATCATTTTTGCCGTTTCCTGGAACGCGTTAAGATCCCCGCGGGGGTGACCTTCTGGAATCCACAAAGACAAAGGAATTTTTCCAAATGCTGACTTAAGCGCAACCTTCTCGAACGGTCCCACATAAAAAGCCAGAAGATATGTGGAATGGGGCTGGGATTCTTTCCAGTGGAAAGTAATCTGCCCATCCGGAAGTTCCTTGCGCCGAATCAGCCTGCCGTTTGAAATGGCCTTATTCCCTGGCGGGACGGTGAGGATCATTTCGGAGGTGAATTTGTCATTCACATCGCTGTAAACTGGAATCCAGCCGGAATGCAAGCCGCCTTCTCCATAAGAAAAAGCAAACCATCGGGATGTGTCCAGGTAGTCCGGCTGGAAATAGGCACCAATCTGTGGCTTGCAGTGATAGCGGATGCGAATACGGGATGCCTTTTGGGGAACAAAACGGGGAAAATGCAAAACCAGTTTTCGGGGCTGCACTTCAAACCGAACCGGCTGCCAGCCCTTGCCCGAATCCCACTCCACCGCCCTGATCTGCAGCCCTACCGCATCCAGTTCAACACGGTTGAGGCGACGCAAAGGGTGAAAGGTCAACTCGGCCTCTCCTTCAATCTGTCCCGCCCTCGGGTCAATGTGCAGGCGAGCAATTAGGTGTTTCATATCGATTTGCCGCTCACGTACCGGATGGTAGGGCCCTTGCTGGATCTGCTGGGCCCAAAGAGCGGGAACCAGCAAAATAAACCAGCCCATCCAGATGAACACCTTCCACAATCTGGTCATTATGCACCTCGACTTTGGCTGAACTTTTGATCTTTCCGCCAGAAAAGGTAACAAAGATTCCTCAAAAAGAAAACCGGAATTCCTGCAATTTGTTGAGGCCCTCCCCCACCTCTCTGCAAAAAGACATCAGCAATTTTTGACTGCGCGCTGTTTCTTGGTGAGATAAAAAAGGCAGCCCCGATTATATACCGGAGCTGCCTTTATTGGCTGCATCATCTGGCTACTTTAAAACATAATGCTGAAGCCTGCGTTGAAATACCTGGGCAACCCAATAAAGACTTCAGCATCGTCGGCATCATGATCTTTGTCCCATGCATTGTAGCGGCTATTATCCGTCGCATCCTGAATGTAAAATTCATCCAGCAAATTAAAAACATGCGCAAACACCTGGAACCGGAAATTGCCCAGGCGGAATGGTAAATCATACACCAGATGGGCATCCATCACCTGATAGTCCGGAGCGCGCCAGCTCTGCTTCCGGTCTTTGGGATCGGTGCGGCTTTCCGGTTCCCAGTTGGCATAGTGGCGGCCATAATACCGGAAGACCAGCTGTGCCTGCAATCCATGCAGAGGCATGAGCGTACCTACCAAGGCCAGCTGGGTTTGAGGCGCGTCTCCAACCTTCAAATTCTTTATGTAGAAGTTGTACTGAACATCCTGTGCGCCACCATGGGTATAATCCTTGAAAACACCGCTCACATCGTCCACATATTTCCAGTTGCCAATGGCCACGGTAGCATCCAGGCGCAGGATGGGAACCGGTTTGTAAGCCGCCTCCAGTTCGATTCCGGTATGCAGCGCGTCGATCCCCTGGATAAAAATGATTCCCTCAGAGCCGTCAGGGTTGACAATCCCGCGGGTAACGGATTTGTTCTTCCAGAGGGTGTAATAGAAATTGCCACGCAGAGCCAGTTTGCCATTCAAACCGAAGAAATTCACGCCACCCTCGGCAGAAAAGAAGGTTTCGTTCTTAGGATTCTCCGCGCGTGTGGCCGTACGGTCGTTGATCACATCGTCAAAAATCGGAACACGGGAAATGTAGCCGATGTTTCCGAAGATCTGCAGGTTCTCGCTCAACCAGTATGCGGAACCGCCTTTGGTCTGCCATCCACCGATCCAGTCTGTGGCAACAAACAGCTCATTGCCTTTTTCGTCCATCCGGAAGTGATTGGTATGGGAATACTTGATCATGGAATAGCCGGCCATGTAATAGGCAGACAGCGGTCCCCGTTTATACTCGCCCTGGCCATAAAAGCCGAACCAGTCAACCGTGTTGGTAAAATAATAATCGATTTTGTCGCCCAGCTTGCGCTTTCTATCATACGGAGTCCAGAAGTCAGAATGGTCGGCGTAGTAATACTCTCCTCCCAGAAGGTCACGAATTTCGCGAAAATGTTCGATTTCGGCCTTGCGCCAATCCACACCAAAATTGGTGGTCAGGTTTTCGTTTACTTTGTAAGTTGCTTTGGCCAGGGCGCCGATAGTCCACTGATTGTTGCGGCTATTGCGCAGCACACCGGTTGCTCCCTGGTCGCTGTTTCGATTGCGTTCGATGGTGGCATCCCAATCCCATTGCCAGGGAGCACTCTTGTACCACTTTTGGCCTGCTACCCAGGGCTTGCGGATCAGCTTGCCGTACGTTCCGGTCCCCCCACCTTCGCCGCCGGAATAATACACGGTGGTAAATAGATTGAGCTGATCGTTGATTTTGGAATACCAGTTCAAGTTCACCAGCGGTTTGTGGTAAAAATTTTCGCGCTCGTTAATGAAATTCTTGCTGTACCGCTCCCGGGCTTTTCCGTTCCAGAACTGTTTACCGGTATACGAGGGACTGACGGGGGCCCAGTTCTGATTAAAGGTTCGGCCGGCTTCATGGTACTTTTCGAAAGCCGCAGGGTCATAATCCTTTAACTTCCGGGCAAAATCCTGGCTGTATACGGCAATGTTCTGCTTGTAAAGATTCTGCCCGTGCCGCTGGGGAGCTCCAATAGCATACAGCTCCAGACGGTTGTCCGGATTTACCTGCCAGCTCGCGGAAAAGTAGTAGGCCCAGGCATCCGTCCAGGTCTTGTCGATAATTCCGTCGGCGGTTTTGCGGACAAGCGCTGCGCTAAAAGCATACTTGCCATTGATCAGCCCGGTATTTGCAATGACGGTTGTTTTAAGAAAATTACCGGAACCAAATTCCTGCTTCAGCTTGACGCCCCGCTCCAGGGCGGTTGGCGTTGTGATGATATTAATGGTTCCACCGATCGAAGGGGTTGCCAGGTTAACGGCGCTCAGCCCTCTCTGAACCTGAATGGATGAAGTTGCGTCAGCTACGCCATCCCAGTTGGACCAATAGAGCCAGCCGTTTTCCATGTCGTTTACCGGCACACCGTTGATCATGATGGCCACATTCCGCTGATTGAACCCGCGGACGTTGATCCGGGCATCGCCTGCCCCGCCACCCTGCTGGGTAGCGTACACGCTGGGTGTCACATTCAGTACGAGAGGGATATCACGGGAACCCAGCCGTGCTTCCATTTCGCCCTTGCTCACGTTGGTATAGGCCACCGGCGTTTCGCGGGTCGCTCGGTCCGCCAGAATGGTAATCGACGCACCGGAAATCACCTTCATGCTCAGTTCGAAGTTCACTTCCACAACCTGACCTGCGGCCACCGTTATCCTTTTCACTCCTTCATCATATCCGATGAACCGGGCCTTAATGGTATAATTCCCAGGTGGAACATTAATGATCTCAAACCGGCCATCCCGGTCCGCTGCAGCACCATACATGGTCCCCTCCAGAAAAATGTTGGTGCCCGCCAGCGGATCTCCGGTTTTGGCATCCACCACAGTACCAACAATCCTTCCGTTCTGCGCCCAGAGCAGGGATGGCAGGAACAACAAAAGAATCAATAGCCACGAAATTCTACGCCACATCCTCTCCTCCTTCCTTTGGTTTCACCACAGCCTCAAACACTTTCATCCTCCATCCAGCAACCCCTTCCCCAATCTCACCTCCTTTCCATCCCAGGATAATGCCCCCCCAGAAATCATTGTTCCAGCATTCTCCCTTCGGAACCGGTCCGGAAATAAAGCAACCACGGGTCCAGATTTCCCACACCGGAAAACCCAGACATACTTCCACTTTAAGGCCGTTTTGCCTCCCCCGAAACCGGAGAGAGAATGGTTCAAACAATCAAAATGTTACGAAATTGCAAAAATTTTCGGTTCTCAATGTAATATTTCCGGCAAAAAAATCAAGAAGAACGAATTTTCCGGAAAACTGAAAAGATGAAAATTTTGAGCGCATTTCTGAGTGTCAGGTCAGAAAGGCCTTCGCCGGAGAAAAATCACCGGAAATAAAATACAAAAAGGGCTGGCCGGCTTTTCCGTCGGGAAATAAGCCGACCAGCCCGATGGCGAAGGGCGAGATAGAGGTGTCAGTTGTCGTAATAAAGGTAAAACTCGTATGGATGAGGCCGCAGTGCCAGTTCTTTCAGCTCTTTCGTCCGCTTGTACTCAATCCATGTTTCGATGAGGTCCTCGGTAAAAACGTTTCCTTTCGTCAAAAATTCGTGATCGTTCTCCAGGGCATCCAAGGCATCCGCCAGGGACCCTGGAACTTTTGGGATATCGGCGAGCTCTTTTTCGCTCATTTCATAGATATCGCGGTCGAGGGGCTCGCCCGGAAAAATTTGATTCTCGATTCCATCCAGCATAGCCATGAGCATGGCCGTGAACGCCAGATACCCGTTGCTGCTGGGATCCGGACATCGGAATTCAAGCCGTTTGGCAGCCGGTTTGCTATGGTACATCGGAATGCGGATGGCGGCGGAACGGTTGCGAGCCGAATAGGCCAGATTCACCGGTGCTTCGAAGCCGGGGACCAGGCGCCGGTAAGAATTGGTGGTGGGAGCAGCAAACGCCAGGATCGCCGGCGCATGTTTGAGCAGCCCGCCGATGGCCCACAGCGCTATCTGGCTTAGACCAGCATATTTGTCGCCGGCAAACAGTGGCTTGCCGTCTTTCCAAAGGGACAGATGCGTGTGCATGCCGCTTCCATTGTCCTCAAAAATCGGTTTGGGCATAAAAGTGACCGTCTTCCCGTGCCGTAAAGCCACATTTTTCACAATGTATTTATACCACATAAAATGGTCGCACATGGTGAGCAGATCGTCATATTTCATGTCGATTTCGGACTGTCCGCCCGTTGCCACCTCATGGTGATGTGCTTCCACCACAATGCCAATTTTTTGCATCTCGAATACCATTTCGCTTCGGAGATCGTGGTACGTATCCGTTGGACTAACAGGGAAATACCCTCCCTTATAGCTCGGTTTGTAACCCAGATTGGGTTCCTCAATCCGGTTGGTGTTCCACGCCCCCTCCACGGAATCGATCTGGTAAAACCCCATGTTCTGCGTCTGTTCGAAACGAATTTCATCAAAGATAAAGAATTCGGGCTCCGGTCCCACGTAGCAGGTATCGGCTATGCCGCTTTTTTTCATGTACTCCACGCCTTTTTCGGCCACATGCCGGGGGCAACGGGAATATTTCTCCCGGGTAACCGGGTCCACAATGTTGGCAATCACACTTACGGTGGGTTCCCTGAAAAAAGGATCGATTTTGGCTGTCGAAGGATCTGGAACGGCCAGCATATCTGAAACATGAATTCCCTGCCAGCCGCGAATGGATGATCCATCAAACCCAACCCCTTCTTCGAAAGTTTTTTCATCCCAGGTGTCAATGGGGAAGGTACAGTGCTGCCAGGTTCCCAGCATATCCACAAATTTCACATCGACCATGCGAGCATTATGCTTTCTAGCAAATTCGAAAAACTCTTTCGGCGTCATCTGACCTCCTACTTCTTTTGCGGTTCATCACCTTCTCTTTTTCATGTTCACGCTGTTTCTGTACTTCAAGAAATATGCCAGAACCGCCAACCCGCGCTCTTATTTTGCAACTTATTGACACTCAATGAAATTCCGGAATACAAAAAAATCCGGGCCATAAAAAACGGAGAAAAAATAAAACAAATTTGTTGTATTATTAAAATTCCCAACAATTTTGTCATTTCTTTTTGTTTTTATCCCATTCTCCTGGTAACAACGTGGTCTCCTTCCCTCATTCCGCTCCTGGCAACCCCACCAGCCGCAAATTTCCTGCATTTCAGCACTTTTTTGTGAAGAAATTTCGGGATCTTCCGATGAAAAAAGCAAATGCAGCTGGAAATGGCGGGAAATAAAAGCTATATTCATAACAAAATTGTTTGAATTTTTTATTCCATACATTTTTGTCGTATTGATTTTTTTCGAAGCCGTGGAAGGAGCCCGATGCCAAAGCGAGGTACCGAAAGCCTGGTCCGCAAATTGAACATCCTGCAGGAGATCCATCACGCGTTATCCCGAACGCTCAACCTGCGGGAATCCTTGGATGCGGTCCTGCGTATTCTCTACCATTCATATCCCATCCGATATGGCGCCGTATTTCTGCAAAAGGAAGAAGAGCCTCTCCTTTTTCCCTATGCCACCGTTGGATATAGTCTACCCCTTCCAAACGTAAGTTACCGGCCTGGCGAAGGCTTGACGGGTCAAGTTGCGGAAAACGGAAAGCCGATTGTCGTCCCGCGGGTCACACGAGAACCCACATTTCTCAACCGCCTGCGCGCAAATCTGGCTCAGGGCGAATGGACCTACATTGGCGTACCCATCTCCAGCGAGTACCGGGTGCTCGGAGTGCTGGCGGTTCTGTTTCGCTATTCCCCCAACCGGGATCTGAACCATACTCTGAAATTTTTTCAGCTCGTTGCCTCGGCCCTGGTTCAGCAAATCCGGGTTCATCACCTGCTCACCGAGGAACGCCAGCATCTCCTGAACGAAAAAGCTCAGCTAAATGAGCGTCTGCGGGAGCAGTTCAGCTTTTTCAACATCATAGGCAACAGCGACACGATGCAGGAAGTGCTCCAGCGGGTTGCACAGGTAGCCCCAACCGATACGACGGTACTTATCCGCGGAGAAAGCGGCACCGGAAAAGAACTCATTGCCCGCGCCATTCATTTTAACTCCAGGCGGGCCGAAGGCCCTTTCATCCGCGTGAATTGTGCAGCTATTCCAGACGGTCTGATTGAATCGGAATTCTTCGGCCACGAACGCGGAGCCTTCACAGGAGCCGTTTCCCGAAAAAAAGGAAAATTTGAGCTGGCTGACGGCGGGACCATTTTTTTGGACGAAATCGGCGATTTAAGCCCTCACACACAGGTCAAGCTTTTGCGGGTACTTCAGGAACAGGAATTCGAACGGGTCGGCGGGACCGAAACCATCCGGGTGGATGTGCGCATCATTGCCGCCACAAATGCCGACCTCGAAAAACGAATGGCAGAAGGGAAATTCCGGGAAGATCTCTACTACCGCCTCAACGTTTTCACTATTTTCGTTCCCCCGCTACGTGAACGCAAAACCGACATCCTGCTTCTGGCCGATCACTTTCTAATCAAGTATAGCCGAAAACACGGAAAATCCATTCGTCGCATTTCCACACCAGCCATCGACATGTTAATGCGCTACCACTGGCCCGGAAACGTGCGGGAGCTGGAAAATGTGATCGAGCGGGCCGTGATCCTCTGTGAAGACCAGGTAATCCACAGCTATCATCTCCCCCCAACGCTGCAGACGGCTGAAAGCAGCAATACCGTTCCCAATCTGTCTCTGGAACAGGCGGTGGCCGCTTACGAGAAAGAGCTGATCCAGGACGCGCTCAAATCGGCACGGGGTGTCAAAGCGCGAGCTGCCCGTCTGCTTAACACCACGGAGCGCATCCTCAGCTACAAAATCCAGAAATACGGCATCGACGTACGGCGTTTTAAGTCGTAGCCCTGGATGAGGACCTCGGTGCGGCTTACTTAATAAACAGCAACGGACGAACAGACGCACGGCGATGACCCTGCGTCCCCTCCGGAATGGTTTCCAGGCGGACAAAATACAATCCGGATGCCAGCCCGCGACTGGCCGGATTCCAGCTTAACCGGTGTACGCCAGGGTCCTTTGTTGCATCCAGCAACCGGTCCACGGTACGGCCGTGGAGATCAAACACGGTGATCCGCACACGGCTGCGCCGGGCCAGAGAGAACCGGATGAATGTGACCGACTGGAACGGATTGGGATAATTGGGCAACAAAGCGAACCGCAATGGCACCTGGCCACCAGGTTGCTCGGCTTCGAGGGCCGGAAGCAGAAAGGCCATAGCTGCAGCCATCACTTCGTTGCGGGATGTTTCCTGATCGATGGTTTCGAACGGTATGGCCAGTACAATTACGTTGCCGCTATCGGACCCGGCGCTTCTGTACTGAACGGCCGCTGCACCGCCGCTTCCGGAATAGAGCAAGCAGGACAAGGCTCCCCTTCCAAAAGGCTGCAAAATGTCGGTGGTATCGGCCCGGTAAGGCCTCTGCCCGAATTCAAACTCCTGTCCGGCAAATGCCGTACCGGATACCCCCCTGAGCAAAAAAGACCCTGTCTGAAGACCGGCAAAATCCACGTGGAACACGGTATGCAGAAATTCTTCGCTTTTTGATGACGCCCATGGGAGCCCTGCATCCGGATCGAGCCCGCGGGCAACCGCGGCGCCGCTTACCAGAAGCGCCCCACCCCCGGCAACAAACCGGCCAAGTAGCACCTGTTGGGTCGAATCAAACGGAAGACCTTTTGCAGTGCCGGTAAACCAGACAACAGCGGCATAATCAGGCAGATGGACTGTACTGTCTGCCACAGCTGCAGACGCAGCACAGTCAAATCCAAACGCCAGGGAAGCCAGGGCTTGTCCGTATGCCGCAGCAAAATCATGGCTGGTTTCGGTTTCCGTTCCATCCACAATCAGAACCTTTCCTCCCTGGCCAGCACATGTACCGTACACATTGGATGGCAGGCTTTCGTTAGGAATAGGAGCTCTGTCCACAGCCGTCAGGCGGAAGTAGATTGGTGTTTGTGCGTGTACCGGAAATACTGTGTCGGTTACCGCTGGATTCAGCTGATCCTCCCGAAAAGCAAGGCTCCATTTCTGATTGTCCCTGGAAAAATACAATCGGTATCCTGCCAGATCACTCTCCTGGTTGGGATACCACGAGATGTAAAGTCCTTCCTGGGTGGAACGTACCACCCGCAAAACGGGAGCGGCAGGAGGTTCCGTGTCAGAGGGAAGCACTTCCACGGCTGTAAATCGCCGGGCCAGGTTGCCCCGGGTGTCTTCGGCAAACACCTCCACCACATATTTGCCAGCTTGCATCTGGGTGGTATTCCAGTACCGATCCCGTTCAACATCGTTGGTAACGATGTACACATGGCTTGTGGTGCTGGAAAACCTATCAAAATACACATTGTGAACATAGGCATTTCTGGGTTTGCGGTCAAACTGGAACCGCCACCCCCCTGTCGGTGGCTCATACACCACAGCCGAGGTGTCGGCATTCCAGATGCGGTAGCCGATTTTGTACGTCCCGTTGTTTCGCCGGGATACCGGACTGCTTGGCGGGCCGTTTTGCTCGTCCACCTTCACAACGATATCCACGAGCCCGCTTACCTTTCCGCTCACAAACTCCACGGCAGATCCATTCTTAAAAAAGCGAATATAGCGGATAATCGGAGCCCACGTATCCACAAGCGGTGTTAGCCCCGTCCCTTCCAGCATGCTGTTCTTTTCCTGACCGATATATCCGTTGGTGAAATGAACATGTCCCATCCCCGGGTAAATGGTCCCAATGACCGTCTGGGATGCGAATACCGAATCTCCTACTTGCAAGGCCGGATTGGGTTTGATATGCACATAAGCCATGTCCTGCACCCGCACATAGGCATTGGAACCGTATACACTTACCGCCCCGATCGAGGTCACAATCCCATCCTTGACGGGATATACCGGCGACCCATCAGCCTTCGGGATGTCAGTTCCATTGTGAAAATGGTCTGCGGATCCCGTATCACGAAACTCACAGAATGTGCCGGTCACTTCATGGCTCTCATGAAACGGTGTTACGGGCCAGGGAAATTGGGCCCTGGTTTTCCCGGCCGGCAGCAAAAAATACAACAAACAAACCGAAAGAGAAAGTGCAATTTTCTTCATTTTACCACCCCAATTTCAACGGCAGCATCTGAAAAACCAAGCAGCAGCCGGAGGCCCTCTGCATCAACTGCCAGTTCCGGCTGGAAGAGTGAGCGGTCCGCAAATGCCCTGCTCAGCAACAAGTCTCCCCGGTGGTTCATAATCCGCAAAACCGGCTCGTTGAATACAAACGCTTTTGCCTCTTCCGAATATCCCGCTATGGCACTCAGGAGAAAAAGGTATGGTCCTGCAGCACCGATGTGGACCAGACGCAGCCGGCGGGTTTCCAGTCCCTTCTCCCACACCAGGCGGCCTTTTGTGACATCCACCAGGCGCACCATAGAACGATCCGCCAGGAAAACCCTGTTCTCCCCCTGAGCAAACGCCGCCAATTGAAATCCGAAATCCCCCTTGAAACGCACCTGGCCATTGCGGCCAAACAGCAGAGCCTGAGGGAAAACCCGCCCTTCCGCCATGACGCCTAAAGCAGAAACCGCCAAAAACCGCCCCGAAGGTGAAACAATTAGCGCCTTCGGGTCCGGCCGGTCCACCTGCCGGCGCCACAACAATGTCCCATCTCTGGAATAAACATGGAGAAATGTGGTTGCCGCCTCTTCTTTGCCCGCGCTTACGTCGACGGGCATTGCTCCCTGCCTATTGAAGAGAACAGCGATGACCTGCCCTGAAGTATCCGCTGCCAGCAACACCTTCCGTTCCAGATCATAGGATACTTCCGGCAACAGGGTTTCGCTTTTTGCAAGCGTTCCGGCTGGCGAATAGAAAAAAAGCTTTGCCACAGCCGGATCGGCCAGCACCAGCCCCAGATCCTTCCCCAGAAAAAGGATGGCTGGGATCGGGTCATCGTATCCGTATTCCCGGAGAATTTCGAGTATTTTCCTTCCGCGCCAGTCATAAGCAGAAATCTGAACCATACGCCCCATCCCGGAGGCATGGCCCCTGGCAGCCGAAACCACGGCTACGGCATCGCCCGAAACCGCTGGAAAAGCCCCCACCAGTCCTTCTGGCCGCTGGAGAGAGAATTCCCCCCATTCTGACAGAAGGCGAACAGAACGGTCCGTTACCGTTACCCGCCGGCTCAATTTGAAGGGAACAAAACGGGTTCTGACGGGCCGTGCATAATCCTGCACCACACGGATTTGAAGTTCTATACCGTCAGAAGAAGACTGGCCGTAGACCGGCATAGAAGTTAAAAACGAAACCAGTAACGCAAAGATAAACCCTTTCATAACCGTTCTCCCCATGCTGCACATCCCTTTGAGCAAGCCAATGAAAAACTTTTCTCGAACAAAGGTGCGAAAATGCGGAGGAATCCATGTTGCAGGAAATGTCATATGAACTCTTGCCATAATGGAACCTCCGCGAAATAATAGAGTCCGCAAAGCAAAAATGCAAGCAAATTGAGGCAATTTCGTTCCGCAAGGCCGAAGATCTTGGCGAAACCTTTCCGCTTAGAAAAGCGGCCGGATCATTCCTGCCGGAACTCTGGCATTCCAGCCTCCCCGATGCGATCCCAATGCCCCTTCTGGCGTTCCTGTGCTGGGAACGGGCAAAATTGATCCGCTCCATTTAAAATTAAGATCGCCATTCCGGCAGAAATCTATCCTTGAAAATGATGCGTTCCGGAAGCATCTTAAAATCCGAGCGCAATCCAAAAAAGAGGAGGCAGCTATCAAGTGGCGTTCAGAGGCCGGATGCAACGTATTCGTATTCTTGTTCTTTGTACGGGCAACTCCTGCAGAAGCCAGATAGCGGAAGCTGTATTGCGTTCACTCGACTCAGATCTTGCGGTTTACTCTGCTGGGACGGAACCGGAACGGCGGGTTCATCCTCTGGCGATCCAGGTCCTCCGGGAAGCTGGACTTTCTGTACGGGATCTGAAGCCTAAACATGTAGAGCCTTTCCTTCAAACGGAATTCGATTTTGTGATTACCGTATGCGACCGTGCCAGGGAAATCTGTCCCGCATTTGCTGGAAAAACAAAGCACCTTTTGCATCTTCCTTTTGAGGATCCCGCTGCCGCAGAAGGATCAGAGACAGAGAAACTGCAGGTGTTCCGCCGCATACGGGACGAAATTCTGGCAACTTTCCGACGGTTTTACCAGACTCATATTCTTCCATATAAAAATGCCCCCAGCCGAACAGCTGGAGGCGAAACGACCTCAGTGGATTAAAAAACCGGAGGACCCTGCCGCACTTACGCCTCATCCGCGTGCGAAAAAGCGAAATAGCGTCGGATCATTACAACCCAGAGGATCCCACCCGCAACAAAAAGAATCAAGAATAACGCCAGTACACTGTACTGAGTTTGCACCTGAAGCTGTTCCGGCCGAAAAGACGGCAAAAAGGCCATCCGGAGTATATCCCTGGCAATGGCCATAAAAAGCACAACCACTGCTGTGAGCCACATGGCAAGCCTTAGCTGTGGCCGCGGATCATCGCGGCGCAGTCCCCGGCCGACAGCCACAACCGCTCCCACCGCCAGGATAACCGCCATCCAGAAAAGAAGCGTTGCTGGCACATTTTTGCCCATGAATAGCATCATTTTTTCCTTTGGAAGAGCCAGCAAAAAGACAATCCCCACCACAAACTGGGCCAGCGTTCCGTACAAGTACCAGCGACTGCCATAATCCATTAACAAACGGGCATATGCCCGGTCCCTGTTCCATTTGAAAAATCCGGTAAACGCAACCATTAGCCCTGCGATGGCCGTGGCAGCTACCACAAAATGCAGATACCGCGGAATCAGCTGTGGGTCACCCCAGTTCAGATTCCAGCCGGAAGGATCAGCAAAATATTTGCTGGACCACGCCTCCGGGCGCAGCATCAGCGTAAAGTTGCTGGTGTAGAAAAAACCGATGAGGAACAGGAATACCACACTTCCCAAAAGAATCCAGGTGTGAGATGCGGCTTTTTTCTCCCCAGAAAACGCCACGATATAAAGTCCGTAATAGGCCAGCGTTAACAGCGGGATCACGAGGAACCAAGGCCAGGCCATTAAAATGGAAGAGGTGTAAAAATATTGCCCAAAAAGCACCTGGACAAACAGAAGTGGTGCTACACCCAGAGTAATAGTGGCTGCCAGAAAGGATGGAATTTTCTTTACCACATCCTGGCTTAAACGCAAATAGGTGGGATCCTTTTTCCCTTTGAGCCGCGCCACAAATGCCAGAATCGCCCCACCAAACATGAAATTCATGGCCAAAATGTGGAGAACAAACGTCACAATCAGCAGAACTTTGAACAGCCAGTAGGGTGCTGGAAGAGGAATGGGATCCACCTGCGGGATGGTCGGCTGCATCATTGCACAACTCCTTATTATTTTTCCTTGGTTTGTTCCAGAATCCATTTCGCCAGGGCATCACGCTGCACCTCGTTCCCCTCAAAAGGAGGCATGTCCTCATTCAGGGAGTCCAGCCGGGTAATCAGGTAGCGGATCTGATCGATCCCGAACTGCCCCAACTTCACGAAAAGCGGATCGTCGGGAGAGGCCTCGTGGCAATCGGAACAGAACTGCTGGAACACGGTTTCACCGTCCGCTGCGGGAGCCGCTTCCGGTGCCACAGCGGCGCCCGCAGGCGCCAGACTTGCTAGATAGGCGGCCAGGGCTTCCTTTTCCGCTTCCGTCCCGGCGAACGGCGGCATCACCCCATTGACCATTTTGTCCAGGGAACCCAGGCGGTTCAGGATCATGCTGTAGCTCCATTTCTTCTGCGAAAGGATGCCTTTCATGCCGCGGTAGCCTGAAATGCCGTGACACGTCTGACATTCCAGCCGGAAGATTTCGCGGCCGGCCGCCAGCTTATTTTCTTCCGTCACAGTGCGGTTTTCTGCCCAGCGGGCCACCTTCAATACCCCCTTTTCGCGGATATTCTCCACCGAGAACCCGCCATCCCCTTCCACAGGCTGCTTGAAAATGGAATTCACGTACATGTAATCGTAAATGATATAAGGTTTGCGGATCGATTCGCGGATGAATTCGAAAGACCACATGGTGACAAAGGCAAACGCCAGAACCACAAAACTGTAAATAAACGGAACTTTTTTGGGCCGGATGAGGGTCACCAGCGCAGCAACGAATGTAAGGATGGCAAAAATCAAGGCCAGGTTGGCGTATCGGGTTGCTGTGGGCATTTTGCCCTGGGCGCTGGCCCACACTTCCGCCGGCAGCTGACCAATGTACCAGTAAATAAACAGCGGTAAAATCACAAAGGCGGGTACAATCCAGCGGACACTCCAGCGGATTACAGTTGCCTTGAGATCAGAATTTTTCTGGAAGGTTCCGGTGATCAGGGCGTAAATGCCGGCCAGCGCCAGCGAAAAGGCAAAGCGGGCAAATAAAGATGGGAAATATGTCGGGTTGAAAAATCCATGCCAGAAGTTGTGCGTTTCAATCCATTTTCCCGAGGTCAGCATGAAAGTAATGATTCCATTGATAATCACCATACTCATAAAGGCTGCGACAAAATAGATCCATCCCAGCCACAGGTGCGTCTTCCGGTCCACACGGTCCCAGCCGTAGAGGTACAGCAGAGCTGCCGTAATTTCCAGAAAGAAGAATACCCATTCAATGGCCCAGCCCCAGACGTACGAATGAATCAAAATGCTGGTGCCTGAAGGATGGATCAAACCGATAGTAAACCAGATACCAACACCTGTCATGGCTCCAAACACCACCGTCAGCAGCACAAAAAAGCGGGTGTGACGCTTAAGCCATTCCAGCAGCGCCGTGTTCTGCTCCCGGTAGGCTTTCTGTTCGGTAAGTACCAGAAACAGGCCGCCACCCACAGCAAAATGGGACACAAAGACATGCACAACAGAAACAATCGCGATCAGCAGGCCTGCACCAAAAGTAAGATCCCACACCGGATAATTCATGGAACCTCCCTCTGCTGTTTATCCCATCAAATTTCTTTTCTGAGACGATTTCCGCCCATACAGCCTTCCAGGCACGAAGAAATGACATTTCTGAAATAATTTATCCGCGGACAAAAAGGAGGTCAAGGCAAAGAAACGATTTATTCTGATTGAGATTTTTTCTCATTACTCATTCAAAGGGAAGCAACCCCCTCATTTTTCAGTTGTAAAGGAATTCAACATCCCCTTCCGGGGCAAAAACCGAGAAGCTTTCTGAGCAGGGCCGTATAGTTTCCTCCATTCCGCCCGCTTTCCGGAAAAGCTGCAGTCTGCTAAAGAATTTTCTGCAGCATCTCCACCACATCCACTTTCCGGGCGGACGGGACATCCTGTCCTTCTATTTTTACCCCTCTCCGGGATATTTCTACCAGGGCCTGAATATCCTCCGAGTCCACATAAATGTAGTGGTTCAGTTCCTTCTTGTTGGCCCGGTAATGAAGACCTCCGATGTTCAAGCACCCAAAAGCGACCCCTTTTTCCAGCAGCCGGAGGGCATCTTTGGGCGTTTCGACCAGCAGAATGACCTTTTCTTTTTCAAATTCTTCGGAACGGATGTAGCGGAGCAGTTCATCCACCGTAAACACGTTAATTTTGATGCCGGAATCGGCGAAAGACGATTCGTACAGCTCCTTTTCCCATTCATTTTGGGCGATTTCGTCATGACACAGAACAATTCGGTCCGGATGCAGCACGCTGGCCCATCCTACCACAACCTGACCATGAATCATCCGGTCATCGACCCGGACCATCGCAAACGGCATATCCTGATTCCTTTCAGCTCTTTTCATAAACCACCAGACTCCTTGAACCATCCTCCTTTAGAGTTCGGACCAGTTCGTCCAGGCTCAGCGATTCGCCTTTCATGAGAAAAGAGAGCACCATTGCCAGGTTCACGCCGCTAATCACGTAAACGCGCTCCCGCTCGTGGGCCAGGCGGCAGGCAACATTCCAGGTATTGCCTCCTTTCAGGTCCACGGCGATAACCAGCCCATCGTCCCCAGCAAGACTATCGTGAATGGATTCCAGATCGCGGAGGATCTCATGAGGATTGCGGTTTGAGGAGGAGAGGGCTCGAACTCGTTCAATCTGGCCGAAAATCTCCTGCGCAGTATGTAACAGCGCCTCGCCCAGATCCGCATGTGTCAAAAGAATCAGGTGGTGCATGAATGCCTGCCCCTACTCGGTATCGTGTTCCAGATATTCTTTCAGTTTTTTCTGATAACTGATCCGCTTTAGCAGCCGCTTGTTGAATTCTTTTGCCGTATCTACGCCGTAGATCTTCAGCAAAGTGTTTAGCGCGATGGTCTCAATGATCACCGTAATGTTTTTCCCGGGAAAAATTGGCAGGCGGACCTGGGGGATTTTCACACCCAAAATATCGGCATAATTGTCATCCAGTCCCACCCGCTCGTAATTCCCTTCTTCATCCCAGTCTTCCAGATGAACTTCCACCTCCACCCGCTTTTGCTTGCGTACCGCACGGATACCGAAAATACTGCGCACGTCGATGATGCCCAGCCCGCGGATCTCGATGTGATGCTGCAGCAGCTCGTTCGACATGCCAATGAGTACGTCGTCGCCTTTGCGGATGATATTCACTACGTCATCAGCAACCAGGCGATGACCCCGTTCCACCAGATCCAAAGCCACTTCACTCTTGCCAATACCGCTGCGGCCGGTGATGAGCACCCCAATGCCGTACACATCCACCAGGGTGGCATGCATGGCGATGCGCGGTGCAAATTTCTCGGAAAGGTAATTGCCCAGAGCATGGACGAGCTGGGTGGTGGTTAGCGGCGTGCGGAAAACCGGAATAGCCCGGTCGTCGCAGAGGCGAATTAGCTCTGCGAAGATTTTATTCTTGTTTGTAATAACGATGCAGGGAATTTCGAACTCCACCAGGCGATTGAGGGCCACCGTGCGTTCCCGCTCGCTCAGGGAATCCAGATAGGCAACCTCCGTATTTCCCAGCACCTGGATCCGCTCGTATGAAAAAATATCCACAAACCCGGACAGTGCCAGTCCGGGTCTGTGGATTTCTACCTGGGTAATTTCGTTGTCCAGCCCCTTTTCGCCAGCGAGAAGCTCAAGTTTTAAATCTCTTCTGCATTCCTCCAGAAATGTGCGTACAGTGATCTTCTCCATTAGTATTCCGCTTCTTCCTCCTCCGGAGAGGCAAGAAGCGCCTCACCAATTTTTTCTCTGTTTCTTACCTTAAACTTCTCTTTTTCCTTCTTCAACTGCCTTTCCAGCTTGTCTACGGCCTGATCTATGGACTTGAAAAAATCGTCTGTGCTTTCCCGTACGGTCAATCGTGCATGCCGGGTTTTGACGGTAATGTCGGCAATGTGATTGCTCCGTTCCTGGGTCAATACAATGTCGCAGCCCAAAATACCGCTATTGTACTTCTCCAGCCGGGTGACCTCTCGTTCTGCATAATCCTTCAGCGGCTCACTTGCTCTGAAGTGCCGGGCTGTGAACGTAACCTGCATGACAGACTCCCTTCTTTTGGTTCAACCAACTGACCATTCAGAAGATTCCCTACATTTTATCGGTTCCCCCTTTTGAAATTTGAAGCTGACGCCATTCTTAGCAAGTTGGCTCCGGTTACACCTCCTTTCTTCGTTTGACCCAGGATCATCGCAAGGGAATCTTCGCCGAAACATTTCAAAGAACAGAGCAATCAGGCCCGCGGATGGGCCTCTTCGTAAATTCGGAGCAGTTGCTCCGTGCTTACGTGCGTGTAAACCTGTGTTGTGGAAAGGCTCGCGTGGCCCAGCAAGTCTTTCACAGCCTCCAGATCCGCCCCGGCATTCAGCAAGTGCGTCGCAAACGTGTGTCTCAGAACATGCGGGCTAAGCGACGTCGCCGCTGATATCTGGGAAAGGTAGCGTTTTACCCGGTACTGTACCGTTCTTGGAGAGATCCGCTTGCCTTTTTTGTTCAGGAAAACGGCGTCCTCATCTGGAGAGGCCGATTGCTGGAGAAAAACGGAACGGACGTTCAGATATTCACGCAAACTTTTGCTGGCTTTGGGCCCAATGGGAACCAGCCGTTCTTTTCCGCCTTTGCCAAAAATGCGGATCAGGCCCTTCTTCAAATCGATATCTTTCATGTTCATATTGGTTAACTCCCGCAGGCGGATTCCCGTTCCATAAAAAACCTCAAGGATGGCGCGATCCCGCAGCCCTTCCGGGGTATCCGCTTCCGGAAGGCGCAGCACCTCCATGGCCTCCTGAATGGAAAGAAAGACCGGAAGTTTTTTGCGGTACCTGGGAGAACGCACCTGTTTAGCAGGATTGTCGGCAATATAGCCTTTCCTGTGCAGAAATCGGTAGAAAGACCGCAGAGCGGCCAGTTTTCGTCCGATGGAATTGCGCTCAAGTCGCTGTGCGGTCAGGTGCGATAGAAAAGCGCGGATGTGAGATTTCTCCACATCCAGTAATGTCAGATTATTGCCGTAGCGGCGGAAAAGGAAATCGGCAAATTGCCGAAGATCGTTCTCGTAGGCAGAAACCGTAAATCCGGAATAATTTTTTTCGGCCCGCAGGAAGTTTAAAAATTGTTCAATCGGCTCTTTCACACCGAGTCATCTTCCAGGATGGGTTCGGGCACAACTTCGGCACGGCAAACCGGGCAGCGAAGGTATTCGCCCTTGTTTTTCGAAACCCGCAGCTCCATGTAGGCATTGCCGCACTGTTCACAAACCTGATCTACCGGTTTGTACCAGGTGGCAAAGTCGCATTCCGGATAATTGCTGCAGCCGTAAAAGACCTTGCCGCGGCGGGTGCGCCGCTCCACAATGGTCCCACCGCATCCTTTCGGACAATCAATATTCAGCGAAAGCGGTTTTGTAAATTTGCACTTGGGATAGGCCGAACAGGCCAGAAACCGTCCAAAACGGCCGGTCCGAACAATCATTTCCGAGCCGCACACCTCACATTTCTCGTCCGTCTGAACCGTTTCCTCCTCCAGGGGCCGGGTGTAACGGCATTCCGGATAGTTGGTGCAGGCGATGAATTTTCCATTCCGGCCCCACTTTACCACCAGCCCAGCGCCGCAATCGGGACAGACGTCATCTACTTCCTCCTGGAGCGATTCTTTAATTTCCAGCCGCCGGGAATCCACCCGTTCAACCGCAGCCTGAAATGGTCCGTAAAAATCCCGTAGAACCTGCAGCGAATCTTTCTCGCCTGCTTCAATTTTGTCCAGTTCAGATTCCATTTGGGCTGTAAATTTCACATTAAAAATATCGGGAAAATTGGACACCAGCAGCCGGTTCACCGTCCGCCCCAGCTCGGTGGGATGCAGCCGCCGGTCGATCTTCTCCACATATTTCCGGTTAAGCAGGGTGCTGATGATCAGCGCATAGGTGGACGGGCGGCCGATCCCCAGATTGTCCAGCTCTTTGATCAGCGTGCTTTCGCTGTACCGCGGCGGGGGTTTGGTAAAGTGCTGTTCCGGTTTGATGTCCAGCAGCTTCAGCGTTTCGTCCTCCCGAAGATTAACGGGAAAAACTTCTTCTTCCGGTTCGTTCTTCTGCTCATCCGGCTCTTTTACATCTTCATAAACCTGCAGAAAGCCGCGGAATTTGATCACCGAACCGGTTTTGCGGAACAGGTATTCATCGGCTTCGATGTCAATGGTGGTTTGTTCGTACACGGCAGGGGCCATCTGCGAGGCGACGAACCGGTTCCAGATCAGTTCGTAGATCTTCCGCTGGTCCGGAGTGAGGTATTTGGCAATGGCCTTCGGTGGCCGCTTCATCGATGTAGGGCGGATGGCCTCATGCGCATCCTGAATGTTGCCTTTCTTCCTGAAAATACGCGGTTTATCGGGAAGGTATTCCTGCCCGTACGCCGCCGCAATGTACTCCCGTGCCGCCATCACCGCTTCGGTCGCCACACGGGTCGAGTCGGTACGCATGTAGGTAATCAGCCCCACACTGCCCTCTTCGCCCAGTTCCACACCCTCGTACAGCTGCTGGGCAATCATCATAATGCGCTGGGCGGTAAAGCCGAAACGGCGGGCCGCATCCTGCTGCAAGGTGCTGGTGGTAAATGGTGCCGGCGGATTGCGGCGAACATCCTTTTTGGTAATCTTTTTGACAACAAAGGTCTTCTTCCACAGGTCGTCAACATAGTAGCGCGCGGTTTCCTCGTCGCCGATCTTCGGGTCTTTTCCGTCGATCTTGATGAGCTTGGCAGAAAAAGGAGCCGTGTCTTCGCCCCGCAGAAGGGCGGTGATTGTCCAGTATTCCTCGGGAACGAACGCTTCAATCTCGTCTTCCCGCTCGCAGATCAGCCGCAGGGCAACGGACTGCACCCGTCCGGCGCTCAACCCCCGGTAGATGGTTTTCCACAGGAGCGGGCTGATCTGGTATCCTACCAGACGATCCATGATGCGGCGGGCTTTCTGCGCCTCCACCAGTTTCAGATCAATATCGCTGGGATGCCGGATGGCCTCCTTAACAGCCGACGCGGTGATCTCGTTGAAACGCACCCGGCGGATGTTAGGATTTTTTACACGGATTTCTTCTGCAATATGGTAGGCAATGGCCTCACCTTCGCGGTCCGGGTCCGTGGCCAGATACACCTGATCGGCCTGAGCCGCCAGTTTGCGCAGTTCGGCCAGGGTTTTCCCTTTGCCTTTGATGGTAATGTACTCTGGCGTGAACCCGTTTTCGACATCAACCCCCAGCCGCTTTTTGGGCAGGTCCTTAACGTGCCCTACCGATGCCTTAACAATATAATTTTTGCCAAGTATGCGGTTAATGGTTTTGGTTTTGGCGACGGATTCAACAACGACAAGAGATTTGGCCATATTTACCCACAAACCCCTTCTAATGCACCGTCCCGTCGGTGTCAAACATGGCCTTTCCGAAATGCTGAAAGTCGGAATCGTCGGCGTCGAAAATGACGGATGCAACGATGGAGCGGATATCCATCACATCGACGGGTGCGGCCCCCAGCATCATGGCCCGTTCGATAATCTGCTCCATTTCGGTCTGATTAATGAGCCCTAGCTGCCGCAGCTGCAGCAAATATCCGTACGCCGCCGGTGTCAGAACCATTTTTTCCACTTCGTGGAGAACCCGGAACGATTGATCGTTGGGTTCGGCTTCGGGCATGAGCGACTTGCCCTTCTGGGCCTCCATGCGCTCAAACAGCCACGAAAAGGCAGCGTTGATTTCGTTCTCTGTATAGCCTAATTCCTGCAGTTCCTTCGAAATCCCATCGATCTGATCCCATTTCCGCCGGTTCTGATGCAGCTCCTGCATCAGATAGATCAGAATCTCCACGAGCCGTTCGTTCATGCTCAACAGCTCCTCAGCTTATCTAATGAATTAAATGGGCGGCCGATGAACCGCCCGTTCCCATTTCTGCACCAATATATACAACTTTTTCGGAGTTTGTCAAGGGATTTTAAACCCACAAACCGCCCGGTTTGATCCCCTTTTTTTCGCCCCTCTTAACTCTCTGAAAAAGAAAGAATTCTGCAACCGTTCAAAAATGAAATCTTTGTAACAACCCTGGACCAGGCCTTTTTACCGGCCATGGCAGTGCTTGTATTTTTTTCCGCTTCCACACGGACAGGGATCGTTCCGCCCGATTTTTTGTCCCACCCGGATGGGCTGGCGCTTGCCGCGCTGAGACGCTTGGGCCGCCATGGATTCATCCGGCTGCACCCCGGCATACTGGTAACCCATTCCGTGCGTCGACTCATGAATGGTCTGTAGCCGCTCCGGCTGCTCTCTCCTCTGCCGCTGAGGGACCACTGCAGGCTGGGCCTTGAACACCAGCTCCAGCACGCCCTCATTTATTCGCTGAAGCATCTCTGTGAACATCCGGAACCCTTCTTGCTTATACTCAATCAGCGGGTTCTTTTGGCCGTAGGCACGAAGGCCAATTCCCTCTTTCAGGAGGTCCATTTCGTACAGATGCTCTTTCCACCGGTCATCGATGACGTGGAGCATGGCCAGCTTTTCCAGCTGGCGCATCATGTCATTCCCCAGCTGCTGTTCACGCCATTCGTAAACTTCCATCACCTGTTCGCGGATCTTTTCCACCAGCTCCTCCTGGGAGATCCGGGCCATTTCTTCCGGCTTGAGCCGGAAATCCACCAGCATCACCCGCATCAGCTCTGAACGCAGGCTTTCCCAATCCCAGTCCTCGGGATAGGCCTTCGGATCGGTGTAGGCATCCACCAGATCTTCAATAAACTCGTCAATCATGCGGATGATCTCATCCCGGAGGTTCGGCTCCCGGAGAGCAAAATTCCGCAAACGATAGATATTCTCGCGCTGCTTGTTCATCACATCATCGTATTCCAGAAGGTGCTTGCGGATGCTGAAGTTTTGCATTTCCACCTTTTTCTGGGCCCGCTCGATGGACTTGGTGACCATCGGGTGGGTGATGACTTCCCCTTCTTCCAGTCCCAGCTTATCCATTATGCTGGCGATGCGGTCAGAACCGAAGAGCCGCATCAGATCATCTTCCAGGGAAAGGAAAAAACGGCTGGAACCCGGATCTCCCTGGCGGCCGGAACGTCCGCGCAGCTGAAGGTCAATGCGCCGGGCCTCGTGGCGCTCCGTACCGATGATGTGCAGACCGCACGGCATATCCGCTTTGCATTCACGGATGTCGATATGCGGGGGAGCCTGATCTTCCTTGTCCACCAGGTAGCAACCTTCTTTGCAGCGCACCACCCCCTCACCGAGCTTGATGTCTGTACCACGCCCGGCCATGTTGGTAGCGATGGTCACCATACCTTTCTGACCGGCATGGGCCACAATTTCTGCCTCGCGCTGGTGATGTTTGGCGTTCAGTACGTTGTGCCGGATTCCACGGCGGCTGAGCATGCGGCTAAGCAATTCAGAAACCTCCACCGAAACGGTACCCACCAGCACTGGCCGACCCTTCTTGTGCATCCGCACAATCTCGTCGATAATGGCATTGTACTTTTCACGTTTGGTACGGTAAACCTGATCCTCGTAGTCAATCCGCCGCACCGGCCGGTTGGTGGGAATCACCACCACATCCAGCTTGTAAATATCCCAGAATTCCGCCGCTTCCGTCTCGGCCGTTCCCGTCATCCCAGCCAGTTTGTGGTACATCCGGAAATAGTTTTGAAGGGTGATGGTAGCCAGTGTCTGGGTTTCGCGTTCGATGCGGACATTCTCTTTGGCCTCCAGGGCCTGATGCAGTCCATCGCTGTACCGCCGTCCGGGCATCAAACGGCCGGTAAATTCATCCACAATAATGACCTTATTGTCCTGAACCACATAATCCACATCCCGCTCGAAAAGTGAGTAGGCCTTCAGAAGCTGGGCCACATTGTGGACCCTTTCGCTTTTCTCAGCATATTCCTGGTAAAGTTTTTCTTTGCGGCGCTGTTTTTCGGTTTTGGAAAGGGATTCATCGGCTTCCAGCTCTGCCAGCTCGGCATCGATATCCGGAACCACAAACATTTCACCATTGTCTTTTGGAGAAAGGGCAATGCGGCCCTTCTCTGTAAGGTCTGTAACGTGGCTCCGTTCATCGATGGAATAATACAGTTCCTCGTCCAGCTCGTGAAGCCGCTTATCGCGCATATAATCGTTTTCCACCCGGCGGATCAGTTTCACAATGCCCGGTTCCTGCAGGAGCTTCATCAGGCGTTTGTTTTTGGGCGCACCCCGCTGCGCCTGCAAGAGCTTGATTCCTGCCTCGTACTCTTTCCCTTCCTCCAGCAGCTTTTCAGCTTCGGCAATCAGGCGGTTCACCAGAATGGTCTGAGACCGTACCAGTCGCTCCACGGCCGGTTTCAGCTCGTCGTATTTGTGGGTAGAAACACTCACCGGACCGGAGATGATCAGCGGTGTTCGGGCTTCGTCGATGAGTACACTGTCGACTTCATCGATGATGGCATAATGATGCCCGCGCTGAACCACATCATCCAGGCTGATGGCCATGTTATCGCGCAGGTAGTCAAAACCGAATTCGTTATTGGTACCGTAAGTGATGTCCGCCGCATAGGCAATTTTCCGTTCCTCGGTGGACATATCGTTGGTAATGTAAGCTACACGCAGGCCCAGGAATTCGTATATTTTCCCCATCCATTCGGCATCGCGCCGGGCAAGATAGTCATTAACCGTGACCAGGTGAACGCCTTTTCCGGGAAGGGCATTCAGGTAGAGCGGCATGGTGGCAACCAGTGTCTTCCCCTCACCGGTAGCCATTTCGGCAATTTTCCCCTGGTGCAGCACCACCGCCCCGATGAGCTGCACATCGTACGGGATCATATCCCATACAATTTTGTGCCCAACGACCTCCCAGGACTTGCCAACCAGACGGCGGCAGGTCTCTTTTACGGCCGCAAAAGCCTCCGGCAGGATTTCATCGAGCACTTCTTCAATCTGTTCGTTTTCCTCTTTTTCCAGTTCCTCGATCTGACGGCGCAATTCCTCCCGGTATTCGGGTGGTTCCCCCTTCTCATAGCTCTGGTCGATCTCAGCGCGAATGTCGGAAATTTTATCCTGGATCGGCTTTACCCGTTCAAAAATCCGCTGCCGGAACTTGGGAGTAAGACCCCGGAGTTCATCATCCGTGAGCGAATGATATTCTTCATAAAGCTGGTTGATCCGCTCCACAATTGGCATGATTTTGCGGATCTCCCGTTCGTGCTTGCTCCCAAAAATTTTGGTGATCAAATGACTCAGCATCGTTTGCCTCAAATCCTTTCTTTGTCCAGAACCGCCAAACCCGCTTTTTCCTCCGAAAAAACTTGACTTTTTAACGTCTTCGGCCCACAAAAAGTTCTGCGGCCGGGCCTTTTGCATTTTTGATTACCTTAATATAGGCCATAACAGCCAAAAGCGCAATCAAATGAGGATGCCATAAAGAGATTGGCCCCGGTAGCCCGGATGTGCAAAAATCCCAGCGCCCGCCCGGTTCAGCTGCGATCCAGCGGATTGCCAAACCGCCCCCTAATTCGCCCCCCAAATGAAACGCCCGGCTCAAAAAAGGCTACGGCTCCGGACCTTC
>Ga0209426_1000808_pt1 | contig 25971 bp, 22 predicted proteins | sample Deesub1362B_J571_FD_187697 | JGI IMG/M metagenome (GOLD analysis project Ga0209426, IMG submission 187697) | Deep oceanic, basalt-hosted subsurface ecosystem from Juan de Fuca Ridge flank, Pacific Ocean, CORK Borehole 1362B_J2.571 (SPAdes)... ...
TGTTTTTCCAACCATTCCAGCACCTCTAAAATTTTCTCTGCGAATTTTAATACCCGCTCAGCTATATCTTTATCGTATTCCCTGGGCAAATATCTTGAAGATATGTATGCTTCCTCAAGAAGATACAGAGTCTCTAAGTTCTTCTCGTAAAATTCTCTAAGACGATCCCCACTATAAACTCTTATTACATCTTTTATGAGGCGTACCACGGAGTGTGTCTTAGGAAAATCACCTATCTTCTTATATAGCAAATGTTTTAGATAGAGTTGTAGGAACTGTTCAACGTGAAATAGCACCAAATCATAATTACCTCTAGCAAAATCTGCTTGTGCACTCTCCAAAAATGCTTTTGCCCTTCTCTTCAAAAAGTCTACATAGCAACTATTCATAAACTTCCCCACACAAAAATATATTAACGAACCTAATATACTTATAGTGTTCGATAACACAGCAAGATGAACAGCGATAACAACTTTCAAAATAAAATACTTGCTAAAATGGTTTCTGACCTTTCTCCGTAAGTTATGTATCTAGGAAAGGGAAATTGAAACAGTTAAAAATGTAGAAACCGATTTGGTGGTTATTTCGTAAAATCTTAGCTTTGTTGAGTGTAAATAAAAGATAAAGCTCCCATTCTATCTATTTAAAAGGACGAGAATCTCGTACATTTCTCTTGCTACGCATAAAGTCTGCTCGGTAACGTAGGGAAATCTTGGTGAATCTATCAACGAGATAAATAATGTGTGGTATTTAGGAAGTGGTGTTATTAAATCTAGTTATGGACCATTAACAAAATCAAAGTGTATATATTTTGAGTTTTGATGTATATGGGGGTTATGTATGCCAGTTGAAGTTTCGCTGGAGTTAGTTTCCAGAGAAGATGTGGTATTACCTCATTTTACTGGCCATATTTCTAGGGGATTATTTTTGCATATTCTGCGTCAGGTTGACCCAGCTTTATCTTTTTACTTGCATCAGCCGAATGTTCGAAAACCTTACTCTGTAACCCCCCTAATATTTAGATCCAAAAAGAAAACCAAGGAACGAGAAAGTTTTACTATCCATAGTTCTCACTTCTGTATTGTAACACTTTTTCAAAGTTCTAAATTAATTTTAGGATATTTTTGTAAGGTTATTGTTTCCTTTTCGCGTATCTTTACAAAAAATATAGGATGATTAGTGCGCCTAGGTATTGTGTTAAAAGCGGTATTAAGGCAGCTCTCTTTGTGCTTAGTTTAAGAGTCATTTTTATTCCCGATGTATATAACCATAAACTCCAGGCCTGAAAGACAACGAGCAAAACCGCTGAGACAGGTTCATTAATTTTTAGTCCGGGAAATTGATACCACAGTAGTGAAAAGATTATAAGAGGAAATTGTGCCATGGCGAAAGAAAGAGATAGATCGGCAAAGTGAGTAGGTGCTTTTCTCCGATAAGCCAAGGTAGAGATAATATGTGAAACTATTGAGGTACTCAGCCAATTGGCATATGAAATTAGAAGGATGGGGATGTTCACGTCTTCAGTTGGAATCAAAAAGGCAACAACAGGAATTATACTAGACATCTGAAATATAATCCCTGACACTCCAACTATCATTACTGAAATAAGGATCATTATCAAGGGAGACTCTGTAAAATTTTTAATTATTAAGACTGGAGAAGTGAAAAGAAAATATTTCGTGTCTTCCCTGATTTTAGCGTGATTTTCATATTCTTCGATTAATTCTTCTTTCATAATAAGAGATTTATAGATCTTTTGACCTAACTCGGTTAACACATATCTTTTCTTTTTATCTTGCTGTATTAGAGGTTTCATTGCATTCAAGTGATAGTATAAGAGTCCTACTCGTGGCTCTATTTTTGAAAGAGTGGTAAAGGTAGCATAACCTTTTTCTCCTAATAAACGAATTATTTTTCGTCTAGTGGGATGAGTAAGTAACCTAAAGAGATCCTCTGACATGGTACTCACCGGAATAGCTATTTTGGGATCTTCAAATTTTTAGCACATAAATTAATAAAAAGAGAGAAAATGTTTAGTGTAATTGCGACTACTGAGAACGCACTTTTAACTTCACTATACCTTACTTTTATTCTTCTTGATTATTGCAGCGGCAACGACAAGAAGTGTTGACAGAAAACCCAATGCCAATACAATGATCCTTTGTCGGTACCACGGCTCCGGTTGAGGTTGGGTTGGCTCGGTTGGCTGTGTTGGTTCAGATGTAGAAGGTTGGATTATTTCTTCTAATGTTTGTAAATCTTTTGAGTCGTCTTCTACACCAACGCTTGGATCATGAATCAAACTGGATGTAAAGCGTGGATATACAGTTATAACTTCTACTTCCAGACCAACTTCCTTTTCTGTATAGTTTCCTTCGGTGCTTTCCTCATACTCCATTTCATATTCTCTGTAATATGAATTAATAATGTTGTCACTATTTCCATCCACTGTTATATTGGATGTCCAAACGTACTTAACGAAAACTCCAGTAGACATCTCAAGGAAGATCCCTGTTCCATCAACCTCTGGAAGATCTATAGTTTGCACTGATCCTTCAGCCTCCGCATATAACTCCACCACGGAAGTTACTGCCAAAATACTGTTATCATCCTGCCAAGGCCACTTGTAAATTCTGATATCTATCTTGACTTCATCTGCTCCTCCATCGATGAAATCAGTAGATTTCTGAAAAACCTGCATAATTATAGTCACATTGTACTCCCCGTCATCATAAGAGTAGGTAAGTCCATACCATGTGTTATTTGTCAAAGGATCAAATCCTTCCATTGGTTTGAGATCCCACTCTATACCATCTAAATACAATACATCTAGTATTTCTTCATCGTCTTCATCCATTACATTGTTTCCGTTACTGTCAACAAATTCTGAAATTTCAATAATACAAGCATAGAAATATATTTCTGAATTATTACCCCAGTATTCGAACCGAAGTTTTGGGGTATCTTCAAATTCTATCTCATTATCATCACTTTCTATTTCTAGTCCACCTTCTGTACTAAAGTAAACTCTAAGTTCGTGTTCTTCTTCAATATCATCTACTTCCCCGTTCTCCTCATTGTCATCGGTCTTTTCGTTAATCATAAATTTTTCAGAACCTGAAATGGCTATGACAAGAGGTGGCACAACAATATTCATCGCAATTACTAGCAACAAAACAACTGCTACCACGATCTTTACTGCATTTTTACTCATATCTTATTACAACCTCCTTATTTATCTTTTTATTCTTTTAATATTATTGTGTTTTAATATAATTTATTAAAATTTAGTTCAATTCCGATTGAAGAAAAAGACCTCAAGAAAAATTGAGGTCTTAAAAAATAATTCTTGGAGATAAGAAAACCATTGCAAAAACGAGAATTAATTATTCATCGTAATTTGTGAAGATTACACATGAACTTTAATGAACTATACCATATATTTAAAGATATTATAGTTACAGCTAATTTTTCTTGCATTCTTACTGCTTCCCGATTACGTCATCGGTTTTCTAAGTGTCAGATGCGTAAAAACTTACCTCAACTCTATTTATCTAAATTTTTTCTTGGATATCTAGGTAGAGTTCTGCGAGTCTAGTTAACTTTACTCTTTTCTTTCCGTGAGATCCTCCTGGTTCTTTTATGACCATACCCAATTTTTCTAGTTCTTTGACATATTGGCTTATCATGGATTTTTTCTTCGTTTATATGGGGTGCTTAGTCTTTTTGCTAGTTCTGTAATTGATTCTGCTTCTCCCTTTTTCAGTTCTTTTAAGATCGCTAGTGGTATTTGTCCTAGCTTTTTTGTTAGACTGAGTTTTCGTGTTGGTATTTCTATTGTTTCTGTTGGTGGTTCTCCCTCTCTGTATAATATGTAGATGACTTTTCCATGTTCTATGTCTGCTGCTAGTTGTGCCCCTATACTCATTATTCTTGTACCGCAGCTCATATTTATTAGGGGCTCGTAGTCTTCATGGTTTTTTATGATTTTTAGTGTTTTTTGTAGGACGTCAAAGAGGTCGAATGGGTCTACTTCTACGATTTCGACCGTTATTCCATAGTTTTTTTCTATTTTTGTTTTTAGTCTTTTTGCATATGTCATGGTGTCTTTTGATGGTAGTAATACGATTTTATCTACGCGGTGTCTAACTAGGCCGATTTCTATTGGTTTGTTGTGTTCCCCCACAGTTGCTATATATAGTGTCTTGTTTGACAATTTATGTTTCCCCTCAAGAGTATTTTAGGATTTTTGAACTGTTAAATTTTTTCTTTGAACCGTTTATTTTCTTTTATAACAGTTTAATCAAATAACAATTTATCTAATTATATTATTAAATGTTTGGCGATCACCATGAACTGGAAAAAACTGATAGTGGTCGCCGCGATATTTGTGGCAATTATACTCTTCACCGCAACCGGCGTTGCTGCTTGGCCACAAAATGATCCATGGCCGTTTCCTGGAGGTTAATGATAAGTTTCTGATGTTGTTCGAGGACAACAGTGTGCAAAGGTTCAGTGTACCTTTAATTTATCCTTTATTTTTTTCATTGTTTCGTGTGCTGGAAAAGTGTTTGCCTATTGATGATGTTAACTTTCTTAGTAAGGTTTTGTTAAAAATAGGAGGTCCCCCCCCAAGCCCCATCGCTTTTCTATGTTTCTATGTCTTTTTTGTTTTCTCTGAGTATGACTATTTGTCCGTTTTTAAATACTATGATTCTCGTTTCTTGTTTTTCTTTTTTCAGTTCATCTATAATTTTTTTCAGTTCCTTTTTGGCTTCTTCCATGTTCTTCCCTTACTTTACTTTTTGATATCTTAGCGATCCTATCGTGTTTAAGATTAGTCAAGGTGGGTTATTTAGGTAGCTAAATCTTAATGTTAAAAAGAGCATTCTTGGGTGTTTTCGCTTTTTAACAGTATAAATTGCTGTTGTTTTTCGTTAATGCTCTTTCTCTTCAAATTTTTGATGAAATTATTTTATCTCCTTCTTTTTCCAGTTTATGTTTCGGTAACACTTTTAACTAAGAATTAGCATAGAGTCATGGTTATGTTATTAATATGCTGGGGGATCTGTGTTGGATGTGGATAGCGTTTTTAGGGAGTTTATTCATTCTGCTGCTAGAATTTTAGATGTTACCGTTCCTCGTAGGATTCCTAGGGTTTGCTTGGACAATTTTGATGTTGATTTGAATAGTAGGTGGTTTGGTGTTCGTAGGGAGGGAGATACTATTTTTGTTTCTCGTAAGTTGGTTGATGCAGGTTTGTTGAGGGGTGTTTTAGCTAGAGAGGCTTTTCGCCTTTTTATACCTAGGTGCTTGGAAAAGGTTGAGGAAGCTGGTGATTTAGCCTGGGAGTTTGCTAGGATGCAATTACATGGCAATGAGGAGAAACTTTGGGTTTCCACATGGTTTAAGGTGAGTCCTCAGGTTTCTGTCAAGAATGTTGTTTATTTTGCTCCTTTTGGTTTCCCTATTTTTGAGAGGCTGTCTGGAGGACGTTTTCTTGGTGAAGTTTTTAAGATTTTTTATCAGTTGGATCACTACCAGTATGTTCTAAGTTTTGAGGAGTATGTTGAGATTTTAGAAGAATTTATGTCTAATTTTCCCTATGTTTTGGATAAGTTTGAGGTGGATGTTCTTCGAGTTTTTTTGAATAATCCTGGTTTGTCTAGACAGGAGTTGGCTGAGAGGGTTGGTAGGGATATTTCTAAGGTTTCTAGAGTTTTTTCTCGTTTAAAATCTCTTTACGTGTTACGTAGTTACTCCAGGATTTTTCTCCCTAAGATTGGTTTAAGGACATTTGTCTTGGTTTTCCAACCTAAGTTTGAGTTTGGAGACTATGTTTTAGAGGTTTTATATAAATGTCCTTTTCTTTTTAGTGTTTTAGAGATTGTTGATGATGGTATGCCTTTTATAGCGTTTTTTACGGCGCCTTCGAGTTTTGAGAGAGTGTTAGAAAATTTTTGCGAACAACTTTTGAAGTATAAGTTTGTTGTTTCCGCTGAGTGGTTTTTAGGGTTTGAGAGGTATAAGCATTATAATTTTGGTTTTTATGTCCCAAATGTTGGTTGGAGGATTGAATGGGAGGCTTGGGCTCTTTGGTTTAAGAAGGTTTTGTTGGAAGGTAAATATTATGAGGTTTTGGGTGTTGAGGGTCCCATTTCTGAGGATGTTGAAGCTGAGAAATTTGATAGGATTGATTTGAGAATTTTAAACTATGTGTGGGATTGTAGGGTTGCTGATGTTCGTAGTGTTAGGAAGGCTTTAAGGATTAATATGAATGAGGCTGCTAGAAGGCTTAAAGATTTGAGGGCTCGAGGGGTCATTATTAGCGGGGCCGATGCTTCTAATATTGGTTTATGTGAAATGGTTATTTTTATGGCTGAGATGGATGAGGAAGTTTATCGTGCTTTTATTGCTGCTTTAGATGATTTACCTCTACATTTTACCTATAGGCTTCGCGGCAAGGGCACAGAGGTTATTTTGAGTGCAATCTTTCTTCCTGAGGGTGGGGGTATTTGGTTTGCTAGGGTTTTGAAAAAATATTTTGGTAGGCCTTTTAATGCGTGGTTTGGTCGTTATGTTTCTGGTGTAACTTTTAAGCTTCCTTTGGAGCTTTACGATTATAGAAGAGGTAGGTGGAAGATTCCAGCCGATGTTTTAAGTTTTGATTGAAGAATGATGGAAGGGAGAGAGTTGGAGGGTTGGGGATGAAAATGACATAGTGAAGTCTGTTTCTTATGTTGTTGTATGTTTTGTTTTGATGTTTGGTTTATTTCTGTTTTGTTAATTTGTTTAGAAAGAAGATAAACTGCATTTTGATAAGAAGTAATTTTTGGATTTTCGCCAGAAAATTAGTGGCCTTTATGAAATTCAAGATGGCATAAAAGTTATATTGTTTAATTTGGTTTGTTTGTCACATGAAGTTTGGTAGAATTGTAGCGTTATGTGGTATTCTTGGGCCTGTGATTGCTTATTTAGCTATTGCCTTGGCGATTCATTTTTCACCTTGGTTTGATTGGAGTGGAAATGCTTTAAGCGACTTGGGGACTGGTGAGGCTGGATTTATCTTCAATTTAGGGCTTATAGCTGCAGGACTTGTTCTCATTCCTTTCGCCCTATTTCTTGAGAGATTTTTCTCGCATTCACGTTTGGGAAGAAGTGGAGCTATTATTTTCTTACTAGCTGTGGTTTCCTTGGCGTTAATTGGAGTTTTTCCAGAGATGGAGCCTTTTTTAGCGGTTCATGTTCTTGTTTCGCTTCTTTTCTTCAGCTTAACAGCTGTATCATCTATTATAATTGGATACACCCTGCTTAAGGAAAATCGTAGGGAGCTTGGATGGATTGCAATAGCTGCTGGTATCGTTATTATTGGTTGTCATATCATTATTTTGCCCATAGTATTTTGGACGTATCCAACAAGTGCGGTGGCTATACCTGAACTGGTAGCAGCGGTTTCAGCAACCATTTGGGTGGTCATTTTTTCCTTAAAAATTTTAATAAAAGGCTCACTGGAATAGATTTCAACCCCGCTTTAAGAAAATTTTAACAGTTTGAACTTCTAAGTTTCTATTAGAAATTTAAGTTTAATTTGATGACTAGAGGGAATCTGAGAAATGTCAGTTTCCGTGTTTATGAAAATTCTTGAATCATCACCCAGTAGATATGATATGGGTATTCGTATTCTTACTTTTGGGATGGATATGGAGGTTAAAAAGAAAATTGTTTCTGAATATATTTCGGAAGGAGATCATGTTCTTGACATTGGTGTGGGCACTGGGACATTAGCAGTTCTCTGCGCCCAGAAAGGGGCATATGTTTTTGGTTTTGATATTTCTTCGAAGATGCTTGAGATAGCACGTAAGAAAGTTAAATCCGCAGGGCTTGAAGAAAAGGTTCACTTGGAAGAAATGAGTGTCGTGGAAATGGATACTCATTTAAAAGAAAATTCATTTGATGTTGTAGTTGCGGCTCTTGTTTTTAGCGAGCTTTCAGAAACTGAGCAGATTTTTACGCTTAAGCAGTGTTATAGGGTTTTAAAACCAAATGGTCGATTAATAATTGAGGATGAGGTGAAGCCTAAAAGTTTAAGGAAGAAAATTGCCTATTATATTGTTCACCTTCCACTTGCGCTCATTACTTATATTATTTCTCAATCGTTAACGAAACCTGTAAAAGGAATCGAAAAAAAGCTGAGTGAAGCGGGATTTGAGATAGAGTCGTGTTTTAAATTCTTTTATGATTCTTTAATATTAATTGTTGCAAGGAAAGTGGTGTAAATGACAAGGCTTCGGGGAGTATTTACATATCTGGTCGAGTTTATTTTTAGATGGGTTAAAGTACCGGTGGAACCGGGATTAATAGAATTTGGTCACCCAGATGAAAATAGTCCAGTTTTTCTGACATGTAATTATGATTTAACTGTTAGAAGGGTAAGTAAATATTTGAAAAATCTTGATTGCTATCTTTTAGTTGCACCTACTAAAGGAATTAATGTCTGGTGTGCATCTTGTGGCGGAGATTTTAATGCTCACTCGGTAATTTCTGTCATAAAGACTACCGGGATTAGCGATAAGGTGAAGCATCGTACAATAATAGCCCCTCAATTAAGTGCACCAGGTATCGATGTAGAAAAGGTTAGGGAGGAAACTGGTTGGAATATTCGTTTTGGCCCCGTGTACGCTAAATATATTCCAGAATATGTGAAAAACGGTTTCAGGAAAACTGAGGATATGCGTAAAGTTAAGTTTACTGTTAGAGATAGGCTTGAAATGGCTTCAATATACTTTTTTACTATGGTATCTATCTTAGTTCCAATTCTTTTTGCTTTAGCTCTGTTGTTTCCTAAAATGGTTCCAATTTCGATGCCATGGTGGATATTACAAATGATATTATTTGCTGGAATTATGGTCTACAGCATGTATCTCATACTTCCTAGTATGCCTGTGAAGTCAGGATTACTGAAAGTTATGATAGGTGAAATAATTTTCCTCGTTATTATCGCCTTGTATTCTTGGATAACTACAAAAAACCTTTTCAGCTATTCTCATTTCATGTTACTATCTATTCTTGTGTCATTAATACTTACTATAGACTTTAATGGGACCACACCTACGCAAAAGAGTGGTTTAGGAGAATTTTTATATAAACGTGGTGCAAAGAAAATGACTTTCCTCACAGGAGTCTACGAGTTGGCTCCATATGGAAACATAACTATGGATGAAGAGAAGTGTATAGGTTGTGGTATATGTATTGAGGTTTGCCCAAAAAATGTATATCAAATGGTTCCAAGCAAGAATAAAGTTCAGTTGGCTCAACCAGAAGCTTGCGTTAACTGTCATGCATGCGAGAGGCAATGTCCTGTGAAATGTCTAGAAATAAAACTATAAACGATAATTCATTAGATTATTATATAAAGAGAGAAGTTCATATGAGTTCTATTGTGCTGGGTGGTTTTGTAGTTATTTCATAACCAACATATTTGATATCTTTGTGTTGCATTGCTATTTCTGCTATTTTCTCAAGATCTTTTCTAGGCACATTCGCTGGGGTTGCAGTCATAAAGTCTTTTGTCAACACAGCCCTAATAATTAAAGCATCACCTTTGCCATAGGACCCAGCTATTTTGAGTGCAACACGAGTGATCTCTGAATATCTGCTTGTTAAATGACTTTGTAGCTTTAATAAATTGAAATATGAAGCATCTGCTTTAATGCTTAAGATTTTCCCAAATACTCTGCTATCACCTTTTACACCAATTGTTTGCACATCAAAGAGAAAACCATCTTTTATGAGATGGCCTTTATTTGGTATTAGAGTAGCAAAATACTGGGAAAAATTATATTTTCCGAGGGTTTTGCTTACCATGTCAGTGATTTCTTTTAGGGTTTTTAGGCGTTGCTGGGTTATTTTGCCTAGAATTCGAATTGCTAGCCCAGGTCCAGGGAAAGGTTGACGATTCACAATGTAATCGGGTAATCCTAGTTCTTTCGCTAATATGCGGACTTGATATTTGAAGAGGGGGCGAAGAGGTTCTACAACTTGCATGCCTAGTTTTTCTGGTAGGCCTCCAACATTATGATGTAACTTTATGAATCCTGGTCCAGAGACATCGTCACCTCGAGTTGATTCAATTACATCGGGTGCAATTGTTCCTTGAATTAGATATTTTGCGTTGATTTTCCTTGCTTCTTTTTCGAATAATTCTATGAATAGTTTTCCAATAATTCTTCTTCTTTCATCAGGGTCTAAAACATCTTTTACTGCTTCGAAGAATATTTTGGAGGCGTCGATATAAGTGATGTCGAAGAGATCTGTTGTTTTTATCCACTCATCTTCATATCTCATGAAGCCGTGGTCTATGTAAACTATGTGTACATCTATACCTGCTTTTTGAGCAAGAGCGGCACATGTGGTTGAGTCTACTCCTCCAGATAAACCTAGGATCGCTGGTCCCTTAACTGTGCTTTGTAATTCATGGATTATTTGGTCTAGGTAGTGCTTTACATCCCATTTTTTAGGTTCTTCACCACATATTTTGAAAGCGAAATTTTTGAATATAAGATCACCATTTACGGTATGAGAGACTTCAGGGTGAAACTGTACCCCATAAATGTTATCTCTTACGCGAAATGCTGCAATTTTACAGTTGTCGGTGGAGCCTATTATCTCTCCATTTGGTATTGAGAAAACTTCGTCGCGATGACTCATCCAAACGATTTCTTCTTTCCCTAAACCCTCAAAAAGAACGTCGCTTTTCGGGTAAAATAAGGTGAATCCAAATTCAGGAGTTCCTCTTTTTACCTCTCCACCTAGAAGATAAGCAATTAGCTGATGACCGTAACAAATTCCTAGAATAGGAATTTTTAAATCAAAAATTCTTTTATCAATTCTTTTAGCTTTTTCCTCATATACAGAATATGGACCACCACTTAGAATTATTCCCTTCAGGTTTGAAACATTTTTTAGTTCTTCAAATGTTTTTACACTGATGGATTCTACACCAAGTTCTGCTAAACGATTCTTTATAACGCTAACGTATTGACCGTGAAAGTCTATTATTGCTATCATTCTGATCCCTGGAAGCCGCTTAGGTTTAACCTTATTTAACCTGAATTGGTTAAAAGTTTAGTGGTTTAGGTTCTACATTCTCAGCTGACTCCTCAACAGGTTTTATGCTTTTTTCTCTAGAGGTTCCTATGTAATTCTTTTAAGTCGGATATATCTATCATGTAATTTATACATGATATTATAGGATAAATTGGTAATATTTATAATTTTTACAATTTTTTATGCAAAAAATTTAAGGTAAGAATAGCTTAATTCAAGCCCTTAGTGAGAAAAATGACAGAAACTGTACACCTGAAAAAACTAGATCTAAGTTCTCCAAACATTTTACCCAAGAGTTACATAGCAATAAGGCATCCACGGATGAAAAAGGTACTTAAAATACAAGCTACTATATGCATGGCTGCAAGAGAATATCTTAACTCACTTGGCTTCATAGAACTTCTTCCTCCAATAATAGGTCCAGTTACAGATCCAGGCATTAGAGGCGCTAAACAAGTGACCTTTGATTTCTATGGACGCGAATACAAGGTAATGAGTAGTGCAATATTGTATAAGCAAATGGCTATGGCTTCTCTTGACAAAATATATTTCTTCTCTCCAAACATAAGGCTTGAACCTTTAGATTCAGCTAAAACTGGCAGACATCTTGTAGAATTTGTACAAATAGATATCGAACAAGCATATGCAAACTATTTTGATGCAATGGAAATTGCAGAAGGACTATTAACATACGTAGTTAAAAAAGTGTTAAAGGAACATGAAGAAGACTTAAAGGATTTAGGTAGAGAGCTTAAGGTACCAAGAAGACCGTTCAAAAAGTTAACGCATAGAGAAGCTGTTAATATATTGAGATCTCATGGCATAAAAGCAAGTTATGAACATGAGATACCTTGGGAAGCTGAAAAAGAACTTTCATTCATGTTTGAGGATCCTTTCTTCATATATGACTATCCGCGTGGCGCTAGAGGATTTTATGATCGTGAAGATCCTAAAAGACCTGGCATTCTCAGGGATTTCGATATGCTTTATCCAGAAGGCTACGGGGAGGCTGTCTCAGGAGCTGAAAGAGAATATAGAGCGGAGAAGGTTATTGAGAGGATGAGAGCTACTGGTGAGAACCCTGCAAAATACGGTTGGTACATTGAAATGTTGAAATATGGTATTCCGCCGAGTGCAGGGTTTGGAATAGGGGTAGAGAGGCTTACAAGGTACATTTGTGGATTGAAAGCCGTTTGGGAAGCTAGACCGTATCCTAAGGTAGCTGGAATATATTCACCCTAAGGAGGCATTTTTATGCCTTTTAGACTTCTTAGAGGCGGTTGTCCCTATTGTGATCTCTGTTGTACATGTGAAATAGCTAGAAAAGCTGTTTATGGAAGAGATGCATTATATCCCTTTCTTCCTTCAAAGGAGTTTGGTGATGTTCAAGCAGGCGGAGAAATATTTTTTGAGGGTTATACTCGCTTCTATAATTTGGATCATGTGGTGCTTCTTCCATGTTTATTTTTGCCCGATAGATTGAGTAAATCCGTTGAACTTGGCAGAGAACCGTTGTTTATAGATGTTGACACCGAGACTACGCTGGGTGGTTTTAAAGTTAAGGTACCTCTTGTTGTAGCCGCAATGGGGTCAACAGATGTAGCTAATAAAAGAGGATTAGTGTTAAGTGAGGGTAGTGCTAAAGCAGGAATAATACAAGTTATAGGTGAAAATGTTATCAATATGAGAGGTTACGACAAAAGGATTAGTAGTCAACCTTGTCTTAAAGAGAGAATTTTAAAGTATTTGGAAAATGTTGATAGCGACTATGGGGGAGTATTGATACAGCAGAATGTTGAAGATGCAAATGCTGAACTATGGAATAAGGTGTATTCTGATAAGGATTTAGATGAGTATATAGAGCGTGGTTTAATAGGTTTTGAAATAAAGGCTGGTCAAGGTGCGAAGCCAGGGCTTGACGGCGAGGTCAAAGTGAATAGAGAATTAGCATTAAAGCTTAAAAATAAGTTCTTCTTCCCAGATGATCCAGAGAAGGTAAAAAAAGAATTATATGAGCGTCATTCGGTTCCTGGAACATTTACAAAGGAAATTTTAAAAGATATGATAAAACTTGCAAAAAACAATTATCCACGGGTTAAGCTATGGTTGAAATTGGGACCATATGCAGATTTAGATGAGATTATAGGGGTTGCATCTAAGGCAGGAATAGATTGCATAACTATAGATGGGTCAGAAGGTGGAACAGGTATGAGCCCTATAGCTGCGATGAGAGAACTAGGATATCCAACGCTAGTATGTCTCAAAAAGATTACAGATGCTAAAAGTCGTGGAATTAAAACAAGTATGATTATAGCGGGCAGATTATTTGAGGGAGGTCACCTGGTAAAGAGTTTATGTCTAGGTGCAGATGGCGTAGCTATGGGTAGACCATTTATTATTGCAAGTGAAGGGCGTTTTGGTCCAGCAAACAAACCAGTAAAGAAGCTTGGCAATCAAGTAGATGGTGTAGTGAATTTCGTTGAAGCTATAAAAGTTGAAGCGCAAATGCTTGCCTCGGCTCTTGGAAAATATTCTTTGGAGGATTTGTCTAAGGGTAATGTTGGTGCTTTAGAAAAAGTGGTAGCAGATATGTTCAACATACAATATGTTTATGAATGACGTATTAATTCCGTTACTTAGTAAGTTGAAGGGCTGGTTTTAAATCAAACTTAAAATCTTCTATTTTACTTTAACTAGCTTTCGAGTTATATATGTTTTAGATATCTCAATAATTTTGGTCGATTTGTTTGCATGTGTATTTATTTCTAGAAGGAATTTTATTTCAGAAAAGATAATATATTGGAGTTATATCTGTGGTATTTCTGATTGTGTTGCATTGTTGAAGGAGAGGCTTCAAATGCCTGTAAACACTGATTTAAAAGAGTTAGAGAAGAGTGTTATCGACTCTTTCTCCATTGAAGAAGTTTATAGACACGTTGAGTTTTTAGTAGAAATCGGTGAACGTTTAACTGGTACTAAGGAAATGGAGAAAGCCGCAAGGTATATTAAAAGTGTTTTAAAAGCGTACGGACTAGACCCGAGGATAGATGAATTTTATGTTTATACTAGTTTCCCTAAACTTTCAGAATTCAAAATACTTCATCCCGAACAAATTGTAGTAGAAAGTTTTCCTAATCTGCACAGTTTCTCGACCACACCGGAGGGAATTGAAGGAGAACTAGAATATGTTGGATCAGGTAGTGAAGAAGAGTTTAAGAAAAAAGATGTAAAAGGTAAAATTGCTCTAGCAGAATTATCTTATTCCCCTCCTAGACCAGAAAAAGCTAAAAATGCGGAGAAATATGGAGCCAAAGCCCTAGTAATAATGAACTGGGGGCCTAGCGATAAATCGATTGTTAGCAAAGGTGCCATAAAATGGGTTTGGGGTAATCCCACACCAGAAAGCTGGAAACTATTACCAAAAATACCATCAATAAATATTTCAAAAGCCTCAGGAGAACGTTTAAAAGAAATGATAGGCAAAAAGGATGTAAAAGCATGGTTAAGGGTCGAAAATGTTAAAACATGGGTTAAAGCTAAGCAACCCATCGCAGAAATAGTTGGCACTACCGAGCCCAACATGTTTGTACTAGTTGGTGGTCATTTGGACGCGTGGGGGAAAACAGCTACATGCAATTCCTCTGGGAACGCCTTAATGCTTGAACTAGCTAGATGCCTTATTAAACATAGAGAATTTTTAAGACGTGGAGTAATTTTTGCCTTCTGGGATGGACACGAAATTGCTGAAGCAGCTGGCTCAACATGGTATATCGACAATTTCTGGGATAAACTCAAAGAGGGCTGTGTAGCATATCTAAACATAGATTCACCTGGATTAAAAGATGCAACAAGATATATCGCTTACGCGTCTCCTGAGACATGGAACTTTTTGAAAAAAATAGAAGAAGAAATTAATATCAACATCGAAAAACATGTTCCAGTTAAGATAGCTGATAACTCTGTTCTAGGAATCGGTATACCCTACATCTTTACCTTCGCCACTTACACTCAAGAAGAATTAGAGAAAACCCTGAATCACGCATCTTTAGGTTGGTGGTATCATAGCGTCGAGGATACACTTGATAAAATAGATGGAGAATTACTAGAAGAACACTTCAAAATTTACGCAAAATACATTGTAGGTCTTTGTTGTAGCTTAATAATACCCTTCGATTTTGTAACTGTGGCCGACTACATAACAAAGGAGCTAGAAGAACTAGAAAAAATATCAAAAGGTAAAGTCAAACTTAACATGCTATTCGAAAAAGTAAAGGAGTTCAGAGATACAGTCGAAGAACTTAATGCAATTGCTGCAAAAATCGAAGAAGCATATGTAAATGGAAAAGAAGAAGATAAAGCTAAGATTGAAGAGGCTGCTAAATTAGTCAACAAATGCATTTTGAAAAATAGTAGAATATTAACTTCGGCTTTCAGATCAACAGTTGACCCATACGACCAAGAACCTTATGGATTTTCCGTTCTAGAGAAGCCCATACCAAGGCTTTACGTCATAATAAAAGAAATAATTGAGACTTCTGGAGGAGAAAAAATGAAACTGTTAGAAACTAAGCTTATTAGAGAAAAAAATAGACTACTAGATGCTCTTAGGGATGCCATATACTTCATGCAGCTAACCATAGATAATCTAAGATTTAAGTACAATCTAAGTATCTAAATTATTTACGTTAATACTATTTGAGATTCAATTCACTTAGTATTCTGTCTATATCTATTCTTTTTTCAATTTCCTTTGCTAGATTGTTTATTTTTGAGTTTTGCATGCTTTTTACCGAGTATCCTGACTCTTCTATCTTTTTCATCGTTGTATACGTATCATAAGGTGTTAACAAGATTGGAACATGTCTCTCTTCAGCTTTTGTTATCACGTGTTCATCAGGATAAATGTTCCCTGTTAATATCAGAGCTGCCGTTGGAGTTTCTAATGCTGCTAAAAGTATGTCGGTTCTATCTCCTCCAGTTATCACAGCCTTATCGGTAGTTATTCTTAAATATCTTAGTGCTTTTTCAGGAGTCATTGCTCCTATCAGAAAGTTTTCTAAAGATCTATCTAACCACTCTTCACCTACGATTATTTTTGCATCTATCGCTTCTGCTATTTCTCTAGGAGTTATCGGTATAAGTTCCCTTATGCTAGGTATTGTGCCCAATATTCTTGTTCCTTTCAACTCTTTCTCTAAAAGTATGTATTCTTTAAATTCAAGGTCTTTTTCAGCTCTTGCACCAATAATTATCGCTCCTAAATGATTTACGTGGTTTCTCTCAACAATGCACTCTACTAGTTTTACTTGGTCAAGTATGTAGAGGGGATCATAGCTTATAAGTGTGATTAAAGGCGAGTTTAGCAAGTTTGACAAGTCTATAGCTGAAAGTCCTAAGGACATACCTGTCCAAAGATAATCTAATCCCTCGGTTAAAACTAGGTCTTTCCCTTCTGCAATCTCCTCTGCTACTTCCTTTACATATTTCCTTACTTCTTCAGTTTTTCCTGCAGTTAATATCTTATGTAGAAACTCGCGGTGATAAAGGTATGGTGTTATTTTTTGTACAGGGTCTGGAAGATTTAATTTCTCCTTTATTATGCAAGCGTCAGCGTCTCCACACTCTTTGGATTCAGGCACGTATATTCTTTGGTCTAAAGGCTTGAAATATCCAATCTTGTACCCTCTTTCCATCAAGATTTTCGCCAATCCTACTATGAACACAGTTTTTCCAACTTGTCTTTCTGTTGAACCTACTATAAGAAATTTTGAATTTTCCAACTTTCCAACCTCCATCCTAATATTTTATTGTCATACGAGCATCTACTGCAAATCCACCTTTCTCATAAATCATTAAGGGGTTTATATCAAGTTCACTTATCTCTTCAAAGTCCTCTAACAACTGGGATACTCTCATTATAGTTTCTTTTATGAAGTTTATATCGCCTCCAGGTCTTCCTCTTACACCTCTGATTATGTTGTATCCTTTTACTTCACTTATCATTTTTTCTGCTTCTCTTTCACTTACAGGAGTAACTCTGAATGCAACATCTCTAAAAACTTCTACATATATTCCTCCCAAGCCAAACATGACTAGTGGTCCAAATTGCGGGTCTCTTATTCCTCCTATTATAACCTCTATTCCGCTTGGCACCATTTCTTGTACGCTTATACCATATATAGTTGCTCTTGGCGCATACTTTCTTACATTCATTATTATTCCTAGATAGCCGTTTCTTAACTCTTTTTCGTCAGTTATATTTATTTTTACAGCTCCTATGTCCGTTTTATGTATAATGTCTGGTGAAACTATTTTTAATACAACTGGGTAACCTATCTCTTCCGCTGCTTCTACAGCTTCATCCAAACTTTTCACTACCTTATATTTTGGAACCATTATACCGTAGTTTTCTAATACCTGTTTTGCTTCAATCTCCGTTAACCTTGTTCTGTTTTCTTCTCTAAGTTTTTTGAATATTTCAGCTACTCCTTTCTTGTTTACTTCGAAAGTCACTATTTTTTCCTCCACATTTAACTCTTCAAGTATTTTCTTGTATTTTACAAGTTTTGCAAATGCCGTGACTGCCCTTTCGGGTTCTGTGTAATTTGGAATATTGTATCTTCTTAGTATATCTTCTATTTCTTCTACCTCTTCTCCACCCATGAAACATCCAATTACTGGTTTTTTCACTCGAGTTGCAACCTCACCAATTAGATGGGCTAATTTTCTTTCATCTATGATTTGCACTGGAAGCGAGGCTGTAATTACACCATCCACATTAGGATCTTCTATAATTGTTTTGAAAGCGTTGAAGTACACTTCTTCGTTAGCATTTCCTGTTACGTCCAGAGGGTTTCTGAAGCTTGCAAATGGTGGAAGATATTTATGTAGTTCTTCTATTGTTTTTTGCGTGAATCTTGCGAATTTTAAGCCGTTTAGACTTGCTGCGTCCGCTAAAAGTACACCTACTCCTCCTCCGTTTGTTATTATAGCTATGTTTTCGCTTTTCGGTAGGGGGACTCTTGCAAATGCTTCCGCTGCATCGAAAAGTTCATCTATTCTATACGCTCTCATGACTCCTGTTTGTTTAAAAGCAGTTTCGTAAGCTATATCCATTCCAGCTAAGCTTCCTGTGTGAGAAGATACAGCTCTTCCACCCTCCTCCGTTCTTCCAGACTTTATTACAAGTATAGGTTTCTTTTTCACCACTTCTCGCGCCACTTTAACAAATTTTCTTCCATCTCTTATATCTTCTAAATATAATGTGATGACTTTTGTTTTAGGATCATTTCCTAAATATTCTATTAGATCTGTTTCATCAATATCAGCTTTATTTCCTAGATTTATGAACTTTGAGAATCCTATTTTCTCCATTATACCCTGATTTAAAATTGAGATACATAAAGCTCCACTTTGAGATATAAAGGCTATGTGACCTTTTAAGGGTGATTGAGCAGAAAAAGTCGTGTTAAGGGAATTCCAAGTGTCTATTACTCCAAAACAGTTCGGTCCAAGAAATCTTATACCGTGTTTTTTAGCTATTTTTACTACCTCTCTTTCAAGTTTAACCCCTTCTCCACCCGTTTCCTTAAAACCTGCTGAAATTATTATTGCGGTTGGAACTCCTTTTTGACCAAGTTGTTCCATTACTTCTGGCACTAATCTATTTGGTACTGTTATTACAGCTAAATCTATTTCCTCTGGCACTTTGAGAGCAGAGGGATAACATTGTAACCCTAAGATTTCATCCGCATTTGGGTTGATCGGAAATATTTTTCCTCCATATCCTCCGTAAACCAGATTGTAAAGAACGGCATAGCCTACTTTTCCTGGATGTCTTGAAGCTCCTATCACGGCAACGCTTCTGGGATTAAATAAATTGTCTATTGCTGTTCTCATTACTACTTTTTCTTCTAAAATCTGTTCCACCCCTTGTCTATCATTTAAGTGTTTAAATTAAATTTGCACTATGATAATTATCTATTAGGTTATTTGTTTTATTTTCTTAAAAGTCTTTTTTGTAACAAATTTAAATTTAAAGTTCGATATTTTTAGTGATTTGCAGCCATCTAGTATAGATTTACGTAAAATTTTAATTAAAATATAGAAATCGGCTAAAATATTGAAGCAAGTCAAATTTAGCGTTGTACATGATACGTTTTAATTTCCTTATTTTTCGAAACCAAAACTATCTCTCCCGGTTTTAGAATTCTTAGTGGCATATAACCTAGCTTTGCCATAGTTTCGTCAAGTTTTTTATTCATTTCTACAAGTTTTTCTATATTTAAATCTGGTAGAGTTTTAAGACCATCTTCAGCCTCTTTTATGTCCTTGTACGTGGAGAAAAGTAATTTTCCATTCTTTTTCCATATTTTAAATCTACTTCCACTCGTCATTCTTTCTTGGGCCAAAATAAGATATGGAAAATTTCTTATAAGAACTATGAAGTTTCCAGGCTTTCCATCAACACTAAGTTCAACCATTTTTCCCAAAACATATCTTACGGATGCTACAACGTTTCGGCTGTTGATCTCCTTATCTTTCAACTGCTCTTCTATTAAATGAGGGATCAATTCGCTATCTACGACTAAATCGCGATGTTCGCTTTCAAATCGATGACCTTTCAACTTCAATTTCTTATATTCTTCCTTATAGTTGGCAAATCCACCATTATGAACAACAAAAATATTTTTGTTGCAATCTACAAAGGGATGAGTAAATCTAGCCTTTCCTATAGGGGATCCTTTACTTGGCCACCTTGTATGCCCGACAAAAAATATGAAGTATCTACATTTTTCTTTAATAGAGACCTCCAGGTCTTCGATCAGTGCATTTCTCTTAATATACTCAGTTTCTCCTTTTTCAATCATCCACATGAAACCTGTTCCAAAACCTTTTCTAGCAGTTTCCTCATCAATATTATGAGAAATAGAATATTGATAGTAACCCTTAGAACCAACATATTCCTCAAGAATCTTCAAAATTTTTAATGTACAATCAAGATCTTCACCGATAACGCCTGAAATTCCACACATATCTACGTCACCAATTACTGGAAAGTATTGAGATAGTTGTTAATATAACTATGTTGGTTGTTGACCGATTATCTATCAAATTAGCTGTTTTATTATTTGCCTATCAGAGTTTTTGCGATTGTTTCACCGTATTTTTCACATTTTTCAATTTCATTTTCATTCGGAGTTTCTATAGCATACATTCCTTCTCCAACGATCTTGATACCATGCTCCTCTAACATATCTTTTAAACCTTGTATACATATTTTTGCGTCTTTTTCTCCTCCAGCAGAGGAAAATATGCCGCCAATTTTTCCTTTAAGTTTACCGTAAATCTCTATTGACTCGTCGATAAATTTTTTAATTGGCCATGCTGGAAGTCTAAAATAGCTTGGAGAACCTAAAACTATAGCATCTGCTTCAAGTAAATCTTTATTAGTTGCTTCCTCAACTTTCTTTAAAATAACCTCTACATCTTCTACTTTTCCTCCACCTTTAGCTATTGCTTCAGCCATCTTTTTTGTATTACCTGTTTCAGAATAGTAAACAATTAACATTTTCTTTGTCATTTTCATCTCCCTCTCGTTTATGGTTTTAAATTCTTTAAGAATGTTAGAGACCAATTAATCTTATTGTGTTGTTCTCAAATTTCTGCGTCTTTATTATGTAAATGAGAATCAAGTATAAATTTATATATGTGGAGTGAGGGGGTATTATAAATGCATGTAGAGTTTAAATACGGGAAGTATTTAACTGGTTGGGTACGTTATGACCGATTTATCCCTCATTTTATTCCTGTTCGATATGTTTTCGTTCCTTCCTTGGGTCATTATTTTATTACTTGCTCTTAGGACATATTTTAACTATCGAAGCAAAATTTTAAGGTATTTTATCTGGAGCGTGTTTTTTCTCTCATTAGCCTTCATTTGTCACAGCATCTGGGTTTACACAGCATATACGTTCTCCCCACTAGAGCCTTTTCCTCTCGCAGAGAAATTTATGGACATATTTATAATGATCGCGTTTATTTTTATGGTTTTACTTTCAATGGAGATAGCTTTACCAAAGTGGAGAGCGATAGCCTACATAGCTTTTATTCAAGCCTTAGTCACAGCAATTCTAGAGATTTTAGCCAAGGTAGAAACGGAAAGCATAGGTTACAGAGTCCGTCTTGTTCGCCCGACATTTGTCTGCCTAGCTTTATTCACATATTTCATTATTTATGCTAGTATTTCCGGTTTTGGTTTTATTAAAGCTAGCTTAGAAATTAGAGGCAAACCTGTTTGGAAAAGACTACTTGGTATAGGAACGACCTGTATTGCTAGCTTGATCGGCTGGTTCCAAATACTTATTGTAGCAGCACTTTATCCAGAATTTCTTATTATTGCGTATTTCATAGCGCTAATTCTGATATGGGTTCTTGGCCTAGTTTTATATTTTAGCTTGGCTTATAAAGTAGGAATTGTAGCAATGGAGTTCGTTGAACTCTTAAAACTTAAAAGACTTGACCCGCTGAGCCGTGAGAGTAGAATCATGGCTTTACTTACAGATTATACCTCTGAGGTTAAGGAATGTCCTTTTTATAATCCTAGTTTACCATCTAAGTGTCAACTTGACCCATCGAGCAGGAGACACTGGGACTGCGAGGGAAGAGTTTTTATCAACGGATTTACATGTCCTTACATACTGGATCATTTAAAAGAGAAGAAAATGAAAAAGGAACTAAATTAAAAGGTTTTTTAGCAATCCGTAGAATTCATCGGCCATATCAGCTATGTTTTTTAATGTATCTCCACCTAATTCCAATAGTTTAGTCAACATTCTTTTAAAAGACTTTTCAACATTTTTAGGAATTAACGCCAAATTTTCCTCATAGAGAGATCTTAGAACAGGGTCTTCTGTAGTTTTTATTAAGGGTGTTACACCAGATAAAACCTTAAATACATCCATTAACAATGGGACGAGAAGATTTATTTCGTTTTCAGCTTTCTTCCAAATTTCTTTTTCACCAGGTCGAATTCTCAAATGATAACGATATAGCTTTTGCTGACATTCTATAAATCCCTTATTTACAAGGAACCTTGTAACTTCGAAACTTTTAACGGCAGTAGTAAGCATGTAAAAAGCTAAATCTAAAATATCTGGACGTATTACTTCTTCTTTTTTTAAGATAAGTAAATTTTGCGGCAAAGATATAAAATAATATTCAGGAGAACCATGTAAAATTGAATGGGCAATCGCTCTTCTTAACTCAGCCACTGCAACCTCCCAAGGTCTATTTTCCATATCGCTTACACATACAGCTATTGTAGGCCATCCTCTCCATGCAAAATGAGTAGCAGAACTCTCTGGTCCAATCTCTGAAATTCTTATACCAATCTTAGAATATATTCGTTCATTTTCCTCATCAATAAACTTATCAGCTTCATATCTACTACGAAAAATTAAAACTTCACAAAACTCTAATTTTGCATCAAGTTTTTCATAACATTCAGAAATCTCCGAAACAATATTTTCAACAGTTTCCTGAGGCACATTACCTTTAACAACAACGTAAAGATATTCTCTCAACTTAATTCTTTCTCCACTCCTATTATTCAGTAGTATTCTGAATTAAATATTAAATTCTGAAGATTTCGTATGCCATTTCACCTAACTTATATTCTTCAGCATATTTCAACGTTATTAAAGAATCTACTATAGGTGGAAATCGTTTAAGATATTCTACCATTGTTATTTTCGAAAACTTGTCAGAACCTTTCTCTAATATCCCTAACTCCTCTGCCACAGAATAGGGTAATCCGGGTGCTTGATTCACTAGATCTAAAGAAGCTTTATCAACTGCCACAGGATCCGTGGAAGCTAGCACACCTATATTTGGAACTATAGGGTTATCGCTAAAAGGAAAACAATCACAATGCACAGTTACATCGTAGAGAAAGTTTAGATATCCAACCTTATCTTTTCCAAAATGTTTTACCACTACTAAAACCGTTTCAACAACCGCCATGCAGAATTCATTACTATCTCTATGCATTTCACCCCATTTAGAAATTGCCTTCTCTGGACAAATCGTCCAGCATCCACAGCCCCATACACATATCTCCTGATTTATCTTAGCCTTTCCATCAACCATTTCAATAGCGCTAACAGGGCAAAACTTTACACATTCACCACAACCATTACAAAGTTCAGGTTTAACATAAGGTTTTGTTTTAAGGTGATTTTGAGCCTTTCCTCTTTTTGTTACACATCCCATGCCAACGTTTTTGAGAGCACCACCAAAAGCAGTCCGAGGATGCCCTTTAAAATGTGCAAGACTAATTAAACAGTCAGCTTCAGCTATGGCCTGAGCAACTTCAACCTCTTTAAGTACTTTCCCATTTATTTTAATTTTAACACCACTAAGACCTTTAAGACCATCTGCTATAATTATTGGAGCACCAACCGTTTCAGAAGTAAATCCGTGACTTGCAGCAACTTTAAGATAATTTACAGCGGTTCCACGAGGCCTATTTAAACCAACACCAGTGGTATCTGTTACAAAAGGAACTCCACCAAGCTTTTTGATTTCTTCGACAATTATTCTGACATGTATAGGTCTTATATGCGTAAAATTTCCTTCTTCACCCATGTGAACTTTTACCGCGACAAGATCGCCCTTATCTATGATATTTCCTAGTCCAGCTTCATTGAAAAGTTTAGGTAACTTAGCATTAATGTTATCTTCCTCTTTTCGAACTTTAAAATCTATCATGTAAACTTTAGCCATAGAATCTCACCCTCTCACACTATGACACTATTATATCTTGTAGCAATATTAAATTTTGCAATATATACGGAAAATTGGTTAAAATAAAAGTAGTATTGCTACAGCTATTAAAACAGAACCTATTATAGAATTTATTGCTGGAATTTCACTAAACAACACCACTGCAAGTATAGTTGCTGAAACAGGTTCAAGAAGAACTATGGTGGCCGTTTCATAGGGTTTTAAAGCTTTAACAGAAGCAATATAAAGAGTGTGGCCGATTGCTGTAGGTATTAATCCTAATGCTAAAAGTACGAGAAGCGTATTAAACTCTAAAGGTATATGTATTCCTCCCTGAACTGGAAGAGAGTATAAAAATACCATCATGCAGCCCAGCATAAAATTCGAAACCATAAGGATCTTCGCATCAATCTTCTTTCTAAGATCTGCCCCAATATTCAAGTAGATGGCTTCAAAAGTTGCTGCTAAAATTGCCTCTAGATCGCCGATGATACTTCCAGTTAAAGTTGTGATTTCTGTTAAAGCAATTATTAAAATACCCGCAAAACCCAGTAGTATTGCAAATAATTCTCTTTTTGAAGGTTTTAACCCATAAATTATAGTTGATATAATCAAAGCCTGTATAGGGGTTGTATTTACAAAAATCGTAGCATGCAAAATAGTTGTATGTTTAACGGATGCTACAAAAAATATGAAGTGTAACCCGAGAAAAATACCCATTACAATATGTTTCCAGCTATAATTTTTTATCAACTGAAAAAACAGCTTTATTTCTCTTCTAAAATGGAGTATTAGGAGTAGAATCCAGAAACCAATAAAAAGACGAGCAAAGGCTATGGAATTACTATCAACATTTGGTAAAAGCCTTATAAAAATAGATGCAAAGCCAAAGAAAATTCCAGCCATTATTCCAATGACAAGGGCTACGCTCCTCCTCATAACTACTCTCACCAAACAAGACTCAATTATGTTTGATGTTGCTACTTAAAAGTTTTATCTAAAACGTACGTTATCATTCAAATTCTCTGTTTTCCAAATCAATCAGAATCTTTACCGTAGAAGTAATTCACAGTAAAATATGCCATTTCATAGGAAAAGTCAAAAATTAGAATTCCAAGTGTGTTCCATTTCAATATAGGAACAAAAATTATGCATACAATTTTCAGAAAAGGCCGGTATCTTAAAATTTTAAGATATTTTCGTCCTTTTCCTTTTCTCTCGAAAAAATAATCGCCTACTTCATCTAAAATTGCTGAAATTGTTAAAATGAAAATAATGGCAATGTTCCATTCTTTTGGAATACCTAGGAAAAATACAGTTGAAATTATGGTTAATAAGCCTAACAAATGACAAATATTATCTATTTTACCAGTTACAGCTGTTCCAAGAATTATTGCTGCAAAAATCATATTAGCTCCAGGATATAGAGAGAATAAGACTCCTATAGAGAGACCAGACACAAAAAACATACTTGAGAGAATAATGTTTTTTCTTTCTACTCCTTCATCAGTTACTTTCATAGTGAATCCTGCTAAACCGTAAAGGATCATAGCAATAAACGTATTCAACTCATACACCCAGTTCTTGTTTTATGATATTGTTGTTTCCCTAAATAGGTAGAGAAACAGTAAGAACCCTGCTGATATAAGCGTAATGTCAAGAAATATTACCCCACTAAAACCATAAAGTACAAAAACAGGATAGGGAGCTACAGGACCTAAAGCATATCCAATAAAGCGGAAAGATCCGTAAATAGAAGATATCGTACCTCTAAGTTTTGGATCTATTTCAACAGCCAACGTATTGAGAGGAGTAAAACTAAATGTTATAATAAAACCCATAGTAAACAATAGTAGAGGAAGATATCTAAACCAATCAATAAGCAGATAGAGTGAAATTATAAAATCTAAACTCAAAAAACCTATTAAAACTACTTTTCTACGACCTACAAAATCGGTTAAAAACCCAGAGATAAGACTAGCAACAACCCCTCCCAGACCAGCAGCAAACAAATAAAATCCCCATAAATTAGATGGAAGGTTATAAGGTGAATATAAAACAATGTTGGACAAAAAAGTA